>OLRL01000328.1_pt1 | contig 39237 bp, 37 predicted proteins | sample 1643201 | NCBI WGS metagenome assembly OLRL01 (sample SAMEA3136649, study PRJEB25190) | human gut metagenome | biome: human gut; feature: human-associated habitat; material: faeces | place: Austria | collected 2013
TTTTCTCATAGCGCTCATCCTTTCTTTGATAACACTATTTTACCATACATCATCTTAAAAATATATAGTAGAAATTTAATTTATTCTATACTAGCATTTAGTAGAGGAAATCAAATGGTATCTATTAACAAATTACCAGCACCATTGGATCCATTTTGGTCAACACTTTCTGGAAAACCAATTATTCCTGCTGAAGTAGATGGTCCAAGAGTTTGTGAAAAAACATTTCCATTTAAAGATGGAGATATCATAAATGTAAAGTGTGTATTAACAGACACAATGATAGAAATTTTTGTAGGGGAGCAGGTGGCATTTTCATACAGAACCTATGAAAAGAGAGCTTGTAGAATAGGTGTGTTTGCACAGGATTGTAATGTGGAATATCATAATATTGAATTTACTTATAATAAATAGAATTAATTAAATGGATTAATATTCAACAGCCGATATCTTGAGGATATCGGCTGCATTTTGCATAAAAAAATATAAACTACCTTAATAAAGGAAAAATAAAAGTTTAGTTTGTAGTAAATACCTGACATCATCAGTGTAGCGTTGTCGCTAATCCATGTATCATATCACTAAAGTCTTGCATCTGTGTCGTAAAGGGGTGATTCTGATTGTAGCACAGATAGAAGTAGCGATTCATATTCAAGGACTCTACAGGGCAGATTTTTACTTCTCCTTTTTGGTCATATTTTTTGACGCAACGATAGGACATGATTCCGAGTCCCAAGTTATGGCGCACAGCATCAATAATGGCAGAGCTGCTGCAGCACTCCCATTTTGTAACAAACGGAACGTGGTGTGTGAGCATCAGATTTTCAAAGATAGCCCGCGTTCCGCTTCCTCGCTCGCGCATGATAAAATTTTGATTGGCAAGATCTTCAATTTGAATGGAAGATTTTTGTGCAAAAGGATGATCCGGACCGCAAATGATCTCCAAATGATCGTGGAATACAGGCTCGGTATGGATTTCTTTTCTTAAAATAATTCCTTCTACGAGAGCAAGATCCAGTTCGTTGTGCATCATACGATGTTCCAACAGCCTTGTATTATCGATGTATACGGAAACGTCTATATCCGGGTACTCTTCATTTAACAAAGTAATGAGTTCGCTAATGAGTGTATTTCCGATAGTAAGCGTGGCGCCGATTTTTAGGGGACGCTGTTCGTGAAGATTTTTCATCTCCTGATCCAAGCCCTCATGAAGGGCGATGATTTCTTTTGCACGTCTTAGTAAAAGCATACCTGCCGGCGTGATTTTCAGTTCTTTATTATGCCGTTCGAATAAAATCGTGTCGTATTCTTTTTCCAGGTCAATGATCGTCTGACTGACTGTTGGCTGCGCAATATAAAGTTTGCTGGCAGCCAAATTCATTTTTTTATACTCTGCCACAGCGGCAAAGATTTCCAATTGTCTGAATGTAGCCATAGTTTTACCCTTTATCTTCAGTATAGTTTTTTTCCTATATTACATATTAAATATTACTATTTTACAAAGAAATATACAAGTAGTATGATGAATGAGAATGATAGTGTGAGCAGGAAAAGACGGACCAGAAGATTGGCAATGAAAAATGGAGGAGTTTAAAATGAAAGTATTAGTTCTTGGCGGTGTTGCAGCAGGTACAAAGGTAGCGGCAAAATTGATGCGTGAAGACAGAAGTAATGAAGTGATCGTGTTGAATAAGGGAGAGAATATCTCTTATGCAGGTTGTGGACTTCCTTACTATGTGGGACATGTGATTGAGGAGAAGGAGCAGTTGATCGTAAATACTCCTGAAAAATATGAAAAATTAACAGGGGTGAAGGTGTATACAGGAACGGAAGCTATTGCAGTAAAACCAGAGGAGAAGACGGTTGTTGCAAAAGATGTAAACACAGGGGAAGAAACGATTTATACTTATGATAAACTGGTCATTGCTGTTGGAGCAAGTCCGGCAAAACCACCGATTGAAGGCGTAGACCTTGAGAATGTATTTTTTGTAAGAACACCAGAGGATGCAATCCGTATCCGTAATCTTGTAGATACAGGAAATGTGAAAAAAGCAGTTGTGGTAGGCGCAGGTTATATCGGGTTAGAGATTGCGGAGAACTTAAAAGCGCAGGGCATTCGTCCGTTTGTATTGGATATGGTTCCGCAGATTCTTGCACCGGGCTTTGACAAGGAGATGGCGGACTATGTAGAAGGAAAGCTTGTGGAAGCAGGAATTCCGGTTGTGACAGGTGTGCAGGTAACGGGAATCGAGGGTGACGGAAAAGTAGAGAAAGTTCTGACTTCCAAGAAGGCATACAAAGCAGATATGGTTGTGATGAGCGCAGGAATCCGTCCGAACACAGCATTTCTTGCAGATACAGGAATCGAGATGTTCAAAGGAACGATTTTGACAAATACATTTGGACAGACAAACATTCCGGATATCTATGCGGCAGGAGATTGTGCGATGGTACACAATGCCATTACAGGAAAAGCCGCATGGTCTCCGATGGGATCTACTGCGAACATTGCAGGACGTCTGATTGCACAGAACATTATGGGAAAAGGATTGGAATACCGTGGAGTCCTTGGAACGGCAGTATGTAAGCTTCCGGGAGTCAATGTGGGAAGAACAGGACTTACAGAGGCGCAGGCAAAGGAAGAAGGCTTCCAGCCGGTGAGCGTGATCACAGTAGTGGACGATAAAGCACATTACTATGCGGGTGCGTCTACATTTATTATAAAAATGATCGCAGACAAAGAATCCCTTCGTTTACTTGGCGTTCAGGTGATTGGTTCCGGCGCAGTAGACAAGATTGTGGATATTGCGGTTACAGGTATTACGATGAAAGCAACATTGACGGATTTGGCAGATATGGATCTTGCTTATGCGCCGCCATTTTCTACAGCGATTCATCCGTTTGAGCATACATTGAACGTGTTGATGAATAAGATTCAAGGAAATTTTGAGACATTTACCCCGGCAGAATATGCAGCAGGAGAGGCAGAGGGATATCGTGTCGTAGACGGTTGCTTAAAACCATCGATTGAAGGGGCACCATATGTAGAGCTTACAGAAGTAGACGGCCCGGTAGACGGATTAGATCCGGAAGAAAAATTGTTGCTTGTATGTAACAAAGGAAAGAGAGCGTATTTATTGCAGAATCGTTTGAAATTCTATGGTTACAAGCATACGAAGGTATTGGAAGCAGGTATCACATTCAATGATGTGGAAGTAGAGTAAGAGGGAGGAAATGAACATGGCATGTACAATTAAACCAGAAGATATCAAAAGAGTGAAGGCGCTCGGATTTTTAAATAACAAAGGAACAGATTTATTCAACGGACGTATTATTACGGTAAATGGTAAGATCAATGCAGAGCAGGCTGCTGTCATTGCAGAGGCTGCAAAAAGATTTGGAAACGGAGATGTGGAATTTACAGTACGTCTTACAGTAGAAGTACGCGGAATCCATTATGATAATATCGAACCATTCCGTGAGTTTATTGCGCAGGCAGGTTTGGAGACAGGCGGTACGGGATCTTTGGTTCGTCCGGTTGTTTCTTGTAAGGGAACAACGTGTCAGTTCGGATTGTATGATACGTTTGCAGTATCCGAAAAAATCCACGAACGTTTTTATAAAGGATACCATACGGTGAAGCTTCCGCACAAATTTAAAATCGCAACAGGCGGATGCCCGAATAACTGTGTAAAACCGGATTTGAATGATCTTGGTATTGTGGGACAGATGATTCCGCAGTTTGATGAAGATATGTGTAACGGATGTAAAAAATGTCAGATTGAAAAAGTTTGTCCGATGAAGGCGGCAAAAGTAGAAGACGGTGTGTTGGAGATCGATCAGGAAATCTGCAATAACTGTGGACGTTGTGTGGAAAAATGTCCATTTGATGCGATTGAAGAAGGAAAACCGGGATTCAAGATCTACATCGGTGGAAGATGGGGCAAAAAGGTTGCTCATGGTATTCCGTTATCAAAAGTATTTACATCTGAAGAAGAGATGTTAGATACAGTAGAAACAGCGATTCTTCTGTTCCGTGAACAGGGAAAGACAGGAGAACGTTTTGCAGATACGATCGCAAGAATCGGTTTTGAAGAAGTGGAAAGACAGCTTCTTTCCAGAGAAATCTTAGATAGAAAACAAGAAATCCTGGACGCAAACTTGCATACATCAGGTGGAGCGACTTGCTAATGAAGAAGAATCAAATGAAAAAATCTATGGCGCTTCTGTTGGCAGCTGTGATGCTCGTGTCCGGCGGATGCGGCGCTAATACGGCGAAAAAGGAAGAAGCGCCAAAGGCTCAGATAGAAGTTGTGGAGAAACAAGATGCCGGAAAAGTGACGTTTACCGATGACCTTGGACGTGAAGTAACGGTAGAGCGTCCAAAACGTGTAGCGTGTCTGATTAGCAGTTTTTCAGATATCTGGTATCAGGCAGGCGGTGTGGATCAAATCGTAGCAGCTACAAGCGCTACATGGAAATACTTAGATCTTCCGCTGAAAGAAGATGTGGTAGACTTAGGTTCTACAAAAGAGCTGAATATGGAACAGTTGATCGCGAGTGAGCCGGATTTTGTTCTGGCAAGCTGCGGAACAGACCGAAACGTGGAGTTGGAAAAATCTTTTGAACAATTGGGACTGAATGTTGCTTATTTCAATGTGGATAACTTGGAAGATTATCTTCGCGTGTTGAAAATCTGCACCGATATTACAGGCTGTGTGGATAACTATAAGAAAAATGGAACAGATGTGGAAAAACAGGTAGAAGAGGTTCGCAAGCGTGTGGACGGTTCGAAACCGAGCGTATTATATGTGCGTGCAACCGGCAGCAGCTGTAAAGTAAAGAACAGTGAAGAAAGCGTGTTGGGTGAAATGTTGGCGGATTTGGATTGCGTTAACATTGCAGATCAAGACGGAAGTCTATTAGAACAGCTCAGTATGGAGAAGATTGTGGAGTTAGATCCGGAGTATATCTTTGTTGTACTGCAAAGCGCGAAACCAAATGAGGCAGAGACAATGCTTGAGAATACATTATTAAGTAATCCGGCATGGAATACATTGTCTGCTGTAAAAGAAGGAAGATACCACGTTATGGATCCGAATCTTTATAACTTAAAACCAAATGCAAGATGGGGGGAAGCTTATGAAAAGCTTGCGGACATTCTCTATCCGAAACAATAAAATCGTATTTTGGATCGGACTGTGTGTTCTTACTGTAGTGACGATCATCGGCGGGCTGTGGATCGGTTCGGTATCTCTCTCTCCGGGAGACGTCTTTTCTGCGCTTATCGGAAAAGATACCACTTCTACAGCAGCGAGAATTGTGTTATATACAAGGCTTCCGAGAATCTGTGCGGCTCTTCTTGCCGGAGCGGCGCTATCGGTTGCCGGAGCGATCATTCAGACAGTATTGAATAATCCGCTTGCATCTCCGGGAATCATAGGGGTAAATTCCAGTGCAGGGCTGGCGGTTGCATGTGTATGTGCAATCGCGCCTTCTGCGCAGCGATTTACTCCTTTTGTAGCATTTGCAGGCGCTTTCCTAGGCGTGACGTTTGTTATGCTCTTATCGGAAAAAACAGGCGCCTCCCGTATGACAGTGATTCTTGCCGGAGTTGCGGTATCCAACTTATTCAGCGCTGCAATTGACGGCATCGTGACGATTGTTCCGGAAGCACTTACAGGGATAACCGATTTTCGTATCGGTGGATTTACCGGAGTGACGATGGAGCAGTTAAAACCGGCAGGGCTTTTGATTTTGGTAAGTCTATGTATTGTGTGTTCCATGTCTCAGCAGTTGGATATTCTGGCGTTGGGTTCAGATACGGCGGCAAATCTTGGGCTTTCGGTGAAACCTGTGCGATTTTTATTTTTGCTGCTGGCAGCTGCATTAGCCGGAGCAGCAGTCAGCTTTTCGGGGTTACTAAGCTTTGTTGGTCTTGTCGTGCCTCATACGATGCGGAAACTTCGAGGGGAAACAGGACTATCCTTTTTATTGGCATCGGCGCTTGGAGGCGCATTTTTTGTTACCCTCTGTGATCTGTTGGCGCGGGTAATCTTTTCGCCATTCGAATTACCGGTTGGAATCGTATTGGCATTTTCCGGAGCGCCGTTTTTCTTATGGATTTTGCTGAAGCAAAGAGGAGGGCACGTATGATTACATTAAAAAATCTTTCGGCGGGCTATGGAGAAGAGGACGTAGTAAAAGATGTATCTCTTGCTTTTGAGCTGGGAAAAGTAACTGTCCTTCTAGGTCCTAACGGCAGCGGGAAATCTACGCTTTTAAAAGCGGCGCTTGGATTAATTCCTGCCAAAGGCGGTGAGATTTTCTATGATGGACAGGAAATCCGGCAAATGAAACGAAAGGACATTGCAAAGAAGGCGGCGTTTTTGACACAGAGTCACCCATCCTCTTCAATTCAGGCTCTTCGCATGGTGCTACATGGACGTTTTCCTTATTTATCTTATCCGAGACGATACGGAAAAGAAGATTATGCAATTGCGCGAGAAGCGATGGATCGGACAGGCTGTATCGAATATGAAGAAAAGAATATTAACACATTAAGCGGAGGACAAAGGCAGAGTGTATATTTGGCTATGGCGCTTGCGCAACAGACGGAGACCGTGTTTTTAGATGAGCCGACTACCTATTTGGATATCCAGAAGCAGATGCAGATCATGAAGATTGCCAAAGCTTTGGCAGAGAGCGGCAAGGCGGTTGTACTTGTATTGCATGATCTTGTGATGGCATTGCAGGCTGCGGATCAGATCGTTTTGTTAGAGAAAGGTAGGATGATTTGTTGTGATTCTCCGGAAAATCTTTATAAGAGTGGAAGATTGGAAGAAGTGTTTGGGGTAGAAGTTCATTGTATGAAAACACCCCACGGAGACAGATATTATTATCAGATGCGAGAGGAATAAAAAATGGCATATTTTCCAATGTTTATAGAATTACAGAATGCCCCGGTTTTGGTGATAGGCGGGGGGAAAGTAGCGCTTCGTAAGGTGCAAAAGCTGTTGCCTTACGGAGCGAATATTACGGTGGTTGCACCAAAGATAGAAGAAGAATTGGAAGAAATTTCGGAGGTTGTGAAAATCCATCGCGAATTTGACAGTTCCGATTTACAATCTTGTCCAACGCTGGTCATTGCAGCAACGGACCAAGAAGAAGTGAATGAGGAGATTTCTCTTATATGTAAAGAACGTAATATCCCCGTCAATGTGGCAGACGATGTGGAAAACTGTAGCTTTTTATTCCCGTCTTTGGTGAAAAAAGGGAAATTATCCGCAGGAATCTGTACTGGAGGAAGCAGTCCGACTGCAGCCATTTATTGTAAGGAACGACTTCAGGAAGTTCTACCGGATTCATTGGACGAGATTTTGGATTGGCTGGAGGAAAAACGTCCGCAATTAAAGGCACAGATTCCTGTTCAAAGTACACGGGCAGGAATTTACCGAAAAATCTTTGACAAATGTATGGAAAAAGGCAGACCACTAACAGAAGAAGAGTGGAGACAGATATTAGATGGAAAATCGGTTGGAAGCGTTTCTTTAGTTGGAGCAGGATGTGGAAAAGCAGATCTGATTACGGTAAGAGGTTTGCGTCTTCTGCAACAGTGTGATGCTGTAGTGTATGATGATTTGATAGATCCTAAACTTTTGGACTCCGTACCGGAAACTGCCGAAAGAATTTATATGGGGAAACGATCCGGTCATCATTCTGCGCCACAGGAGGAGATCAATCAGACGCTTGTAACTTTGGCAAAGCAGGGGAAGAACGTGGTACGACTAAAAGGCGGCGATCCGTATCTCTTCGGTCGAGGCGGGGAAGAAATGTTGGCGCTTCTAAAAGAAGGAATTCCTTGTCAGGAAGTGCCGGGGATTCCATCAGCAATCGGAATTGTGGCAGAAGCAGGGATTCCGGTAACTCATAGGGGCGCAAGCCGAGGTTTACACATCGTAACTGCACATACTACAGATACGGAGGACGGACTTCCGGAAGACTTTGATGCGTTGGCACAATTGTCCGGAACACTCGTATTTTTGATGGGACTACGGCAGCTTCCAAAGATTGTCAAACGATTACTGGCAGCAGGAAAACGAGGCGATACACCGGCTGCAGTTCTTTCAGGAGGAAATTCTAAGAATCCGGCAAGAGTAAGGGCGAAGCTGTCAGAGATTGAAGCGGCGGCAGAAAAGGCAGGGGTATCTTCTCCCGCAATTATTGTGATTGGAGAAGTAGCGGCTTTGGATTTTCATGCAAAAGAGCAGCTAGAGAAACATGTGAAGATTGGGATCACAGGAACAGAAGAAATTGCAAGAAAGCAACAAAAGTTATTTGAAGAGCAAGGAGCAGAGACGGTTTGGCTTTGTCGCTCACGTATAAAAGAACGAGAGTTTTCTTTCAAAAGTTGTTTAGATTTGGAATCTCCGAAATGGATCGTTTTTACAAGCGCGAATGGAGTGAAGGCGTTTTTCCATCAGGCAGAAAAACAACAGATAGATTTTTCAAAGATGAAGCATCTAAAATATGCCGTGATAGGTTCTGCTACAGGAAAAGCTTTGGAAAATTATGGAGTTCATGCTGATCTATGTCCGGAGATCTTTACAAGCGAAGGTCTCGCGAAGGCGCTTGTTTCTGTTGTAAAGCCGGAAGAAGAGATACTTCTGTTCCGTTCGTCGATTGGTTCACCGATATTGACGGAGCTTCCGATGAAAGCTGGTTTACAAGTGCAGGATATTCCAATCTATGACTTGGAAGTAATAGAAGAAGAGAAAATGTCTTTAGATAATTTGGATTATCTTACTTTTTCCAGCGCAAGCGGGGTTCGGGCATTTTTTGAAAGATATGGAAACCTTCCGGAGGAAATCCGCTGCGTTTGTATCGGAGATGTAACGGCGAAAGAATTTCAGAAGTATAGTGAAAAGTCGGTGTTGATGGCAAAAGAGATATCGGTGGAAGGAATCTGGAAGACGATGGAAGCGGATATAAAGAGTAACTTTTAGTTACAGAAAGAAAAGTTTATAAAAAAGGCAAAAATACGATGAACATGCGGGATAATTATTGCACTAAAGCATATAATATGATTGTAGAATGGAAAAATGCAACAAATCACAAAAAAACTATTCTAGAGAATATCTGATATATTGATTCTTGAAGTCTATCTAGATATAATAGAATAGAAAAGTGCAACAAGTTGCAAAAATCTTTCGCAAGGAGGTTTGATGATGGAGATTCGCAGAGATTTTTATTTGGATAAATTGATAAAAAGGAAAAACAACGGACTCATTAAAGTCATTACCGGTATTCGCAGATGTGGTAAGTCTTATTTGCTGAACAACCTGTTTTATCATCACTTACTAGAAGACGGAGTTGATGCTGACCACATTATCCGTTTTGCATTTGATTCAGCGGATGATCTTTATCTCATTGGAGAAAGCTTGATTCAGATTGAAAAGGAAAAGCGTGGAGTTGACCCTGAAAAGTTCATGAATTATATCCGTTCCAAGGTTGTTGGCGACGGAATGTATTATCTGTTGCTTGATGAAATTCAGATGTTGGATTGTTTTGAAGCTGTTCTGAATGGTTATCTACGCAAAGATAATATGGATATATTTGTGACCGGAAGTAATGCAAAATTATTGTCCAAGGACATTGCCACCGAGTTTGCCGGTCGTGGTGATGAGGTTCATATGTATCCCCTGAGTTTTGCCGAATTTATGACCATTTACAACGGTGATAAGTACATGGGATTATCTGAATATATGCTATACGGCGGTATCCCTTTGGTTGTTCTTCGTGAGGGAGCAAACGATAAGGCAGTTGCATTACAGAACCTGTTCAATGAGATTTATCTTCGAGATATTACCAAGCGCAACCGAGTGAAGAACATGGGGGAACTAGAAGATTTGCTGAATATCCTTTCCTCTGCCATTGGTTCGCTGACCAATCCGGAAAAATTGAAAAATACTTTCAAGACGGTAAAGAAATCCAGAATCACTTCCGCTACCATCAAGAAATATTTGGATTATTTTGAGGATTCATTCTTAATCGAATCCGCACAAAGATATGACATTAAAGGAAAGGCATATATTGAAACTCCAAAGAAATATTACTTTTCCGATCTTGGACTTCGCAATGCCAGAATCAATTTCCGTCAGTTTGAGCAAACCCATTCTATGGAGAATGTAATTTATAATGAACTTCGTATTCGTGGTTACAGTGTGGATGTAGGTGTAATACCGATTGCAGAGCGAAATCAGGAAGGTAAGGTTATCCGTAAACAACTTGAAGTTGATTTTGTATGCAATCTTGGTTCGTCTAGATACTATATCCAATCTGCATATTCACTGCCAGATGAAGAGAAACGTACTCAGGAAATCAGACCGTTCAGAAAGATTGATGATTCTTTTAAAAAGATTGTTATCACCAAAGATATTGTGCAGCCCTATTATGATGATTATGGAATTTTGACTGTAAACATTTATGACTTCCTTCTTGATCCGCATATTCTCGAAAAATAAATAATGTAAAGTCATGTTGCGGAGAGGTAAAGCTGATGTGGTGGAGTTTCTTGGTAGTGTTATGTACAATGAAACCACAGAAGCAAAGGAGGTTTTCAAATGAAGTTATCAGATAAAACTATCGTACAGGTTGTAACGTAATAGGACTCTTAAAACAACTCATCTAAATGAGTCCTTATATTATGAAATTGTTCTTCTGTGATCATAATTTTCCCATGATAAGAAGAAAGTATCCCTTCTTGATAAAGAAGGTCCAATTGTCTATAGAGAGTTCGTAAACTGATATTTAAAATGTTTGCGAGCTCTTCTTTTTTTAACTTAATTCGTACTGGAAAATGAGTTTGGTTGATAGAATACTGGTAAAGCTGAAGAAGCAACTTATCTTTTGTGTTATTTAAAAGCAAAGGTTCATTTTCAGCAAGAATTCGTTCTGTCAATAAAGATAAATGTTGGGCACTGATCCATGCAAACTCTGCATCAGACAAAGCTTCTTCTATGTATAATTGTTTAGGAATACGAATGTAAGCGCATGGTGATATACAGCGAATGGTAGCTGTATGATGTTCCAATGCGGGATGTGCAACTTCATATAAGCCAAAAATTTCAATGGCACTGATTGCGGAAGAGGTAAGAAGCTTTCCGTCAGGACTATATTTTTCCGAACAGCAATATCCGTCAAGCAATATATAGACATATTTTGAAGGCATTTCATTTTTTATTAATAAGTCATTTTTTTTTGCATGATCAATTTGCAAGTTGGCTTTTGTCAATAGGGTATGAAACTTCTTGCCGAAGGGGTATTTATGCTTTGTGGAGGTTATATATTGAATGATTTCTTTTAAATTACTCTGCATTTCTAACTCTTCCTCGAAAAACTGCCAAAAGGCATTTTTTGTAATTTTTTGTAATGATATCATATTTCCCAAAGAGGCGCAACCAGAAATAAACCGGCCTTGAATGATTTAAATTTTAGGAGGAACAAATGATGTTAAATATTACTGATTTAAAAAAAGAAGTCGAATCTGTCATTACAAGTAGCGCACTTACACATGAGCAGGCAATGATCCGCTTGTCTGATATTCCATTGAACAGGGTGGAGTTTTTTGAAACAACAAAAGAGTTTAGAGAACTTTGTGAAGCAGGATGCTTGTGTAGAATGTCAGAGGGAAATGTAACATATCAACCAAGATATATCCTTCCAGATTATGAAAAATTGTTTCGAGAAGGCTGTAAGTTTTTGAGATTAGATCCACCAAAAACATTGTTTGAAGCAATTCAGACATTGGAGATTTTCTATAGACATGTGCCATCGGTTACACATTATCCGGTTTATCTTGGATCAGTAGATAAGTTATTGGAGCCATTTATGGATGATGAACATGCATATGAATTGATTCGCAGCTTTTTGATTTTCTTAGACCGTTCAATTCCGGATTCATACTGCCATATGAATTTAGGACCAGAAGTAACTCGTGCGGGTGAGATGATTGTAGAGATTGAAACAGAATTGAAGAATGCAATTCCATCCATTACATTACTTTATGATCCAGATATTACACCAGATGATTTCGCAGAGAAATGTGTACTTTGTGCGTTGAACTGTGCGAAGCCAAGTTTTGCAAATCACAAAGAATATAAAAAGTTATATGACGGTCCATATGGAATCGCAAGTTGTTACAATGCACTTCCAGTATCCGGGGGAGCATTTACATTATCACGTATCGTTTTGAGCAGACTGGCAGAACGTGCAAAAGACAGTGAACATTTTATTCAGAATCTTCTTCCACATGCAGCACGTGAATTGTGTGGATACATTGAGAACAAAATCGAGTTCCTTGTGGAAAAAAGTCATTTCTTTAAGACAAATTTCCTTGTACAGGAAGGATTTGTCAAAGTTGAAAACTTTACAGGTATGTTTGGACTTGTAGGTATGAATGAATGTGTCAATCTTTTGATGGAAAAAGAAGGAAAAGAAGGTCGTTATGGTTACAGTGAGGAAGCAGATCAGTTGGCGATGCAGATTTTAGAGAAATTACAGGCTTGTATCAATGAATTTGATAGTAAATACTGTGATTGTACAGATCATCATTTTTCACTTCATGCACAGGTAGGAATTGACAGTGATTATGAAATCAGCCCAGGCGTAAGAATTGCAATTGGTTCAGAATTACCATTACATGAGCACTTACAGCACTGTGGAAAATTTCATCCATATTTTAAATCCGGTGTCGGCGATATCTTCCCATTCGATGCAACAGCGGAACGTAACCCAGATGCCATTTTGGATTTGATCAAAGGTGGATTTTCACAGGGAATGCGTTATTTTTCTACATATTCTTCCGATTGCGATGTAATTCGTATTACAGGATATTTAGTGAAAAAATCTGATATTGAAAAATTAGATGAAGGAATTGCAGTTCCACAGGCAAATGCCACATGGGGATATTACGAAGTGAAAAACAGTAAGATTTATGAAAGAAAGGTTCGTAGTTTATAATGGCTATTGTAAATAAAATCATACATAGCAGCGTTGTAGATGGACCTGGAAATCGAGTAGCAATTTTCTTGCAAGGCTGCAATTATCAGTGTGCGTATTGTCATAATCCGGAAACTATTCATTACTGTATAGGCTGTGGAGTCTGTGTGGAACAATGTCCAACAAAGGCATTGCGTATGGTAGAGGGAAGAGCGAAGTGGGATGAGACACTTTGTTGTGAGTGTGACACATGCATTCATGTGTGTCCGAATCTTGCAACACCAAAGACTAAAAAGTATTCTGCACAGCAGATCATGGATGAGATTAAAAAAGATATTCCGTTTATTCGTGGAATTACAGTATCTGGAGGAGAATGTTCGTTACAAAGAGATTTTATATTCGAGCTGTTCCAGCTAGCCAAGGGAAAGGGCTTGTCCACATTGGCAGACAGTAATGGAAGCTATGATTATGCGAATGACCCAGAGCTTTTGGAAGTATGTGATGGTGTGATGTTGGATGTGAAAGCGTTTGACAGCGAAGCACATGTACGTTTGACAGGGATGGATAATCAGATGGTTCTGAAGAATGCAGTTTTTTTAGCAGAGCATGGGAAGCTGGAAGAAATTCGTACGGTAATCGTGCCAGATTTCCTACCAAATGAAGAAACGGTCGATCAGGTTACGAAAACACTGCAGCCATATTTAGCGAAAAAATCCATTCGTTATAAAATCATTGCATATCGTCATTTTGGAGTGCGTGCGCCATATAAGGATGAGCTTTGCACACCGACAAATTCTGAAATGCAGGTTTATAAAGAAATCGCAGAAAAAAATGGATTTCGTGATATCGTTTTGATTTAAATAAAAGGAGAAAACTATGAAATTATTCATTGATTGTGATCCGGGAGTGGATGACTCTTTAGCAATTATGTTTGCTTTGGCAAGACCGGATGTGGACATTGTTGGAATTTCAACAAGTGTGGGCAATGTAACGGCAAAACAGGGAGCCGACAATGCATTAAGAATATTAAAATTAGCAGGGAAGGAGGGAGAGATTCCGGTTTGCGTCGGAGCAGAAGCGCCACTTATGGGAGGCGAACTTTCATTTCCAGATTTTATTCATGGAAAAAATGGAATTGGGGATGTAGAGCTTCCAGAGTCTGGTCAAAAACCAGAAGAAAAAGATGTATGTGAATTTATTTATGAAAAAGCGTGTGAGTATGAAGGAGAATTAGTATTACTTACACTTGGACGTATGACAAATATTGCGAATGTATTGAAACGTTATCCTGATTTTTATAAGAAAATCAAACGTGTGATTGCGATGGGAGGTACTGTTTCGGCATCAGGGAATGTATCACCAGTTGTGGAAGCAAATATTGGTGGGGATCCAGAAGCAGCAGATATTGTTGTACAAGTTCCATGGGATTTGACAATGGTTGGACTAGACGTAACACTCAAAACTACTTTACGTAAAGAAGATATTGCAAGAGCGATTGAGTACTGTAGAGAAGAGTGTAAAGAACAGCTTTTGTTTTTACAGAAAGAAATGAAATGGTATATGCAGGGAGCACGCAGACAGAACTGGATGCAGGACTGTTGTCCATTACATGATCCGCTTGCAATGATCGTTGCAGTAGATCCAAGTGTTGTAAAAACACAAAGAGCAATCACAAGAATTGAATGTGGTGGAACATACTGTAGAGGTATGGTAGTGACAGATGTTAGAGAATATCCAATCGAAGGAAGATTTGTGACACACTGCATGGAAGTTGATTCAGAAAAAGCATTGAAAACATTATTTGCAGCTTTTCAATAAGAAATAAGAGAGAAAAAAGGAGAAAAACATGAAAAAGTTAACAGCACTTTTATTAGCATTAGCTATGATGTTCAGTTTGGCAGGATGCTCTGGTTCTAAAGAAGAAGGAGCAAAAGAAGAAGGAAAAGCAAAAATCGCAGTGATTTTTGGACTTGGTGGACTTGGTGATCAGTCTTACAATGACCTTGCATACGAAGGAATTGAACGAGCAAAAAAAGAACTTGGTATCGAATATGATTACGCAGAACCAAAAGAAATTACAGATTATGAAACAATTGCAAGAGATATGAGTGATTCTGGAGAATATGATATGATCATTGGTATCGGTTTTGATCCATTGGATGCATTTACAACAGTTGCTCCAGATTATCCAGATCAGAAATTTGCATTAGTAGACTCTATTTTATTAGAAGACAACGTTGTAAGTTATGCATGTAGAGAGCAGGAAGGTGCATTCTTAGTAGGAGCACTTGCTGCATACATGAAACAGGATGCAGGGGCTTTCAACTTAGAAAATAATCACAAATATGGATTTGTTGGTGCATTAGAAAATGAAACAATCAACCGTTTCGCAGCTGGATACCAAGCAGGTATCAAGTATGTAGATAAAGATGCAGATGTTGCAATCCAGTATGTAGGTGGAGACAATCCATTTGGTGATACAACAACAGCAAAAGAAATTGCTACGACACAGAAAACAAAAGGATATGATATCATATTCCATGCAGCTGGAGGATCAGGACTTGGTGTATTTGCAGCAGCAAAAGAAAACGATTTTATTGCAATCGGTGCAAACTCTAATCAGAATATTATTGATCCAGATCACATTGTTGCAAGTATGTTAAAACGTGTAGATGTTGCTGTATTTGATATTGTAAATGGGGTATTGGAAGATAGTTTAACACTTGGAAAAGAAACAGCACTTGGACTTGCTGACAATGGTATTGATTACACATTAGAAGGAAGTAACATTAAGGTTTCTGAAGAAATCGTAAAAGAATTAGAAACATTAAAAGAACAGATTATCAATGGAGAAATTGAGGTTCCGACAGAAGTAAAATAAGAGGTAGCGATCATGTATGCTGTAGAAATGAGAAATATAACAAAACGTTTTGGTAATTTTGCTGCCAATGACAATATTGATTTTCTCGTAGAAAAAGGAGAAATCCATTGTCTTCTCGGTGAAAACGGGGCAGGAAAGACAACGTTGATGAATATTTTGTTTGGATTATATAAGGCAGATGAAGGCGTATTAAAAATCAATGAGGAAGTCATTACAAAGCATTCTGCCAGAAAAGCATTTCAGTGCGGACTCGGCATGGTGCATCAGCACTTTATGCTCGTAGATGCATTGACCGTTTGGGAGAATGTTATTGTAGGAAATGAACCAGGTAAGTTTGCCATCAATCGTAAAGAAGGAATTCGTAGAGTTCAGGAATTATCAGATCGTTATCATTTTGGATTGAATGTGCAGGATAAAGTAGCAGATCTTTCTATTGGAATGAAACAACGTGTTGAAATCTTAAAAACATTGTACCGCGGTGCGGAAATTTTAATTTTAGATGAACCAACAGCTGTGTTGACACCACAGGAGGTAGAGCAACTTTTAGATATTTTCCGCGATATGAAAAAACAGGGAAAAACAATTATTTTTATTACACATAAGTTAAATGAAACAAAGGCTGTGTCCGATTCTTTGACAGTACTGCGTGCTGGAAAATCTGTTTTCCAGGCACTTACAAAGGATGTTACGGTAACAGATCTGGCAAATCAGATGGTTGGTCATGAGATTACATTTAGTTTGGAAAGAGAGCCAAATCAGGTTGGCGATAAAATCGTGGAGATTCAGAATGTAAGACTTTTGAACAATGCAACGGATACGATTTCTTTAGATATTCATGCTGGTGAGATTGTAGGAATTGCCGGTGTAGAAGGCAACGGGCAGATGCAATTGGAAGAATTGTTGATGGGATTTCGTAAATGCAAAGAAGGCTCTATTGTTATAAAAGGAGAAGATGTTACAAAATGGTCAACCAAAAAGCGTTTAGAAAAAGGAATGAGCTATATTCCTTCTGAACGACATCAACGAGCAATTCTTCCGGGATTTTCTATCTTAGAAAACTATTTGCTTGGCAATCAATATGAAGAAAAGTTTGTAAAAAAAGGGTTGATTGATTTTTCGTTTTTAAATCGGTTTACTGTAGAATCTATGAAAAAATATGATGTTCGTGCAGTAAACGAAAAACAAAATATCGGTTCTTTATCTGGTGGAAATCAGCAGAAAATGGTATTAAGTCGAGAAGTAGAAAAGCAATCAGATTTTGTATTGGTTTGTCAACCTGTACGCGGACTTGATATTGGAGCGATTCATTATATTCATGAAATACTACTAGAGTTACGAAAGCAAGGAAAAGCAATTCTACTCATTTCTGCAGAATTGACAGATATTTTCCAATTATGTGATAGAATCGCTGTGCTTTACAAAGGAGAAGTTATGGCACTGAGAAAGAATGAGGAATTCACAAAAGAGTCAATTGGTCTTTTGATGGCCGGACAGAAAGGTGCTAAGTCATGAAGATAGAGAGAAAAAAGAAGTGTTACAAAGAGATTCCGGGATTGGAAAAAATTTGTTTGTCTGTAATTGCCATTTTTTTATCTTTGCTGATTACAGCAGGACTGATGCTGATTTCAGGAGAAAATCCAATAGAAGCATTTCAGGCATTACTCAACGGTGCTTTAGGATCAAGAAGTTCGATTGCAACAACATTTGGAAAAACGGTTCCGTTATTATTTGTTGGATTGGCATGTGCATTTTCAAACAAGGCGGGATTATTTAATATTGGTTGTGAAGGTCAACTTTATATTGGAGGTTTGACGGCAGCAGCAACAGCAATTGCTTTACAGGGGATGCCAAGAGTGGTGATTATATCTGCAGCATTTCTGACAGGTATGTTGGCAGGTGCTCTTGTCGGAGGAATGAATGGATTTCTGAAAGCAAAGCTTCAAATCAGTGAAGTGTTGGTTGCAATTATGATGAATTATATTTTGAAGTTTTTCACGAGTTATTGTGTACATGGTCCATTAAAAGATCCGAAATCGAAGATTGCGCAGACTGTATCCATTGGAAGAGAAAATATGCTTACAAAGTTAGTTCCCAAATCACAATTAACAACAGCGCTTATTGTTGGAGTGGTATTGGCAGTATTGATATATATTTTCTTTCATAAAACACGCGCAGGATTCAATATTCGTGCGGTTGGCGAAAACGCAACAGCAGCACAAGCATCAGGGATTGGCATTATGCGCACTGTAATTATTACAATGGCAGTTAGTGGTGCATTAGCAGCATTGACCGGAGTAACGGAAGTGCTCGGTAAGACAGGAAAATTTGTAGAAGGTTTTTCGCCGGGATATGGATTTACCGGAATTGCAGTAGCGGTATTAGGAAATAATCATCCGGCAGGTGTGATTTTGAGTGCGTTATTGTTTGGAATATTAGAATCCGGAGCGATGAAGATGAGTTATGTAGCTGGTGTGTCTACAAGCATGATTAAAGTAATGCAGGGACTTGTAATTTTATTTGTTGCAACACCGGAATTAGTTTCTTTTATTAAAAGAAAGGAGGCGAAATAAGTGGAAAACTTAGAACATCTTTTATCTATGAATATGTTACTCGTGACACTTCGAATGGCAATTCCACTTATTTTGGCATCCATCGGAAGTGTAATCTGTGAACGAAGCGGAATCATCAACTTAGGTATGGAAGGTATGATGTTGATGGGAGCTTTTGGTGCAGTTATGGGAACAGCAATTTTCCAGAACCCATGGTTAGGAACTTTGACAGCGGTTGCGTTTGGTGGAATGATGGGATTGCTGCATGCAGTACTTTGTATTCGTTATCACACAAATCAGGCAGTAAGCGGTGTTGGTATTAATATTTTTTCATCAGGGTTAACACTTGTACTTTGTAAAATGATGTGGAACAAAGAAGGATTAAGTGCAGAAGTGGAACAAATTCCAACAGTCACAATCCCAGTTTTAAATAAAATTCCATTGATTGGGGAATTATTTGAAGATCAATCCCCGTATTTATATATGATGGTATTTATTGTAGCTTTTTCATGGTATATGTTGTATCGCACAAAAACAGGTTTACGACTTCGCACAATTGGAGATCATCCAAAAGCAGCAGCAACAGCAGGAGTAAATGTGAGCAAGTATCGTTACATTTCTGTAATCATATGTGGAATGCTTTGCGGTTTAGCTGGATCATATTTATCCATTGTACAAAGCAACTTATTTGTAAAAGAGATGGTTGCAGGACGAGGGTACATCTCACTTGCAGCAACTATTTTCGGTGGCTGGAATCCGGTTGGCTCCTTTTTAGCGAGTATTCTATTTGCCTTCTCCCAGGCAATTAGAATTACTGTTGAATTTGACATTCCGGAGCAGTTTTTGCAGATGCTGCCCTATGTATTAACAATGCTTGTATTGATCCTTGCAGGTGGAAAAACAAAAGGACCGCAGGCGGCGGGAGATATAAAAGAATAATGTTTCATGAGTCTTTATGTAAACTTAAAATGAAAATAGGTTTACATAAAGACTTTTTTCTTGTATAGTGATAGCGAGAGAGGTGAAATATATGTCAGTAAAGCAAGAAATGATTCAGTTGCTTGAACAAAATCGAGGGAAAGTATTATCAGGACAAGAGATGGCAGATCAGCTTGGTGTAACAAGGGCTGCTATTTGGAAAGCAATTCGTGTGCTTCAAGAAGAAGGATATCATTTAGGGATTGTAAAAAATAAAGGATATTATCTGGAAGAGCATAGTGATGTTTTGTCTGTGGAAGGGATACGCTTGCATCTTCCGGAAGAGTATAAAACTTTAAAGATAGAAGTATTAAAAACGGTAGATTCTACGAATAATTATGCGAAAAAAATGTCTGCGTCACATTCGGAGCGGTGCCTGATTCTTGCGGAAGAGCAGACGGCCGGTAGGGGGAGAAGAAAAAGAGATTTTTATTCCCCATATGGAACAGGAATTTATATGAGCCTTGTATTTCCGGTGGAAACGAGTCTTGCAAAATTTGTTCCGATTACAGTGGCGGCATCGGTTGCAGTTGTCCGCGCGATTCAAAAACTTACGAATATAAAATGTGACATTAAATGGGTCAATGACATTTATTTGGATGGGAAAAAAATCTGTGGAATTTTGACAGAGGCAGTTAGTGATTTTGAAAGTGGAATACTTACAACGGTTGTAGTTGGAATTGGTTTGAATGTATCAACGAAGGAGTATCCAGAGGAACTCCAAGAGATTGCGGGTTCGCTTTTGGCAGATAGCGTGACACGGAATGAGCTTGTTGCAGCGATTACAGAAGAATTGTTCCGATTAGCAGAAAATTTAGAAGCTCCAGAGCTTATGGAGGAGTATAGGGCACATTCTTGTGTCATTGGAAAAGAAATCACATGGTTAGAAAAGGATGAGAAAAAAGAAGGTTTCGTTACAGGGATGAATGCGCAAGGACATTTATTAGTGGAAACAAAAGATGGAAGTGTTACGTTGACTGCGGGAGAAATTTCTGTACGTACAAAGTAGAGGGGAAGAAAAATGATGCATGAAAAGACAAGGGCGTTGGCATACGAAGGTCTATTTACAGCATTGGTAGCAGCTGGGGCGTTTATCCAGATTCCGGTACCTTATTTGGATTATTTTACGCTACAGTTTTTCTTTGTATTGCTGGCAGGTATGATACTTGGTGCCAAAAGAGGTGCAGCATCTGTTGGATGTTATGTATTATTGGGACTGTTGGGAATCCCAATCTTTGCAGCAGGAGGCGGAATCGGCTATATCGTAAGACCGAGCTTTGGATTTTTAGCTGCATTTATTGTAGCGGCATATGGTGTCGGATGGATTGCAAAGAAACAAAAGAATACGATGTGTGGCATGTTGAAAGCAGCTATTATAGGACTTTTGATCACCTACGGAATTGGATTATTGTATAAATATTTGATTTTGAATTTCTATTTGGGAACGAAAACTCCAATTTCTGTAATCTTACTGTCTTGTTTTCCACTGGATCTTCCAGGAGATCTGGTGCTTTGCGTTTTGGCATCGATGATAGCGCCAAGGCTTAGGAACGTAATTGCGCATATGCAATAGGAGGAAAAGAATGGAAGAAAAATGGGACGCACTTCTGAAAAAGGTATTATCAGGAAAAATGATAGAAAAAGAAGAAGTAATGGAGTTATGGGATTGCGGTGTAGAGGAGCTTGCCGATGCGGCAGACCAAATAAGAAAAAGATTCTGCGGGAATCATTTTGATTTCTGTACGATTATCAATGGGAAAAGTGGAAAATGTTCGGAAAACTGTAAATTTTGTGCACAATCCATTTTTCATGGAACCGGATGTGAGACTTATCCTTTATTAGAAAAAGAAGAGCTTCTTAAGCTTGGGAAATATAATGAAGAACGAGGAATATTGAGATATTCCGTTGTGACATCCGGAAAGCGGCTTTCTAAAAAAGAAGTGGAAATGGTATGTGAGGGATACAAATATTTGAGAAAAAATACAGAGTTATCTTTATGTGGTTCACACGGTTTACTGGATTTGGAAGATTTTACGAAATTAAAAGAAGCAGGAGTGACACGATACCACAATAATCTAGAAACATCTCGAAGATATTTTCTGGAGATTTGTACAACACACAGTTATGAAGAAAAAATACAAGCTATTCAGAATGCGAAGAAAGCAGGGCTTGAAGTGTGCAGTGGTGGTATTATTGGAATGGGAGAAACGAGAGAAGATCGAGTAGACTTAGCAATAGAATTAAGAAAACTGGAGGTGTGTTCCGTTCCGCTCAATATTTTAAATCCGATTCCGGGAACCCCATTGGAGAAATTAGAACCTATTTCAGAAGAAGAAATTAGAAAGACGGCGGCAATATTCCGATTCCTTTTGCCAAATGTATGGATTCGTACAGCGGGTGGAAGAATTCAGCTACAAGATGGTGGCGCTAATTTATTCGCGGGTGGGATAAATGGAGCCATTACCGGAGATATGTTAACAACATCCGGTAGTATGATTGAACAGGATAAACAAAGAATTCAGGAGCTTGGATATGAAGAATAGAAAAGGATACTTTATTACAGGAACAGATACGGATGTTGGAAAGACGTTTGTAGCTGGAAAAATAGCGAAATACTTTCGAGAGCAAGGCGTGTATGTCGGATATTTTAAAGCAGCATTGAGCGGTATGGAATGGAACGATGGAAAGTGGATTCTGGGAGATGCAAAATATGTTTGCGAGCAGGCCGATATTGAAATAGATCCGAAAGAATTCGTAGTCTATAGTTATAAAGAAGCAGTGTCTCCGCATTTGGCAGCCAGACGTAAAGGAGAACAGATTGAGTTAGAGCCTATTCGGGAACTTTTTGAAAAAACAGAAGAAGAATATGAGCTTGTAATCGCTGAAGGAAGCGGCGGGATTTTGTGTCCTCTTTGTTTGGAGGAAGGAAAAGAGTTGATGCTGGAAGATGTCATTCGTATGACGAAGCTTCCTGTTATTGTTGTAGCAGATGCAGGCCTTGGTACAATTAATCATACACTATTAACAGTTAAATATTTGGAAGAAAAAGGATTTGAAATTGCTGCAATCATATTGAATCGGTATGAAGAGGGAAATTTCATGCATCAGGATAATAAAGAAGTGATTGAAAAACTGACGGGGAGAGAAGTGTATATTGTCGTAGATTCTAGAGTGATATCTACAGAGTAATGAAGGTTCTCCGTTCGTGAAATTGTGATTTAATATTGATAATATGGCATATATACCATATTATGAGAATATAAATATTCTGAAGAGGGAATAATATTATATGTTTGAAGTTGAATTTTACGAAAAGGCAAATTCTGCCACCAACTTTGGTGGCAGAAAAATTTTATCTTTACGATTCCAGTCAAATGGTCTTAATTAGTAAGGATAAATTATTTTATCTATTTTTAATTGCATGGATTATGTAACTATGCTATATTCATACCATAAATTAAGATTTCTAATTATCTAAATGAATTCAAAAATAATCTGTGACATTCGTCACATAAAAAATCAGATTTGCAAATTTATAGAAAGTCGGGATACCATCTGGAAGATGTTTTATCTAAGAGTCTGCTCTTAGTCTTGTTAGGATACTGATATTTTGTTATGATAAAGGAGGAACTTCATGAATGATTATAAATTGAATACGAAGTATAAAGACCGTTTATTTCGTCTAATTTTTCACGAAAAGAAAGAACTATTGGAGCTTTATAATGCGGTGAATGAAAGCCATTATACGAATCCGGATGATCTGGAGATTACGACGATCGAGGATGTGGTCTATATGGGGATGCGGAATGATCTGTCTTTTATTATCGGAGACGAGATGAATCTCTATGAACACCAGAGTACTTTTTGCCCCAATCTCCCCTTACGTGGATTGTTTTATTTTTCATCTGTATATAAAGCATACACCGAACCGATGAAACATAAATTATATTCCACTTCGGAGCTTAAGATTCCTTTTCCGCAGTACATTGTCTTTTACAATGGAGTTGAGGAAAAACCGGAACGTCAGGAATTAAAACTAAGTACACTTTTTATCGAAAACGGAAAGGGGAAACCTCTGGCTTTAGAATGTGCGGCATTGGTGCTGAATGTAAATTATGGACAAAACAAAGAATTGATGGAACGTTGCAAGACGTTAAAAGAATACGCCAGTTTATTGCCATCGTTCGTAGAAACCTGGCACAAGGCATGAAGCATCAAGAAGCGGTCGAACAGGCAATCGATGAGTGCATTCAAAATGATATTCTTGCAGAGATACTTCGTAGAAACAGGAGCGCGATCATGAATAGTATTTTGACAGAATGGGATGAAAATGAATATCGAGAATTTTTGAAAGAAGAATCGTGGAAGGAAGGACACGAGTCTGGTAAACGTGAGGGAATACGCGAGGGTAAGCTTGATGGAATTATAGGAATGGTACGGTTATGTCAGGAACTTCAAGTGCCACAAGATGATGCTTTATGGAAAATCGCGAAGGCATTTTCTTTAACGGAAGAGGAGGCAAGACACTACATTGCTGAATATTGGGATTAATTATGAAAAATGCTCAGAACTATATTTCATGGGAGGTTGAGTGTTTTATAATTAAAGCAGTAAGAAATTTTTCGTTTTTAATATCGTTAAGAACTAACAAAGGTAACATTAGAATTGATATATTGATTTCATAAATATTATGATAGAAGAAGATGTAAAAACAGTAGTACAGTTATTAGAAAATAAGAGAAAAGTATGCGCCCTTTTAGCGCCCACCGTAGAAAAAACATTGGGAGATCCCGTTCAAAAAGAAATGTTTTATAAAGCATTATCAGACGCCGGGTTTTTCACATGGCGGCAGATTGCAGAGGAGGCAGATCAACTTGCATCTCAGGAAGTGGAAGAATGGGAATCAAGAACAGAGGATAAGAAGATCATCATATCCTCAAGTTGTCCGGCAATTGTTCGGTTGGTGGAGAAAGAGTATCCGGAACTATCCGTATATTTATCGAGTACAAAGTCGCCGATGCATTTAGCTTCTTTCAAAGTTAAGGAAGAAAATGCAAATGTAAAAACAGTATTTATTGGTCCATGTTACTGGAAAAAGAAAGAACAAAAAAGACAATTAAATGAAAAGGGACATGTAGATGTGGTTCTTACATTTGAAGAGTTTATAGAAGTGCTAAAAAATCTAAAAATGGATTTTGAATGGAAATACACTACGGTAGACAAAGAAATCATTCATGGAGAAAACATAGACATGCCTGGGCAAATGGCGTTTTGCGTTCAGGAAAGAATGAAGAGATTAAAAGTAAAAGCGATGCCCCAATTTTTAACAGGAGCCGGAATAGATGAATGCAAGAAGATTCTGAATGACATTCGGCAGGACGAGTATAGGAAATGTTATATAGAATTGTTAGCATGTAAAGATGGATGTGGAGTGAAAGAATACAGCCATATATAGATATTGTCTATATATGGCTGTATTTTTATAGAACGTATCAATTATACTTCTTAAAAAATTAATGCTATACTTTTAACAGTATGAGTAGAAAGAAGGAGAGAGATGAGGAAGGATTTCAAAATATATGATATTTTAGAGATTTGCGAGTATTTAGAGAAAGAAAAACCTAGCAAAGAGGAAAGGACATTATTTCAAAGAGAAGGATTTCGATGTCTGGGAGCTGGGGAACGTGGAATGGGAGGTTTATCCAGAACAGCTAAATTTGTACCGGAATCGATTCATATCCTTGTTTCGCCGGTAGCTTGCCAACGCCATTGTGATTTTGATTTAAAGATGAATGGATATAGTGACGGAGTGTATAGTCTTTTCTTAACAGAACAGGAAATTGTTGGCGGAAAAGTAGTGGATGTTCTTTGGAAAACAATCGAAAAATTACTTCAAACATTATCTCCACAGCCAAAAGTGATCACAATTACGACAACTTGTGTCGATGGATTGATACGATCTGATTATACGGGACTAAAAAAGAAATTATACGATGAGTATGGGATACGTTTCGGAGTGGTAGAAATGTACCCGATCTTAGCAGAAAGTAAAGTAAAACATACAGACAAATTTCCACATATGGTATATGGATTGATTGAAACAGATATCGAAAAACCAAAGAAAAAATTGGTGAATCTTTTAGGAAAAATCGATCCTGCGGATAAAGAAACAGATTTTTATAAGGTGCTGGAAGAGGCAGGCTACGAAGTTAGGGAAATTCGTCAGTGCCGGACATTACAGGACTTTGATGAAATGGGAGAAGCTTGCTTGAATGTTGTGCTTAGCGAATTTCATCTCTATGCAGCAAAAATGATGGAAAAGAAATACCATATTCCATATTTTTTCTGGAATCAACATATGAATTATGAAACAATTCTTGAGAACTATAAGGAATTAGAGAAGTTATTAGATTGTAAGCTACCTGTAGAAACTTATTATGAGAAAGCAAAAGAGAAAGCAGAAAAAGTAAAAGAACTTGTGGAAGGTAAAACATTTGCAGTTGGTCAAAGAATTGATTATCTTCCTATTAAAGCGGCTTGTGATCTTACTGCGGTTGGATGGGATATCCGATACGTATTTGTAGAGAAGATAGTGAAGACAGATTTACAGTATTATCAATGGTTAAGAGAGCATAGTCCGCATACGAAAGTTCTTCTTGCACCGGATATTAGTATGAGAAAATATATGGAACAGCCGGAGGCAGTAGATGTTGCGGTAGGAGGCATTTTGGCTTTAAAAAATATAGAAGGGCTTCAGACACTTCAATTACCGGAAGAACCGTATGACTTTGTGACATATAGTCAGGCGATGGATCAGATTCTTCTGCAATTTCAACCTGATATTCAGAAGAAAAATCAGAAGAATCCAATTGTAGAATCGATGTTCCAACGGCAGTGGAAAAAATATCCAAAGGAGGTTCTGTAAGATGGCAAAATTATTTCAGACGATTGGTTCTCTGGCAGGAGATTATTCCGGTGCGGCAAGTGTCTTGCATGATATGGATGGAATGCTGATCTTTTGTGATGCAGGAGCTTGTATGGGGGGATTTTTGTTTGGAGAGGATCCAAAAGGCGGTAATGAGAAGCGAAGAATATTTACTGCTTCACTACGAGAAAAGCAAGTTGTTATGGGAATTGATAAAAAGGTGAAAGCAGATGCGATTCGTACATATCAGGATGCCGGTGGAGAATTTATAGGATTAATAGGGACACCGGTTTCAGCGGTGATAGGAGCAGATTTGGAAGGGATTGGACGTGAAATTTGTCAATCGCTCCAAAGAGAAGGCTATACACAAGAAGTAATTCCGAATATTGCAGTTTCTACAAATGGATTAAATTGTTACGATAGCGGGCAGGAAAAAGCATATCAGGCTTTGGCAACTACATTTGTCAATGAAGAACAAGAAGCGACAGGTGATGTTCATGTTTTGGGAGCAACCCCAATTGATATGTGGGATTATACACAGATTCGTGAGTGTATAGAGCTGCTGAAAGAAGCTGGAGCGAACAATCCGATTGTTTGGGGAGCTAATGGTGGAATTCGAGAAATTGCCGGGGCAGCAGGTTCAAAATTAAACATTGCGGTATCGGTTTCCGGATTAAAAACAGTAAAATATCTGAAGAAAAAATATGGCACACCATATCTTGTTGGTTATCCGCTTGGAAAAGTAGAAACAGAAAAATGGAAAGAACAGGTACATCAGGTATTGACCGGAGAAGAACCGCAGAAGTGCAGGCAGATAAGAGAAGACAAAAGCGGCAAACGTGCGTTAGTGATCGCAGAACAATATACAGGATGTGCACTTAGAAAACTATTAAAAGAAGAATTTCAGTTTGAAACGGTTGATGTAGCCTCCTTCTTCAAAATGGATGAAGAGATGGTAGAAGAGCATGATCTTCAGATAAAAGATGAGGAGACGTTCCAAACATTTTTGAAAACGCAAATGCCATATGATCTGGTAGTGGCGGATCCGTTTTGTGAGGCAATGCTTCCGTACAAGCCAAAGAAAATAATAGCGCTTCCACATATTGCAGTTTCTGCAGTTTTTTACGCCAATCAAAGTCCAAATATTTTTGGAGAGAAGGCAAGTATATATTTTCAAGAAATGTTAAAAGAAGGGAATTAAGTATGAAAAAGTTTGCAATCTATGGGAAAGGTGGAATTGGAAAGTCTACGCTTACGAGTTCACTATCTGCGGCTCTTGCGAGTATGGGATATAAAGTAATGCAGATAGGATGTGATCCGAAAGCAGATTCCACATCGAATTTATTAGGAGGAGAAAAATTGACCTCCGTTATGGAATATTTGAATGAGCATGATGAATCACCGGAGTTAGAAGATATTGTAAAGCAAGGATTTGGCGGAGTGTATTGCGTAGAAGCTGGTGGGCCGACACCTGTCGTAGGTACATCTATGATTTGGAAATTTGGTTTTGTTGCAACAGACGGAATTATCAATCAAGTTTTATCGAATTTTGGGTTTTCACCTAAAAATTGGTACTTAACGACATGGCCAATGCTTGTGATAATTGCTATATATACCCTTTCAAAAACAGGAGCATATATGGCTCTGATGTCGGCAAAAGTGAAACGAGAGATGGAAGAACTTGCCGGTCAGATGGATTATATGGAATTAGGCGCAACAGAAAATTATGAACGCTTGTTTTCTGAATGCTTGATTTTTCCTAATTTGAAATAGGGTAGGAGTAGTAGAACTATGAGTAGCATTAAAGATTTTAAATGTACTTATGACAATGGAGTCTTAGATCATTCGGAGATAGTGAAAGAGTTAGGCTTTACATTTCCCGATGTATATTTGCATGCCGACATGATGGCTGCGCTTTCAAAGAGGCAAAAAGAGAAACAAGGAATCCCAATCTGTGTTTTGCCTTTTTGTCATACTGTAGAAGCGGAAGCCATGGGAGGAATTATAACACTAGGCAATGAAGTTGCAGGACCGAGAGCAAAAGAATATCTCTATACAAACTATAAGGAACTAGGGGATATCGAAGAAATTGATTTTGCAAAAGGAAGAATGCAAGAAGTCCTCAAAGCGTGCCAGATCCTTCATGAACAAGGAGAACATGTAATGCTTGAAGTTTCGGGGCCGATTACCATTCTCAATGTATTGATCGATATCAAACATATTTTTAAAGGAATGCGTAAAGAACCTGAATTCATGAAATCTGTATTTCAAAAAGTTGGTACTCAAATATTGAGATACATAGAAGAAGCAAAAAAGTATGGGGTGGATTTTATCAGTTATGCAGATTCGGCGGGAGGTGTGAATATACTCGGACCAAAGATGGCAGAACAAATGGTAGAAGACTTTACTTATGATTTTTTGAAAGAAGCACAGGAGTGTTCGGATGAGCATACTCTTTTGATGCTTTGCCCGAAAACAACATTTGCACTTCTTGGAACAGAGAAAGCAGAGCTTTCAGATATAGGTGTTTCAAATGAAATTACCTATGGAGAAGGCTGTATTGAAGTACTTGGAAAGGCAAAAATGGTTGGAATACAATGTTCAAAAAACATGGGATTTTTGCTGAAATCAGGGACAATGAAAGAAATCGTACTAAAATAGTAGAACGTTGAAAAAAACTGCCACCAACTATTGTAGCTGGTGGCAGAAAAATTTTTTCTTTATAACATTTCAATAAATGCTGCAAGTCTTGTTTCAATCTGTCCGCTGTCTGTTGTAGAGTAGTCTGTTTCCAATTTCATGTATGGAATTCCTTCTTCTTCACACATTCTCTGCATATAGTTTGCTTCTACGTTGAATGTATGGCAAGCCTGAAGAACCATTTCTACGACACCGTCAACGTTATATTTTTTGCACATTTCTTTTGTATTTTCGATACGTCCCTCATTTGTTGTCATAACAGAACAGTGAATCTCAAGGTAGCGATCAGAAATTGCTCTTAAGATATCATCAGCATCTTCATCAACTAACATTTTCTGTGTTCTTTCACCGCCACAGTCATCAAGGCAAACGATAACGCCGCCATTGTTTTCGATTGTCATTCCCACTTTCTGGATAACTCCTGTGGATGGACATCCTGTAAGAAGGATTCTCTTTGCTTTAGAAAGATCAGGATTTGTTCCGTTAGCTACGGCAGCTTTGGCAGCGTCTACTTTTGCTTTGTAGCTTGCATGCTGCTCATCGACACCGAAGTTGAACATTCCTTGTGCAAGTGTGGACATTACTTCCGTTGCTTTCATTGCAGGTGGTGTAGCGCCCTGTAATGCGTATAATTCCATCTGAGTTTTTCTAAGCTCATTTCTCTTATGAGCCGCTTCTCTTAATTTTTCATCTGTAATTTCAATGCCATATTTTTCTTCTAATTTTTCTTTTAAAAGTTTGATTTCTTCATACCAGATATCTTTTGCGTAAGTTCTTTTCTGGCTCTGTGGAAGGTGAAGAACGTAAGTTTCTTTGATTTCGTCCAAAAGTTCGAACATTTTTTTCTTTCCGTCGCATGTTGTCTCACCTACGATAAAATCGCAGAAATATGTATATGGACATTTGTCTGTATAGGCAAAACCATAGCTTGATTTGATCAGTGGACATAAGTTCTTAGGAAGAACTTTCTCGGCATCGGCAATCGGTTCGTTGCTTGTTCCGCAAAGACCTACGCATGCAACACCGGCAGCATCAAATAATTCAAGTGGTGTATAGGAGCAGAACATTCCTACTAAATGTCCTCCGTTTTCAACAAATTCTTTTACTTTTAAGAATCCTGCTTTTCGTGCATCAACAAAGTCATCAAATGATTTTGGTAATTCTAATGTGCTCATGTTTTTTCATCCTTTCATAATAAGCGTAATCAGTTATATTAAGTATAAAGCGAATGAATTTCTATAGCAAATTGATAAATTCTATATACTTATAGATAAACTCTATTTGACGGAAATTGCGGCGAGATATAGAATGAATTTGAGAGATTGATACGGAGGGAGATTATTATGTATCAGGTAGGGATAGATATTGGGTCCAGCGCTGCAAAGGTGGCAGTCATTGAAAATAATCAAGTGGTAAAAACGATTCTTTTGGATACTGGATTTAGTAGTAGAAAAGTAGCAGAGACGATTTATTCTATGTTAGAGGAAGATGGAATTACAAAGGAAAACAGTCGCTATGTAGCAACAGGGTACGGGCGTATTTCAGTGCCTTATGCAGACAAAGTCGTGACAGAGATTACGTGTCATGGAAAGGGCGCACAGTTCTTGTTTGAAGAAGATGGAACTGTTATTGATATCGGCGGTCAGGATACAAAAGGAATTGTGTTGAAAAAGGGTAGAGTCATGAAATTCATTATGAATGACAAGTGTTCTGCCGGAACAGGAAAATTCATCGAAGTCATGACCAATAGATTGGGGCTTACACAGGATGAGCTTTCAGAATTAGCGAGAAAAGGAAATCCGATTACGATCAGTTCCATGTGTACAGTATTTGCTGAATCTGAGGTCATCAGTTTGATCGGAAAAGGAACACCGAGAGAGGATATCGCATATGGGGTAATCGAATCGGTTGTTACAAAGGTTGTTCAGCTTATAGCACAGGTGCCGGGAGAAAGGTATTTCTTAACAGGAGGGCTTTGTGAAGATTCTTATGTACTTGAACGATTATCCAAGGCGTTGAATGCGCCGGTATCAAGCAAACCTCTCGCACGTTATGCAGGTGCGATTGGAGCTGCGATTTTGGCAGAAGAATAAAAGGATAGTGATAGAAAAAGGAATGTGCTTCGGCACATTCCTTCTTACTTTAGAATTTGCAAATGGTTTCTTCGTTTAATCTTTTTACAATCTCTACTGCGAGACGAACGGAGTTCTCATAGTCTTCCAATGTGCAGTAGCCGTAATGGCTGTGAATATAACGTACCGGAACACCAATTACGATAGTCGGAACACCGTGGCGGGAAGCGTGGATATATTTTCCATTTGTTCCACCGCCGCTTCTTACGGATTCTTGAACAGGAATTCCAAGTTCTTCACCAAGATCCAACGCAAATCTTTGGAATCTTGGATTCGTAATCATGGAGCAGTCAAAGTGACGAAGCATAGGACCTTTTCGCAATGCGGTTTGTATCATATAATCCGGTGAAAACGTATCGTCGGCCGGACAGCCTTCAAATACGATGCAGACGTCGGCATCAATATTATAGAGAGCGGCCATAGCGCCTCTGTCACCGACTTCTTCCTGAACCGTCATCGTTGCTTCCACATCGATGTCAAGAGTTTCATCTTTTAGACGATTTAAAGACTCGATCAAGGCGGCACAGCCAACACGGCAATCGAACGCCTTTCCCATAAATAAGTCTCTTTTTTCATCATAGGTACATGTTACATCCGGAACAACGGGAGCTGCCATACGAATATGGAAGTTTTGTTTCAAATCTTCTGCGCTTGTAGCCCCCACATCAATGGCCATATCGGAAAGTGTTCGAACTTTTCCTCTTTCGTTTTCACTTATAAAATGCGGTGGTTTACTTGTGATTACACCGGAAATGTATTCTCCGTCATCATTTCTGACACGCACTTTGTTGGATGGGAGATTCGCCACCTCTGTTCCGCCAAGTGTAAGAAAATGCATCGTCCCGTTTGGCTTGATTGCCTGCACAATATAGCCGACCTCATCACTATGGGCATCCATCCATACTTTTAATTTCCGTCCTTTGTTTGTTTTTAAATTCATATAAGTATTTCTTAGAGAGTCGATGGTGACATCACAATAACTTTGCGTTTCTTGTTTTCCAATTTCTGCAACTTCATCCTCAAATCCGGATGCACCATTGGCATTACTCAATGCTTTGATGAGAGCAATACTTTCTTCTTTCGTTCTCATAGTTTTAACTCCTTTCTGTTATCTGTTTTGATTATAAACAGAATTTCATCATAGTCAATACATCCATGTAGTCATTTGCATGGAAAACCAATGTATTGGCATCCAATCGATTCATACCTGGATAGTAAGATGGTTTGGAAGAATTTGGATGATCTTTATAACGGATTTCTACGTCAAATGTATCCGGCAAGGTAATGCAGGCATTTGACAAATCTTGTTTTAATGCGTAAGTTACATCTTTTTCAATAGAAGCGATTGCTTGAACTGGCGACATACAAACTGCGGCGAAAGAATCCCCTTCTTTTACTGCTGTAGTAATAAGCTTAGGGTGCAATGAAGCATAGGATTCACAAAGCTGTTTGTCTCCGGATAAATAAACAGTTGGAACATGATAATATGCAGCGGCATAGCTGAAAATCATGAATTCACTTGCTAAAGTTCCATTGATTTTGATGTATTCGATGCGAGGATTCATGGTATGAGCGAGAAAACTTCCGTTCATACCGGCGGCAGAATGATAGCCGACAAAAAGAGCGGCATCAAAAGAGTCGTCCAGTCCTTCAACCATTGCAAGAGGAGCTTCGCTCCAACGTCTGCGCAGGTACACATTTGGAGGCATCTGGTACACATCGATGTTGTTTCCAAGATTATGCGCGTCTTTTACATAAATTTGATCGGCTCCGGCTTCAAAAGCTCCGCGACAAGCTGCAAGAACTTCTTGCGTCATCTGATTTGCCGCTTCTGCATATCCTGGTTTTCCTGGGCTGCATTCATCCCATAATGCTGTAGAAGCAATTCCTTCAATATCTGCACTAATAAATACTTTCATAACGTCTCCTTTTTGCTCTATGAGCGAGTGATTATTTAGTATAAGTATAGCATAGAATGAGTTTTCATAAAGAGCATAATATGATAAAATATATCAAAGCATATTTTCTGCTGAAAATCAGTCTGGAAAAGCTATTTCAAGAATTTGATATATAATCTGAACAAAACGGGGTAGATCGTTCGTTATATGGCGAGGCTACCCTGATTCAATGAAAGGAGATCGATTATGAAGACATTTTATGTAAACGGAAGAATCCTTACAATGGAAGAGAATGCTTTGTATGCCGAGGCTGTCTGCGTGGAAGATGGGCGCATAAAAGCAGTGGGTACAGAGAAAGAGATTTTGAAATTAAAAAAAGAAGAAGATGAAATCGTAGATTTGGAAGGTAAGACAATGCTTCCGGGTTTTATCGACGGACATTCTCATTTTGCGGGAACAGCGAACTCTATGACGCAATGTGACCTTACGAATTGTACAAGCTTTCAGGAGATTGTAGATGCAATGAAAGCCTTTAAAGAAAAAAGAGGACTTTCTGACGATGCGTGGATCGTAGGCTGTAATTATGACCACAATTTTCTTCAGGAGGAAAGACATCCGGACAGATTTACATTGGACAAAATCAGTGAGACGAATCCGGTGTTGCTGATTCACGCATCTTCCCATATGGGAGTCACAAATAGTCAAGGGCTAAAACTGCAAGGTATTGATGAGAAGGCAGAAGATCGACCGGACGGACGATACGGAAGAGTGGAGGGAACTGAGATTCCGAATGGATACATGGAAGAAAAAGTATTTTTAGAGTTTCAATCCAAACTGCCGATGACGTCTTTGGAAGAATTGATGCATCTCATGGTAGAAGCGCAGAATTTATATGCAAGCTACGGAATTACGACGGTACAAGATGGAATGGTGGCAAAACCGTTGTTTCAACTGTTGAAAGCAGCGTCAGATATGGGGATATTGAAGCTGGATATTGTCGGTTATGTGGATATCATGACGGCAACCGACTTGATGGAAAAGACAAATCCATATGTGGGGAAATATGAGAAGCATTTGAAGCTTGGCGGGTATAAAGTATTTCTAGATGGTTCACCACAGGGGAAAACTGCGTGGATGTTAGAACCATATGAAGGAGAAACCGAGTATCGTGGTTACCCGATTCACAGCGATGAAACATTAAGAGGGTACATAGAAACTGCTCTTAATGAGGGACAGCAGCTGTTGGCGCATTGTAATGGAGATGCGGCTGCAGAACAGTACATTTCTCAGTTTGAGCAGGCATTAGGGGCTAGAACGGAGAAAGAAAGCTATCGTCCGGTGATGGTGCATGCGCAGCTTGTAAGAAAGGAACAGCTGGAGCGAATGAAAGCTTTGGGAATGATGCCGAGCTTCTTCATCGCTCACACGTATTATTGGGGAGATATACATCGAAAGAATTTTGGATGGGATCGTGCAAGCCAGATTTCACCGGCAAAGGATGCGTTAGATTGTGGATTGAAATTCACTTTCCATCAGGATAGTCCGGTCGTGCCACCGGATATGATGCGTACCGTTTCCTGTGCAGTGAACCGTATAACAAAAACAGGACAGATTTTAGGGGAAGCGGAAAGAATTTCGGTGTTAGAGGCGTTGAAAGCGATTACCGTATATGGCGCTTATCAGTATCACGAAGAAGGAATGAAAGGAACGATTGCAGTTGGAAAATATGCGGATTTTGTCGTGCTGGATGAAAATCCGTTAGAAGCAGAAAAAGAGAGTCTCGCGGATATCAAGGTTCTTCTAACGATCAAAGAAAATCAAGTTATATATCGAAGGGGAGAAGAACATGAATCAGCGTAAAAAAGGTATTATATTAGCGGTTATTACGGCAGTAATGTGGGGGATCATGGGGATATTTGTTCGTGATCTTACCCGGTTTCAATTTTCCAATATCGAGATATCATTTTTTCGCTGCGCGCTTGCCGGAGCAGCGTATTTTGTATTTTTATTGATAACGAAACCGAAAGCGTTAAAGATTGATTTGAAAGGACTGATTATTTGTATTTTATATGGGGCAGTTGCTTATAGCATCAGTTTTGTGAGCTATAGCGTGGCGGTTTCAAGAATTCCGGTCGGAGTTGCGACTGTCTTAATGTTCATGAGTCCGATTTGGGTAGCAATTCTTGGAATATTTATGTTCCGGGAAAAACTGGCAAAAAGTAAAATTATTACGATTGCGATCTGTTTTTTCGGTGCGGTTCTCGTAGCGAATCTAATCGGAGCAGGGGACATCCGGTTAGATGGAATCGGTATCCTTGCGGGGATTATCAATGGAATCGGAGTGGCGCTTCAAATCCTGTTACCAAAATTCTTTGCCAAAGATTATGACAGAGATACCCTCCTTGTATATGGATTTTTAGGCGCTGCCTTCGTACTTGCATTTGGCATGGACTTTTCTTCGGTGGCTATGCACATAGGAAATACGCCAATTTCAAATTTGTTCTGGGACTTATTTGGAATCGGAATCCTATGTACGATGGTTGCAAATGTAGCCTGCGTAAAGTCTACGCAATATGTAGAAGCGACAACGACGAGCATTCTGTCTGCTTTAGAAGTTGTGGTGGGAACAATCGTGGGATTTCTCGTATTCCAGGAGCATTTGACATTTTTACAGATGGTCGGTGCAGTCATTATCGTAGTTGGAGCGATCGGCTCGGAGATCAGAAAAGAATCTTAACCGTTTTTTAACCAATGATATGATAAAATATAAACAATCTTAAAGGAGAGAGTCATGAAGAAACAAAATACTTTCAAAAATATTGGAATTACAGTCGGAATTCTTGCAGTAGCATTATTATGTAGCTTTACATTGCAGGAATTACATGTGGAAAAACATAGTATGACAACTTTTGTGTTTGCGGTATTTTTGATCTCTCTTTTAACAGATGGTTATATTTACGGTGTAATCTCTGCCATATTGGGAGTGCTGGCTGTAAATTATGCATTTACGTTTCCGTATTTTCAATGGGATTTTATTACGACATCTAATTTAATCTCTGCGGTGATCATGGTGATTATCGCTATTTTAACGGGAACGTTGACGACAAAACTAAAAGAACATGAAGCAATGAAGGCAGAGAGTGAGAAGGAAAGAATGCGTGCGAATCTTTTGCGTGCAATTTCTCACGATCTTAGGACTCCGCTTACGACAATCTATGGAGCAAGCTCAACATTGCGGGAAAAGAGGGAAAGTCTTACGACAGAACAGGAGGATCGCATTTTAAAAAGCATTCAGGAAGATGCAAAGTGGCTGACGAGAATGGTAGAGAATCTTCTTTCCATTACGAAGATAGACGATGGAAGAGTGAAGATTATCAAGGTTCCGATCGTGCTGGATGAACTGATGGATTCTGTGATGAGAAAGTTTCATGCAGGGTATCCGGAGCAGGAAGTAAACTTAGATATTCCGGACGAAATTCTTGTGATTCCTATGGATGCAATTTTAATAGAGCAAGTGCTTGTTAATCTGCTGGAAAATGCGGTGCTTCATGCAGACGGTATGACAAAGCTTACGTTGCGTGTATTCACGATTGGAGATCAGGCAGTCTTTGAGGTAGAAGACGATGGATGCGGAATAAAAAAAGAACGCTTACATCACATTTTTACAGGTTGTTATGATGCCTTGGAAGAAAGTTCAGATACACAAAAGAGAAATGCGGGGATAGGGCTTCCTGTTTGTGCAACCATTATCAAAGCACATGGCGGAGAAATTCGTGCAGAGAACAGACGAGATGGTGGTGCAGTGTTCCGCTTTAGTCTTGCAAAGGAGGATGAGATTGCAGATGAATAACAAATACAAGATTTTACTTGTGGAAGATGAAGAGAATATTCGAACTGTAATCGCAGCTCTTTTGGAGACTTCGGATTATCAAGTGATTCAGGCGGAAACATGCAGTATGGCAAAAGCAATGTTTTCTTCTTATCAGCCGGATGTAGTCGTGTTGGACTTAGGACTTCCGGATGCAGACGGTATGAAGTTCTTGGAATTTGTCCGAGAAGAGGAACAATCATTGACACCGGTTATCGTATTGTCGGCGAGGATGACTGACGATGACAAGGTAGAGGCACTGGATGCAGGCGCTAACGACTATGTGACAAAACCTTTCAGTTCCGCAGAGTTTTTGGCAAGAATCCGAATGACGCTTCGTAACTACCGACATAGTTCTGATGAGGGAAGATTGCCGGGAGGAAAATTTCATCTCAAAGATCTGACGATCGATTATGACGGCAGGCAAGTGTACATCGGAGAAGAAGAGATTCATTTGTCTCAGACAGAATATAACATTGTAGCATTGCTTTCCGAGCATTGTGGGAAAATGATGACATATGCGGCGATCATCAAAGAGGTATGGGGATATTCCAATGAAGGAAGTACCAAAAAGCTTCAGGTTAATATGGCAAATATAAGAAGAAAATTCGGGGTAAAACCCGGAGAAAGCTGGTATATCACCAATGAATTAGGTGTTGGATATCGTATGAATGATTCACGAGAATAACAACTTCGGTTGTTATGATATAGAAGAGGAGGGATTTCTATGTTAGAAACAATTCAAACGATTGTGCAGACAATCAACACGTACTTATCAGATTATATTCTGATATTTCTGTTACTTGGTGTAGGTATTTGGTATACGATCAAAACAGGATTTGTACAACGTTACTTAGGGGCCGGTCTTAAGAAGATCTTTGGAGATTTGAACTTCAAAGGTGGAGATCACGGCGGCGGGATGAGTTCCTTCCAAGCGGTTGCAACAGCCATTGCAGCACAGGTAGGAACCGGTAATATCGTAGGTTCCGCAGGTGCGATCTTAGTCGGAGGTCCGGGCGCAATCTTTTGGATGTGGGTCATTGCTTTCTTCGGTATGGCAACGATCTATGCAGAAGCAACATTGGCACAAAAAACACGTGTCGTAGACAAAGACGGCAATATTCAAGGTGGTCCGGTTTACTATATCACCACAGCATTCAAAGGTGGTTTAGGTAAATTCTTGGCAGGATTCTTTGCGATTGCGATCATTCTCGCACTCGGATGCTTTGGATGTATGGTACAGTCTAACTCCATCGGTTCTACGATCGAGACAGCATTTGGCGTTCCTTCATGGATCGTCGGAATCATTCTTGTAGTGATCTGTGGATTTATTTTCATGGGCGGCGTATCACGTCTTGCCTCTGTTACAGAGAAACTTGTTCCGATTATGGCATCTATTTTCTTGTTAGGCGGTTTGCTTGTATTGATTATGCGAATCAAATATGTGCCGGAAACATTTGCTATGATCTTCAAGTATGCGTTTGCACCACAAGCGATCATTGGCGGTGGTCTTGGAACTGCATTGAAGATCGCAATTGCACAGGGTGCAAAACGAGGATTATTCTCCAATGAAGCAGGTATGGGTTCTACACCTCATGCTCACGCACTTGCACAGGTAAAATGTCCTCACGAACAAGGAACAGTTGCAATGGCAGGCGTATTTATTGATACATTCGTAGTGTTAACACTAAATGCACTTGTAATCATCTCTACACTTTATACATCAGACGGACCGTTAGCAAATGGTTATGTCGGAAGCGTAGTAGATACATTGAATAATACAAACCTTGCACAGACAGCGTTTGGCGTTGCCTTTGGTGACAAATTAGGAAATATGTTCGTGGCAGTATGCTTATTCTTCTTCGCATTTTCTACGATTCTTGGCTGGAATCTGTTTGCAAAGATTAACATTACATACTTATTTGGACCAAAAGCAAAAGTACCATTCTGTATCGTTGCTTTGGTATTTATTTTCCTTGGAACGATGGCATCCAACACATTGGTTTGGGATCTTTCCGATATGTTTAACCAGTTAATGGTAATCCCGAATGCCATTGCCCTGTTTGCTTTGACGGGAGTTGTAGTAGAGAGTCTGAAAAAAGACACAGGCAAAAAATAGAAAAACTTAATATCATTGAATCTTATGTGACATCAACCACAGGCGGACAAAAGTATCTAACAAATTCCTTTGTCCGTCTGTTTTTTACTTTATAGGAAAGTTCGACTTTCGTCGAACTTTTGAATGAAAATAGCCCGCACAAAGGCGGGCAAAGGAAATAGACGGTTTGAGTTTAGAAGATATAAAAA
>OLRL01000339.1_pt1 | contig 38400 bp, 39 predicted proteins | sample 1643201 | NCBI WGS metagenome assembly OLRL01 (sample SAMEA3136649, study PRJEB25190) | human gut metagenome | biome: human gut; feature: human-associated habitat; material: faeces | place: Austria | collected 2013
AAATCTTTCATCACTATTTGTGCCGCCGCAAAGCGGCGGAATGGAGATTAGCATGGGAGATTATAAACCGCCTTTTACGAGATGTGATCAATGGGAAAGCTGTTCTTGGTGAACAAAAGGAAATCCAGGAAGTAAAAAATGCTTATGCTGCATATGAGAAATTTACAGAGATTAATCCATTCAGTATAAAAGATTTAAAAAAATTCCATGGCATAATGACGAAATATGTTGTGGAAGAATCCGGTGAATTCCGTCGGGGAGAGGGAGGTGTTTTTAACGGCAACCAGTGCATTTTTATGGCGCTGCCTGCACGATTCGTTTCTCGATTAATGGATAACCTTTTTGAATGGATGAAAGGAAGCTGATATTTGAATATATTCCGATTGAGAGTCAGATTGAGAAGTTTCAGGATGAATATTATAATGCGATTGCCAAATGTCACGTAGATGGCGCATCTACGATTTTTATTGAGTTTATGCTATCACAAATTGATAAGATTCTGGATGACATTTCTGTTCAGATCAGTGAGAATAGTGAACATCTTTCGGAATATATCAAGAAGTTGCTTGATGTTATGGAATATGATATCCCTTATACAAGTAAGACACTTATGGAAAAACTAGGATTAAAGTTCAAAGAAGGCTTCCGTAGAAATTATTTGAGACCGGCAACGGATATGAACCTCATTCACATGACAATTCCGGATAAGCCTAACAGCAGGAATCAAAGATATATAAAGGTCTAATTCCGGTAAGAATCAGATCAGTTTATAAAGCACTGTTTCTTTAGCGTGAGCTGGGAAGCAGTGCTTTTTGACGTCTACTATTGTTATTTTTTCAATAATTTTTTATAGCTTAGGTCGATTCCAAATGCTCCAAGCGGCGCGGTAAGCACAATCGCCAATACAGCTACAGTCAATACAAGATCGCCACATTCAAGTCCAAGGCTTAATGGAATACCTCCAATTGCTGCCTGGACGGTTGCCTTTGGCGTATAGGCGATCATGGAGAATATGCGCTCCTTACGGTTTAAAGCAGTTCCAAGAAGACAAACAAACACTCCGAGCATTCTGAGGATAAGGACGCCTGCAATTACGATAAGAGCGTTTGTGCCAACATTACTTAGATAATGGATATTAACGGTGGCTCCGACCAAAACGAATAAGAACAATTCGGCGCCTACCCAAAGCTTGTTATATTTTGCAGACAATCGAATGGATACTTCGTGTCTATATTTTTGTAGAGAAATACCTATACACATAATTGCGATAAGTGCAGAATATGTGATGGGGGTAGTCAAAGAATCTTCGATTGCTACGAGAATAAAAGACCACGAAAGCATAATGAGAACTTTAACAGTGTCTCGTATGTGAATTTTTTCAAAAAATTTTGCAAGAATCCAACCACTGAACAGCCCGATAGCAATACCGAATACAATGGAGAATGGAATGTTTATAAAACGAATCACAGAAATTCCATTTCCCTGTATCATATTAATAAAGGTGGTAAACAAAACTATAACATATACGTCATCTACAGAAGCTCCGGCTAGAATGAGTTGAGGGATGCCTGCCTTTGTGCCGTATCCTTCTTCCATTAATTTTACCATTCGAGGAACTACAACTGCCGGGGAGACGGCTGCCAAAACGGCGCCCATGACGGCGGCTTCAAGGGTAGAGACTCCTAATAACTTTGGTGCAAGCAATATCATGCCTAATATTTCAAAAGTTGCAGGAACAAAACACATCATAATGGCAGGGCGACCTAACTTTTTCAATCCGGAAATGTCAAGACTCAAGCCGGCTCTTGTCAGAATGATAATAAGCGCAATCTTTCGTATTTCTGCAGAAATAAACAGAAGCGATGCATCTAGAACGTTTAATACATACGGTCCGAGTAAAATGCCGGTAATCAACATACCTAAAAGGCGTGGAAGTTTACACTTTTGACAAACCCATCCCAGCGCCATACCAACTAACAAAATCAATGCAATACTTAATAACATCAACAACCTCCTAATAAAGAGAAAATCTCATTTTCATGTTCTTATAGTACATTTTTTCGAGCTTGATAGCAAGAATTGTTTTTAGAGCTATGGAATGATGGGAGTTTCTTTGGTGGAGTTATATTGACACAATTGCAAGGCAAAGACTATAATAAAAAAAGTGCAGAAACAAATATATAGGAAGAGGGTAATGAAGTGATCTATGGGAATGTATTAGAGGCAATGGGGAATACTCCGCTGATTCGTCTGAATCGAATGACAGATGAGAATAGTGCGGAAGTTCTTGTGAAATTTGAGGCGGTAAATGTCGGCGGTTCTGTGAAGACAAGAACTGCCTGGAATATGATTCGTGAGGCAGAAGAACAAGGGCTGATTCAAGAAGATACGATCATTGTAGAACCGACAAGCGGGAATCAGGGAATCGGATTAGCGCTTGTAGGAGCGGTTCGCGGTTATCAGACAAGGATCATCATGCCGGATTCTGTGAGCGAGGAGAGACGCAAGCTGGTGCAGCATTACGGTGCGGAAGTGGTTCTTATTCATGATGAGGGAAACATTGGAAAATGCATTGATGAATGTATGAGAACAGCATTACGTATGAAGGAGGAGAATCCGAAAGTATATGTACCTCAGCAGTTTGCAAATACCGGAAATGTGGCTGCACATAGAAATGGAACCGGTTATGAGATTTTAGAGCAGGCGGGGAAAGAAATTCATGGCTTTTGTTCCGGAATCGGGACTGGCGGGACAATTACAGGAATTGGTGAAGTTCTAAAAGAAGCGAATCCGCAGATGGAAATTTGGGCGATAGAACCGGAGCATGCGGCGATTCTTTCAGGTGGAGAGATAGGATCTCATGTTCAAATGGGAATTGGAGATGGAGTGATTCCGGAGATTTTAAATCAGGAAATATATGATGAAGTGGTGCTGGTATCTGATGAAGAAGCGGTTCAGACTGCGAAAGAGCTTGCAAAAAAAGAAGGACTGATGTGTGGGATTTCCAGTGGAACAAACGTAGCGGCGGCGATAAAGCTAGCGAAAAAACTTGGAAAAGGGAAAACGGTTGTTACGATTCTGCCGGATACAGCGGAACGTTATTTTTCCACAGATCTTTTTGAATAGAAGCTTTTCACAGTTTTTTAAGAATTTTCTTCTGCAAAAAATAAGATATTCATGCTATACTATGTACAGCCTGCAAAGATGTAAAGTAGAAGGAGGAAGTTATGTTTGGGTATGTAACGGTTCAGAAGGGAGAGCTGAAAGTAAAAGATTACTACACATATAAAGCATATTACTGTGGACTGTGTAAAGTTTTACGGGATAAGTATGGTTTTCTCGGACAGATGACGTTGACCTATGATATGACGTTTTTGATTATACTTTTGACTTCTCTTTATGAAGAGCCTCCGAAACATGAGAAAAACCGTTGTATCGTGCATCCGGCGAAAAAGCATGAGATGATGTACAATCAGATTACTGACTATGCGGCGGATATGAATATCGTATTGACGTATTTTCATTTTGTGGATGATTGGCAGGATGAAAAAAGCAAGACAGGACTTGCGGGTATCCGTCTTCTTCACAAGACGTATTTGGAGATTCAAGAAAAATATCCGGATAAGTGCAGGAAAATTAAAAGATGCTTACAGCGTTTGCGTGCCGCAGAAAAACGAGATGAAGAGAATGTGGATCTTGTTGCCAGATATTTTGGAGAATTGATGGCAGAGCTTCTTTTATACAAGGAAGACGTATGGAAACCGACGCTTAAGAAGCTTGGTTTTTATTTGGGAAAATATATTTATATTTTAGATGCTTATGACGATATTGAGAAAGATTTAAAAAGCGGCAGTTATAATCCATTGCGCTCTATTTACGGAGATGAGGATTATGAAGAAAAATGCGGACAGATGTTGAATCTTGTGCTTGCAGAGTGCAGCAGTGCATTTGAGAAGCTCCCATGCATACAGTATGTAGATATTTTGCGAAATATTTTGTATGTGGGAGTATGGAATAAATATGATGAGAAACAAATGAAAGGAATGGAAGAATGATAGCAAATCCATATGAGGTACTTGGAGTAGCGCCAAGCGCCAGTGATGATGAAGTAAAGAAAGCGTACCGTGAGCTTAGCAGGAAGTATCACCCGGATTCTTATGCGAACAATCCGCTCTCTGACCTCGCAGAGGAGAAGTTCAAAGAAGTACAGGAAGCTTACGATCAGATTATGAAGCAGAGGGAGCGTGGAGGAAATGCCGGAGGTCAAAGCTATAACTATGGATATTCAGGAAATCAGAGTTATAATTCCGGAAGCTATAGCGAGCAAAACGTGCAGTTTCAAGCGGTAGCGAATTATATTAATTCGAGACATTACCATGAAGCATTGAATGTGTTAAATGGAATCAGTGATAGAAATGCTAGATGGTTTTATTATAGTGCGGCAGCAAATTATGGCATTGGAAACAATATTGTTGCTATGCAGCATGCACAGCAGGCAGTAGCTATGGAACCGGGAAATCCCGAGTATGCGAATTTGGTGAATCGTATGCAGTGGCAGGGGCAGAGATATCAGACGACAGGCTATGGATACGGACGACCTGCCTATAATAGCGGTGGTTTATTTGGGGATTGCGGTACAGGAAATACTTGCTGTGACTTATGGTGTGCAGATTCGTTGTGTGAATGTATGGGAGGCGATCTTTGTTCATGCATGTAAAAGCAAAACAAATTGCATTTATGGGACTTTTGGCAGCATTTTCGGTGCTGCTTTTAAGTTTAGGATCAATATTTGAAGCGAGTACTCTGTTTTTTATCTGCGGAGCAGCATTTTGCGTAGGAATTGTAATTCGAGAATGGGGAATTCGTTATGGGGCTGCATTTTATGTGGCAAGTGTGCTTGTTGGTTTGATTGTGGCTCCGAATAAGGTGTATTGTGTAACGTATGCAGCGATGGGATTATATCTTCTGTTGTCAGAGATACTTTTTCGAAAGCTGGCGACAATGGAACAGGTGAAACAAAGAACAATGATGTTATGGATTGGCAGGTATTTGATTTTTAATGTGATGTTTGTTCCTGCGCTTGCTTTTGTCCCTCAACTTTTTCTTACAAAAAAAATAGAAGGTGTCTTGTGGCTTGTAGTTTGGGCCGCAGCACAAGCAAGTCTTTTTATATTTGAGAAGGCGCATGATTATTTTCAGTTATTTGTTTGGAACAGATTTAGGAAGTATGTGATAAAATGATCAGGACAGGGATCGCAGATATAACTCCGCTTTTGGATTCAGAAGTTTATGAACAATATTATGGAAAGGTTCCAGGATTTCGTCAGGAAAAAGCAGATCACATAAAGGATTCGAGAAAAAGAGCGCAAAGTATTGGGGCGTGGATTCTTTATGAGAAAATGTGCGAACGATACAAGCTTTCTTCTGAGAATCTCTATAATTTATCTCATTCTGGAGATTATGTATTGTGCTCTGTGGAAGATTCCGGGGAAAAGGATATAAAGTTGGGGTGTGACATAGAAGAAATTAAAAAGTTGCATTTGAAACTTATTGAAAGATATTTCCTGAAGAATGAGAAAGACTATATTTTGGAACAGACTACGGAGGAAGAACAAAAAGCGGCTTTTTATCGTTATTGGGTTTTGAAAGAAAGTTTTATGAAAGCGACACGACGTGGAATGGGACTTGGTTTGGATACATTTGAAATTCAGATTCCGCAAAGTGGGGAGCCTCGCCTGATTGGAATGCCCAAATCGGTCGAAGGGGCATATTATTTTAAAGAGTATTCACTTGAGATACCTTATCGAATTTGTGTATGTGCAACAGAAAGGATGTTTGCAGAAAAATTACAGAAGGTAGAACTATGAAGGAACAACAAGAAAATAGAGTTAGAAAAGCAATAATTATAATAAAATGGACATTACGTGGCATCAAACGTTTCATAAAAAAAATAGGAAAAATCTGTGGTTGGCTTTTTATGAAAATCCCATATAAGGCAAGATTGGCGATTATTTTTCTTACGGTGTTATCGATTGGCGGATTTACCGGCTATGAAGTGGGAAAATATCGAGCAGAAAAAGCCGCAGAAGAGATGAAACAAACTCTTACGGCAAAATATACAAAGGAAGCAGGACAATTGGAGGAGAATCTGAAAAATGCACAGATAAAAAATCCAGAAGAGCGTCCTTGGTATTTGACATTGGTAAACGATACCCATCCAATGGAGGAAGGGTATGTGCCGAAACTTGCGGATGTAGGGAATGGACATCAAGTGGATGAACGAATTGCAGACTCGCTGAAAAAAATGCTGAAAGATGCGAAAAAAGCGGGAGTCAATCCTGTGATCTGTTCATCGTATCGTACAGTAGAATATCAAGCGAAACTGTATAATGAATATATGGGGAATGCTGTCAAAAGAGGCTTGGATTATTGGGAAGCGTTGAAAAGCACAAAAGACTCTACCGCTTATCCGGGAAGAAGCGAACATAATCTCGGTTTGGCAGTAGATATCGTCTCCTCCTCATATGCAGGATTAGATAAAAAGCAGGAAGAGACACCGGAGGCGAAGTGGCTTGCAGAAAATTGTTATAAATATGGATTTATCCTTCGGTACCCAAATGGGAAAACAGAGGTTACCGGTATTATTTATGAGCCATGGCATTATCGCTATGTAGGTGTAGAAGATGCGAAAAAGATTGTAGAGTCGGGGTTGACTTTGGAAGAATATCTAGGAGAAAACTAAAAAAGGATTGCAGGAGTGAATCTGATTTGATAAAATAGAAATAAACTATTTTGTTACGTTTAGAATAAAAAAATACATGAAAAAAATACAAGGAGGGGAAAGCTATGGTGAGCCTTACATTTGGAGAGCAGGTAAAAATTATTTTAAACCGTAAGGGCATGACCATTAAGGAACTGGCTGAGCAGATTGAGATTTGTACGGGAAAGAAGATGTCGAGACAGAATCTGACACAACGTTTAGGAAGGGACAATTTTCAAGAACAAGATATGCGTTTAATCGCCCAAATTTTAGGATGCCCGTTCCAATTAAGCATTTTAGCTACAAATGAATCTGTGGAAAGAGCTTCATATATTGAAGAAATCGAGCCGACAGAATTAGAGATTCAGAAGCTTGTGAAGAAACGTTTCGAGAGAGAAGAAAAAGGAAAAGTAAAAGTTGCGGAGAGAGCGCCGCTTGCAGATGAAACGATTTCTGAGGAAGAAGCTGCAATCGAGAGAGAAGTTACGATTGAGGATTTGATCGATACAGAAGAGTTGGCGAAAGAACAAGAAAAAGAAGAGATTCCAGTAGTTGAGGAAACACAGAAGGAAGAAATGTTAGAGTTTACTGAAGGGGATGAAGATATTTCTGAGTTTACTGAAGTAGATGCAGAAGAAGCGGTTGAGGAATCAGAAGAACTGATAAATGAGACAATCTCTGCAGTAGAAACTGAGGCGCCTGTACAGGAGATGCCGGCATATAAAGAGCCGGAGACACAGGAGTATCAGACATTGGAAGCTCCGGTCTATCAGGAAGAAGAGCAGTACAATCCTATGCCAGAAGGACAGGGGTATCAGACGACAGAAACACAGAATTATTATGTTCCTGAGCAGAATTATTACACACCTGAACAGCAGTATTACGGTGGAGATCAGAGTTATACAGGAGAGGAAGAATATGTAATGCCAACAAGAGCAGACAAGAAAGAACCGGTGGGCGACATTAATCCGTATACAAGAAAAGAATACGAAACAAATAGTGTACGTATGCATCCAAAACGTATAGGATATGTGCAGGTGTATGATCGAGCAGATCACAAGTGGACAGATATGACAGAATGGGCGTTTCTTGGTTTCCAGGAAAGAAAGAAGAGATTGCAAGGAAAAGATTATATTCCACCGACATATTTGGATTAATATGAGAATCAAAGAGATTGCGATGTTTCCGCAATCTCTTTTTGTAAAAGAAGAAGTTTGAGGGAGGAAGGAAAATGAACTGGAAACAACTATTGTCACCAGTAAGAAGCAGAGGGATTGTTTCCCATACTGTGAATCGCCAGACGGATTTGCGAAGTGAATTTGAAAAAGATTATCACCGAATCATAGGCAGCGCTTCGTTTCGCAGACTGCAGGATAAAACACAAGTTTTTCCGTTGGACAAAAGCGATTTTATTCGAACACGGCTTACTCATTCGCTGGAGGTGTCATCGTTTGGAAAATCTTTGGGACAAAATATTGGAGAAAATATTATTGCGTATAAACGGGATCCGGAATTTACGCCACAGATGAAAGAAGATATCTGCAATATTTTGCAATGTGCAGGATTGATTCATGATATAGGGAATCCTCCGTTTGGTCATTTTGGAGAAACGATCATTCGGGAGTGGTTTGAGAACAATCTTCCGGTTATGAAATATAAGGGACAACCTGTTTCTGATATTCTGACACCACAGATGAGAGAAGACTTTTATCATTTTGAAGGAAATGCACAGGCGCTTCGACTTGTAAGTAAACTTCATTTCCTTGTGGATGAGAATGGAATGAATCTAACCTATGCATTATTAAATACAATTGTAAAGTATCCGGTTTCTTCGCTTGGCATTGATAAAACGACAGGAAATATCAAAGATAAAAAAATGGGATACTATTATGCAGATGAGGAATTGTTTGAAGAGATTCAAAAGGCAACTGGCACGAATGGGAAACGGCATCCATTGACATTTATTTTAGAAGCTTCAGATGATATTGCCTATAAGACTGCAGATATTGAAGACGCATTTGTAAAAGGATATATTTCCTACAAGAAACTTATGGAAGAATTGGAAGTGTTGGATCGGGAGAATCCAGAGGCAAAATTCCTTCCGGCTCAAAAACTTCGAGAAAGATATGAGCGAGGTGTGGAGCGTGGCGTAGAGAATCCGGAAGAGTTTGCGGTGAAGAACTGGATTGTTAGAGTGCAAGGATTTTTGATTACTTGCGCAACGTATGGGTTTACTTCGAATTATAAAGCAATCATGGAAGGAACGTATCCCTATGATCTTTTTCATGGAACTTTTGCAGAAAAACTGATGGATTTGCTGGGAGATCTTGCGTATCGTGAAGTGTTTACGTCAGATGATATTTACAAGATGGAAATGACAGAAAGCACGATGCTTACGTTTTTGATGGATCGTTTTGTCAAAGCAGCGGTAAAATATGACACGGACTTGAAGATGGATTCCATCGATTGCAGAATGATTGCGTTGATTTCTGATAATTATAAAAATGCATATCATTATCATGCGGCAGGAAAGAGCGAGGTGGAAAAATTATATCTTCGTCTTCTTCTCGTTACAGACTATATATGTGGAATGACCGATAGCTATGCGAAAAGATTGTATCAAGAGATGAATGGAATCATATAATGGAAAACCGCTGAATACACATGGATAGAAAAGGGAAGACAAGGAGTATATTTTGAAACGTTTTACGAAATATTTATATGAATGTCAAGACGGCCAACGAGTTCGAAATATAGGATTTGTAAAAGCGGAATTAGAAACAAAAAGTGGAAAGATTCTAGTCCAAGCGAGAGGAATGGATCAAAGAGAAGAAAAAGAAATGAAAATATTTCTTTTTTATCCCAAAGACGGAGAGTATGAATCAGTACTTCAAGGGAGCATCACGAGTAAAAGTCCGATATTACAGTATACGTTTTGTTTTGGAGAAGAGGATATAGGAGAAGTGAAAGAAACGGAAAAGTTGACCGGACTTCTTCTTGAATCAGAAAAGGGAATACGCTATGTATCGATATGGAATGAAGAAGATGTAAATGTGGAGCAAATTCGGGAACGTCAGCCAGTCATGGAAGAATTGTCAGTAGAAGAAGAGAAAGAAGAGGAAAATGTAACGGAACTTATCTGCGAAAAGATTGAAAGAAAAGATCTTGTAAGACTGCCTCGAAAAGACTGGTATCTTGCCAATAATAATTTTCTTCTTCATGGGTTTTATAATTATCATCATTTGCTATGGTTGGAAGAAGGAGAAACCATATATGTCGGAGTTCCGGGAGTGTATCATCCGAGAGAAATGCAGGTAGCCAATGCTTTTGGATTTCCTGAATTTCGTACTGCGGTTGAAGTCGGAGCAGGCATAGGACGAGGAGAGACGGGAAAACAGGAGGATTTCGGATATTATTGCAGGAGGATTGTAAGAAACAAATGAATGAAAATGAAAAATATATGAGAGAAGCTATCAAACAGGCGAAAAAAGCATATGCAATCGGAGAAGTTCCGATAGGCTGTGTGATTGTATATGAAGGAAAGATTATCGGACGAGGATACAACCGAAGAACCATCGACAAAAATCCGCTTGCTCATGCGGAATTGATCGCAATCAAAAAAGCGAGCAAAAAGATGGGAGACTGGAGATTGGAAGATTGTACATTGTATGTGACATTGGAACCGTGTCAGATGTGCTCCGGAGCCATTGTGCAGGCGCGAATGAAAAAAGTTGTAGTTGGTTGTATGAATCCAAAAGCAGGGTGTGCCGGGTCTATATTAAATCTTCTTCAAGTGGAGCAATTTAATCATCAGGTAGAGCTGGAAATAGGTGTTCTGCAAGAAGAATGTAGTCTGATGATGAAAAATTTTTTCAAAGAACTTAGAAAAGCGAAGCAGAAGCATTGACATTTTGGTAGAAAAGAGAGTATAATATAGACTCGTGCAGCCGGGGCGGTAGCGGTGCCTTGTACCTACAATCCGCTATAGTAGGGGTGATATTACACGGAGGGCTTTATTCTGTGAGGCTGCCCTTTGAAAGTGGCGTTGATATCTGGGTCTCACGCGACGGGAATCCGTGAACCGTGTCAGGTCGGGAACGAAGCAGCACTAAGCGGAACCTTCCGGGTGCCGTGAGGGTGCCTGGGTTGAGTTAACTACAGAGGTAACGCTCATGGGGTGAGTTCGAAGTGTAATGCACGAAAAAAGAAACGATGGAGTCCGCAGATAGCGAGACTCTTTTTTTGCATTATAAGGTTAATTTGTCTTTTGACATTTGAGTGTTGTAAAATATGAAAAAGTAGAGAAGGAGAAAGCATATGAATATAGTACTGACAGCGATCAACGCAAAATATATTCATTCTAATTTGGCAGTTTATAGTTTGAAAGCCTATGCAGAGAAATACAAAGATCACATTCTTATTGCAGAGTATACGATCAATCAGCAAATAGATGAAATTTTAATGGAATTGTATAAGAAGAAACCGGATGTTCTTTGCTTTTCCTGCTATATTTGGAATTTGACATATGTGGAAACATTGATTCGTGAAATTCACAAGATTCTTCCTGAAGTTCCGATTTGGGTTGGCGGACCGGAGGTATCTTACGATTCAAAAGAAGTATTGCTTCGTCTTCCAGAAGTGACAGGGGTGATGAAGGGAGAAGGAGAAGAGACGTTTTTGGAGCTATCAGCCTATTATGTGGATCATAGAGGGGAACTGTCTGAAATAGCGGGAATTACGTATCGAAAAGACGATGGAGAGATTGTAGAAAATGAGTGGCGCCCGATTTTAAATCTGAGTACAGTTCCATTTGTTTATAAAGATATGAAAAAGTTTACTAATAAAATTATTTATTATGAAACGAGCCGTGGGTGTCCATTTTCTTGTAGCTATTGTCTGTCTTCTGTTGACAAATGTCTACGCTTCCGAGATTTAGAACTTGTAAAAAAGGAGCTTCAGTTCTTTTTGGATGAGAAGGTTCCACAGGTGAAATTTGTGGATCGAACTTTCAACTGCAAGCATGACCATGCAATGGCGATTTGGACTTATATTCATGAGCATGACAATGGAATCACGAATTTTCATTTTGAAGTATCAGCAGATCTTTTGAATGAAGAAGAATTGGAATTGATCGAAAAAATGCGTCCTGGTCTCATTCAATTAGAGATTGGCGTACAGTCCACGAATCCGGATACGATTCGAGAAATTAAACGAACCATGCGATTCGACAAAGTTGCTCGGATTGTGAAAAGAATCGGAGCATACGGAAACGTTCATCAGCACCTGGATTTGATCGCAGGACTTCCGTATGAAGACTATAAAAGTTTTGGGAAATCTTTTGACGATGTGTATGCACTATCACCGGAACAGTTGCAGCTGGGATTTTTAAAGGTATTGAAAGGTTCTTATATGAAAGAACATGAAGAAGAATATGGGCTTGTGCATAAAAGCCTCCCTCCTTATGAAGTGTTATATACAAAATGGCTTCCGTATGAAGACGTATTGAAATTGAAACAGGTAGAAGAAATGGTGGAAGTATACTATAACAGTGGACAATTTTCTTATACACTTTCACATCTAGTGAAGGCATTTGCTTCTCCGTTTGAACTCTATGAGCGTTTGGGAGCATATTACGAAGAATATGGGCTTCATCTCGTGAGCCATTCCAGAGTAAGTAGATATGAGATTTTATTAGAATTTGTAAAGAAATATGATAAAGAGAGAGAAGAGTTGTACCGAGAACTTTTGATTTTTGACTTGTATTTACGAGAAAACATGAAAAATCGTCCCGCTTTTGCAGGAGAGTATACGGTAGAAAAGGAAGAACTTTCGTCATTTTATGAAAAAGAATCAAAAGAGCATCAGTATTTGAAAGGGTATGAGCAATATGATAAGCGCCAAATGCGCAAAATGACCCATATGGAAAGATTCCAATATAATGTTGCAGGAAATGGAGAAAAGAAAGAAACGGTAATTTTGTTTGATTATCTGAGAGGGATAAAGGAGCGGTTTCAGATTTTATAAATAGTTTACTTGTAAAAAAATAAGAAAGAGTATAAAATGAAGTTACTATGTGGAGATTAAAGAGGTGAAGAGATGAATTTTTATGATAAGAAATTCAAAAAGATTGTGGCAATTACGGTGCTTGTTCTTGTAATAGCGATGCTTGGAACTTCTATTTTGCCGTATATTATGTAGTTGTTTTTGGGAGAAGGAATTATTGATGCGTAATAAGAAGCATACTACGAATATAAGAAAAAGAAAGATGAGAAAACACAAGAGGACAGTCATGCTTTTGTGCCTGTTTTTCATGTGTTTTTTATTACTCTATGGAGTGGTGTATTTTACGCTTTATTTAAACGTGCGGAAGCTTCCTGAGAATAAGGTATATGAAGGAATATGGATTGGAAGAACGGATGTTTCCGGATGTACCAAAAAGGAAGCGTTGGCTTTATTGGAAGAAAAAGAAGCTCAATATGGGGAGCAGGTTTTTAAGCTGAAAGCCGAAGGAAAGAAAGCGGAAGTGAAACTTCAGGAGCTTGGATTTGAGATTCAAAATGAAGAAAAACTGGTAGAACGTGCGATGGAGTGTGGGAAAACAGGTAGCGTTTTTCAGCGGTATTTTCAAGTGAAAAAGCTAAGAAAGGAAAAGAAAATTTTGAATCCTCATTATACGATTCGAGAAGAAGAGGCAGAAAAACTCTTGAAAGAGCGTGTGGCAGTACTTTTTACAGGAGCATCCAATGCAACGATCAAGAGAACGAATGGGAAGTTTGTTGTTGCGGAAGAAAAGAGCGGTGTGGAACTGGATGAAAAAGCGACAGTAGCAAAGATTTCAGATTTTTTGAATCAAAAATGGGATGGGAAATCAGCGAATATCCAAGCGATTGAAAAAGTGCAGAAGCCGACGATTGTGAAAAAACAATTAGAAGAAATTCAAGATTTGATGGGAAGCTTTTCTACATATTGTGGAACAGGTCATAATCGAGTAACCAATATCGAAGTGGGAACAAAAAAATTAAACGGGATTATTTTAATGCCGGGACAAGAGCTGTCTGCCGGGAATACGATGCGGCCTTTTACGGAAGAAGAAGGATATGTAGAAGCCGGTGCCTACGAGAATGGCGAGGTCGTAAAGGACATTGCAGGTGGAATTTGTCAGGTATCTTCTACATTATATAATGCTGTGATTGACGCGGAACTGGAAGTGACAAGTCGCCAACCTCATTCTATGGTAGTAAACTATGTAAAACCATCGAAAGATGCGGCTATTGCAGGAGATTATAAAGATCTGAAGTTTAAAAATAATACGGAATATCCAATCTATATAGAGGGATATGTGGCAGACGAGGAAGTTCATTTTAACATTTATGGAAAAGATACAAGAGCAGAAGGACGTAAAGTTGAGTATATCAGCGAGACATTGTCTACAGAAGAGATTCAAAAGAAATATGTAGCAGATTCGGAATTGGAATTAGGAAAAGTAATCAAGGCGAGCGGAGGCCACAAAGGAGTCAAGGCGCAGCTTTGGAAAGTTGTTTATGAAAATGGAAAAGAAGTGAGCCGTGAAGTTTATAATAAGAGTACATACAAGCCGTCTACGAATAAAATTAGAGTTGGCATAAAATCGGATGATTTGACAGCTGTTCAAAAAATCAAAGAAGCTGTCAATACACAAAATGAAGCAAAAATCAATGCGGCGATTAATGAGGTGAAAGGACAGCAACAATGAAAGTAGGAAATGTATCTCAGACAGTGCTTCGGCGCTCGATTTTAAAACAATTGCATACCAGAAGGGAAGAGTCCATAATTCAACCATCTGTAGAAGAGATGTGTGCAGCAATACAAATAGAAGAGGACGAACAAGTTGTATTTACCGATACCTCTCTTTTTGGAGACGAAAAAGATCTGGCTGTATTCGCGATGGCACATGTTTTGAATGATCTTTGGACAAGAGGAGCAGAGCCGATTGGTGTAAATATCAGCATTTTGCTTCCACCACATGCTTATGAATCCAGATTGAAGTCTATGATAAGCTATGCAGAGGAAGTGGCAGAAGGACAGAGAATACAAATTCTTAATGCCAAGGCAGAAGTAAGTCCTGTGCTCTCCAAGTCATTGGTGACAGTTTTCGGATTAGGAAAAGAAAAGAAAGAAGGGTTGCTCCAGAGTTCTATGGGTATGGCGGGACAAGATGTTGTTTTGACGAACTGGATTGGTTTAGAAGGGATGCTTCGTATTTTGCGAGAAAAAAAGGAAGAACTTTCCAAACGCTTTGTTCCGGCATTTTTGCATCAAATAGAGGAACAACAGCAATATCTTCTAGCAGGAGATGAGCTGCGGATTGCAAAAGAATTTGGAGTTTCTGCTATGCATCAGATTACAGAAGGCGGCATCCTGGCCGCTCTTTGGAATTTGACAGAAGCTTCGGGAACAGGGATTGATGTGGATTTGAAAAAGATTGCGATCAAACAGGAAACGATAGAAGTATGCGAGCATTTCCATTTGAATCCGTACCAAATGACATCTGCAGGAAGTATTCTTTTGGTGACACATGACGGAGAAGGATTGGTTTCCAGGCTTGAGAAAAACGGCAAGAAAGCTACGGTGATCGGAAGACTTACAGACCGTAATGAAAAGGTCATTTGGAATGATACCGAGAAGCGTTTTATTGATCGACCTGCTCAGGACGAGCTGTTAAAGATTTATACAGGAGAGATAACCGCCTCCTAAAATTGTAAGAAAATCATAAAAGAGAATAGAAGAGGAGAAAATAAAATGTTGAATATCGTGCTGTTTGAACCGGAGATTCCTGCGAATACCGGAAATATCGGTAGAACATGTGTAGCTACCAATACTAGACTTCATCTCATCGAACCATTAGGATTTCGTTTGAATGAGAAGGCGATTAAGCGCGCCGGAATGGATTACTGGGATGACTTAGATGTTACCACATATATTGATTACAATGACTTTTTGGAAAAGAATCCGGGAGCTAAAATATATATGGCAACTACGAAGGCTTCGAAAGTATATACGGAAGAAAAGTTTGAACCGGATTGTTATATTATGTTCGGAAAGGAAAGTGCAGGAATACCGGAAGAGATATTGGTAGAACACAAAGAAAATTGTATCCGCATTCCTATGGTAGGAGATATCCGATCGTTGAATCTTGGAAATTCTGTTGCAGTTGTTTTATATGAGGCGCTTCGACAGAACGGTTTTTCTCATATGAATTTGGAAGGCCATCTCCATAGATTGGAGTGGAAAGAATAACCGCTAAAAAGATTGTATAAATTTCAATACAAAGAATGTGTTAAAACATAGACAGAGTATATAGAAAAATGTTATAATGTTATATAGAGATTCAATGGAGGAATGTGTATGAAATACAAAAATAGTGTGTACCGTACCTTTGCTCTCCTCTCGCAGGTTGGAATCAGTATGATCGTACCGATTCTATTGTGTGCCTGGTTTGGGTCTTTTTTGGAAGAGAAATTCTCTATACCGGCATTTATTCCTTTAGTAATTATGGGAGTTTTGGCAGGTTTTCGTAATGTATATTATCTTGTAAGACATGCAAATGAAGATCCGGAGGATAAGGAAGATGAATGATTCGGCAAATGAGACTCTAAAAGAATTGTTGTGTGGAATGGGATTTTTCGGGATAGCAGCGCAGATCATCTGTTTGCTTGTAGATAGAGACCGTTTGATATACACATCTCTTGGACTTTGGATCGGGATAGGAGCAGGAGCTCTTATGAGTATTCATATGAAGAGAAATATTGAAGATGCTCTCGATTATGATGAGAGAGGCGCAGTAAAGCATATGAGAAAAGGATATGTGTTTCGATACGCCCTTGTGGCGCTCCTTTTTGGGGCGACCGTCTACTTTGAAGTTGGAAATCCGATTACTCTGTTAGTTGGAGTCATGGGATTGAAGATAGGGGCTTATATACAGCCCATAACACATAAAGTGTTGCAAAAGTTACAAAAATCTAAGTAAAGGAGGGTAAGCGTGTGGGAAATGGACTAGGAGTATTAGCGGCCAAAGAAGCAGACTTCATGATACACAGTCTTGTGAAGTTTCATCTCTTTGGTCAGGAAATCTACCTTACAACAACTCATGTCAGTCTGTTTATAATCTGCATCGGTCTGATTATTTTCGGGTTTGTCGCAAGAGCAAAATTAAAAGTTGTCGACGGAAAACCTGGGAAATTCCAAAATGTAGTGGAATTGATCGTTGAGATGTTGGATGGTATGGTGCACGGCAGTATGGGTAAAAATGGAATACCATATAGGAACTATATCGGAACGTTATTTATTTTCCTTCTGATTAGTAACATTTCTGGGCTTTTAGGACTCAGACCGCCAACAGCGGATTATGGTGTAACATTCCCGCTTGGAGTGATTACGTTTTTCTTAATTCAGACAAACAACATCCGATTTAATAAATTCGGCGCATTTACGGATTTATTTAAACCATTGCCGTTTTTGTTCCCAATTAACTTAATTGGTGAAATCGCAGTGCCATTTTCACTATCATTGCGTTTGTTCGGAAACGTGTTGTCAGGAACTGTAATCATGGCATTGCTGTACGGACTTTTGTCTAACATTGCAATTGCATGGCCTGGATTCCTACATATCTATTTTGATATCTTTTCCGGAGCAATTCAGACATACGTATTCTGTATGCTGACTATGGTATTTGTCAATGACAAGATGCCGCAGAACAATTAAATAGTAAACAAAACACATTTTTAGGAGGATTTTAATTATGAATGGAATTTCAAACGAAGCTTTAATTTTAGCATGTTCAGCAATTGGTGCAGGTCTTGCGATGATCGCAGGTATCGGACCTGGTATTGGACAGGGTGTTGCAGCTGGTCACGGTGCATCTGCAGTAGGTAGAAACCCGGGTGCAAAATCAGATGTTACTTCTACAATGTTACTTGGTCAGGCCGTAGCAGAGACAACAGGTCTTTACTCACTCGTTATCGCTCTTATTCTGTTATTCGCTAACCCATTATTAGGAAAACTGTAAGAAGAATCGAGAGCATATTTTAGAATTTTAAAATAATAAGGAAGGAGGCTGGACCTTGGACCGTTTATTTACGCTTGACGCACAATTTCTTTTCGATGCGATTGTGCTTGCAATCAGTATGTTCGTAATGTTCACGTTCTTATCATATCTTCTGTTTGAGCCGGCAAGAAAGCTGCTTGAAACAAGAAGACAGCATGTGCTGGATGATCAGGAGACAGCGAAACGTGAAAAAGACGAAGCAGCTGCTTACAAGGAAGAGTACGAAAAGAAACTAAAAGAAGTAGATAAAGAAGCGCAGGAGATCTTAAGCGCAGCCCGCAAGAAGGCAATGCAGAATGAAGCAAAGATTATTGCAGAGGCGAAAGAAGAGGCAGCCCGTATTATTCAGCGTGGAAATACGGAGATCGAATTAGAGAAGAAACGCGCATTGGACGATATGAAGCAGGAGGTCATTACTATCGCATCTATGATGGCAGGAAAAGTTGTGACAGCTTCAATTGATACAAATGTACAGGACAATCTAATTGAAGAGACATTGAAAGAAATGGGTGACAGTACATGGCTAAGTTAGTTTCTAAAACATACGGAGACGCTTTGTTTTCTGTGGCTCTAGAGGAAAATCGTATCGATGCATTTTATGAAGAAGTGCAGGGAATGAGAGATGTCATCTCTCAGAACGAGGAGCTTCAGAAATTATTAGATAATCCGAAAGTTATCAAAGAAGATAAGATCAAACTTATCGAGGAAGCTTTTACAGGTCATGTTGCAAAAGAAATTATAGGGCTTATAGCACTTCTTATTTCCAAAGGTCATGCAGGAGATATTGTCTCAGTATTCGACCACTTCATTGGACTTGTAAAAGAAGAAAAGAAAATTGGCAGTGCATTTGTAACAACAGCAGTTGCATTGACGGAAGTGCAAAAAAGTGCTGTGGAGAAGAGACTTCTCGACACAACACGTTATGAAAGTTTTGAGATGAACTATTTAGTAGATCCGAGCCTGATCGGTGGAATGGTCATCCGTATCGGCGACAGAGTTGTGGACAGCAGCATTAAGACAAAGCTGTATGAGCTGTCAAAGAATTTAAGAAGTATTCAGGTATAAAATATAAAAGAAAGGTGGATTCGCTCCATGAATTTAAGACCAGAAGAAATCAGTTCTGTCATTAAAGAGCAGATTAAAAGATATGCGTCAGACATGGAAGTGTCTGATGTGGGAACGGTTATTCAGGTAGCCGACGGTATCGCGCGTATCCACGGTCTCGAGAATGCAATGCAGGGAGAACTTTTAGAGTTCCCTGGAGAAGTTTACGGTATGATCCTCAACCTTGAAGAGGATAACGTAGGTGCCGTACTTTTAGGTGATCACAGAAATATCAATGAAGGTGACACTGTAAAAACAACAGGAAGAGTAGTAGAAGTTCCTGTTGGTGATTGCATGCTTGGCCGTGTTGTTAATGCATTAGGTCAGCCAATCGATGGAAAAGGACCGATTCAGACAGATAAATATCGTCAGATTGAAAGAGTTGCCTCAGGTGTTATCTCACGTAAATCAGTAGATACACCATTACAGACGGGAATCAAAGCAATCGACTCTATGATTCCGATCGGAAGAGGACAGCGTGAGTTGATCATCGGTGACAGACAGACCGGTAAAACAGCGATCGCAGTTGATACAATTATCAACCAAAAAGGACAAGGCGTAAAATGTATTTACGTTGCAATCGGACAGAAAGCGTCTACAGTTGCAAATATTGTCCAGACATTTGAACAGTACGGTGCAATGGATTATACAACAGTCGTTGCAGCTACTGCAAGTGAACTTGCACCACTTCAGTACATCGCTCCATATTCAGGATGTGCGATTGGTGAGGAATGGATGGAAAAAGGAGAAGACGTATTAGTTGTATATGACGACTTGTCAAAACATGCTACAGCTTATCGTACACTTTCCTTGCTCCTTAGAAGACCACCTGGACGTGAAGCTTACCCAGGTGATGTTTTCTACTTACATTCAAGATTATTAGAGAGAGCTGCCAGATTATCCGATGAACTTGGCGGAGGTTCTTTAACAGCGCTTCCAATCATCGAGACACAGGCAGGTGATGTATCGGCTTACATTCCGACAAACGTTATTTCTATTACAGATGGACAGATCTTCCTTGAGACAGAGTTGTTTAATGCTGGTTTCAGACCTGCTATTAACCCTGGTATCTCTGTATCACGAGTTGGTGGTTCTGCCCAGATTAAGGCGATGAAGAAGATTGCCGGACCTATCCGTATTGACTTGGCACAGTACGAAGAGCTTGCATCTTTCGCACAGTTCGGTTCAGAGCTTGATGCAGATACAACAGAGCGTCTTGCACAGGGTGCTCGTATCAAAGAGATGTTAAAACAGCCTCAGTACCGTCCAATGCCGGTTGAGTATCAGGTAATTATCATTTACGCTGCTACACGTAAGCATTTGATTGACATTCCGGTTGAGAGAGTATTGGAATTTGAAAAAGGATTGTTTGAGTTTGTTGCTACAAAATATCCGGAGATTCCAGAAGCTATTAAGACTGAGAAAGTTATTTCTGATAAGACAGAAGAAGCACTTGTAAATGCAATCAATGAGTTTAAAAAAGAATTCTAATTAGTAGAGGAGAACGATCATGGCATCAATGAGAGAAATTAAACGGCGTAGAAGCAGTGTGCAGAGTACGCAGCAGATTACAAAAGCCATGAAACTTATTTCTACCGTAAAACTGCAGAAGGCAAGAACGAATGCGGAGAATTCAAAACCATATTTTGAGTGTATGTATGAGACTGTAACTTCCATGCTTGCGAAAGCAGGAAATATCGAGCATCCATATTTGAAACCGGGAGATTCCAAGAAAGTTGGAATTGTAGTGGTAACTTCGAATCGTGGACTCGCAGGCGGATATAACTCAAATATCGTGAGACTCATTACAGGAAGCGGCATTGCCAAAGAAGACGTACGTCTTTATACAGTCGGACGAAAAGGATCAGATGGTCTTACTCGTAAGGGGTATGAAGTCGCAGCAGATTATTCTGATGTGATTGAGGCGCCGACTTATGCAGATGCCCAGGCGCTGACAAAACAGTTGCTTACTGATTTTGCAAATGGCGAGATTGGTGAGATTTATGTAGCATATACATTCTTTAAAAATACAGTAGTGCATATTCCAAAGCTTACTAAGCTTTTACCGGTTGACCTTGATGAGGTTAAAGAAGAAGTAAAAGAAGAGACTTCAGGAGCACAAGCTTTGATGAGTTTTGAACCGCACGAAGAAGAAGCGATTGGACTTCTTGTTCCGAAATATGTTACAAGTGTATTGTATGGTGCATTTGTTGAGGCAGTTGCAAGTGAAAATGGTGCGCGTATGCAAGCCATGGATTCTGCAACAAAAAATGCGGAAGAAATAATTGACGATTTGGCATTGAAATACAATAGAGCCCGTCAGGGCGCTATTACACAGGAATTAACAGAGATTATAGCAGGTGCCGAAGCTCTATAATCTTAGATAGGAGTGAAAAAATGGCAGAGAAAAATATAGGTAAAATCACTCAGATCATCGGCGCGGTACTTGACGTTAAGTTCGCCGATGGCAATCTTCCTGAGATTAACGAAGCCATTGACATTACAAGAAGTAATGGCGAGAAGTTAGTAGTAGAGGTTGCGCAGCATTTGGGTGATGATACGGTAAGATGTATCGCCATGGGTCCGACAGATGGACTTGTACGTGGAATGGATGCGGTTGCTACAGGGGCGCCTATTTCCGTACCGGTTGGTGAAAATACATTGGGACGTATCTTCAACGTGCTTGGAGAAGCAATTGATGAAAAGCCGGCTCCGACAGATGTAGAATATGAGCCAATTCATAGAAAGGCTCCTTCATTTGAAGAGCAGGCAACAGAGACAGAAATGCTTGAGACAGGTATCAAAGTTATCGACTTACTTTGTCCTTTCCAGAAAGGTGGTAAGATCGGACTTTTCGGTGGTGCTGGTGTAGGTAAAACTGTATTGATCCAGGAGCTCATCACAAACATCGCAACAGAGCACGGTGGATATTCCGTATTCACAGGTGTAGGTGAAAGAACTCGTGAAGGAAATGACCTTTATACAGAAATGACAGAATCAGGTGTTATCAAGAAAACAGCCATGGTATTCGGACAGATGAACGAGCCGCCTGGAGCACGTATGCGTGTAGGTCTTACAGGACTTACAATGGCAGAGTACTTCCGTGATAAAGGTGGAAAAGATGTACTTTTGTTCATCGATAACATTTTCCGTTTTACACAGGCAGGATCTGAAGTATCTGCTCTTCTTGGACGTATGCCATCAGCGGTAGGTTATCAGCCTACATTACAGACAGAGATGGGTGCTCTTCAAGAGCGTATTACTTCTACAAAGAATGGTTCTATTACATCCGTACAGGCTGTATATGTACCGGCCGATGACTTAACTGACCCGGCTCCGGCTACAACATTTGCCCATTTGGATGCGAAAGTCGTATTATCACGTGCTATCACAGCGCTTGGTATTTATCCGGCGGTAGACCCTCTTGATTCTTCTTCACGTTTGTTAGACCCTAATATCGTAGGGGAAGAACACTATAACGTGGCTCGTGGTGTTCAGGAAGTTCTTCAGAAATACAAAGAGCTTCAGGATATCATTGCAATGCTTGGTATGGATGAGTTGTCAGAAGAAGATAAATTGACAGTATCTCGTGCAAGAAAGATTCAGAGATTCTTCTCTCAGCCATTCTTTGTTGCTACACAGTTTACAGGATTTGAAGGACGTTATGTTCCAATCAGTGAAACAATCCAAGGCTTCAAAGAGATTCTGGAAGGTAAACATGACGATATTCCGGAAGGACATTTCTTAAACGCAGGTAATATTGACGACGTATTAGCTCGCGTGAAGTAGGAGGTGTTCCTATGGCAGACGTATTTGAATTAAAAATTATCTCTCCGGATTCGATGTTTTTTGAAGGAGAAGCTGATTTTCTCGAATTTACATCGGTTGAAGGGGGAATGGGTGTTTATAAAAACCATATTCCGCTTACAACAATTTTAGAGCCATGTGTTATGAGTATTCATAATGGCACAGAGGTGAAAAAGGCAGCAATCCTTGGAGGATTTCTTGAGATTCTTCAAGACAAAATTACTGTTCTTGCTGAAGATGCACAATGGCCGGAAGAAATTGATGTGGAACGAGCAAAAGAAGCAAAGAAACGTGCGGAAGAACGCCTTAGTCACAATGGACCAAATATGGACGTAAGACGTGCACAGGCAGCACTTAAGAGAGCAATCGCACGAATCAATACTGCAAAATAAGAGAATTCAATAATTAGTGGTATGTATAATGGCAGCACGCAAAGAAGCGATAGAAAGCATTGTTCTTTGCGTGTTGTTTTATATGTATTACAAGCTATCTCCCTGGATTTTAATTCCCGCCTTTTCATATATCCCAAATAGTGTTATAATATAATATCAAGTTGATTTTATGTAAAGGAAAAAGATATGGAAAAAGATATTAAATTTAAAGGAAAGCTTCGAATGTATATGCTATGGCCAATTATCATGCTTCCGCTTTTGACAGCGGTCGATATATGGATCTATACAGTAGATAAAAGAGCAGGATTAATTCTGAGCGCTTTTATTCTTGTCTACGGAGCTGTTTCAGGAGTGATGTATTCCAGAAATAAAGCGGAATTACTTACTGAATTGGTAGAATTTGCGACCCAATATGGAGCGATTCAAAATGTTCTTCTGAAAGAGTTAAAAGCACCATATTTGCTTGTTCTTGAGAGTGGACGAATCATGTGGATGAACGATAGTTTTCAGAAATTGATTAAGAATGGAGAGGCGAAATATCTAAGTAATTATATTCCGTCTTTACAAGGAGTCAATTTAGCTTTAAAAGAAGGCGAATTTTTGGATCAAGAAATCGAACTGGAAGGTCGAAACTATGAAGTGAGATTTTCAAGAATTGCAGCAAATAAGTTAAATAATGAAGAAACTTTGCTTCAGCTTCCAAGTGGAAAAGATTATTTTATCGCAGTATATTTTCAAGATATTACAGAATTGAAAAAATATATTCAAGAGAATGACGAGCAAAAATTAGTAGCCGGCTTGATTTACATTGATAATTATGATGAGATTATGGAGAGTGTAGAAGAGGTTCGACAATCTCTTCTTGTTGCTCTGATCGATCGTAAGATCAATCAATACATTGCTAATGTAGAGGGTCTTGCGAAAAAAATGGAAAAAGACAAATACTTTGTAGTATTTAAAAAGAAATTTTTCGAGAAAATGAAAGCGGATCGTTTCTCTGTATTGGAAGATGTAAAAACAGTGAATATTGGAAATGAAGTTCCAGCAACATTGAGTATCGGGTTGGGACTTAGTAATGATACTTATGTGCAAAGCTATAACTATGCACGTGTTTCCATAGACCTTGCGTTGGCAAGAGGAGGAGATCAGGCAATTGTTAAAACTGCGAATGGTATTGATTATTATGGAGGAAAACGTGATCAAACTTCAAGAAATACACGAGTAAAAGCACGAGTAAAGGCAGAGGCTATCCGAGAATTTATCGCAGTCAAAGACAGAGTCCTGATCATGGGACATAAGATTGGAGATGCTGATTCTTTTGGCGCGGCGATGGGAATTTACCGTGCGGCTGTGGAGATGAAGAAAGAAGCACATATCGTGTTGAACGATATTACGGCTGCAATCCGTCCGCTTTATGAGGTATTCCAAAAAAACAGCGCCTATCCGGATGATTTATTCTTATCTTCTAAGAATGTTCAAGAGTATGCCGGTAAAAATGCAATGGTAGTAGTAGTAGATACAAACAAGCCTGAGATGACAGAATGTCAGGAATTGTTGAAGATGACGGAGACAATCGTAGTGCTGGATCATCATAGACAAGGAAGTGAAGTGATCGAAGGCGCAGTTCTTTCCTATATTGAACCATATGCATCTTCTACTTCAGAGATGGTTGCGGAGTTGTTGCAGTATATTGTAGATGATGTGCGTCTTCCTGGACTTGAAGCAAGCAGCTTATATGCAGGAATCATGGTAGATACCAATAACTTTATGAATCGAGCAGGAGTACGTACGTTTGAAGCCGCAGCGTTCTTAAGGCGAAGCGGTGCAGACATTACGTTTGTAAGAAAACTGTTCCGAGAAGATATGGATACATATCGTGCCAAGGCGCAGATTATCAGCAGTGCAAAAGTATTCCGTGATGTGTATGCGATTGCAGTAGGAGAAAATATGGGAATCGACAGTCCAACCCTTGTCGGTGCACAAGCAGCAAATGAGCTCTTAGATATTGGAAACGTAAAAGCATCTTTTGTATTTACAAAATACAATGGAAAAATCTATGTCAGCGCTCGTGCCATTGATGAAGTGAATGTACAGATCATCATGGAACGAATCGGTGGCGGTGGTCATATTAATACAGCTGGCGCACAGTTTGCACATACAGATATGAAAAAAGCGATTGATATTTTAAAAGAGACAATTAATGTAATGATAGAAGAAGGAGATATATAACATGAAAGTAATATTATTAGAAGATGTAAAAGCGCTTGGGAAAAAAGGACAGATTGTAAATATCAATGATGGATATGCAAGAAATTTTGTTCTTCCGAAAAAGTTGGGAGTAGAGGCAACTCCAAAGAATTTGAATGATTTAAAATTGCAGAATGCAAATAAAGAAAAGCTTGCACAAGAAGCATTGGATGCAGCAAAAGAGCTTGCTGCAAAGTTAGAGGCAGGAAAAGTTGTGCTTTCCATTAAAACAGGAGAAGGCGGAAAGGCATTTGGTTCTGTTTCTTCTAAAGAGATTGCAACAGAAGTGAAAAATCAGATGGGATATGAGATTGATAAAAAGAAAATCCAATTAAAAGATGCAATCAAGACACTTGGCACACACACAGTTCCTGTAAAGCTTCATGCAAAAGTTACAGCAGAACTGAAAGTAGTTGTAACAGAAGGCTAGGAGGAACTTTTGAATGGATGAGGCACTCATTAAGAGGGTTTTACCTCATAGTATTGAAGCAGAACAGTCGGTAGTCGGAGCTATGCTGATGGACAAAGATGCCATTATGACAGCGGCAGAAATTGTAAGCGGTGAGGATTTTTATCAGACATCCTATGGCGTGATTTTTGATTCTATCGTAGAACTTTTCAATGAGGGCAAGCCGGTCGATCTTGTCACACTTCAAGAAAGATTGAAAGAAAAAGATGTTCCGGCAGAGATTGCGAGTCTGGAGTTTGTCCGAGATCTCGTGACCGCTGTTCCGACGTCTGCGAATATAAAATATTATGCTGATATCGTGGCAGATAAATCTATGATGCGCCGATTGATCAAATTGAATGAGGATATTGCCAATACCTGTTATCTTGCAAAGGAACCGCTGGAAGGAATTCTTGAGATGACAGAGAAAAAGGTTTTTGAATTGGTACAGCGAAGGAATTCCGGAGATTTTGTTCCGATTCGTCAGGTTGTACTCAATGCACTTGAAAAAATCGAGATGGCGTCCAAGACAAAAGGAACGGTTACCGGAATTCCAACCGGATTTTTAGACTTGGATTATAAGACGTCCGGTTTACAGCCGTCAGACTTGATCCTTGTGGCGGCGAGACCATCCATGGGAAAAACGGCGTTTGTTTTGAATATAGCGCAACATGTGGCATTTAAGGCAAATAAAGCAGTTGCGATTTTCAGCTTGGAGATGTCAAAAGAGCAGTTGGTAAATCGTCTGTTTTCTTTGGAATCACAAGTGGATGCACAGCTTCTTAGAACAGGGAATCTAAAAGATGCAGACTGGGAGAAGTTGATTGAAGGAGCAGGTGTGATTGGAAAATCGAATCTGATCATCGATGATACGCCTGGTATTTCTATTTCAGAACTTCGTTCTAAATGTAGAAAGTTTAAGTTGGAACATGGTCTTGATATGATCATCATCGACTACCTTCAGTTAATGACAGGACGAGTTGGAGGAAGAAGTGAGTCAAGGCAGCAAGAGATTTCTGAAATTTCACGTTCACTAAAAGGATTGGCAAGAGAGTTAAATGTACCGGTGATCGCTCTTTCGCAGCTAAGCCGTGCAGTAGAGCAAAGACCGGACCACAGACCGATGATGTCTGACCTTAGGGAGTCCGGAGCGATTGAACAGGATGCTGACGTGGTTATGTTTATTTACCGTGATGATTATTACAATAAAGATACAGAGATGAAAAATGTGGCGGAAATAATCATTGCCAAACAGAGAAACGGTCCGATTGGAACTGTAAATCTGACATGGTTGCCAAATTACACAAAATTTGCAAATTATGCAAAGGAAGTGTAATATAAGCATTATAACGATAGAAAATCCCTTATACATATTAAAAAGGTTGAAGCGTCGCCTACGTTTGATATAAGATCGAACGTAGGCGACGCTTCTGTTTCTGAGAAAGGATTATCCTGTACTTAAAAGCTTAGATATATTCGGGAGCGCCTAATAAGCGTCGTAGTTTTTTTGTAGGAGATTTTGCGGCTTCTCTTCGATAATTTTGTTGTTGTCGAATGTAGATGTCCAATCTTCGAAAACGTTCTTCCTCATGTCGTTCTTTTTCGCGTAAAAGATCGTCCATTTCTTTAATCACTTGTTCACTAACATGTTGACTGACGCTTTTTTCTAAGACTTTATTATTTTCTTCGATGATATTTTGCAACATATGTCCGAGCAAAGATTGCACTTGTTCTAATTTCCCATTTGTTTCGGGGTCTTGAGTTGTGATCACTTCCGGCTGAGCAACTGTGAGAGCTGCCTTTTTTTCTTTTAAACGCAGCATATCCGGAATCAGATCTTTCAAGTCTTTTAAAAACATTCCTTGTTCTTTTAGTTCTTTGATGCAGCGAAATAGCTGAAGATTCTCTTCTGTATAGTAACGGTGTCCCATTTCGGTACGCCCGATTGGAAGTTCCAGTTCTTCTTCCCAGTAGCGCAGAACATGAGTTTCAACATTCACACGTTTTGCCGCTTCTGAAATCATATAACGGACTTCGCCCATATGATCGCCTCCTCTTATTGACTATTCTATGTACATGCATAGTGTAACATACTTTTTCAGACATACTAATCATATCACAAAATCAATAAGATGCTATAGACAATCGACCGCAAATTCCGACAACAAAAAAGGAATCTGAGATTATCAGATTCCCTTTTTATCGTGATCACTTTTGTACTCTATATTATTGAGCAGAGATAGCACCTGTTGGGCACTGTGCTGCACAAGCTCCACAGTCTACACAAGCGTCAGCGTCGATTTCGTAGTGGTCAGCTCCCATAGAGATTGCGCCAACTGGACATTCAGCTTCGCATGCTCCACAGCTTACACATTCATCACTAATTACGTGTGCCATAGTATGTATCCTCCTTTGTATTCGGTATTCACCGTTGATGACTCTATTTTAATACAAAATGAAGGAAGATACAAGCGAAAATATGCTTTGAATTAAGTACATGAAAGGATATATTTTCCTGCAAGGCCATTTTTCAAAGAAGTGTTATAAAAATTAAGAAAATATTTATTCTTTTTTTGAGAAATTGGTGTATGATATACGTTAGTTACTAAAAGTCCGTTTTGAGGAGAATTATATGAGAAAAAAATTACAGATAGTTTTGAGCGTTGTCTGTATGGCGGCGCTTTTTGGAGGATGCACAACAACAAAAGAACCGGCAAAGAAGCCGATCGTGAACCAAGGGGAAAGTGGCGAGACAGAAGAAGATCCGCGTCAAGGAAACTTGGATGCGTTAAATCCAACTGCATATCGCGATGTGACAGGAATTAACCTGGAACCTGGATCTTATATTTCAATCATTGGAAAAAACAGCGGAAGTGAGTTTTGGAAAGAAGTGGAAGCAGGCGCTGTCAAGGCCGGTGAGGATCTTAATGAAGCGTTGGGGTATAAAGGAGAAGACAAAATCAAGGTGAATTTCAGTGGTCCGGCCAAAGGAGAGAATGTAGAGGAACAGATTAATATCCTTGATGAGGAACTTGCAAGAAATCCGGTTGCTCTTGGAATTGCGATCATAGATTCCAGCGCATCGGAAGTGCAGTTTGATCTTGCGGCAGAAAATGGAACGCCAATCGTTGCTTTTGATTCCGGAAGTGATTACAAAGGAATTCAAGCGATGTGTTCTACGAATAATAAGGAGATAGGAAAGACTGCAGCGATCAAACTTGCAGGGACGATAGGGGATACAGGAAAGGTAGCAGTATTTGTACATGATAGCGCATCTACAAGTGGAAAGCTAAGAGAGGCGTCATTTCTAGAAGAATTAAAAGAAGGATATCCGGGGATTACAGCGCCGGTTATCTATCATTTAGATGATTATAACGAGATGGCGAAAGAAATCGCAAAAGAAAGAAATGCCCAAAAAGCAGAAGGAGAGGAAGACATTACTCCTGAAGAAATTACACAGACAGAAGTTATTCAGTATATGCTGGAAAAAAATCCCGATGTGACAGGCTGTTTTGCTACGAATGTAGATGCATCGCAGGAACTTCTGAAAGCCTTAGAAAGCATGAAGAAAGAGATGCCGGTGGTTGCAGTCGATGGTGGAAAAGAACAGCTGAAAGCGTTGGAAGATGGAAAACTTTCGGGATTGATCGTTCAAAATCCATATGGTATGGGATATGCGGTAGTAGTTTCTGCCGCAAGAGCAGCTCTTGGTATGGGAAATGAAGCGTTTGTCGATACGGGATTTATTTGGGTAACAAAAGAGAATATGAAAGATAAGAATATTTCAAAAATGCTATATTAGAAAGGGAAAAGAGATGGTTTGTATTGGCCATCTCTTTATTTTTTTAGCGGAAGAGAAAATATGAATTCCGTACCAACTCCCTCAGTACTTACCACGTTGATATTTTCGCCGTGAGCCTTCATGATTTCTTTTACAATGGCAAGTCCAAGACCGGTTCCTTTTTTATCTTTTCCGCGAGATAAATCTGTTTTATAAAAACGTTCCCATATTTGATTCAGGCTTTTTTTCGGGATTCCGATGCCGAAATCTTTGACAGAAATAAAAACTTTTCCAGAGCGTTCCGTTGTTTCAATGGAAACAATGGAGTCCGGATTGCTGAATTTGATAGCGTTATCCAAAAGATTGTAAAGCACTTGTTGAATTTTCCGCTTATCGGCATAAACAGGCAGAACTTTGGAGGCAAAGAGCAATTCGATAGAAATTTTTTTGCTAGTGCACGTGCCTTCAAAGGAAGCGGCAGTATTACGGATTATTTCGTGAATATCAAAACCACTTTTATCAAGAAGTAATTCTTTCGTATCAAATTCGTTTAAAGTTAGAAGATCTTGAGTCAAATCAGTAAGTCGTTCTGTTTCAAAAAGGATGATTTTTAAGTATTTATCATACAGCTCCGTAGGAATTGTTCCGTCAGCCATCGCATTTACATATCCTTTGATTGAAGTCAAAGGAGAACGAAAGTCATGAGATACGTTGGCAATGAATTTCTTTTGATAGTCATTCATATCTCGTATTTGGCTGGACATATAATTCAAAGAAGCGGATAAATATCCGATTTCATCTTCGGTGTTGATGTGAATTTCGTGCTCCAGATTACCGGATGCGTATTGCTTGGCGGCTTCTGTAATTTTCCGAAGTGGGCGGTATACAAAGTAGTGTACACCCAACAAGATAGAAAAGGACAGAAGATAAATTACAAGAAAAACGATATAGGTAATCAGCATAATGTGATGATGTATATCCGCAAGATCTTCGTATGGTTTGTGGATCAAGAGATAGCCTCTTGTAAGGAATCCTTCGGTTACGGGTGCAAGGACCGTAATCATCTTTTCGGGGAAATAATCATGATAAGTTCCAAAAAGATATTGAGACCCGCCTGCCTCGGCAGGGTTAAAATCTTCAATCTTTAAAGGAGAAGAATTAGAAGATTGCCTTTGAGAGCTTCGTATCATTTCCCCATTTTCATCTGTAAACCAAATATCAGCATCCAAATAGGTTTGCATTCCACTTAATTGTACTTGTACGTCAGAAGCAGACAGCGCTTCTGTAAAATATCCGGGCAAATAGTCCGTGGCAATAAGATTCGCTTCTTTATAGAGCTCGGCGCCGGTATTTCTCTCCAATCTGCTTGTGACAAGTTCGGAGCCTAATGTAGCAATGGTAAAAATACTTAGGAATCCGAAAATAATATAGATAAATGTAAATTTCAAGTAGAGAGTACTGCGCATGCTATTTTACCTCGAATTTATATCCAATTCCCCAAACTGTGCTAAGTCGCCATGTAGGGTGATCTTTGATTTTTTCACGAAGACGTTTAATGTGTACGTCTACAGTACGGGTATCGCCTACGTACTCGTATCCCCATATCTGATCGAGAAGCTGCTCGCGTGTAAAAACCTGATTTGGGGAAGAAGCGAGGAAATATAGGAGCTCCAATTCTTTCGGTGGCATCTCCACAGGCATCTCATCTACTGTAACGGAATAATTGGTCAGACTGATTTCGATTCCCGGATAAGAAACATACTTACCTTTGTCAGCAGTAGGAACTTCTGATTTTGTAGGCTGATATCGTCTTAAAACCGCACGGACGCGGGCAACCATTTCTTTTGGATCGAATGGTTTTAAAATATAGTCGTCAGCGCCCAACTCCAAACCAAGAACTTTGTCAAAGACTTCTCCTTTTGCGGAAAGCATAATAATCGGCGTATTGGATTTGGCACGGATTTCTCGACAAACTTGGTATCCATCAATCCCCGGAAGCATCAAATCCAAAAGAATCAAGTTTGGGTGATAGGTGTCGAAGGCAGCGAGAGCATCTTCTCCATCGTGTACCATCATTGTGTCAAAACATTCTTTCGTAAGATAAAGCGAGATGAGTTCTGCGATATTCTCATCATCGTCTACGATTAGTATTTTCTGTTTTGTTACCATAGTTACCTCCTTGTATGTGTGGTTACTTAAATTCTACAATTGTCACACCGGCATCCCCTTCGCCGAATGCTCCGAGTCGGAAAGATTTTACATGTTTTTGGCGTTTCAAATAGTTGTGCACACCTTGACGCAATGCGCCGGTTCCTTTTCCGTGTACAATGCGGACCGGACTTAAATGAGCAAGGTAAGCGTCATCTAAATATTTGTCGAGTTCAGCGATCGCTTCATCAACAGTTTTACCGAGAAGATTAATCTCAGGACTGATATGCATCGATTTACCCATCTTCATTTTCCCGCTGGAAGTACGTCGCATTTGTTTAGCGGTGATGGACATAGGTTCTTCAATGATTTCCAAATCGGAGATGTGAACCTGCGATCTGAGAATTCCCATTTGTACAAAAAGATTTCCTTTTGCATCTGGAAGTGAGTTCACAGTTCCGGTCAGATTCATGCTCAGTACTTTTACAGATTCTCCAAGTTTGAAGTCACTAGGTTTGTATGTTTTCTTAGGTTTTTGAACTTCAATTTTAGAACTGTTTTGTGTTTTGGCAATCTGCTGACGGATTCGTTCACGCTCACGCTCCATATCTGCGGCAGAGATATTTTCTTTGCCGAATTTTCGGAAGTTTTTCATCGTTTCGTCGGCAAATTCTTTTGCTTCCCGAAGAATGGAGTTCGCTTTGTCGTTTGCCTCCCGAATGATACGTTCTTTTTGCTCGTCTAATCGATGTTGTTTTTTCTCTAATTTATTTTTTAATTGCTCAATTTCTCTTTTGTAAGAAGCAATTTCTGCATGTTCTTTTTCAATTGTTCTACGACTGTCTTCCAAATCTGTTAGAAGGTCTTCAAAAGATTCTTCGTGCTCGGAAAGTTGTTCTTTCGCTTTTTCGATGATGTAGTCCGGGAGTCCAAGTTTGCTTGAAATTGCAAAGGCATTACTTTTTCCCGGAATACCGAGAAGAAGACGATAGGTTGGACGTAGTGTTTCTACATCGAACTCACAACAAGCGTTTTCCACTCCCGGTTCTGAAAGCGCGAATACTTTTAATTCGCTGTAATGGGTTGTTGCCATGGTACGAATGCCTCGTTCATGCAAGTAAGAAAGAATCGCAATAGCAAGCGCAGCTCCTTCTGTCGGGTCTGTTCCGGCTCCGAGTTCGTCGAATAGAACGAGCGAGTGTTCGTTGACATCTTTCAAAAAGGATACAATATTTGTCATATGGGAAGAGAACGTACTGAGGCTCTGCTCGATACTTTGCTCGTCCCCGATATCTGCAAATACATTTTCAAAAACAGCAAGTTCCGAACGATCCAAAGCAGGAATGTGAAGACCTGACTGCCCCATCAATGTGAAAAGACCAACTGTTTTTAAGGATACGGTTTTTCCTCCGGTATTTGGTCCGGTTACGATAAGAAGGTCAAAATCTCCGCCTAGAGTTAAGGTGATCGGAACGACTTTTTTCTTATCAAGAAGCGGATGACGTCCCTCGCGGATATGAATATAGCCGTTTTTATTGAAGATAGGCTTGCTTGCATGCATGGAAAGCGCAAGTGAACCTTTGGCAAAGATAAAGTCCAGTTCGGTCAGTATCCGATAGTTACCGCGAAGTTCGGAAATGTATCCGGCGGCTTCTTCACTTAAGTGTGCCAGGATCACTTGAATTTCTTCTTGTTCTTTTCCGTACAATTCTTTCAAATCATTGTTTAATTTTACAACAGACATCGGCTCGATAAACAAGGTAGACCCTGTAGAGGACTGGTCGTGGATCATTCCCGGAACCTGACTACGGTATTCTGCTTTGACCGGAAGACAATATCGATCTCCTCTCATGGTGATCAAAGCATCTTGAAGATAAGATTTTAAAGAACCGTTGACAAGTGAAGTCAGAGTAGAATGCACTTTGTCATTGGTAGCCATAATATTTCGACGGATATTTTTTAGTGTACTGCTGGCATCGTCTGCAATCTCGTCTTCATCGATGATGCAACGTGAAATCTCATTTGTCAAGGAAGTAAGAGGTTCCAGCTGGTTGAAAAATGCATCTAGGCAATCTTCTAATTCATCGACAGTATCGTGGCGGCCATAGGATTTTGCGCGGCTTGTAACTTGCAGGAGTTTACTGATTTTTAAAAGTTCTCCGCAGGTTAAGGCAGCCCCTACCTCCAAGCGCATCAAAGAATCCTCTATTGGATAGCAACCGCTGAAGGACAAACGTCCTTTTTTGACGATCCGTGTAAAAGCAGCAGATGTTTGTTCCTGTGCAAGATTCAATTCGTGAAGATCAAACATAGGAACGAGAGTTCTGCATTTTTGTTTGCCGGCAGGCGAAGAAGCCTGATCGGTTAATAATTCAATGATCTTATTATATTCTAATTTGGTTAATGTTTTTTCGTTCATAGTACCACCTGATTTTATGATTCTGAATTTTGTGAGAAGGGATGTTTTACGCATACTCACTAGCTATATTTTATCCTATTTGAGCGGGAATGAAAAGGAAAATATTGAACAATGAAGAGCAATCATGTATACTATAAAAAGGATGAGTAAGGAGAAGAAATGCCATGGAATCCAGCAAAGATCCGAAAGAATATGGGAAAGAAAAGCAGGAGAATAAAGAAGAATATGCTTTTCTTCAAGAAACAATAAAAAGAGAACCTGTTACAGGGAAAATGATTGCAAGCCATCTTGGTCGAATCGCTGTCTATGGCGCCATTTTCGGAATTATGGCTTGTATCGGTTTTTTTGCGCTCAAACCATGGGCGGAAGAAACTTTTCAAAAGAATCCGGAAAAAGTAACGATTCCAAAAGATGAGGAAGAAGAAACGGAATCTGAGGAAGAGAAGGAAGTAGTGATACCGGAATTTACGGTAGAGAGTATGGAACAGATGCAGAATGCACTGTATGAAGTGGCTAGGGAAGCAGGACATAGTGTCGTGGAAATCAAAGGGATTCATGGAGATGAAGGCTGGATTCGAGAGAACTTTGATACGGTAAACAGTGTGTCAGGAATTGTGATTGCCGATACAGGGGTGCAGCTGTTGATTCTTGCAGATAATTCTATTGTTGAGGGTTCCGAGAACTTTACAGTTACTTTTGATGAAAATAATATATATGATGTGCAGTTGCAAAAACAAGATAAGAATTTGGGGATTGCTATATTTGGCATCAATAAATCTGTGATGAAAAGTGGGACTTTAAATTATGTAAGACCGATAGTTCTTGGAAATTCTAATCTAACACGGAGAGGAGAACTTGTGATCGCATTAGGCAAACCATTTGGATATGCAGGCGGTTATGGATATGGCGTTGTCAGTTCCGTTCAGAAACGGATCTCTCCGGCAGATGGAGATTATAGGTTGATCCTTACGGATATACCGGGAGATGAAAACGGAACAGGCGTATTGCTCAATACATCCGGAGAGATGATTGGATTGATCCAAAACAGGATTGCGAGTGGTGAACATATTCAAGTGACAAATGCTTTGGCAATTTCAGACTTGAAAGCAACGATCGAGCTTCTTTCAAACAATAAAAGTGTTCCATACATTGGAATATATGGAACAGATGTGACAGAAACAATTGAAAAAGAGCAAGGAATTCCGAGGGGAGTTTATGTGAGAACTGTAGAAGCAGAATCTCCGGCGATGGCAGCAGGAATTCAATCCGGCGATGTGATCACAAGTATTGGAAAAGCCAAGGTTACAACATTGAATGCATATCAAAATTCTGTCATTCAATATAAAACGGGCGAAGTTGTAACCCTTCACGGTAAACGAAAAGGGAACGATGGGTACGTAGAGATTGATTTTAAGGTGACGATCGGAAGCAGAGAATAAAAAGAAGGTAGAAAGAGGATACATATGAGATATATTAAGACATTACATGAAGGCGATACAGTAAGAGATATTTATTTATGCAAAATGAAACGGTCAGCAGAGACAAGAAATGGGAAACCATATGATAATCTGTTACTTCAGGATAAGACAGGTACATTAGACGGGAAAGTCTGGGACCCTAATTCCAATGGAATTGCAGATTATGAAGAAATGGACTTTATCGAAGTGTTTGGAGAAGTCATTAGCTACAACGGAGCACTGCAGTTAAATATTCGACAAATTCGTAAAGCGTATGAAGATGAATATGTTGCAGCAGACTATATGCCAACGAGTGAAAAAAATGTAGATGAAATGTATCAGGAGCTGATCGGTTATGCCGGTCAGGTGACGAATGTTTATCTTCGAAAGCTTTTGGAATATTATTTTGTGAAGGATAAGGAGTTTATCAAACGATTCAAAAGCCATTCCGCAGCAAAATCTGTACATCATGGATTTGCAGGCGGACTTTTAGAACATACACTTAGCATTGTAAAACTATGTGAATACTATGTAAGTGCCTATCCGATTTTAAGTAAAGATCTGCTTTACACAGCTGCTATTTTCCATGATATCGGAAAAACAAAAGAGCTTTCCGCTTTCCCGGAAAATGATTATACAGATGAAGGACAACTCTTAGGGCACATTATTATTGGCGTAGAAATGATCAATGATGCGATTCGTACGATTGAAGGATTCCCTGAGAAACTGGCAAGTGAATTGAAGCATTGCATTTTAGCTCATCACGGGGAGTTGGAGTATGGTTCTCCGAAAAAACCTGCACTTGCAGAAGCATTTGCGTTGAATTTTGCGGATAATACAGATGCAAAGATGCAGACTTTGATTGAGATTTTCAAAGATAAAGAAGGAACAGAATGGTTGGGATACAACAAATTGTTTGAATCAAACTTAAGAAAAACGAGTATTTAATTTCATTGGGGACGTAGTAAAATGTAAAAATGCTACGTCCCAAATTAACTTTTGGTGTGTCCCTTTTTGCGAAAAGGGGTGTCCCGGATTGAAGGAGTGCGTATGAAGAAGAATGAAATCGTAGAAATTACAATAGAAGATATAGGGGTAAATGGCGAAGGTATCGGGAAAGTTGATGGATATGCATTGTTTGTAAAAGATGCAGTAATCGGAGATCGAATTGAAGCGAAGATTACAAAGGCGAAGAAGAATTATGCGTATGCACGTATGATGAAAATCTTGGAACCTTCTCCGGATCGAGTGGCACCGAAATGTCCGGTAGCAAGGCAATGTGGCGGTTGTCAGATTCAAGAGCTTTCTTATGAGAAGCAGTTGGAGTTCAAGGAGAAGAAAGTGCGTGGAAATCTGGAGCGTATCGGTGGTTTTTCCCCAGAGCTGATAGAAGAAGTGATGGAACCGATATGTGGTATGGAGAATCCATTTTATTATCGTAATAAAGCACAGTTTCCATTTGGAACAGATAAGGAAGGGAATATTATCACCGGATTTTATGCGGGGCGTACACACCAGATTATTCCGAACACAGAGTGTGCGCTTGGCGTAAAACAGAATAAACAGATTTTGGAGCTGATTGTGGAGTTCATGAATTCGTATCATGTAACAGCCTACAATGAGGAGACAGGGGAAGGTTTGCTTCGTCATGCGTTGATCCGTTATGGATTTAAAACAGGAGAAATAATGGTATGTCTTGTGATTAATGGGGATAAGATTCCACACAGCGAAAAACTTGTGGATAATTTGGTTGAGATTCCGGGAATGACAAGTATTACGTTAAACGTAAATAAGGAACGGACGAATGTAATTCTAGGCAGAGAGATTAAGGTACTTTGGGGGCAGGAATATATTACAGATTATATCGGAAATGTAAAATATCAGATATCCCCGCTTTCGTTCTATCAAGTAAATCCGGTTCAGACAGAAAAGTTATATGGCCTTGCTTTGGATTATGCGGATTTGAAAGGTGAAGAAACGGTGTGGGATCTGTACTGTGGAATTGGTACGATTTCACTATTCCTTGCACAGAAAGCGAAACAGGTCTACGGAGTAGAGATTATTCCGCAAGCGATTGAAGATGCCAAAAACAACGCGAAGATTAATGGTATTGAGAATGCAGAATTTTTTGTGGGGAAGGCAGAAGAAGTATTGCCGGCATATTATGTGGATTATGAAAAAGAGTATGGGGAAAAAGCGCATGCAGATGTGATCGTTGTAGATCCGCCGAGAAAAGGCTGTGAGGAATCGCTTCTTCGTACGATGGTGGATATGGAGCCGGAGAAGATCGTATATGTAAGCTGTGATTCGGCGACACTTGCGAGAGACTTAAAGATTTTATGTGAAAACGGGTATGAGATTAAGAAAGTGAGGGCGGTTGATCAATTCCCGATGACGGTCCATGTGGAGACTTGTGTGTTGATACAAAGACGAACTATGTAGAAATCCTTAACTTTAGGCACTTTTTCAAGCATATCGTCTTTACAAGCGAGGGCGATAAAATCAGAAATAAAGAGATAAAAAACTATATCAATGTTTCGGTAGTTGTTGATATAGAGTGTGGGAACACAATAAAGTAAATATTGAATTTGAGGGGTACTTGTAAAAAAGTATCCCTTTTCAATGTAAGACGTTCAGAAATGAGCGTCTATTTTTTTACCAAAAATGAAAGGAGCATTAGATTTATGAAAAAGACATTGAAACGATTGTGTACGGGCTTCTTAGCTCTTGCAACTGTCGTTACTGCTTTACCGA
>OLRL01000344.1_pt1 | contig 37760 bp, 33 predicted proteins | sample 1643201 | NCBI WGS metagenome assembly OLRL01 (sample SAMEA3136649, study PRJEB25190) | human gut metagenome | biome: human gut; feature: human-associated habitat; material: faeces | place: Austria | collected 2013
TGGTGCTTTAGGAGAAGTCATTTATATTTAAATTACATTTTGCGGAAACTCAAGAGGAATGCCATATTTACAAGGAGTAATAAAGGTGTTAGAATACTATAGTATTCTGCTTTACTATGCATAAAAGGCAGAATGACACGACAAATTAGATAAAAGAGGTGTATAGATGGGAACAAATGAGAAAAAAGGAAGTTCAAGTAGCTCAAGACACCATAGACATCGTAAGCATCGATCAGACATGAAGAAGTGGAGCGTATCAGGAAAGATATTTGCAGTAATTGAATTAGCAATATCAGCCATTTTTTACGGATTTTTGTGGAATACAGGGATTGTTCCGGGAAAATATCTTATATTGATCGGTGTTTTTTTACTTGTAGGATTTGGTATTTGTTTTGGTTTGCCTTTTACGAACAAGAAAAGTTGTGTAGTAATCGGAATTGTGTTGAGCGTTGGTTTTAGTTTGATATTTGGAATGGGAGCATATTATACGACGCAGATGAGTTCAGCAATGGAGCAAGTAGGCGGAGCAACATATAAGACGGATAATATGGTTGTTGTTGTGAAGAAAGAGGATAATTCAGAGAATCTTTTGGAGGCAAAAGATTATAAATTTGGATATCAGACAACAGTAGATCAAAATAATACAAATCTAATGCTTGATAAGGTAAATACAACATTAGGAAATTCACCGTCTATGACAAAGTATGAGACGATTGAAGAGTTAGCGCAAGCATTGCTGGATGGAGAGATTCAAGCAGCAATTTATAATGAAGCCTTCAATGCGATGATTGGTGATACGATTGAAGGATATGAATCTAAGATTCGTATTTTGTATCAGTATGGAATCGATACAGAGCTGAAAACGGAGGAGAAAACCGTTCAGAAGCCATTTAATGTTTATATTAGTGGAATTGATGTCTATGGACCGATTTCGACAAACAGTCGAAGTGATGTGAACATTATTATGACAGTTAATCCAAAGACAAAACAGATCTTGTTATCTACAACTCCGCGTGATTACTATGTGGAGATTCCGGGAATATCCGGTGGTCAAAAGGACAAGTTGACACATGCTGGTATATATGGTGTTGATAAATCCATGGATACATTAGAGGCATTATACGGAATTGATATTAATTACTATGCGCGAGTAAACTTTAGTTCTTTGATCAAGATTATTGATGTGCTTGGTGGTGTGGATGTGAATTCAGAATTTGCATTTAGTACCGGTAATTATTCATTTGAAAAAGGATTGAATCATTTGAATGGTGAACAGGCGCTTGCGTTTTCTAGAGAGCGTTATAGTTTCTCGGCAGGAGATAATCAGCGAGGAAAGAACCAAGAAGCTGTGATTACGGCGATCCTTCAGAAGGCGATGTCTCCGACAATTTTGACAAATGCAAATTCATTATTGGCAAGTGTTAGTGATAGTTTTGAAACGAATATGACGAAGGATGAGATATCCGAGTTGATTAAGATGCAGTTGAACGAAGGAAGCACATGGAATATCGTATCTGCAAATGCGGTGGGAACGGGTGACAAACAAGCTTGTTTCTCGTCAGGAAGACAGATATTATATGTGATGCAGCCGAATATGGTGTCAGTATCTGAGATCAGTACGAAGATGAACCAAGTGATAAATGGAGAAACGGTCGTAAGATAGTCGAAGGAGAGTTCCATGAATAATTTAGTAGATATGCATTGTCACATTCTTCCGGAGATAGATGACGGTGCGAAGAATGAAGGAGAAGCCTATCAGATGCTTCGTATGGCGTATGATGAAGGGATTCGGGTTATTGTAGCTACACCGCATCATCATGAGCGGAGAGGAATGTGTACTCCTGGTCAGTATAGAAGAGCGCTTTCTAAAGTGCGGAAAATGGCGCAGGAAATCGATGATAAATTTTATGTGATGCCGGGAATGGAGATTTATTTTAGCCAAGATGTTCTTACAAAATTAGAGCATCGAAAAGTGCAGACGATGGGAAAATCGGAGTATGTGTTAATAGAATTTTCGCCCAATGATGAATTCCGTTATATTCAGCAGGCGTTACAGCAAGTACAAATGAAAGGGTTTCATCCGATTATTGCGCATATTGAAAGGTACAGTTGTTTTCATGATTGTATTGATGAAGTGGAATATTTAATTGAGATGGGAATTTATGTACAGGTAAATGCCGGAAGTATTATTGGAAGTAGTGGAAGAACTACAAAGAAGTTTGTTAAGGAACTTTTGGAAAGACAACTTGTACATTTTGTGGGAACAGATGCGCATAGTTCGGGAAGTAGAAGTCCTATGATGAAGAAATGTGCGGATTATGTGGAAAAGAAATATGGCGAAAACTATGCAAAAGAAATATTCAGGACGAATGGTCTGAAAGTATTGAAGAACAAAGTGATTTAATAGTGAAAGTTTGAGAGGGAAATCATGGGAAAAAATAATAATTTCGAACAAGATGAAATTACGATTGATATTGGAGAGCTTTTATCAGTTCTTTGGAGTAAAGCACACATTATTATTTTAGCGGGAATTGTGTTTGCGCTTGCTGCGTTTGCAGGAACAAAGTTACTGATAACTCCTCAGTATGATTCGGTTACAAAAATTTTTGTTATTACAAAGCAAAATGAAAATACAGTAACATCCAGCGACTTACAGACAGGTACGCTTCTTACAAAAGACTATATTGAGATGGTGAAGAGTCGTCCGGTACTTGAAGAAGTAATTGCAGTTCTGAATTTGGATATGACGGTAGAACAATTAGCAAATTCTATTACAGTTGCAACACCGGCTGAAACACGTATGATAAGTATTATCGTTCGCAATGAAGATCCGAAGCGTGCAAAAGAAATTGCAGACGCTGTTAGAGAGGCGGCGGGTATACAGATTAAGAATGTAATGGATATCGATGCGGTAAATACAGTGGAAGAGGCGAATCTTCCAACTCAAAAAGCATCTCCAAACACAATGAAGAATACATTATTGGGGGCGATTCTTGGGGTAGTTATCGCGATAGGAATCACGGTGTTATTTTTCATTCTTGATGATACGATTAAGACACCGGATGATGTGGAACGTTACTTGGAATTAAATGTGCTTGCATCACTTCCACTGAAAGAAGGAGCTAAGAAGAGTAAAAAAGCCAAAAGTGCGGCAAGAAAAGTAGCTTCTAAGGCAAAGAAAAAGAGACGATAGGAGGGATTAAAAATGGTAGAAATTAAATTAAATTTGAGTGATGACGATTATAGAAGCAATGAGGCATATAAATCCCTTCGTACGAATATTGAATTTTCAGGTGTGGAGAACAAAGTGATTGCTATCACAAGTTGTACTCCGAATGAAGGAAAGTCGACAGTATCGTTGATGTTGGCAAAGTCTCTTGCGGAAGCCGGAAAAAGTGTGTTGTTTGTGGATGCTGATTTGAGAAAGTCTGTATTGATCGGAAGACACAGAGTAATGCAGGATTTGAAAGGGTTGAGCCATTTCCTTTCTGGACAGGCGGAATTGAATGAAGTTTTGTGTAAGACGGAACAGGCAGGGCTTTATACAATTTTTGCTGGACCGGTTCCTCCGAACCCGGCAGAACTTTTAGGAAGTAAGCGTTTTGCTTCGTTTATTATGAGCGTTCGAAAAGTATATGATTATGTTATTATTGATACACCACCGTTAGGGAGTGTAATTGATAGTGCTATTGTATCAAAAAATTGTGACGCTGCAATTCTTGTGATTTCTGCGGGCATGATTAGTTATAAGTTTGCAAGAACTGTAAAAGAACAGCTTGATAAGGCCGGCTGTAAAATTTTGGGCGTTGTGTTAAATAAGGTTGATATGAAGTCAAATAAGTATTACGGAAAATACTATGGTCATTATGGAGAAAATCAGTAAAATACAAGGAGAAAGAGGATGGAAGGGAAAGTAGTGACAGGCATGCTTGCGGTAGCAGGTGTGGTGTTACTTGGTATATCGGTATTTGCGTTAGGTAGACAGGATAGAGAGGCTCCTGTTATTACGTTTGGCGAAAACGAACTGACGTATCAGGCAGAGGATAGTTTTGATAGTTTGCTGGAAGATGTAAAAGCGAAAGATAATAAGGACAAAAATATTAGTGAGAAAGTGTTTGTTGATAGGGTAATTGAAACTACAGATGGACAGCATGCAGTTGTAATCTATGGAGTAATGGATTCTAGTAACAATGTGGCTACTGCAAAGCGTACAGTAAAATATAAGATTGATTCTCAAAAAGAACAAGAAAAATCTGAAACTAAAGATAAAGAAAGCAAAGAGGATGCTGCAGAAGAAACGATAGATCAGAATAAACAACAAGATTCTGATAAAGGTGAACTTGTTCCGAACGGGAAGTCTCCGGCAATTCGTTTAACAGCCAATGAAGCAACAATAAAAAAAGGCGATTCTTTTGATGCCTTATCTTATGTGGAAAACATCGTGGATGATTCGGATAGTAGAGAAGAGTTGTATAAGCATATTCATATTGATGGAAAATACAGTAGTAAAAAAGTCGGAACGTATACTATGAAATATTATGCAACAGATCGCCATGGAAATGTATCTAATATTGAGACATTCACTTTAACGGTGAAATAACGTTTGGTGATACATACGTTTTTTAAAATGAATTTTTGTTCTATGTCAATAATGGAGCGAGATTTTATAAATACCGCTCCATTATTGTGTTGTGGGCTGAGCATGATACTAATTTTGTTAGTGTAAGTTTAGTCATGTAAACGCTCAAAAGGTAAGCGTAAAGCCAACGCTATAAATCAATTTGAAAAAAGAAAATATATCCTGCGCTTTTCATAACGCGAAGAGAAAGATTCATAAGAGAATAAAATGAAATCCCTCGACTTCCAGATTATTACCATCTGGAAGTCGGGGGATTATTTTGTCTGAAGGATTATTCGAATTGTATGTTTCCGATCACTTCTTTTGTTTCTGCCTTTTCTTTGGACATTAATTTCTTGAATACAACGCTTCCTACAAGTCCTGCGATACAGCCGCCAGCTACTGCAAATACAAGTGCGCCGATTACGTTAAGTGGTGAGTTGAATGCAAATGGTGCGAGAAGTCCTGGGATTGGAGATGCTGTACCAGGTGCATTGTTGATGATTCCGAATGCAGCGGCTGCGATTCCGGCAAGTCCGCCTCCGAAGAAGTTCGATCCGTAGATCGGAATCGGATGTTTTGTAATAATATTTGCCTGTGTTAATGGTTCAAGCATAACTGCGATTACGTTACTTCTGTCGCCGAATCCCATGCGGTGGAAGATGATACCGTTTGTGAAAGATCCGCCTACACATGCGATTGCTGCGATTCCCATTGCGAGTCCGTTGAGTCCAAGCATTGCTGTAAGAGCCATAGAGCTAAGTGGTGAAGTACAGATCATTTTCATGATACCACCGAGTAAGAATCCCATAACGATTGGAGACTGATCTGCTGCTGCAGAAATAGTTCCGCCGATTTTTACAAGTGTTGCATTAACTGCTGGGTCTACTAAGATTGTGATGATTCTTGCAAGTGGGGCGATCATAAGAGCGCCTGCAATGATGTTTAAGCCTTCTGGAAGTTTTCTTTCTAATACAGGAGCGATAAGACCAACGGCATATCCTGCGATGAATCCAGGAAGAATCCCGTATCCTCCAACTGCAACACCGGCTACTACTGCAAGTACTGGATTTGCTCCCATGGCGAGTGGTACAGAGATTGCTGCAGCAACACCGCCAAGGCTTCCGCTTGTAGAACCGAGTGTCTGGAAGAATTCAAGGTTGAATAAATCTCCTGTGATGTATTTGTGTACGGCTTCGATCAAGAATGATGCGATCGCTGCGTTTGCCATACCGGACATTGCCTCAGAACCTTTTGGCGCTTTCATACTGAAAAGTGAAAATCCGGCGAGTGTCAGTAACAATAATCCTACTCCTGAAATAATTGTGAACATAAAATAATCTCCTTATCCTTTATGAATGCCTGTTTCGCTCCGAATCGGGTGCGATTGAGAGTTGTTACAGGTGATTTACTTGATAAGGAGACTATAAATATAAAGTTTCAAAAAGTTTCAAACCGTGTCATTTTTGAAACAATGTTTTTTTATTTTTGTTAAAAGTGCACAAATTACTTGTAGCAGTAGGAAACAAGGGCGTTGAGGAAGTTTCGGATCTTGACATTTCCACCCTTGTCGATTTTGCCTCGGATATAATCCATCTCTCTCCTTACCTGTTCAAAGTTGAAAAGGGTGTTGGAGTATTCGATAAAGGTATCGTTGGAGTAGTCTTCAATTCCGAGATTGGCAAGGTTCACCATGGCGGTGTTGGCGGTTCTTCGGATACGCTGTTCCATGGATTTGGGGTTGTCGCTGAAATGGCTGCAAAGTTCGGTAAGCGTAGCGTCTGCAACAGTATCACGGTGAGTGATCATATAGTCGACAATATTAATAATATCTTTGCTTCCGATTTCTCCGATGACTCCCAGCTTTTGCAGGATATCTTGTGTTTTCTCAATATGAAAATTCTTGGCATCTTCATTTTGTCCGTTTTGTGGATTGAGTTGTTCCATTTGATTGAGGAACAGGTTTTGCATTTCTCCAATCGCACGTTGCATGGAGAGTTTTTGAGAAACGTTGCGGATTACGTTTTCTACTTCGATACTGTTGATCGGTTTTTGGATGAAAAACTCAATGCCGCTTTCATAAGCGGAGGAGATCATGTCTTTAGCGGCCACTTGGGAGAGCATGATAAATGCGATATTTGGATAAAGGGGCGCCGCTTTTTTTACAAAACTGATTCCGTCCATGATTGGCATAAGAAGGTCTACAATAACGATGTCGGGCTGAATGTATTTTAAGTCTTCTAACGCATCAGCAGGATTGAGACTTGTGCCACAGATTTCGCCAAGGTTACGGTTTTTGATGATTAATTTTAAGATGTTTAAAATGTTTTGGTCATCATCGATCAAATAGAATTTCATTAGGATACCTCCAGTTCTGTTTTTGGAATACGGATGTAGAATGCAGTATTTCCAGGGGCGGATTCTGCGTAGATTCTTCCGTGAAATTGATTTTCAATGATATCTTTTACAAGGTTCAATCCGAGCCCGCGGTTTACTTCTCCGGTATTGAAATTAATCTTCGTAGAGAAACCGGGCATAAAAATGAGAGGTAGGTTCTCTGCAGGAATTCCAGGTCCGTTGTCTTGAATGATAAAGGTATAATCTTCTCCGTCTTCTTTTTGTGTAAAAGTAAGAGTGACATTTTCTTCCTCGCTCGCCTCTAAGGCATTCGTGAAGAGATTGCGGAAGATGGAGAGAAGAAAGTAATGCTTGTCGGTAAAAATGTCGTTGCTGAATTCTTTTTCGAAGGTGAGTTCTTTTCCTTTCTCGTGAGCGGCAGCGGTTAACGTATCTTCCAATAGTACCAAAATGTCAGTTAAGGTCATGCCGCCGTCTTGGAGATTCAAGTCCAATGCCTCAGAGATCCCTCGGAGAATCAGCAAGTATTCTTTCTTGATCTCGTGGATATCTTTTGCAACGGTAAGGGCGTCTTGGGATAAGACCGGATCAATTTCAGCTTCTTGTATTGCAGAGAAGAGCTTGTAGGAGCGCGCCATCGTTTCTTCGATCAGAGCTGTATTTTTTTTCATCCAAATGACTTCTCCGTTTAATTTGGAGATGAGGAGAATGAGTCGTTGATAACGGTTGGCGTGCTCTTGGTTCAGCAGTGTGAATTTGTAATGACCAAGTCCTCGAATGACTGCCCATAGGATCAGTGTTCGCACAAAAGCAACAAGCATGATGTTTACCTGCATCTGTAAAGCAAAGGCATCGATCTTAAGACGAAGGAAAAGCTCAACTAAATTGGCGCCGTAGTCCATGATAAGAAGAACGATCGGCCAGCATTTTCCTTGTAGCTTGTAGTCATGTCGTTTGAAGTAGAGATAGGATCCCATCCCGTATGTTAGATAAAAAAATACTTCAGGAAAATGATTGCATGCATTTTCTATATGGAATCCGGATTGAATCCCATAGATCAAGATACGGGATAAAAACACACCGGCTCCGGATAGTAAGGTGATCGGTATGAGCGGTATTTCTCCAAACAGATATACAAAGATGGGAAACATCAAGATACCGATGGATACAAGAAAGTTATTGGTAAAAACGTCCAGGTTTACTTGGGCGGCGAGTACGATCAAAAGACTGAGTACGCCTACCTGCTTCATGGACAGCTTGTGCTGCAATAGCTCTTTTGAAGTGTCATTCATAGAAATAGTCTCCTTCCATTTGAATATGAAAAAGAGATGTGATACAATCACATCTCTTCTTTATTAGTAGTTCTTAATCCTCATCATCAAACTCTTCTGCTCCGATCAGGGCTCCTGTAAATGAAGAAACCGTTGCAGCAACGATTGCAGCGATGATGCTGATTCCTACGATACACACTAAAAATCCCATACAAATGCCTCCGTTTCGATTTGCGATTCTAAACTACCCTTATTATAGCATAGAAGTGAGAAATTGTACAATAATTTCTGGTTTTTCAGCACTTTTCACGAAGAGCTAATGTTTGAACGGATTTGGTGTATGTACAGTTAGGAACCGTACAATATGATTGGAATCGTTTTTCCAATTGTGTTTCACATTGGAATGAACGTGTGCGGAGTCTCCAGGATAGAGAGAAAAGACTTCTTCGTCAATCTGGAGAGTGAGGATTCCTTCTAATATATAGATGAATTCTTCGCCATCATGGGAGTAGAGTTCTAACTCTGTTTCGTTTTCGAGAGCCGGCATAACTTCTACAAGTCTTGGAAGGAGATCGAAGTCAGTCATATTGCTGGAGAGAGAGTACTCGATAATCTCCGGATTGACAACACTGGCCTTGTGCTCATATCCTCGTACGATGTGGCAATCCTTTGTTTTGCTTTCCATATTAAAAAAGGAAGACAGTTCAACATCTAATAGTTTGGCGATTTTATCCAAAGAATCGATGGCGATGCTTGTCATACCACGCTCTAGTTGGGAGAGAAAACCGATGGAAAGACCGGTATTCTCACTGACATATTTTAAAGTATATTTTTTCCCGTTTCGTAGATTTTTAATTCGTAGTCCGATCACTGCGTTAGTGTCCATATGCTCACCTCGTTGTTTCGTAATAATTATGTAATGTTAGTGGATATCAAGTTCCGGCGGGACATCGATCTCATCGGAAACATACTTTCCGTTCTTTTTACGTTGTCTGACACATTCTGTCAGAAGATATTCAATCTGCCCGTTGATGGAACGGAAATCGTCTTCTGCCCATGCGGCGATGGCATTGTACAGTTTCGGAGATAGTCGTAGTGGAACTTGCTTTTTCTTTTCGTCAGCCATTAGTACAAAGATCCTGTATTGACGATTGGTTGTGTGTCGTGATTGCCGCAAAGCACGACGAGCAAGTTAGATACCATAGCAGCTTTTCGCTCTTCATCAAGTTCAACTACGCCTTTTTCGTTTAGTTGAGACAGAGCCATTTCTACCATGCCGACAGCGCCGTCTACGATCATCTTTCTTGCATCGATGATAGCGGAAGCCTGTTGTCTTTGAAGCATAACAGCAGCAATTTCAGGTGCGTAAGCGAGATAGGTGATGCGGGCTTCCAAAATCTCCAGTCCGGCATCGGCTACTTTGACCTGTATCTCATCTTTGATTCTTGCGGCTACAGTTTCGCTGGATCCGCGCAGGCTTCCTTCGTCGGCAATGCCGTCTCCGGTTGTATCTACGTTTGGGGATACGTCATATGGATAGAGACGAACAATATTGCGTAACGCACTATCGCATTGAAGAGATAAGTACTCCTTATAGTTATCTACGTCGAATACAGCTTTGGCAGTATCGACAACACGCCATGTAACAGCAATACCGATTTCCACAGGATTACCGAGACAATCGTTAATTTTCTGACGACTGTTATTCAAAGTCATAACTTTCAAAGAAATCCGATTACCCTTTCCACCTGCAGCAGAAGCAGAATTGGCGGCAGCTTGTGTCGGAGAAGTGGTCTTAACATCTCCGCTTTGACTTAATTTGGTTTTGGAAGCAGGATTGACGCTGGAACAGAATGGGTTCACGTAGTAGAAGCCTTCTTCTTTTAATGTTCCGATGTACTTGCCGAAAAGAGTAAGTACAAGAGCTTCCTGTGGTCTTAAGACTTTCAGCCCGCAAAAAGGAATCCAGCCAAGAGCCAGCCAGACAATTCCCAAAATGAGACATAGGATAGATAATGGGCTGGCAACTCCCCAGAATTCCTGACTACGATCGACTGCAATAGCAGAAAAAACAGTGAGCAGTAATGCGCCTGCGTACAAACAAAGGAAGAGGATTAACATTGCAAAACCATTCTTTTTTCCTTTTAAAATCTTTTCTTTCATAAAAACACCTCCGAATGAATGAAAATAGTATTTATTTGATATCATTATGATATCATAATATGCGTGTTGAGTCAATTAAAAAATGACTGCAGAGAAATAAGAGAAAAAATGAAGAATTATGTTAATTTTTTCATGACAAAATAATGTCAATGTGTTATAATGAAAAACGAAGATAAAAATTTCACGAATATGAAAATGGAGGCAACCATGAGAATACCGAATGTTGTAAATATTCAAAGGTTTTCCGTGCATGACGGAGATGGTATCCGTACAACAATTTTTTTCAAAGGATGTTATCTGAATTGTTGGTGGTGTCATAATCCGGAGAGTCAGAGCTTTTTACCGGAGATTATGATCAATCCGGAGAAATGTACAGGATGTACGGCATGTGAGCATGTATGCCCGAATCAGGCAGTACATGTGGAAGCTTGTAAACAGTGTACAGATAGAAGTAAATGTCAGACTTGCAGAAAGTGTGTAGACTTCTGTGTAAATAATGCGAGAGAGATCGTTGGAACGCAGTATACAGTACGCGAGTTGGTGGAAGAAGTAGAAAAAGATTACATGTTCTATGAAGAGTCTTTCGGCGGAGTTACATTGTCCGGCGGTGAGGCGATGGCACAGGATATGGAATTTATGATTGATTTGGTGACAAAATTAAAACGCAAAGGTTTTAATATAGCGGTGGATACCTGTGGCTATGCTCCGCAAGAGAATTATGAAAAAATGCTTCCTTATGTAGATACATTTTTATATGACCTGAAGGTGATGGACGATGAGAAACATAAGAAGTATATGGGACAGAGCAATCAGTTGATCCTTAGTAATCTAAAGTTCATTAGCGATCACGGCGCGAGGATATATATTCGTATCCCTGTGATCGGTGGAGTGAATGATAATGATGAAGAGATGAATGCAATCCTTTCTTATTTAAAAGAAGAAAATATTGCGGTTGCTCAAGTGAATTTACTGCCGTATCACGATATTGCAAGCAGCAAATACGAACGACTGGATGAAGAATATAAAGGCGAGAAGTTCTATGTTCCGAGCAAAGAGTATATGGAAGCTTTACAGACAAAATTTCAGAAAAATGGATTCCAGAACACAAAAATAGGAGGTTAGTGAAATGGAAAGAGGAATGAACGAAAGAATCAGAAAACTTCGTAAACAGAGTCTCGAGACAGAACCACACATTTATATGGAGAGAGCAAACCTTGAGACAGACGCTTACATGTTATATGAAGGAAGTGTATCCATACCGGAGCTTCGTGCACTTTCATTCAAATATTTCATGGAGCATAAAACACTTTGCATCAATGATGGAGAGTTGATCGTAGGTGAAAAAGGTGACGGCCCACAGGCTGCTCCATCTTTCCCGGAACTTTGCTGCCATACAGTAGAAGATATGAAGATCATGAATGCCAGAGATTTGATCTATTTCCGTGTTACAGAAGAAGATTTAAAATTACAGGAAGAGAAGATTATTCCATTCTGGGAGAAACGTTCGATTCGCCACAAAATTCTTGAAAATATGACAGAAGAGTGGAAGAACGCATATGCAGCAGGTATTTTCACAGAGTTCATGGAGCAGAGAGGACCCGGACATACAGTTGGCTCTGAGAAAATCTACAAAAAAGGTTTCTTAGATTACAAGAATGATATTATTGAAGCAAGAAATAATCTTGATTTCTTAAATGATAAAGAAGCATTTGACAAAAAATCTCAGTTAAATGCCATGGAGATCTGTTGTGATGCAATCATTATCTTGGGTGAAAGATATGCAGCATATGCAAGAGAACTTGCTGAGAAAGAAACAGATGAAACAAGAAAAGCAGAGTTATTACAGATCGCAGAGAACTGTGATGTAGTACCGGCTCATGCACCAAAGACATTCTGGCAGGCAATCCAGATGTACTGGTTCGTACACCTTGGAGTAACAACAGAGTTAAACCCATGGGATGCATACAGCCCAGGACGTTTTGACCAGCACTTAAATCCATTCTACATCAAAGATACAGAAGAAGGTATCTTAGATGACAAGAAAGCGCTTGAATTATTAGAGTGCTTATGGGTAAAATTCAACAACCAGCCGGCGCCTCCAAAAGTTGGTGTTACATTAAAAGAAAGTGGAACATACACAGACTTTGCAAACTTTAACACAGGTGGTATCACACCGGAAGGTGAGAACGGTGTTAATGATGTAAGTTACTTAATCTTAGATTGTATGGATGAGATGAAGTTATTACAGCCAAGTTCAAACGTACAGATCAGTAAGAAGACACCGCAGAAATTCTTGAAACGTGCTTGTGAAATCTCTAGAAAAGGTTGGGGACAGCCTGCATTCTATAATACAGAAGCAATCATTCAGGAGCTTTTGAATGCTGGTAAGACAATCGAAGATGCCAGACGTGGTGGTACAAGTGGTTGTGTTGAGACAGGTGCATTCGGTAACGAAGCATACATCTTAACAGGATACTTCAACTTACCAAAAATCTTAGAACTTACATTATACAATGGTTACGATATCGTAAGTAAGAAACAGATCGGTCTTCCTCTTGGATATGCAAAAGATTTCAAATCCTATGAAGAGTTATTTGACGCATACAAGAAACAGATCGAATATCTTGTAGATATCAAGATTGAAGGAAGTAACGTAATCGAGAAGATTTACGCAGAATATATGCCTGCACCATTCCTTTCAGTTATTACAAATGACTGTATTTCAAAAGGAAAAGATTACAATGCAGGTGGAGCAAGATACAATACAAACTACTTACAGGGTGTTGGTATCGGTACAATTACAGACTCTCTTGCTGCAATCAAATACAATGTATTTGATGAGAAGAAATTCACAATGGAAGAATTGATCGAGGCAATGGAGCACAACTTCGAAGGTTACGATATGATTGCAAACCTTGTTCGTAACAGAACACCAAAATACGGTAACGATGATGATTACGCAGATGATATCATGAAAGACGTATTCAACTTCTACCAAAAGACTGTAACAGGAAGACCAAACATGAAGGGTGGAACATACCGCATCAACATGCTTCCAACAACATGTCACGTATACTTCGGTGAAGTTATGAACGCAAGTCCAAATGGTCGTCTTGCACAGAAACCGGTATCTGAAGGTATTTCTCCAGAGAAGGGTGCAGATACACATGGACCAACAGCAGTTATTAAATCTTGTTCTAAGATGGACCACTTAAGAACAGGTGGAACACTTTTGAACCAGAAATTTACACCAAGTGTTGTAAAAGGTGAAGAAGGTTTGGATAACATGGCAAACCTTGTAAGATCTTACTTCAACATGGATGGACATCATATCCAGTTCAATGTTATCGATAGAGAGACATTGATCCAGGCTCAGAAACATCCAGACGAGTACAAAGACTTGATCGTACGTGTTGCTGGATACAGCGATCACTTCCGTAACTTAAGTAAAGCGTTACAGGATGAGATCATCGAAAGAACAGAGCAGTCTTTCAACTAGGAAAAAGGAATGAGGGTAATATATAGGGACACGGCTTTGAACGTGTCCTTTTTAGTTTGTTTAGGTAAAGATTGGGAACTGATACAGATAAGGAATTATAAAAGGATTTATAAAAACTCTTGAAAAATCTGTTGTTTTCTGTATAATAAAATCGTTCGATAAATTTTAACAAAAAGTATAGTATTAGCAAACTGATGGAAAGGAAGGGAGAATTGTGGATATCGGAAAAAAGCTTAAGGAACTTCGTTTGAAGAACGATCTGACCTTAGGCGATCTGGCATCGAGAAGTGAGCTGACAAAGGGTTTTTTGTCTCAGGTAGAGAGAAACTTAACAACGCCAAGTATTGCTACGTTGGAGGATATCCTGGAGGTGTTAGGAAGTAATTTATCTGAGTTTTTTCATGAAGAACCGGAGCGTAAAGTGGTATTTTCCACGCAGGATTTCTTTGAAGATGTACAAGATGATTATACGATTGAATGGGTGATTCCAAATGCCCAGAAAAATCAGATGGAGCCGATACTTCTTACAATTCATCCGCATAAGAAGAGTCATGTATTGTCTTCTTATCAAGGGGAAGAATTTGGGTATGTCCTCAAGGGCGCGGTCACGATCGTGCGAGGGAACGAGAAGTATAAGGTGAAAGCGAAAGAGACTTTTTATCTCGATGGAGAAAAGAGTCATTATTTATACAATCATGGAAATACAGAGGCGAAAGTGTTGTGGATTACAACACCGCCGATGTTTTGATGATGGAGAGGAGCTGTGAGATGGAAGAAAAGAAGTTGATTGAATTTCGCAATATTGTGAAAAGCTTTGACGGGCAGGTTGTCTTAAAAGGCGTAAACCTGGATATTTATGAGAATGAATTTGTGACATTACTGGGGCCGAGTGGCTGCGGGAAAACTACGTTATTACGAATCCTTGGGGGATTTTTACAGGCAGATGAAGGACAGGTTGTATTTGATGGAGAGGAGATCAATAATAAGCCTCCGTATGAGCGTGAACTAAATACAGTATTTCAGAAGTATGCTTTGTTCCCGCATTTGAGTGTCTATGAAAATATTGCGTTTGGATTAAAAATCAAAAAAGTAAGTAAGGATATCATTGACCAAAAAGTTATGAAGATGTTAAAGCTGATTGGTCTGGAAGGATATGAGGATAAAAATACAACACTGCTTTCCGGTGGTCAACAGCAGCGTGTTGCTATTGCAAGAGCGCTTGTAAATGAGCCGAAAGTGTTGCTTTTGGACGAACCGTTGGCGGCTTTGGACTTGAAACTTCGTAAAGAAATGCAGTATGAATTAAAGCGGATCCAACAAGAGGTTGGGATTACTTTCATCTTTGTAACTCATGATCAGGAAGAAGCGCTTACGATGTCGGACAAGATTGTAGTTATCAACGGTGGAGAAATCCAACAGATTGGAACACCGCAGGATATTTACAATGAACCGGCAAACCGTTTTGTTGCAAACTTTATCGGGGAAAGTAATATTTTGCCAGGTGTGATGGTAGACGATTACAAAGTGCGTTTCGATGATATTACGTTTGATTGTGTGGACTATGGATTCAAAGAGAATGAAAAGGTAGATGTGGTTATTCGTCCGGAGGATATCGATATTGTAGATGTGAAAGATGGAAAGATGACAGGGGAAGTGTTAAGCGTACTTTTCAAAGGCGTACATTATGAGATCATGGTGGAGACTGTTCCTGGTACGAGTGTTACAGTTAACATGCGTATTATCCGCAACCATGATGTGGCAAGTGACGACGGAACAGAGAAGATCAGCGCCAATGATTTCTATGTAGATATTGATGATGTTAAGGATTTAGATGATAAGGAAATTATTGCGTTATCTAATGCGCAGGCTTGGGAAGTTTCCAGCGACGAGTATATCTCCATTGCGAAAGTAGAATATGAGCTTTCAGAAGAAGAAGGACAGTATCCGGTTATCTTTACAACAGCAAAAGGAACGAGCATTGAACGTACTATTTTCGTGGTAGACCAGCCGGTTGTGAAGAATGAGAAAGCAAATGAAGCGGTCATGGCGTTTAACTTCTTCAAAACAGTAGATGAGATTCAGGAATCGCAGGCGTTAGATACAGATATTAAAACATGGGCCAACGCGCAGGCTTGGAAGTTGAGCGATGAAGAGCAGAGTGTGGATCTGTCTGTAGATTATGATTTCGATCCGGAAGATGTAAAAGAAGGTGTCTATAAGGTGACTTTCTGGACAACCGGTCGAGAGTTTAAGATTCACACAACAGATTATTCAGAAGAAGGTCAGGAGGTCGGACTGACATTCTTCCCAGAAGATATCCATGTGATGTCTAAGGTGGGATATTAAGATGAAGAAATTTTCACAGCTTGCACTTCCATATATTGTATGGGCGGTGCTGATGCTTGTTCTCCCGATGGGATTGATTGCGGTATATTCTGTAATGGATCAGGGAAACAGTATCGTGACATTTTCTTTTACATTGAAGCACTACGTCAAGTTTTTCACCGACTCCGACTTTTTGTTGATACTTTGGCGTTCGCTTCTAATTGCAATAAAGACAACCATCATCTGTCTCCTTCTTGGATATCCGGCAGCGTATTTTATTGCCAGAAGTAAGGAAAAAGTACAGAATGCATTGATTTTATGTATTACGATTCCGATGTGGATCAACATGCTTGTAAGAACGTATGCGTGGATTGGTTTGTTAAGCGAAGGTGGATTTATTCAGAAACTTTTAAGTTTCATTGGTCTTGGAAATCAAGACTTGTTATATACAGAGGGCGCAGTTCTCCTCGGTATGGTCTACAACTTTCTGCCGTTTATGATCCTTCAGATTCAGACGTCCCTTAGTAAGATGGACAATTCGCTTCTTGAAGCGAGTTCGGATTTGGGGGCGACACCGGTACAGACGTTCCGAAGAGTAACGTTACCATTATCCCTTCCGGGAGTCATCAATGGGATTACATTAGTATTCCTTCCTGCAGTAAGTTCCTTCTTTATTCCGAAACTTCTCGGAGGAGGACAGTATTTCTTGATCGGAAATATGATTGAGAACCAGTTCATTACGGTTGGGGAATGGAATTTCGGAAGCGCGATATCTATGATCATGGCGGTGATCATGATGCTTCTGATGATGGCGGTACGCAAGGTTGAGATTCGTAATCAGGGCGGAAAGGAGGAATAATCATCATGAAGAAGAATAACAGACCTTTCGGCAAGATTTTGATGATTCTAATGGTGATCTTTTTATATCTTCCGATTTTATATATGATTATTTTCTCGTTTAATGATGGGAAATCACTGACGCATTTTACTGGCTTCTCTCTTCGGTGGTATCAGCATATGCTGGAATCACAGGATATGATGGAAGCGCTATATACTACGTTTAGCGTGGCGATCCTTGCAACATTGATATCTACGGTAGCCGGAACTATTGCGGCGATTGGGCTTAGTAAATCAAAAAAAATCGTACGGAATTTGATGGAACAGGTCAACAACCTTCCGATGATGAATCCGGAGATTGTGACAGCTATTGGATTTATGCTTCTTTTTATTACGTTTAAAGTAGAAAAAGGATATGCGACGATGCTGCTTGCCCATATTGCTTTTTGTATTCCGTACGTAATGCTTTCGGTAATGCCGAAGATCAGACAGTTGGATCCGAATATTGCGGATGCGGCGATGGATCTTGGATGTACACCGTGGCAGGCGTTGATCAAAGTCATTGTACCACAGATTACACCGGGGATTGTGTCAGGAGCATTGATTGCATTTACGATGTCTGTAGATGATTTTATTATCTCATATTTTGTAACAGGCGGCGGAGTGAAAAACTTGAGTATCATTGTTTATACGATGAGCAAACGAGTGAATCCGAGTATCAATGCAGTATCAACACTGATGGTTGTTATCATTACAATCGTACTTCTTGCGATTAATCTGGCGCCGGTATTTGCGGCAAAACGGAGAAAACGTGATGTGATCGCTCAAAAGAATCGCTGGATCCCGGCGCTGGCAGGAGCATTTGTGCTCGTATTGGTTGTTGGAGTGGTCAGATGGAACGGAAGTAAGAGTGAACGTCCGTTTGAAGGACAAACACTTCATATCTATAACTGGGGAGAGTATACAGGCGAAAATATCATCGGCGATTTTGAGAAAGAGACGGGAGCCAAGGTTGTTATGGAGAACTTTGATTCCAACGAACAGATGTATATCAAAGTTGCCAATGGAGAACCATATGATATTCTTGTGCCGAGTGATTATATGATCCAGAGGTTGATTGAGGAAGAACTTCTTCAAAAACTGGATCACTCCAAGTTAGATTGTTTTGACAAACTTTCAGACAGTGTCAAAGGTCTTCCGTATGATCCGAAGAATGAATATTCTGTACCATATTTTTGGGGGACGGTCGGAATTGTATATGACAAAACAAAAGTGGATGTCAAAGACTTGGAGGAACAGGGATTTGGTATTTTCCTGAATGAGAAATACAAAGGAGACGTGTATCTCTATGATTCTGAACGAGATTCCTTTATGATGGCATTAAAAGATCTGGGATATTCTATGAATACTGATGATGAAAAAGAATTAAGAGAAGCGTATGAGTGGCTTGTTCAATGTGTACAAACTATGGATGCAGAAATCGTAACGGATGAAATTATCGACAACATGGCGCAAGGACGAAAAGCGCTTGGTCTTATCTATTCCGGTGATGCAACGTATGTCATGGATGAAAATGAGAACATGGGCTACTTTATGCCGGAATATGGAACAAATCTTTGGTCAGACGCTATGGTTATTCCAAAAAATGCAAAGAATCCGGAACTTGCACATGCGTTTATCAATTTTGCATGCGAGTATGAAGGCGCCTACGATAACTCTAGTTATGTTGGATATACTTCTGCGAATCAGGAAGTAATGGAAGATATCTACGGAGAAGGCGGAGATTACGAAGGAATCGAAGCGTATATTCCGAGAACGGATAATGAAAATGATGAAGTATTCGAGTACAATGAGGATACGAAAAAAATCATGGGCGATTTGTGGAGCAGAGTGAAGATTGCTGCAAGTAATGCGAGATAAAGAAACAAGTGAAAGGAAATGTATTTCTGATCTGTGAAATATTCAGAATCAGAGTACATTTTTTTTTTTGCTGGAACTGGTTACTTGACTTTTGAAAATGAGTTTTATATAATGAGTTTTGGGTAAGTTATGTCTAACTAAGGAGAAAATCATGAAATTAAATGAATTATCAATAGGAAGTACAGCTACCATATTAGCAGTTGGAGGAAGTGGAAATCTTCGACAACATTTTTTGGATATGGGGTTAATACAAGGAACAGAAGTTACTGTTGTAAAATACGCACCGATGGGAGATCCGATTGAATTACAGATCCATGGCTATGAATTAACGATTCGTTTGGAAGATGCCCAAAATATTGAGATTAGTGAGCCACATAAGCCGAAAAAGTCTATTGTAGATGAAACTGTGGTGAAGAAGAAAAAAGAGAAGAGTTTGAAACAGGAGAAACACCACCCGGGTTATGGAGAAGGTGGACGTTTTCATGATAAGAAGGAAGAAGATCCGTTACCGGATGATGTGACTCTGACTTTTGCATTGGTAGGAAACCAAAATTGTGGGAAAACAACATTGTTCAATCAATTGACGGGTTCCAAACAGCATGTGGGGAATTTTCCAGGTGTTACGGTAGACCGAAAAGATGGTGTGATCCGCGGATACGAGAATACGTTGATTACAGATCTTCCGGGAATTTATTCGATGTCTCCATACAGCAGCGAAGAAATCGTAACGCGTGAATTTGTGATTCGGGAAAAGCCGAAAGGGATTATCAATATTGTAGATGCTACGAATATTGAGAGAAATCTGTATCTGACGATGCAGCTTTTGGAGTTGGGATTTCCGATGGTCGTGGCGCTTAATATGATGGATGAATTGCGTGAGAACGCCGGCTCGGTTCTTGTAAATGAGATGGAAGAACTGTTAGGGGTTCCGGTTATCCCTATTTCAGCAGCCAAAGGAGAGGGGATCGAAGAGCTCGTTCGTCATGCAGTGCATGTAGCAAAATATCAGGAACGCCCGATGGAGACGGACTTTTGTAAAAAAGAGGAAGGAATTCATCGAGGACTTCATGCGGTGATGCATTTGATTGAAGATCATGCAAAAGCGACAGAGATTCCGGTCCGTTTTGCGGCTAGCAAGATTATGGAAGGCGATGAACAGATTCTCGAGAGACTGAAACTGACAGAGAATGAGAAGAACCTTCTGGAAGATATCGCCAAGCAGACGGAGGAAGAAACCGGGCTGGATCGTTCGGCGGCAGTTGCACAGATGCGTTTTGAGTACATTGAAAGTGTATGCAATGAAACGGTGATCAAGCCGAAAGAGAGCAAAGAGCGAATCAGAAGTCAGAAGATGGATCGTTTTCTAACCGGAAAATATACGGGGATTCCGGCATTTATCGGAATTATGGGGATTGTATTTTGGCTGACCTTCAATGTGATCGGAGCATTTTTACAGAATGTACTTGCATATGGAATTGATCTTCTGACACAGCAGGTTGCCAATATGATGCAGGCAGCAGGAGTCAGCAGTGTAATTCAATCCCTTGTGATCGAAGGAATTTTTGGCGGAGTCGGAGGCGTGTTAAGCTTTTTGCCGATTATTGTGACGTTATTCTTCTTTCTTTCTATATTGGAAGACAGCGGTTATATGGCGCGAGTTGCGTTTATTATGGATAAACTATTAAGAAAACTTGGACTATCCGGAAGAAGTATCGTTCCGATGTTGATTGGATTTGGCTGTACTGTTCCGGGAGTTATGGCAAGTAGAACGCTTCCATCTGAAAGAGACCGTAAGATGACGATCCTTTTAACTCCGTTTATGAGCTGTAGTGCAAAACTTCCAATCTATGGATTCTTTGCGGCAGCATTTTTCCCGGGAAAAGGCGGGCTTGTCATGCTTTGCCTGTATATGTTCGGAATCGTGATGGGAATTCTGATGGCATTGATCTTCAAAAAGACGACTTTTAAAGGGGAAGCGGTTCCATTTGTGATGGAGCTTCCGAATTATCGTATGCCGGGAGCTAAGAACGTATCACATCTTCTTTGGGATAAGGCGAAAGACTTTTTACAGAGAGCGTTTACCGTTATTTTTGTTGCAACGATCGTCATTTGGTTCTTGCAGAATTTTGACACCGGAATGAATATGGTAACAGATTCCCAAAACAGTATTCTTGCAATGATCGCAGGTGCGATCGCACCGATCTTTATTCCGGTCGGCTTTGGAGACTGGAGAGTTGTGACTGCTTTGGTGTCCGGCTTCCTGGCAAAAGAAAGTGTGGTATCTTCTTTGGAAGTGTTGTTCGGAAGTACTGCGATTCTTCAAAGCAGTCTTACAACAGTTGGAGCTGCGTCTCTTCTTGTATTCTGTCTCCTCTACACACCGTGTGTGGCGGCGATTGCATCAGTGAAACGGGAATTAGGCGTGAAATGGGCAGCGGGTATGGTTGTTGGACAATGTGTCATTGCATGGATTGCGGCCTTTGTGGTGTATCATATTGGAATGCTGATTTAGAGAAAAAAAGAATGTGCTGGTCACATTCTTTTTTTGTTATGAATTTAAAAAATCTATTGACAAATACCCGTATTGGGTATACGATTTTTGTAGAGAAATACTCTATAAGGGTATTGGTATAAAATGACAACAGGAGGAATTATGGGAGAAAATAAATCATGCGCATGTTCAGTCAGAAAGACAAAACGTGAAGAGCAGCAAAAGAAGAGTTTAATGAATCGCTTGAAAAGAATCGAGGGACAGGTTCGCGGAGTACAGAGAATGCTGGAGGAAGATGCTTATTGTGCAGATATGATGATTCAGGTATCGGCAATCAATTCAGCTTTGAATGGATTCAATAAAGAATTATTGAACAATCATCTCCATACATGCGTAGCGGAGGATATTCGCGCAGGGAAGGACGAAAGCATAGACGAACTGGCAGAGCTTTTGAGGAAACTTATGAAATAATCAGGTGTTTTGTAGAGAGATTGTGCGAGAAACGGAGGGAATGGATGAAACAGTATACAGTAACAGGAATGAGTTGTGCTGCCTGCAGCGCAAGGGTTGAAAAAGCAGTCAATCAGGTTTCGGGAGTTACGTCTTGCTCGGTAAGTCTTTTGACCAATTCCATGGGAGTGGAAGGAAATGCAGATCCGAGAGAAGTTATGAGAGCGGTGGAAGAAGCCGGATACGGAATAGAAGAAAAGAAAGCAGGAGATCAGAAGAACAGATCGGATAATTCGGCGGTAGAAGATGCTTTGCTTGACAGAGAAACTCCGGTGCTGAAAAAGAGATTGTTCGCATCTCTTGGATTTTTGATCGTGCTAATGTATTTTTCCATGGGAACCATGATGTGGGGCTGGCCGGCGCCAAAGTTTTTGGAAGAAAATCATGTAGCTATGGGACTTTTGCAGTTGTTGTTATCTGCGATCATTATGGTGATCAACCAAAAGTTCTTTATCAGCGGATTTAAAGGGCTGATTCATAAATCGCCGAATATGGACACATTGGTCGCGCTTGGTTCGGGCGCATCTTTTGTCTATAGTGTGTATGCACTTTTTGCCATGACGGATGCGCAGATACGGGGAGATATGGCCGGTGTGATGGAGTACATGCATGAATTCTATTTTGAATCGGCAGCCATGATTTTAACGTTGATTACAGTAGGGAAGATGTTAGAAGCAAGATCCAAAGGGAAAACAACCGATGCGTTAAAAAGTTTGATGAAACTTGCTCCGAAGACAGCGGTGATTGTAAAAAATGGTGTGGAAGAGACAGTAGGGATTGAGCAAGTGCAAAAAGGAGATATCTTTGTTGTGCGGCCAGGAGAACATATTCCGGTGGATGGAATTGTGTTGGAAGGTACCAGTGCGGTCAACGAGTCGGCTTTGACGGGGGAAAGTATTCCGGTAGATAAAGAAATTGGGGATAAAGTATCGGCGGCAACAATCAATCAGTCAGGATTTATTCGATGCGAAGCAACAAGAGTTGGAGAAGACACAACACTTTCTCAGATTATTCAGATGGTAAGTGATGCAGCCGCAACGAAGGCTCCGATTGCAAAAGTAGCAGACAAAGTATCGGGAGTTTTTGTACCGGCAGTGATTGGAATTGCAATCGTTACATTTTTTGTATGGATGATTGTGGGGCAGACTTTTGGATTTGCGCTTGCAAGAGCGATCTCAGTTCTTGTCATCAGTTGTCCTTGTGCGCTGGGACTTGCCACTCCGGTAGCGATCATGGTTGGAAATGGTATGGGCGCAAAGCATGGTATTATGTTCAAGACTGCGGTTTCCTTGGAAGAAACAGGAAAAATGCAGATTGTTGCGCTGGATAAAACCGGAACAATTACAAGTGGAGAGCCAAAAGTGACCGATATTCTTCCGGCAGAAGGAGTTTCCGAAGAAGAATTATTGGAGATGGCTTACGCTCTTGAGAAAAAAAGTGAACATCCTTTGGCACGAGCGATTTTAGAAGAAGCAGAAAAACGTAATATGCTTGCAAAAGAAATCAAAGAGTTTCGAGCTGTGGCTGGAAATGGATTGTTCGGCATACGGGATGGGAAATCCCTTTGCGGTGGAAATCTAAAGTTTATTGAGCAGACTTCATTTATTTCCGCTTCTATGAGGAAACAGGCAGAGCAACTGGCTGAGGGAGGAAAGACACCATTATTCTTTAGTTGTGATGAAAAATTCATTGGAATCATAGCGGTAGCAGATGTGATCAAAGAGGATAGCCCGCAGGCAGTGAAAGAACTGCAGAATATGGGAATTAAAGTTGTGATGTTAACAGGAGACAATGAACGGACAGCGCAAGCAATCGGCAGACAAGCAGGAGTAGATCAAGTCATTGCAGGAGTTCTTCCGGAAGGAAAAGAAAGTGTGATCCGATCATTGAAGGAAAAGGGTAAAGTCGCCATGGTAGGTGACGGAATCAACGATGCACCGGCTCTTACAAGAGCAGATATCGGAATTGCGATTGGTGCGGGAACGGATATTGCGATCGATGCGGCAGATGTGGTGTTAATGAAGAGCAAACTTAGTGATGTTCCGGCAGTAATCAGGCTAAGTCGGGCAACACTTCGAAATATTCATGAGAATCTATTTTGGGCATTTATTTATAACATCATTGGAATTCCGTTAGCAGCAGGAATTTGGATTTCAATCTTTGGCTGGAAACTGAATCCGATGTTTGGGGCGGCGGCCATGAGTTTATCAAGCTTTTGCGTAGTCACCAATGCATTGCGTTTGAATTTCTTCAGTATGTACAATGCTGCAAAGGATAAAAAAGTAAAACATGAAGTGGTACTTCAGACGATGGAAGAAACAGAAATAAAAAAGGAAAAGGAGAATATGATCATGGAAAAAACAATGGAAATTAAAGGAATGATGTGCGGACACTGCGAGGCAACCGTAAAAAAAGCGTTGGAGAAGATTGAAGGAGTGGAAGAAGCGATTGTAAGTCACGAACAAGGAACTGCAATTGTGAAGATGAGTGAAGAAGTATCAGATGAACTCTTAAAGCAGGTAGTAGAAGATAGAGATTATGAAGTGGTGAAGATATCTTAATAGTTTATTATAATGAATATTTGTCACAAAAAGAAGAAAAATTAAAACATCTCCTTACACGGTTCGACGAAGGAAACAGTTGTTTCTTGATACAATGATGGTAGACACTTACTGTGTAAGGAGGCTGATATGAAACTTATAAAATATGTTGTGAAAATAGTTGCGTCCGGATGTCGAAGTTTGATGATCGCAACTATTTTTTTGCTTTGTCCATTGCTTAGTGGGAAAAAACCTATGGTAGTGTTATCTGACAGTATGAATCCAACCTTTTCAGAAGGGAGTTTAATCTATATAGAACCGGTCAGTTATAATGAGCTGAAAGAGGGCGATATTATTTCTTTTGGAGAAAATCAAGCGATTACACATCGGATCATCGAGAAAAGAGAGTCGACAAAAAGTTTGATTACAAAGGGCGATGGGAATTCGTTTGCAGATTTAGAAATATATGAAAATCTTGTATTAGGAAAAGTTTGGGACTCGGTGTATATTCCATATGCAGGGTATGTGATTTTAGAAATGAAAAAAATGAAAGTGATTTTTGCATTTGCATGTATTATGCTGTTGGAGAGTGGACTGGAAGAGTATGAAGAGAAAAAAATAGCAATAAAAAATCTACTGTATTGATTGTTTATCATACAGTAGATTTTTAAATTATTCCATCCATCGGATTGTCCTCCTTATTCATTTCTTATCTATCTGAAACTATTATCTCAAATAGTGATTTTTTAATTATTCTTTCAAGTCTGTATCCATTGGACTATACCTCTCATTTCTTATATTTTTTCTTTTTGGGTTTTAGTTTAAGTTTTTGGTGGTCCGTCCTCCTTTTGTTTTGTTGATATTATAATACCTCATGATAGATAAAAAGTCAATACAAAAATGAAAATAATTTTTAAAAATCTGAAAATATTTTCTATATAGTAAAAAAAGACAAAAATAATAGACCTCACATTGTGTGAAGTCTATTATTTTAAAGGGATAGATTGCTATGTTCAGCGCCTTCCAAAGCGCTGTCTTTTCCGGTATGAAAATGATCTTTTTGAAGGATGGCGAATGCGGCGGAATAATTGTTCTCACGCATGTGGTGTACCATTTCTTTGAGATTCTGATTGGTCTTATGAATCTCCATTCCGTTTCGAACGGAATAGAGTCCCATACGTACAAGTTCTGATAAATTGCTTTCATAAATACGATGAATTCGTTCGTTATCAAAAATACGAATGATTTCCATGTGCATATTGGCATCAGCTAATTCCCATTGGAATGGATCGTTTTCAGCAGCACACATTCGAATCACTTTCTCCTCAATGCGATAGGAATATTCTTCGGCCTTGCCTTCCTCGAAAATCTGACGAAATGCAATGCTTTCCAAAAGCTCTCGAAGTTGGTAAATATCCCGGATATCTTTGTCTGTGATTTCTTTTACGGTCATGGATTTGTGATAATCGGATACGATCAATCCTTCGGATTGTAATGTGCGGATTGCTGCCCGAATTGGGTTGCGGCTCATGTGAAGCTCTTCGGAGAGCATGGATTCAGTGAGCGGCATTCCCGGTGGGTACGTTAAGTTGATAATGTTAGTTTTGATGATTTCGTATGCCTTGTCGGCAAGGGAAACAGTTTTTTTTGCCATTTGGCACCTCTTTCTTTTATAAAATTGCGATTCTTCTTAATAATGTATACGTTGTAGAATATTGTATACAAAAAGAATAAAAAAAGCAAGAGGGTTTATTGACATTTTGTATGCAAAGTGTTATATTGTATACAAGTTATAAAAATGTATACAATTTACAAGGAGAGGTAATCATGATGAAATTAGGATTTATTGGCGCTGGAAATATGGCAAAAGCAATTATGGGTGGAGTATTAAAAAACGGTATTTTCAAACCGGAAGAAGTAATCGCTTCTGATTTATATGTTCCAGGACTTGAGGCTGCAAAAGAGAGTCTTGGAATCAACATCACAACAGATAATAAAGAAGTAGCAAAAAACTCTGAAGTTTTATTTTTGGCAGTAAAACCACAGTTCTATGCAGATGTAATCAAAGAAATCAGCGAATTTATTACAGAGAAACAAATCGTTGTTACGATTGCTCCAGGTAAAACATTAGAGTACCTTGGCGAAACATTTGGTCATCCTGTAAAAATTGTTCGTACAATGCCAAATACTCCTGCTCTTGTTGGAGAAGGTATTACAGGTGTTTGTCACAATGAACTTGTATCAAAAGAAGAGTTGGATTATGTATGCCACATTTTAAATGGATTCGGTAAAGCAGAAGTTGTTCCGGAAAGATTGATGGACGTTGTTGTTTCTGTAAGCGGAAGTTCACCAGCATATGTATTTATGTTTATTGAAGCAATGGCAGATGCAGCGGTTGCTGATGGAATGCCAAGACCACAGGCATACAAATTTGCAGCACAGGCTGTTCTTGGTAGTGCAAAAATGGTTCTTGAAACAGGAAAACACCCAGGAGAATTAAAAGACATGGTATGTTCACCAGCAGGAACAACAATTGAAGCTGTACGTGTATTGGAAGAAAAAGGGTTTAGAAGTGCAGTCATTGAAGCAATGAAGAGATGTGCAGAAAAATCAAAAGGAATGTAATATGACATATATCGCAGATGAAACAAGATATGATTCGATGAAATATTTCCGTAGTGGAAAAAGTGGATTGAAGCTTCCGGGAGTGTCTCTTGGTCTATGGCATAATTTTGGGACAAACGATGATTTTTTCAATATGGAAAAAATGTGCGAGACAGCATTTGATCTTGGAATCACGCATTTCGATCTTGCCAATAATTATGGTCCGGTATATGGAAGTGCGGAAGAGAATTTTGGAAAAATAATCAATGGTGTGCTCAAACCATATCGAGATGAACTGATTATTAGTACAAAGGCAGGATATGATATGTGGCCCGGACCATACGGGAACTGGGGAAGCAGAAAATATCTTCTTGCAAGTTTGGATCAAAGCTTGAAAAGAATGGGACTGGAGTATGTAGATATATTCTATCATCATCGAATGGATCCGGAGACTCCTCTTGAGGAGAGTATGATGGCGCTGGATACTGCTGTCAAACAGGGAAAGGCGCTTTATGCAGGAATTTCGAATTATAATGCTGAAACAACAAAAAAAGCAATGGAAATCTTGCGGGATTTGAAGTGTCCATTTGTCATCAATCAAGTAAGATATTCGATATTTGATCGTTGGATCGAGACAGATGGATTGAAATCGTTTGCGGCAGAAAACGGATGTGGATTAATTGCATTCAGTCCTCTTGCGCAAGGTCTTTTGACAGATAAGTATCTTCATGGAATTCCGGAAGATAGCAGAATCAGAAGAGATGGAAGATTCTTAAAAGAAAGTGCGATTACAGAAGAGCGGTTGTCGCAGATAAAAGCTTTGCAGGAAATTGCAATGGAGAGAGGACAGTCTCTGGCTCAGATGGCATTATCGTGGATTCTTCGTGATGGAGAGGTGACAAGTGTTTTAATCGGTGCATCCAGGCCGGAACAGATTCGGGAAAATGTGAAGATCGTAGAGCGTACGAACTTTACTGCCGAAGAATTGGAGAGAATTGATCAAATTTCCATGAGATAGAAGTTCTTGAATTGTAAGTGTGACGATATATTATAGAAACAGAGTGAGGCGTTTTCACAGAGACTGTGAAAACGCCTTTTTTGGAGGGAAAATATGCGCTTTACAAAAATGCAAGGATTAGGGAACGATTATGTCTATATCAACGGGATGAAGGAAACGGTGGAAGATCCGGAAAAACTGGCAATACGGTTCAGTAACCGTCATTTTGGTATCGGAGCAGATGGACTGATTGTGATTGGGGCTTCCAAAGTAGCGGATGTGCGAATGGAGATGTATAACGCAGATGGATCGCGAGGAATGATGTGCGGGAATGGCATTCGATGTGTGGCGAAATATGTGTACGAACAAGGAATTGTACCGAAGAAAATGATCCGGATAGAAACTTTATCTGGGATAAAAGAAACATTAATATTATCCGATGGAGATGTGCAAGTGAATATGGGAGAGCCTAAAGTGGAACGGATCAAGCAAGAGATTACGATTTCGGTATTGGAAGGAAAACGAATAACCTCAGACTGCATTTCTATGGGGAATCCACATCGAATCCTTTATTTAAATGAATTGCAGGAAATGGAACAGATGGAATGTTTAGAATTAGAAAGAATAGGTCCTGCGCTGGAATGCTGTAGTGGTGAACCGCATCGAAGGAATGTAGAAGTTGTAAATGTCTTGGATCGTAACACATTGGAAATGCGTGTGTGGGAGCGAGGAACGGGGGAGACGTTGGCCTGTGGAACCGGAGCATGTGCAGCAGCAGTATCTTCTATCGTAAGAAACTTGACAGAACGGGAAGTTCGGATTAAATTAAAAGGAGGAAATTTGCTCGTTAAATGGGGGGAAGACAGCAGGAATATCTATATGACAGGTCCTGCAGTCACGGTATTTAAGGGCGACATTACTGTATAGAAAAGGAGAAAAGCGTTATGTTTAAAATGAATGACAACTATTTGAAATTACCTGGAAGCTATTTATTCTCTACGATTGGAAAAAAAGTGGCCGCCTACTCGACAGAACATCCGGAGAAATCTATCATCCGATTAGGAATTGGGGATGTAACCCAGCCATTGGCGCCGGCAATTATTGATGCATTACATCATGCGGTTGATGAAATGGGAAAAGCAGAAACATTTCATGGATATGCGCCGGATCTTGGATATGAATTTTTAAGAAGCGCAATGGCGAAGAATGACTATCAGGCGAGAGGATGCGACATTGCAGCAGATGAAATCTTTATTTCAGATGGAGCAAAAGGAGATTCTGGAAATATTCAGGAAATTTTTAGTACAGATAATAAAATCGCGGTATGCGACCCTGTATATCCGGTATATGTGGATTCCAATGTTATGGCAGGACGTACCGGAACCTATGACAAAGGAAAGGAAACATGGAGCGACGTTATCTATATGCCATGTACAGCGGAGAATGATTTTGTGCCGGAACTCCCGAAGGAAACACCGGACTTGATTTATTTGTGCTTCCCGAATAACCCGACCGGATCAGCGATCACAAAGGATCAGCTGCAGGTATGGGTAGATTATGCCAATAAGGTGGGAGCTGTCATTATTTACGATGCAGCCTATGAAGCGTATATTTCAGAAGAGAATATCCCTCATACGATTTTTGAATGTGAAGGAGCGAGAACTTGTGCGATTGAACTTCGAAGCTTTTCCAAAAATGCAGGATTTACCGGAGTGCGTCTTGGAGCAACTGTCATTCCAAAAGATTTGAAATGTGGTGATGTGATGCTGCATTCTCTTTGGGCAAGACGTCATGGAACAAAATACAATGGAGCTCCTTATATTGTGCAAAGAGCTGGTGAGGCAGTATATTCAGAAGCCGGAAAAGCGCAGGTAAAAGAGCAGGTTGCATATTATATGAAAAATGCAAAAACAATCTACGATGGGTTGAAAGATGCAGGGTATACAGTGTCCGGTGGAGTGAATTCCCCATACGTTTGGTTAAAGACACCGGATCAGATGACTTCATGGGAATTCTTTGATTATCTTTTAGATAAAGCAAATGTGGTAGGTACACCGGGATCCGGATTTGGTCCAAGTGGAGAAGGATATTTCCGTTTGACTGCATTTGGAACATATGAAAATACATTGGCTGCTATTGAGAGAATTAAAGCATTATAAATAATTTTTTTTCTGATAAACAAATGTCCGTTCTACAAAAACATCAAAAAGAAAATGTTTGTGTAGAACGGATTTTTTTCTTGAATTTTTAGGAAAAGTGCGATAAAATGAAAGCAAGGAAACGTTGAAAACGTAAAGAATACCTAAAAGACAGGAGAGAATCAAAATGAGCGATAACAAAATGTGGGCACTTGTAAAAGAAGAAGCAGCTCCGGGACTTGCACTGAAAAGAGTACCAATTCCGGAAGTTGGAACAAACGATGTAAAAATCAAAATTCACAAAACAGCAATCTGTGGAACGGACGTACACATTTATCAGTGGAATGAATGGGCACAGCACACAATTGCAGTTGGACAGACAGCAGGCCACGAATATGTAGGTGAGATCGTTGAGATGGGAAGCGGTGTGAAAGGATACAAGATCGGAGACATTGTTTCAGGAGAAGGTCACATTGTATGTGGAAAATGCCGTAACTGTCTGGAAGGACATAAAGAAAACTGTAAAGATGCAAAAGGTGTTGGTGTAAACCGTGATGGTGCGTTTGCAGAATATCTTGTAATTCCTGCAGAAAACGTATGGCCAACAAATCCAGAGATTCCGGAAGAAATGTATGCAATCTTTGATCCATTTGGAAATGCAACACATACAGCACTTTCTTATGAAGTACTTGGAGAAGACGTATTGATCACAGGTGCAGGACCGATCGGTATTATGGCAGCTGCCATTGCTAAATTTGCAGGAGCAAGACATGTTGTAATTACAGATTTTAACCAGTATCGTTTGGATCTTGCTAAGAAACTTGGCGCAACAAGAACTGTAAACCTTGCAAATGAAAAATTGGAAGATGTCATGAAAGAAATCGGTATGACAGAAGGATTTGACGTTGGTATGGAAATGTCTGGCGCTGCAGCAGGATTCCGTGATATGGTAGAAAACATGAAACATGGTGGTAAGATCGCAGTTCTCGGACTTCAGAGACCGGATGCTACAATCAACTGGGAAACAGTAATCTGGAATGGTCTTAACATTCGTGGTATCTATGGACGTAAAGTGTGGGATACATGGTATAAGATGACAACTATGCTTCAGGCAGGACTTGATATTTCTGATATTATTACACATAGAATGAATATCAAAGATTACAAAGCAGGATTTGATGCAATGATTTCCGGACAGTCGGGAAAAGTAATTTTAAACTGGGAAGACTTAGATCAGCTTGAATATCAGGCTCAGTAAGAAATAGAGAAAAGAAAGGATGGATTGAAAAATGGCACGTAAAAATGATATTTTGAGTATTTACTCAAAACAGGTAGAAGAAATCAAAGAAGCTGGCCTTTTCAAAGGAGAAGCTCCAATCGCATCTGCACAGGGCGCTAAAGTTAGATTAGAAGATGGTAGAGAAGTTCTCAACATGTGTGCAAACAACTATCTTGGACTTGGCGACAATCAAAGATTGATCGATGCAGCAAAGAGAACATACGATGAAAGAGGATACGGAGTTGCTTCTGTACGTTTCATCTGTGGTACACAGGATATCCACAAACAGTTGGAAAAGAAAATCTCTGACTTCTTAGGAATGGACGATACAATTCTTTACTCTTCATGTTTTGATGCAAACGGAGGATTATTTGAAACAATTTTAACAGCAGATGATGCAGTAATCAGTGATGAATTAAATCACGCTTCTATTATTGACGGTGTTCGTTTATGTAAAGCAAAACGTTTCCGTTATAAAAACAATAACATGGAAGATTTGGAAGCAAAATTAAAAGAAGCTGACGAAGCTGGTGCAAGAGTAAAATTAATCGCAACAGATGGTGTGTTCTCTATGGATGGAATTATCTGTAACTTAAAAGGTGTATGTGACCTTGCTGATAAATACAATGCTCTTGTAATGGTTGATGATAGCCATGCAGTTGGATTTGTTGGAGCACACGGACGTGGAACAGCAGAATACTGTGGCGTAGAAGGACGTGTAGATATCATCACAGGTACATTAGGAAAAGCTCTTGGTGGAGCATCAGGCGGATATACAGCAGCAAGACAGGAAATCGTAGATATCCTTCGTCAGAAGAGCCGTCCATACTTATTCTCTAACTCTTTAGCTCCGGCTATCGCAGGTGCAAGTATGGAATTATTCGATATGTTAAGCGAAAGTACAGAACTTCGTGACCACTTAGAAGAAGTGACAGCTTATTATCGTAATCTTCTTGTTGAAAACAACTTCGATATCATTCCAGGAACACATCCATGTGTACCGGTTATGCTCTATGATGAGAAAACAGCAGCAGAGTTTGCAAAACGTATGATGGAAAAAGGAGTATACGTTGTAGCGTTCTCTTATCCGGTAGTTCCGAAGGGAAAAGCTAGAATTCGTACACAGGTATGTGCAAGCCATACAAAAGAAGATATTGATTTCATTGTAAAATGCTTCATTGAAGTAAGAGAAGAAATGGGATTGAATAAATAAGAAATATAATAAGAAACATAAAAGCGAAAAAGAGTTTGAATATTATTGTTCAAACTCTTTTTTTCTGTATGCAAGGGGAGATACCCCTTTTTTCTTTTTGAAGGCTTTGGAAAAAGTAAGAGCATCATTGTAGCCACAGGAATAAGCGATTGCGTGAATGGAATCATTTGTCAAAATGAGCAGCTCCGATGCTTTTGAAATTCGATAGTTCATGAGATAGTTTTGAATGGTGGTTCCCATGGATTCGCGAAACAATGTAGATAAATAGGAACGATTTAATGATACATGTTCAGCGATATCTTCGATAGTGATGGGATGGTGATACCATTTTTGAATAAACCGAATTGCGCGTTCAATATGCTCGTTGGACTCCTGTGGAGATTCTATTGTGATAGAGTTGCACGAGGAAGAAGCCGATGAAAGAAAAAGGAAGGTGAGACCTTGCAATTTTAATTTGTTTTCAAAGGACGAAGGGGCGGTGCGCAGCATCTCGTTGATCAATTCGGATAAAGGTGAAAGATTTTGACATTCGAAAATGGGGGATTGAGTGGTTAATCCCAAATGGGAGAAAAACTGTTCTGCTCCAGCCCCATCGATTCCGATCCAAAAATACTCCCATGGATCGTCTGCACTTGCTTCATAAAAAACAGGCGTATTTGGTGAAATAAAAAAGCCTTGATTTTTATGCAGGTGATAAATATGCTCTCCTGTGGAAAATGAACCGCTCCCTTTTGTAATGAAGTGAAGAATGTAATTTTGTCGAACGTGGCTCGCAACGTTATGGTTTGGCATGCAAGAAGATTTACCGAAAAAAAATAATTGTAATGGGTAGAGAGAAGGATTTGGGATATGTATCACATTGCTATTTTCCATTTTTTGACCTCCTTAAACCAATTCTTTTCATACATTTTCACATATTTTAATTGATATTTCAAGATATACCTAACATTTTGACTGTTTATTGTAACAAGAATATATGTTTTTGGAAATAAAGCGAAGATATAATCGAATTAGTGAGAGGGAAGGAGGAAAAGTGATGGAACAAAAGAACGAAACAGAAGCGGTACAAAATCAGAGGATTACAGATGGTGTGATTTGGAAGCAATTAATTCTTTTTTCGATTCCGATTATGATAGGGACATTGTTTCAGCAGCTCTATAATATGATAGATGCTATTGTGGTTGGAAATTTTGTTTGGAAAACAGCATTAGCTTCTGTAGGGGGTTCGACACAGCAAATAGTAGGATTGGTTTTGGGATTTTTTATTGAGTTATCATCAGGTGCGGCTGTAGTAATCGCGCAATATTATGGGGCGGGAGAAAAGAAGAAACTATCCGATGCGCTGCATACAACGATTGCATTTTGTGTTATTTCAATGGGTATGAGTATATTCTTTTTGCTGTGTGGAAAGGGTCTGTTTGGATCTTTTACAGCCGATAAAAATGTAATTGGAATCGGTGTGAGAATTTTAAAATATATGGCACCAGCGTATGCATTGTTTGTGTTTATTGAAATATATTCAGGTGCGCTTCGCGGGATTGGAGATGTGATTATACCTACGATTATGACGTGTTTTGGGGTGTGCATTTTTCGCATTGTCTGGATATTTGTTATCGTACCGATGAATCCGACTATAGAAGCGGTTACCCTAAGCCACCCTGTTTCGTGGGGAGTGACCGCGCTATTGTATATCATATATTGGAATTTAAGAAAAAGAAGATTGTTGAAAGGATAAGGGAGAAAGAAAAATGAAAAGAAAAATATTAACTTGGACAGAGAATGAAAAAAAAGTAGAAAGCAGTTTAGTAGAGCTGGGAAAAGGAGTGTATGAATATACATATGAGATTCCGGAAACAGGAGAGGAAGAGATACTTTGCTTGGAGTGGTATGAAGATATTTCAAACACAGTTGGATGCTGGTATCCGGATTGTAGATATGAAAGAGCGTACGGAGCGGATTGGCAAAGACAGAGAAAGACAACCTTATCTATTTCTGCCCCGGTATATTGTTTGTATGATCAGCGGGGGAATAATTGTATTACAATCGCATTGTCAGAAGCAGTACGGGAAGTAGAATGGAAAATTGGAGTTCATGAAGAAGATGGAAGATTTCTGTTCCGATGTAAAATACATATGGGAAGAGGGAAAAAAGAAGTCAAACTTTATATAAATGAAACAAAGAACTTTTATTCTGAAATATTGAAAAGTGTGCAGATGTGGTGGAGTGATCGGTGTAAAATTTTGCCGGCAATTGTTCCGAAATCTGCGAAATTACCTTTTTACTCAACTTGGTACTCGTATCACCAAAATGTTGAGGAAAAACAGTTGGAGAGAGAATGTGAATTGGCATCGGCGATGGGGTTTAAAGGTATCATTGTAGATGATGGATGGCAGACAGAAGACACGAACCGAGGCTATGCATTTTGTGGAGACTGGGAACCTGCGCAGAAAAAATTTCCTCATATGAAAGAGCATGTTGCTTATGTACATTCTCTTGGAATGAAGTATATGTTGTGGGTAAGTATTCCATTTATTGGGAAAAGTTCTAAAATATGGGAAAAATTTTCGGATAAATTATTAGAATATCAAGAGGATATGCATGCGGGTGTTGCTGATATTCGATACAAAGAAGTAAGAGAGTATTTGATGGAGCAATACATTGATCTTGTAAAAAGATACGATTTAGATGGACTGAAAATGGATTTCATTGATGAATTTTATGAAGGGGCATCAACACCGAAATACAATGAAAAAATGGATTTTCGAGATGTGCAGGATGCCTTGGAATATATGATGGTTGAACTATATAAGAAATTGTATGAATTTAAGTCAGATATTTTGATTGAGTTTCGCCAAAAATATGTTGGACCGTACATTCGAAAATTTGGGAATATACTTAGAGTTGATGACTGTCCTATGTCGCAGCTGGCGAATAGAGTTGGTTTGGTGGATTTAAGGATTCTAAGCGGAAATACTGCGGTTCATTCAGATATGGTGATGTGGAATCCGCAAGAAACTCCGGAAGGAGTGGCGGTTTCGTTACAACATTGTTTTTTTGGAACTTTGCAATTATCAGTATGTTTAGAAGAATGTGACAAAGAAGTTTTAGAGGTAATACGATACTATATGGAGCTAGCGAAAGAATGGATTGAAGAAAGGCTGGAAGGAGACTTTATTGCAGAACATCCGGAACAGTTGTATCCGATCATATACGGAGAAAAAGGAAAACGGGCAGTAGTAGGAGTGTACGAGGAAGATAAAGTCGTTTCGGTAAAAGATAGTTGGGAAGAAGCTTTGATCTTGAATGCTACAAAGGAAAAATGTATGTATTTGGATTTGATGCAAACAGAAGGAAAGAGAATAGTGATCAAAGATTGCAAAGGGAATATTATAGAAACAATGGATGAGAAACAGTATGGAATCTTAAAACTTGAAATTCCGTCTGGAGGAATGGTAAATCTTTCATAGTTTAACTAAAAACAAGAATTTATTATATAAAATACACAAAATGTGTGGATGAATACTGTAAAAAATATAGAAAATACATATCTCCTCGTGAAAAGTGTTTACATATCTATAGTAAAATGGTATATTTATTTTACCAAGTAAAACGTACGAACGTTTTTATCACTAATTTTTAGAAGGAGGAGAAAAAATGAAAAAGAAATTAGTAAGCGCTTTGGCTGTTACTTTGGCAGTTAGTTGCGTGCTCTGCGGATGCGGAGGAGGAAAAGAAAGTGCGAAATCTGAGGACGGAAAAACAAAAATTCGTTTTGCAACTTGGGATACAGCAGGAGATGTAGACAAACAGCAGGCGATGGTAGACAAATTTAATGAAGAACATGAGGATATCGAAGTGACATTGGAAGCTTATGGACAAGACTTCGATACAAAAATCAGTGCGGGAATGGGATCTGGAGATACACCGGATGTTATGTATATGTGGAATTATCCGGCATACCATGAAGGTTTAGAGCCTCTTGATTCTTACATTGAAAAAGAAGGAAAAGAGTATAAAGACAACATTTATGAAGCTCTTTGGCCATACAATTCTATTGATGGATCTACATATGGAATTCCGGTAGGATTCACAACACACGTTTTGTTCTATAACAAAGATTTGTTTGCGCAGGCAGGTGTGGCAGAACCAACAGCGGATTGGACGTGGGATGACTTACAGGCAGCAGCGAAAACAATCACAGACAAAACAGATGCAAAAGGACTTGCGTTTTCTATGAAACCAGATCCATATGACTATGAAATGTTTTTGTGGAGTAATGGTGCAGCATACTGTGATGAAGAGGGGAATATAAAAGGAAACTTAGACTCTGATAAATCAAAAGAAGTATTCCAGATGTTCCAAGATATGGAAAAAGAAGGATATGCTGTCGCAACTGAAAAGAGTGGAACGGATGAGTTTAGAGCTCAGCAAGCTGCGATGTATATTTATGGATCATGGTCAATCAATGATTTCAAAAAAGACGGATTGAACTTTGGGTTAGTAGATGTTCCGGCATTTAAAGATGCAGGACAAGATTCTGTAAGTATTCTTAGTACTTCCGGTATTGCAATGTCAAAAGACAGCAAGAATAAAGAAGCTGCGTGGGAATTTGTAAAATTCTGGACAGGTGAATGGGCAAGTAAAGAAAGAATCGGTAGTGAAATGCCGGCTTTATATAATGTTGTAGAGTCTGAGAAGATTATGGAAAATCCAGAATTTGCTCCATTCTATACAATGTTAGAGCAGAGCGCTGGATATACACCGGCAAGTTTTATTCTTGACAATTGGTCTGAAGTTTCTGAATCATTAGCACTTTCTTTTGAGCAGGTATTTAACCCAAGCTCACTTCAGGATGTTGGAGAAGTGCTGGATGCAGCAGCGGCTGAATAATCATATAAGAAATACGGCAATGGTAGGGACGGAAACGAGAAAACCGTCCCTATTTTTACTTTATAGGAAAGTTCGACTTTCGTCGAACTTTTGAATGAAAATAACCC
>OLRL01000376.1_pt1 | contig 34724 bp, 34 predicted proteins | sample 1643201 | NCBI WGS metagenome assembly OLRL01 (sample SAMEA3136649, study PRJEB25190) | human gut metagenome | biome: human gut; feature: human-associated habitat; material: faeces | place: Austria | collected 2013
TCCAATGGAGCTATTTTTTAGCTCCAATTTTTTCATAGGCTACTTTACACTACCTCTTTCATCCTAAAAATATTGAGTTTTGATTGGATTCCATATGGCAGGTCTCCTGGCTTCGCTTCATCTTCCGAGACGCCTTCTCAACAAATACTTGTCAATGGTTTTTGTCTCGTCATCCACGTTACAGTAGAGGTGACTGCTCCGGTCTTTCACCGGATTCCCTATTATTGCTTCCGAATCTTCACGGTTGCAGCCATATATTTTCCCCTTATTTAGTTACTTGTTTATTCTATAAGGTTTTCTATAAAAAAGCTAGTAATTTTTTCAGAATAAAAAACAGAGTAGATGTACAGTTATCTACTCCGTTTTTTATTTTATCATGAAAAAATGAACACGCTATCTAATGTTTGGAATTGCATCCACCGTTACAATGTGGGCAATTCCCACCAGACGGGCAGCCGATGCATTTTACTCCCTTCTTTTTTTCCTTTATAATATAGACAATTGCAGCCCCTAAGGCTAACAAAATGATACCACCTACAATAATATCTGCCATTATTTCACCTTCTTTGTATTAACTCAATTTATACTCTGCTTCAAATCCTACATGTTTCTTTCGAATGAGAATTGCTACAATAAGCGCAAAAATTGCTACCACGATCAATCCTGGGATAAATCCAGCTCCCACAGCTCCAGTTGTCACAAATGTTCCAATCTGATATATGAAGAACGCCACTGTGTATCCCGTTGCAAACTGTAGTGCAATTCCTCCCCACAGCCATTTGCGATCCTGCATCTCTGAATTCATTGCTCCAATTGCTGCAAAGCATGGCGGAGTAAATAAATTGAATGTAAGATATGCAAGCGCTGCAACCTTCGTAAGTCCCATAATTGTTGCTACTTCACTACCACTACCTACTAATGCAAAGTTATCAACATCAATCAAATTCGTAATGCCATACACAACTGCCAACGTTGCAACTACATTTTCTTTCGCTATAAATCCCGTAATTGCTGCAGCCGCCAATTGCCATACACCAAATCCAACCGGGATCAAAAGTACCGCAAACGGAGATGCAATCGTAGCAAGAATCGATGTGCTTTCCATTCCTTCTTCTACAACCTGCAAATTCCAGTTAAATGTCTGCATAATCTGTACCGCCGCATTACATACAAGTATAATAGTCGCTGCTTTTTTGATATATGCTTTTCCTCTGGATAACATGGATAATGTTGCTCTTTTCAAGCTTGGTATTTTATATTCCGGAAGCTCAATAATAAAGAAAGATTTTCTATATTTCTGCCCTGTAATCGCTTTCACAAGTAATGCCCCTAAAAACACTAGCACAATTCCAAATAAATACATGGTCGGGCCAACCCACGGTGCATCTGCAAAAAATACTCCCGCAAACAATGCAATAACCGGAAGCTTTGCTCCACACGGCATAAATGGTGTCAACATCGCAGTTGCACGCCGCTCTCTTTCATTACGGATCGTGCGGCAAGCCATAATTCCAGGAATCGCACATCCTGTTCCAATCACCATCGGAATTACTGATTTTCCTGACAGTCCGACACGTTTAAAAATCGGATCCAGCACTACGGTTGCTCTTGCCATGTAACCACAATCTTCCAACAAAGCAATCAGGAAATACATAACCATTACGAGCGGAAGAAATCCAACAACAGCTCCTACTCCACCTATAATACCATCTACCAGCAGTGCGTGCAAGAACGGAGAAACACCCTCTGTATGCGCTCCGACCCATCCTTGAAACGTTTCAATCCATCCGACAAGCCAGTCCGCAATCCACGTTCCGACCGTTGATTGTGATATATAGAATACAAGAAACATCACTGCTGCAAAGATCGGAATTCCAATTACTTTATGCGTTATAATCTCATCTATTTTGTCTTGAAAATTCTTATCCTTTGTGAATACAGTTCTTTTTTCAACCGCATTTACGATCTGATTGACAAAATTAAATCGTTTTCTATCCGCTTTTTCTACCGCAGCTTTATCCTGAAGATCTACTTCGCCTTGATGATATGGAGCCAACTGCCCACTTCCTTTTGCATCAGCTGCAACACGAACAACTTCTTTTAACCCTTGATCCGACGAAGAAAGGGATACTGTTTGGATTACCGGACATCCTAGCTTCTTAGATAATAAATCACAATTAATTTTTGTCCCTTTTTTCTCAGTTAAGTCACTTTTATTGAGAGCTACAACAACCGGTATTCCCAATTCCAAAAGCTGAGTTGTAAAAAACAAGCTTCGACTCAAATTTGTAGCATCAACAATATTTATAATTACATCCGGGTTTTCGTGTTTGACATAACCGCTTGTAATACTCTCTTCCGAAGTAAACGGCGACATCGAATACGCTCCTGGAAGGTCCACTGCTACCAACTCTTCTTCACTTCCATGAAAACTCTTTTTAATCGGACTTTCCTTTTTTTCTACTGTAACACCTGCCCAGTTTCCTACACGTTCATTTCTTCCCGTAAGAGCATTGTACATCGTTGTTTTTCCACTGTTCGGATTTCCCGCAAAGGCGATTCTCATTCTCTGTTCCTCCTGTTCATTCCTTATCGCTTTATACAAGAATTGCAGAAGCTAATTCATGATCAATGTTATACCTTCCATCTTTGATTGAAACGACACATCCATTTTTCTTACGAGAAACTACAGTGATTTTCTCTCCGCTATAGCAACCAAGCGAAAAAAGAAATGCATTCAATTCTTCATCCTCTGTTTTAATGTCTTTAATGATATATTCTTCTCCTGCATTTACTTTTGTCAAATCCATCGTTCTCTCTTCCCTTCTTGCATCTTTTTGATAATCTTTTTCATTTACACGAGTTAGTATATACTAACTCTCGTGAATTGTCAATACTATTTTTTGGTAATTATTCTCAATAGAATCATACAAAAAATTATGGTACAATACTATATAGTTTCTGCAATATAATTATTTCATTTGCCAACAAGGAGAAATTATGTTTCATATTCAATTAGACCACGTAACTTTTAGCCTAAAAGAAAACCATGATTTTTCATGGCTTTCATCACTCGGCACAGTATTTGCCGTATTTGATCAAAATGATTCCGGTAATATAAGCTTTGGAGTAAAAAATGATGATGGATCTTTCTTCATCAAAGTTGCCGGACTTGCTGCTATAAACTCATTACGTACCAAAGAAGAAAACGTTCTTTCTTTGAAAGAGGCAATGAATGTCTATGAAAACATTCAACACCCTCATTTGATCCAATTGGTAAAACACTATGCTATCGATGATTTATATGTTGCTATTTTTAAATGGGTAGATGGAGATTGCCTATTTGATCATTGGAACTTTACAAAGTATGAGAAGAATCCCCAACTTCTTCCACCGTCCAAACGTTTTCGACAGCTGCCACTTTCTCAACGAGTTAAGTTGTCCAATATACTATTTTCCTTTTTAGAGACTGTTTCCGATTCTGGATATGTCGCTGTAGATTTTTACGACGGAAGTATCATCTATGATTTTCAAAATGATCTTATGACAATCTGTGATATTGATTTATTTCGTAAAAAACCTGCCTGGAACGACATAGGAAAAGATTACTGGGGAACTAAGAGATTAAAGGCCCCGGAAGAATATCAATATGGAGCTTCCATTGATGAAATTACCAATATCTACACTCTCGGCGCGCTGCTTTTTGACAGTTTTTTTGGAAACTATACGGAATTAGAATTACAGAAAAGATATCAGAAATGTGCGTTTGCTCCTTGCTCTCCCGAAAATTGGGAACTGAATTCCGAATGCTATAGAGTTGCAAGAAAAGCAGTCAACAAAGATCGGAACGAACGATATTCTTCTATCCTTGAATTTTATAAAGAGTGGCAAAGAGCTATCAATACTCTATAATATATTGATACAAAAAATGGAGCAGGAAATCATTTCCTACTCCATTTTTATAAATATACAATTCTTATTCTTCGATGTCTTCCGCAATCTCTTCTGCCGCTTCCGCTGCCATATCTTCTATAGTATCTTCCACACCATCCATGATTGCCAAATCGCTTACGTCTTGTAATTCTTCTACGTCTTCGATATCTGTCGTATCTTCTTCCTCATGCATACCTGTATCAAGATTTACATCTCTGTATTTTCTCATACCTGTACCAACCGGAATCAGTTTACCGATGATTACGTTTTCTTTCAGACCGATCAATGGGTCAACCTTTCCTTTGATTGCAGCTTCTGTCAGAACTTTTGTTGTTTCCTGGAAAGAAGCAGCTGACAAGAAGGAGTTTGTAGCAAGAGAAGCTTTTGTAATACCAAGCATGATCTGCTCGCCTGTTGCAGGCTCTTTTCCTTCTTCCACTAATTTCTTATTCACATCTTCAAATTCAAGAACGTCTACCATTGTTCCCGGTAAGAATTCGGAATCACCGTTTTCTTCGATACGGATTTTCTTCAACATCTGACGTACGATAACCTCAATATGTTTATCGTTGATTTCTACACCCTGGAGACGGTATACTCGCTGAACTTCCTGAATCATGTAATCCTGTGCCGCACGAAGTCCTTTGATTTTCAGGATATCATGTGGGTTTACACTACCTTCTGTAAGTTCATCACCTGCTCCTAATACAGCTCCGTCCTGAATCTTGATTCTGGAACCGTATGGGATTAAGTAAGCTTTTGACTCACCTGTTTCATTATTTGTAACGATAATTTCACGTTTTTTCTTTGTATCGTTGATTGTAGCAACACCGCCGAATTCTGTAATGATTGCAAGTCCTTTCGGTTTTCTTGCTTCAAAAAGCTCTTCGACACGAGGAAGACCCTGTGTGATATCTCCACCGGCTACACCACCTGTATGGAATGTACGCATTGTAAGCTGTGTACCAGGTTCACCGATAGACTGAGCCGCAATGATTCCGACTGCCTCACCAACCTGAACAGGTTCACCTGTTGCCATGTTAGCTCCATAACATTTTGCACATACACCGATATGTGATTTACATGTTAATACTGTACGGATCTTCACTTCAGTAATTGGTCCGCCATCTTTGCTTACACCATATTTCATAACTTGCTCTGCACGTTTTGGTGTAACCATGTGGTTTGCTTTTACAATCACATTACCATCTTTATCACAGATTGTCTCACATATGTAACGTCCTGTAATACGTTCCTGTAAGCTTTCGATTTCTTCATTACCATCCATGAATGCTTTTACATACATTCCTGGGATTTCTTCACCTTCACCTACACAGTCTACTTCACGAATACTTAATTCCTGTGATACGTCTACAAGACGTCTTGTTAAGTATCCTGAATCGGCTGTACGAAGCGCAGTATCGGACAATCCTTTACGTGCTCCATGGGCAGACATGAAGTATTCGAGTACGTCAAGACCTTCACGGAAGTTTGACTTAATTGGGAGCTCGATTGTACGTCCTGTTGTATCAGCCATCAAACCACGCATACCTGCAAGCTGTTTGATCTGTTTATCAGAACCACGGGCACCGGAGTCAGCCATCATGAAGATGTTGTTGTATTTATCCAATCCGCTCAACAGAGCTTTTGTAAGAGCATCATCAGTATTTTTCCATGTTTCTACTACTTCTTTGTAACGTTCTTCTTCTGTAATAAGACCACGTTTGAAGTTCTTTGTAATTCTATCCACAGTATCCTGTGCCTGCTGGATCATTTCCGGTTTCTGTGGTGGCACAGTCATCTCAGAAATAGATACCGTCATGGCAGCTCTTGTAGAATACTTGTAACCAGTTGCTTTGATCTTATCAAGAACTTCTGCTGTTACTGTAGCGCCATGTGTATTGATAACTTTTTCAAGAATCTGTTTATTCTGTTTTTTACCTACTAAGAAGTCAACTTCAAGGAGAAGTTCATTTCCCGGAATGCTTCTATCAACAAATCCTAAATCTTGAGGAATGATTTCGTTGAATAAGAAACGTCCCAATGTAGATTCTACATTTCCTGTTAATGTTCTTCCATCCGGAAGAGTCTTTGTTACACGTACTGTAATACGTGAATGTAATGTCAATGCATCGTTCTCATATGCAAGAATTGCTTCATTTAAGTTCTTGAAGAACTTGCCTTCTCCCTTTGCACCCGGTCTTTCCTGTGTCAAATAGTAAATACCAAGTACCATATCCTGTGAAGGTACGGCTACCGGACCACCATCTGATGGTTTCAAAAGGTTGTTCGGTGACAAGAGTAAGAAGCGGCATTCTGCCTGAGCTTCTACAGACAATGGAAGATGAACAGCCATCTGGTCTCCATCGAAGTCGGCGTTGAACGCTGTACATACGAGTGGATGAAGTTTGATTGCTTTACCTTCTACAAGGATTGGCTCAAACGCCTGAATACCAAGTCTATGAAGAGTAGGAGCACGGTTCAACATAACCGGATGCTCTTTGATTACTTCTTCCAGCACATCCCAAACTTCCGGCTGAAGTCTTTCTACCATTTTCTTTGCATTTTTAATATTGTGTGCTGTACCATTTGCAACGAGTTCTTTCATAACGAATGGTTTAAACAGCTCAATTGCCATCTCTTTTGGAAGACCACACTGGTAAATCTTAAGTTCCGGTCCTACAACGATAACGGAACGTCCTGAGTAGTCAACACGTTTACCAAGTAAGTTCTGACGGAAACGTCCTGACTTACCTTTTAACATATCTGATAAAGATTTTAATGCTCTGTTACCAGGTCCTGTAACCGGACGGCCACGACGACCATTGTCGATCAAAGCATCTACAGCTTCCTGAAGCATTCTCTTTTCATTACGTACGATAATGTCCGGAGCTCCTAATTCAAGAAGTCTTTTCAGACGGTTATTTCTATTGATAATTCTTCTGTAAAGATCATTCAAATCAGATGTGGCAAAACGTCCACCATCTAACTGTACCATCGGACGGAGATCCGGTGGAAGTACCGGAATCGCATTTAAAATCATCCATTCCGGTTTGTTTCCTGAACCACGGAATGCTTCTACAACTTCCAAACGTTTTACGATTCTCGCACGTTTCTGTCCTGTTGCTCCTTTTAAACCATTCTGTAATTCTTCGTATTCTTTATCAAGATCAATTGCCTGCAGAAGCTCCTGAATCGCTTCAGCTCCCATTCCTACGCGGAATGCGCTTCCGTAAGTTTCTCTTGCTTCTTGATATTCCTGTTCTGACAATACTTGTTTGTACTGCAGATTTGTTTCACCTTTATCAAGCACAATGTAGGATGCAAAGTATAAAACTTTCTCCAATGTTCTTGGTGAAATATCAAGGATCAAGCCCATACGGCTTGGAATTCCTTTGAAGTACCAAATATGTGATACCGGAGCCGCAAGGTAAATATGACCCATGCGCTCACGACGTACACTTGCTTTTGTTACTTCTACACCACAACGGTCGCAGACAACCCCTTTATAACGGATTTTCTTATATTTTCCACAATGACATTCCCAGTCCTTGCTAGGTCCGAAAATTCTTTCACAGAAAAGACCGTCTCTCTCTGGTTTTAAAGTTCTATAGTTAATAGTCTCAGGTTTTGTAACTTCACCTCTTGACCATTCCAAAATCTTTTCAGGTGATGCCAAACCAATTTTGATCGCGTCAAAAGTCATTGGCTGGTATGTTGCTTCGTTATTTGTTGCTGACATGTAGGCACTCCCTTCTATTCTTCGTCAAGAATTTCATCAAAATCGATATCGTCAGGTTCCTCTTCAATATCTACAAGCTCTTCGCCTTCAAATTCCTGTTTACTGAATCCATGTTCTCCATAAGACTCTTCATCGTCATCGTAACGTCTGTCACCTTCGATGATGGAACGTAAGTCTGTATCACCGTAGTCGATCGTTTCCATAATCTCTACTTCTGTGTTGTCATCTTTTAATACTCTTACATCAAGTCCAAGTGACTGTAACTCTTTCAAAAGTACTTTGAATGACTCAGGGATTCCCGGATCAGGAATATTTTCACCCTTAATAATCGCCTCGTATGTCTTCACACGACCAACAACATCATCAGATTTTACAGTTAAGATTTCCTGAAGTGTATAAGATGCACCGTAAGCCTCCAGTGCCCAAACCTCCATCTCACCGAATCTCTGTCCACCAAACTGTGCCTTACCACCTAATGGCTGCTGTGTAACCAATGAGTAAGGACCTGTAGAACGTGCGTGGATCTTATCGTCTACAAGGTGGTGAAGTTTCAGGTAGTGCATGTGACCGATTGTAACAGGGCTGTCAAAATATTCTCCTGTTCTACCGTCACGAAGACGTACCTTACCATCACGGGAAATCGGAACACCTTTCCACAATTTTCTGTGGTCTCTGTTTTCATATAAGTATTCCATTACTTCCGGCAGTAATTCTTCTTTATATTTTTCTTCAAATTCATCCCACTCAAGATTTACATAATCATTTGCAAGATCAAGAGTGTCCATGATATCAATCTCGTTCGCTCCGTCAAATACCGGAGTTGCAATATTGAATCCCAATGCTTTTGCAGCAAGACTTAAGTGAATCTCAAGCACCTGTCCGATGTTCATACGTGATGGCACACCAAGTGGGTTCAATACGATGTCGAGAGGACGTCCATTTGGCAAGAATGGCATATCTTCTACAGGAAGTACACGGGAAACAACACCCTTGTTACCGTGACGTCCGGCCATTTTATCACCTACGGAAATCTTTCTCTTCTGTGCAATGTAAATACGAACTGCCTGATTTACGCCCGGAGAAAGTTCATCTCCATTTTCTCTTGTAAATACTTTCGCATCTACAACAATACCGTATTCTCCGTGTGGAACTTTCAAAGATGTATCTCTTACTTCTCTTGCTTTTTCACCGAAGATTGCACGTAAAAGTCTCTCTTCTGCTGTAAGCTCTGTCTCTCCCTTCGGAGTAACTTTACCTACAAGAATATCTCCTGCACGAACTTCTGCACCGATACGAATGATACCTCTTTCATCTAGATCTTTGAGTGCATCATCACCAACTCCCGGAATGTCACGTGTGATCTCTTCCGGTCCTAATTTTGTATCACGTGCTTCTGCTTCATATTCTTCAATATGGATAGATGTATATACATCATCCTGTACTAATCTTTCACTTAATAATACAGCATCCTCGTAGTTGTAACCTTCCCATGTCATGAAACCGATCAATGGGTTTTTACCAAGAGCCATCTCACCGTTAGATGTTGATGGTCCGTCAGCGATTACCTGACCTTTCGCAATCTTTTCACCTTTGACAACAATCGGTCTCTGGTTGTAGCAGTTGCTCTGGTTACTACGTAAGAATTTTGTAAGTTTATATGTTTTTCTTGTTCCATCTTCATGTTTGATCGTAATCTCTTTTGAAGTAGAACGTTCTACAACACCTGCTTCCTCAGCTACGATACATACACCTGAGTCAACAGCTGCTTTTGTCTCCATACCTGTTCCGACAACCGGAGCCTCTGTCAACATAAGAGGTACCGCCTGACGCTGCATGTTGGATCCCATAAGCGCACGAGTCGGGTCATCGTTTTCAAGGAACGGGATAAGCGCTGTAGCCACAGAGAACACCATCTTAGGAGAAACGTCCATGTAATCAAACATTGTTTTCTCATATTCCTGTGTCTCTTCGCGATAACGACCGGCAACATTTTTATGAATAAAATGTCCTTCTGCATCCAATGGTTCGTTGGCCTGTGCTACATGGTAGTTATCTTCTTCGTCAGCAGTCATATATACAACTTCTTCGGTTACAACCGGATTCTTTGGATCCGTCTTATCAATCTTACGATATGGTGCTTCTACAAAGCCATATTCATTAATTCTTGCGTAACAAGCAAGAGAGTTGATCAAACCGATGTTAGGACCTTCAGGAGTCTCGATCGGACACATTCTTCCATAGTGAGAATAGTGAACGTCTCGAACCTCGAATCCAGCTCTGTCTCGTGAAAGACCACCCGGTCCAAGTGCAGACAAACGTCTCTTATGTGTCAACTCACCAAGCGGGTTGTTCTGATCCATGAACTGAGAAAGCTGTGAAGAACCGAAGAATTCTTTCACTGCTGCAGTTACCGGTTTGATATTGATCAGTGACTGTGGAGAGATTCCATCTAAATCCTGCGTTGTCATTCTCTCACGAACTACTCTTTCCAATCTAGAAAGACCGATTCTATACTGATTCTGTAACAATTCTCCGACTGCACGGATGCGTCTATTACCCAAATGGTCGATATCATCATCATTTCCAAGACCATACTCAAGATGGATATTGTAGTTGATAGAAGCTAAAATATCTTCTTTTGTAATATGTTTCGGAATCAAGTCATGAATATTCTTTTTGATCTGCTCTTTTAATTCGTCAATGTCGCCGGCTGTTTCTTCTAAAATCTGTGCAAGTACCGGATAGTATACCAGTTCTGTTACCCCGAGTTCTTCTGCGTTCACATCCACAACACTTTCTAAATCTACCATCATACTAGAAAGTACTTTAATGTTACGCTCCTCGCCTTTTACCCAAACAAACGGAACTGCTGCGTTCTGCACTTTATCAGCAAGTTTTCTTGTAAATGTTGTACCTTCTTCCACAAGAACTTCTCCTGTAATCGGGCTCACAACATCTTCTGCTGCTGTCTGTCCTGTAATACGATTTTTAAGAGCTAATTTTTTATTAAATTTATAACGGCCTACTTTTGCCAAATCATAACGTCTTGGATCAAAGAACATGCTCATGATGAGACTCTCTGCACTATCTACTGCAAGAGGTTCACCTGGACGAATCTTCTTATATAATTCCAAAAGACCTTCCTGATAACTTTCTGCCGTATCTTTTCCAAAACTTGCAAGAATCTTCGGTTCTTCGCCGAACAATTCAATAATTTCTGCATTTGTACCATATCCAAGTGCACGAATCAGCACTGTAATCGGTACCTTTCTTGTTCTATCTACACGTACATAAAAAACGTCATTGGAGTCAGTCTCATACTCTAACCACGCACCACGATTCGGAATTACAGTAGAAGAATATAATTCTTTTCCAATTTTATCGTGAGCAATCGCATAGTAAATACCAGGAGAACGAACAAGCTGACTTACGATAACACGCTCTGCTCCGTTGATTACGAATGTACCTGTCGCTGTCATAAGCGGAAGATCTCCCATGAAAATCTCATGTTCGTTGATCTCATCTGTTTCTTTATTATAAAGTCTCACTTTCACTTTAAGCGGTGCTGCATAAGTTGCATCGCGTTCTTTACATTCCTCGATGGTATACTTCACATCATCTTCACATAATGTGAAATCGACAAACTCCAGACTTAAATGACCGCTGTAATCAGCAATCGGTGAAATATCATCGAATACTTCTTTTAATCCTGCATCAAGAAACCATTTATAAGAGTCTTTCTGCACTTCAATTAAGTTCGGCATTTCGAGAACTTCTTTTTGTCTGGAATAACTCATACGAGAACTTTTTCCATTTGTGATGGGACGAATTCTGTTTTTCTCCATTGACGTTTCACTCCTTGTATATTTATTTGGCCTTCGGGTTAATTTCCTCTAATATACAATGAAAACTGTTGGAAAACTTCCTGTTTTCTTCGTTTTCATTACATTATGTGGGCATGATTCTCCACAATAGCGCATTTTTAACTGTATCATAAGGATTTCTGCTTGTCAAGAACTTTTTTTTGAACTGTTTTGTTTTTTTCAAATACAAAAGGATATGCCGATGTGGGGCGATGCATCTTAAACGGCATATCCTTTTCAAATAATGTAAACTTTCTATATAATATTACGAATCCCTTCGCAGATCATTCTGGCAATCCGAGGATTATTCATCGTATACAAGTGAATTCCATCAATGTCACTCACAAGAAGATCTATGATCTGACTCAATGCATAAGACATTCCCGCATCAAAAAGCGCCGCCTTATTATTTGCATATCGATCTATGATCTTTTGAAAACGCGTCGGAAACGATGCTCCACACATTGTAACCATTCTCTGAATCTGCGCCGCATTCACGACCGGCATAATCCCCGGAATGATCGGAACGTCAATCTCTGCAATCCGACTGTTTTCTACCAGTCTAAAAAAATGCTCGTTATCAAAAAACAATTGGGACAACAGTACTTCCGCTCCCGCGTTTACCTTTTCTTTCATATACTTCATTTCATCAATCCTGTTTTCCGACTCCGGATGGCATTCCGGATAACAAGCGCCCAAAAAGCAAAAGTTACTTTTCGGCTTCAAATATCCAATCAAATCCGACGCATGCTTAAAATCTTCCTTTTCTGCAACATCCGGTCTGCGATCTCCTCTAAGGGCAAGTATATTTTCTATTCCTTCCACCGAAAGTATCTTTGCAAACTCATCGATTTCTTGTTTATTATAATGTAAGCAAGTCAAATGTACGACCGGCTCCACATGATATTCATATTTGATCTTTTTCGCCAGTTCAATGGTACGATTATTATTCGAACTTCCTCCGGCGCCAAATGTCACACTGATAAAATCCGGTTTCAACTCGCATAACACTTCTAACGTTGCATCTATATTTTTCAATTCACTATCTTTTTTCGGTGGAAAAATCTCAAACGAAAGACTTTTCTTCTCCTTACATATTTCCGATATCTTCATTTACCTACCATCCTCTTATTATTCTATCGCTACTTATTATAGTTTTTTTTAGTCAGATTGTAAAATACATAAAAATATGAGTTGGGTATAGTTTCAAGCTATAACCAACTCAAATTTTCAGACTTTCTATTTTGTTTTTTTCATATATTTATTTAACGCTTCCAAATAACTGTTCCCCAATCGACTAAGCTTCCCTCTCCGATGCACAATATAGCCAATCCGCATACTGCTCTCTTCCGCAAGCGGAACTGCGATAATATCTTTCCCATTCAGCTCTTTATCAATCACACCGCTACACACCGTATAGCCATTCAATCCGATCAATAGATTAAATAAAGTTGCTCTGTCCCGCACGCGTATATTCTTCTTCCGTTCTAAAGACGAGAAAATCTCCTCTGAGAAATAAAAGGAGTTGTGCTCTCCCTGTTCAAAAGACAAAAAAGGATACGGTGCAAGTTCTTCATTATAAATCAGCTCCTTTTCTGCCAGCGGATGATTTCTGCTGATAAACACATGGGGCTTGGCTACGAATAACTGACGGAACTCCAAATCATGAGATTTCAAAAGCTTTTGAAGCACTGCTTCATTAAAATCATTCAGATACAAGACTCCAATTTCGCTCCTCATTCGAGCCACGTCGTCAATTATCTCATAAGTCTGTGTTTCCCGCAAGCTAAAATCATATTCTTCCTGCCCGTATTCTTTCACAAGATCTACAAACGCATTGACCGCAAAAGAATAGTGCTGTGTCGATACGCAAAACTGCTTCTTGCCGCCATCGTTTCTTTTATATTTGTCTTCCAAGATTGCAGCCTGTTCCAACACCTGTCTCGCATACCCAAGAAAATCTTCTCCCTCTTTTGAGATGCGTATCCCTTTGTTCGTTCTTTCAAAGATTTGAAGGTTCATCTCCTTCTCCAACTCACGGATTGCATTCGTAAGACTCGGCTGGGAAATGTAAAGCCGATCCGCCGCTGCGCGAATGGTGCCGGTTTCCGCCACTGTGATTACATATTTCAGCTGTTGTAATGTCATAAAAGTTCTATCCTTCCACTTTCTCAAATCGATACCTTTGCTGTACATCCGGATATTTCTCGCGATCCACTTCACTCATGAACATCCCATACGGTCTGGCGCAAATTTTAAACGGAGAATAAAGCGCTTGATAAATCACCAGTTTTTCTCCTGTCTCTGTATGCTGTGCAAAAGCAAGCACCTTATATAAATATTCCGATGTCTCCTTGGACACCCACTCTCTTTTGAAATGTTGTACAATATCCCCCACGCAAATATCTCTTGAAATCGTTTCTTCTTCCGCCACTTCCGGTTCTGTCTCCAACTCCACATACTCTTCCCGATCCAAAGATACCGGCACTCCTGTTTTCCCGTAAATATTCACGCCTCCATACCATGTTCCTGTTGTTTCAAAAATATCTCCAACCGCATATTCTGATGAATAGTCGTCATTCTTTTTTACAATTCTGATCTTGCTCATTTTCTACCTCACTTTATTCTTGAAATGCCTCCGCATAATATCCAGACGAAGAAATCGGTTCCCCTGCGTCATGAAGATGTGTCGTATCCCCGAATACTTGACATCGGAAATATGCCGTATCTCCCCTGCGCTCCTCTGTCTGTACTACGCTCACAGAAGTTGGCGCAAGGAAAAAGCCGTGCATCAGAAGAGGCATCGGAATTCCTGTCAAGTGACACATCATAGCTCCGATAATTCCCATATGGCAAAAGAGTACAATCGTATCATCGTTATGTTTTTCCACCTTATAGCAACGCCCATCTCTCACATATCCATAGGATGCCAAAAGTTTATCCAATCCTTCACAAGTTTCCTCATAAATCTTTCTGACATCTTCATTCATAATGTCGCCTTCCATCCAATGGTCACGCTCGTAATACCGATTATCCTTTGTCCAATGCTCCGGGAAAAAGTCCCACGGAACTTTTTTTCTTCCACTGATCGGTTCGTCCACCTTCGCACGAAATTCCTCCAACCAATCGAGTGTCGTAACTTCTCTGTCGATTTTACTCATCCCTGCCTTTGCTGTATCCTGTGCTCTCCCCAATGGAGAAACATAAAAATCCTTCACGTCCCATTTTTGAATCCGGTCTGCAAGGGCATAAGCTTCTCTCCAACCTTTCTCTGTCAATGAATCTATCGAATAATCCGGTTCCCCATGTCTGATAAAAATAATTTTCATTCATCTTCTCCTTTACACTCTTACTACAAGATATTTTAACATACTTTCTTTAGGAATCAAAATCAAAGAAATTCAATGGAAAGAAAATCAACGGGTCATTCACAATCTTTCCGGGAAACGAGGTGTACGTTTAGATTTCCTTGTAATCGACATTAACGGTAACGTATTTGACGTCGAAATGCAAAAAAGAAATCGCGGACATATCCCTAAGAGAACACGATTTTATCAAGGACTCATCGATGCCCCTTTATTAGAAAGCGGAGAAGAAGGATTCGATAAATTAAATCAATCTTATATTATTGTTATCTGCGGTTTTGACCTATTCGGTCACAAAAAATACCGCTACATCTTTAAAAATACGTCTCAAATATCTAAAAAATCGGGTGGAATCTATTAAAGCGAATTCGCAGATTGGAGTGACCTTTATGAAAATGGAAACCAGAGACAGACTCTTAAAAGAAGATGGCGAAAATCGTATCGCCGAACTTATTCGTCTTCTAATGAAAGATGAACGGCTTGACGATTTAAAAAAGATGTCCGAAAATCCTGATTATCGAAAACAATTATTACAAGAATACAACCTATAAAAATCCATTTATACTAAAGGGTGAAGCGACCACCTTGTCACTTCACCCTTTCAACATTTATATCATTTGTTTAAAATACTCATCAATTACCTCTTTCCAGTCACCTTTGCAGATAATATGATGATTACTGATTGGAGCACTCGAAAAATATTCCGTACCATCTAAAAGATGAAGTTTCATTTGGGAACGGCACAAATCACTTCTATGCATCGTCTCAAGAAGTTCTGCTCTTCCAGCATAAAATCGTTGCAATGTATCATCACATTTAAAAATAGTCATTGCCTGTGGTTCAATATCACATGTGACAGCAACTCCAATTCCCGACTCAAAGTGTGTCATCAAACTATAGGAATCCGGCATGTCGATTGGGAGTGTGCAATGAGCAAAAATAATTTCACTCTTTTCCGGATCCATGCAACTAGGATTTGCCATAAAACCAGACTCTCCTGTAAGCGCATTCAAAACAGTCATACTCACTAAGCTCTTCTGATCCCCTTCACAAGCCGCAGGAATTCCTTCAGCATTTAGAATCGCTAATGCAAGACAACCTGTTGTGTGAATCAAATCCAACAAATCAAAGCATTTTACAGTCACTCCGGCCAAATCATATTTTTCAATCAAACGTTTTAATGCTCCATATACATTTAACGCCTTTTCTATTTCTTCTATATTATATGATTTCTTTTTCAAATCTTCTGTATATTGATTTTCCGGATAACCACCTTTGTGAAATTCTTCCACAAGTTCCTCCAAACCAAAAAGAACAAATTCCATACCACTCACTTCTTTTAGTTTTGCAAAATCAGCATCACTCGCAATAAGGCCACCTGGTTCCCCAAAACACCCAAGTCGAAGATGCCTCATATGTTCCTTCGCTTCTGCCACCCTTTTCAAGACATTAAGTCGTTTCGCCATAGTTTCCGGTGACCCGTGAATGATTTCCCCTTTCAATCCACGTTCTTGAAGAAATCCCATAATTTCCATAGATGCAGCCAGAGAATTATATCCTGGAGTTGTCAGGAGAATATACGGTTCCTTTGTTTGTTCATAGATTGCTTCAAATCCACGTTCTGCTCCACCTGACGCAATAAAATATACCGGAAGCGGCTGTTTTTTTACTTCATCCATTTCAGCACATGTTACACTTTCCCCCATGGCTTCACTTAACTGTTTCAAAAACTCTTCACTATACGCCGGAATATTTCTATCATTACACTCCGCAGGTCCCATAAGAAATTTTACTTTCAATTCTCCCATTGTCAATTCCTCCTTTTAAATCATACTTATTCCACTCTTAATGTTCTATAAATATATTCTTTATATTTATCAGGATAAAGTTTGCTACAAATATATACATTTGGCTCTTTTCCCGAGAAGAAATTAGAATCTACCAATACGCTACCATAACTTGGTCCATTAGAAACATCCACTTCGCAATAGTACTTTTCACAATGTTCGATACATTCCGAATATAACGCCGCCGCCATTGCAGACGGATCTGCCATATCCAAATAATTATCACCGAAACGTTCACAGTTCATTTCCATTAAACATTTATTACAGTCTATAGCAAATTTCCCAAGCTCGCTTCCGTTTCTTATTTTTTCAATTTCCTGTGGGTTCAACATACTATCACCAAGACACGCATCCCAACCCACAAAAATAATCTTATCCAATCCGGATTCTACAACAATCTTTGCAGCTTCTGCATCTTGCCAAATATTAAACTCAGCAACAGGCGTTACATTTCCTACCCCTAAGCCTGCCGTTCCCATAATCACAATTTTTCCCGCTTTTTTCATCGCCTCATAATCAAGACGAATTGCAATCGCCAAGTTAGTCACCGGTCCCAATGCAATAATATCAATTTCTCCATCTTCGCTTTCACGAAGAGCGTCCAGCATCTTTAAAACACCATTACCTTCTTGTACTTTTAATCTTTTTGGAACAAGACCAATATCGCCCATCCCATCATTTCCATGTGTTTCATGCGCATAAATCAATTCCTTTAGAATCATTTTATCGCATCCCTTATATACCGGTGGTTCATAAGTTCCCGCCTTTTCAATTGTTGTAAGTGTATTAATTGCCGCTTGATCTACATGCACGTTTCCAGATACTGCAGAAAACATTAAAATTTCATATGCCGGATCATTCAACGCCATTGCAATCGCCATTGCATCATCAGAACCACAATCTGTATCAATAATGATTTTTTTTCTCTTATCCATTTTTTGCCCTCTCTTTATTTCTCCGGAAAAATATCGTCAAGAGGCCATGTTGTCATATTATGATACATGTCCTGCCACTGCAGTATCTCATAATTACAGCTTGTTGCAAATATCTCCAGTAATTTGTTTATTTCCGTTTCTGTTTTATTTTCACAAAGCTTATTCACCATTTTAATTTCATTTTCTGTTTTTTCGACGTACGGATCACTTACATAAAATGCAAGCCATTGATAATACATATCGTCATGTGGTAATGTACACGAATTCAATAGATCTTCTGCAAAAAAACGATATAAAATATTGCATGGGAACAATGCCATCATAGTCTCAGCCAGTCCTCCTTGTTCCGCACACATCAATTGAAACGATGTATAAGAACGTTTTCCCGGAGCCTCAACTACTGCATCCAATTCTTCGAGACTTACGCCAATCTGTTTTGCCCAAAAATCTCGATTAAACATTACAGTTCCTTCCATTGTATTTTTTACAATCTTATACCACTCTTCCATTTCAGAAAAATTTCTACACTTTGAAAATCCAACTGCCCAACAGCGAGTATAATCCATTAAATAGTGATAATTCTGCTTAATCTGGAATTGAAATCTTTCCATAGACATTGTTCCATTCAATATATCCTGCATATGCGCTGTCTTTTCAATAATAGGGCACACTTTTTTTATGATTGGAACAAGTTTTTCTTCATATATTCCCACTGTTTTTTCCTCTCTATTTATGACTTTTTCTTATCTTCATCAATCAGAATCTTTATTGCATCGCACGCAAGTTCTATTGTATGGTCATTCATACTTCCATATGCCATAATGGCACCTGCTCTTGCACCTCGAATGGAGGATACTATAAACAATGCCGCAGTCTCCATCTCTGATGCCATTACACGGCTTTTTTCCCACGCACTCCATCGTTGATTTAATCTATCGCTATTTGGCATACTGTTCGGATCATGTTGACCGTAAAACGAATCTTTTGATTGAGCAATTCCTTCTGCAAATTTATAGCCTTTCGTTTCACATGCTTTTGCAAGTGCATCTACAACGTGACGATCTGCCATAGCCGGATATTCAATCGGAACATAATGTACTGTTGTTCCTTCATCTCTGACAGCACCTGTAATAATTACCCCTTCCAGACTCTCGTCATAACTTTCCGGACACACTCTTCCACATGTTCCAATTCTTATAAATGTATCAGCACCACAATGGATCAACTCTTCAATCGCAATCGCCGCCGAAGGACAACCCATCCCTGTACTTGTCACGGAAACTTTTTCTCCATTCAAAGTTCCTGTCCATGTTTTATGTTCTCTGTTATGAGCAATCACTCTCGCATTTTCCAAATGTTGTGCAATAATATCCGTACGAAACGGATCTCCCGGAAGCAACACATATCTTCCAACATCACCTTTCGCACAGCAAATATGATACTGTTGTCCTTTATCATTCAACACTTCTTTACTCTGAACTGCCATTTCTAAGCCTCCTTATTTTTCTCTGCTATTTCTAGTAAATTTCCGGTTTCTTTTCTGTTGTATTTGCCCAAAGTATCGCAGACGCAATCGCACTTATAAGAACCATTACAATTGCATAACCGATAGAAATATGAATTCCCAATGCTCCTACAACCATTCCCGTTACTATTGGAGTAAATATATCCGATGCACCACTTGCTGTCGCTACAAGCGAACTTGCAACACTAATTCTTTTATATCCAATTCTTGTAGCAATCGTTACGATTACACTAAACAAGACTCCAAGGAAGAATCCAGCTACAAAAAATGCCACAAAATACATTTCTGATTTATTAATCATAAGAGCAACTGTCAAAATCGTTCCCGATAATACGAAATTTCCTAACAAGACAACTTGTGCACTCACTTTCTTCAAGACAATTACAAACAAGAACGAACCAACAACACAGCCCACATTGTAAACTGTAAGCATAAAGGCTGATGTAGCTGGAGAAATTCCCATTCCCTCTGCAAAACTTGAAATATAGAGTCCCAAAGTATTTACAACCGCACTATACGCCGCACATACTATAAAAAGAGCAATATATGCAATTGATGCTTTCTTTACATACAATGGTTTTACACTTTCTTCTTGCGCTTCCGTTTGCGCTTCCGAATTTATCTTAACAAACGGAATCAAAATTAACATAACAATCGGCACAATCAGCAAAATGTAATATGCATAGTAAAATGGTTTCCCTCCTGACAATAGTATTCCGACTAAAAACGGTGTTGCAAAACTTCCCAAACCAAACAATGCCTGTCCTGCACTCAAAGAGCCTGCATAATTTTCTTTCACAACCATGCTTAAAAGTAATGGGCAAACCGTATCTTGCGCTCCCATACCAACACCACCTAAAAATGCAAAACACATTCCAGCATAGTAATTTACAACTGTCGGAAGCCCAAACAAGAATACAGCAACCATCAAAACTCCACCTGCAAGTACTTTCATAGGACCCAATTTTTCCACCATACGTCCGGTAATATAAACAGTCGAAAGTCTACCCAAGGCATACGCCGAACCAAGTAGAACAACCTTATCTAATTCCATTCCATAGAGTTTCACTAAATGCGGCAAACTGCTCCCAACTACAATACATGCTGCCCCTGTCAGAAAATACATTGCAAATGCCAATAATGCGATTAATTTTTGATTCTTCTGCATATCATCTACCTACTCATTATTTTTTGTACTGCATCTTCTATATTGATCACTTCACCTTCAATACCAAGCGCCCTGCATACTCTGCTAACATAAGGTTGCTTTAACATTGCTTTTTCAAGCGTCTCATAATCCCAAAATATTTCTGTTGGGGTACCGCTTTTTACAACTTTTTTCTTCGCCATTACAATAATCTTCTCGAAATTATCAGCTACAAATTCCATATCATGAGAAATAGTGATTACTGTTTTACCGTACTCATGAAGCACTTTCAATATATGACTTAGTCTTTTGTTTCCATCCATATCTTGGCCTGCTGTCGGTTCATCAAAAATCAAAACATCTGTATTCATTGCGATAACAGCAGCAATCGTAACAAACTTTCTCGTAGAAAGCGGAAGATTAAACGGATTTTCATCACGGTACACATCCATACCAGTAATCTTAAGAGCTGCTTCTACTCTTTTATCTTCCTCTTCTTGATCAAGTTTCATCATCTTCGGTCCAAAACGAACTTCACTTTCTACTGTCGAATGGAAAATTTGGTCATCCGGATTTTGAAATACATAGCCCACAACTCTGGAAATTTGAGCCGTCGTATAATCTTTTGTATTCATTTCTCCAATCAGTACGTCCCCTTTTGTTGGACGCAAAAGTCCATTCATCATTTTAACAGTTGTTGTTTTTCCAGCTCCATTTTGTCCGACAATTGCAACATTTTCTCCACCTTTGATTTCCATGTTAATATTGTCTACCGCTAAAAATCCACCTGGGTATGAGAAACTTACATCTTTTAAAACCAAATCCTTCATTACATACCCCTCTCTTTCAACGCTTTTGTTATCACATCAACCGCCTGTTTTTCTGTTACTGGGATTTCGCTAATTGGAAGTCCTTGTTCTTTCAATCTACTGCCCAAAATAGCAACTTGAGGAAGTACGATCCCTTTTTCAGCAAGGGTCATGTCTGATAAAATATCCTTCTTATCCCCCGATGCAATAATTTCTCCATCTTTAAATACAAGAACTTCATCTGCATACTCCGCAATCAGGTCAATTTTATGTTCCACCAAAACAATTGTTTTGTGCCTATCCTTCAATGCTTTAATAATTGCAAAAACGCTTTCCGTTCCTTCCGGATCTAATTGGCTCGTTGGTTCATCAATAATCAAAATATCTGGTTCCAATACAATTACAGATGCTAACGCTACTCTCTGCATCTGTCCTCCCGATAAATCAAAAGGATTTTTTTCTGCCAGGGCTTCGATATCTGTCATTTTCATAACATCAACTACGCGTTTTTCTATTTCCTCAACCGGAACCCCTAAGTTCTCTAATCCATACGCAACTTCTTCAAAAACAGTATCTTTTACTCCGCTAATTTGAGTAAATGGATTTTGAAACACAAACCCTATTCTAGATGCTATATTTCCACCGTACTCAGCAATCGGTTTCCCTTCTACAAGAACTTCTCCTTCTATCTCTCCTTTATAGAATTCAGGAATAAATCCTCTAAGAAGCGCACAAAATGAAGTTTTTCCCGCTCCATTTTCTCCTATAACACCATAGAACTTCCCGCGCTCAATCCCAACATTCAAATTCTTTAATGCAGGTTCTTTTGCCAACGGATACGAATACGTAACATTATTCACCTGAATTACATAATCCATAACGCAACCCTCCCTGCTATTGTAATAAGTGTAATAAGAACAGCAACAATTGTTACTTGTTTCTCAATTCCTGATTTTTCAAGTTCAAATACGTGTGTTTTCTTTCCTTCCACAGAAAAACCTCTCGCCTCTAATGTAAGCACTCTTTCTTCAGAACTAATCACCGCTCCGAGAATCAACGGAACAAGTGATGGGAAAAATGCTTTTGCTCTTACAATCATATTTCCTTCTGTTTCCACGCCTCTTGCTTTTTGAGCATTCATAATTGTTTTACTGTTTTTCCCTAAAATCTCTATCATCTGCAATGTTGAAGTAAATACATACGCTGCCTTGTGACTCATTCCAGAATCTTCCAACGCCCTTGAGATTTCTTTATTTTCTGTAGTTTGGAATAACCATACAAAAATTCCAGCAATATTCATAATTAAAAATGATAAGGAAATTGCTGTTTTCAATCCTTTTTCATAGATAGTAAGGAATCCAAATTTTGCAACCAATTCTCCACCTGGTACTAAAAAGGTCTGTACTACTAAAATGAGAAGTGCAATCAATGCAACTGCTTTTAACGCTTTAACACACCGCTTTAAGACTCCACTTACAGCACACAAAATTGGAATCATAAAAAATAACGGAATCAAGCATAACGCCAACTTATATTTTGTTACAGGAATTGTTCCAATAACAAATGTGCACACTGTGTACAGAATTACTACCAGTAACTTTGTCGATGGATATAACGCTGCCATTTTGTTTTCTTTATGAATTTGAATTTTTTCAATATATGTCTTTTCCATAACATCCTCTTTTACAATGTGATTATTAATAAGTTATCTCTAGAGACTTGCAGGAGGGCAAGTCATTCTTTTTATTTATTCTTTTCTTTTATGTAATTAGCGCCACAACCAAATTTTACAAGAGTACGTGGCGGGATTACTTTTATTACGAGCCAACAAATTACAAAAGAAATAATTCTGTCAAGAACTGTAAAAATACCTTCTGTTCCAAAAAATGCTGCCCAAATATTTGCTCCTGCTGCCATAGCTGCCGCTGTAATCAAAGATGTACCACTTCCAGTAACACCACCGTACACAAGCACTACAATTGGCGCTGATGAAACAATTGATACTGCAGCCATGATAAACATAGAAATAAGCCATTTCCACCAAACACTAAACATTTTTCTCCTTGCAAGAAAACCTGTTACAAGACCTGCAAGAACATTGACTGGAATAAATGCAAAGTTTACCGGGTTCGCAATACCTGTAACAATATTGGTAAGTCCTCCGGCTACCGCTCCTACCCATGGCCCACAGAGCATCGCCGCAAAAATTGTACCGATTGTGTCAAGATACATTGGCAATTTTAAAATAGATGCCAACTGTCCCCCTACAAAGTTAACTGCTACCGCTACTGGAATAATTAAAATCGCCAGCATTGAAAAATCCTGCTTAATAGAATATTTCTTGTTTTCCATTCTCTTTTCCTCCTTTTTCTTTAAACTTACCTCCTGTGTCTCTCAGATCAGGCAAATAAGAATTATCTGCCAATATTTCGAACTTGACTTTATTGTAGTTCAATACTACAATATCAAAAATGACAGTTGTCAGTTTTTCGTATACTTTTAACAATGAAAGCGAGGTTTTTACAAGTTTTATGTACAATAACACCATACAAGCTTTGGAAATGATACTCAACCAAACATACAACAAAAGCGATCCCATCATTTCCTTCAAGGATATTGTCCCAGCGAGTCAATTGGTTGTATTGAAAAAAAATGATATTATCATCCAACAACACGAACCTCTAAAAGACATGTACTTTCTGTTAAGCGGATATGTATCTGTTTTAAACCAAATTGATTGGAATGATGATAACGTTATTGACTCTTTAGAACCTCTTGATATTCTCGGATTTATCGAATATCTAAATGGTGGCGACAGCTACACAGCCTATGTCGTTGCAGACTCCAAATGCGTTCTTTATCGCATTCCAATCAAAACATTTGCTAAAATCATTCAAGAAAATGCTTATTTATGCTACAAAACTTTAGTTGTCTTCTCCCACATCACTTCGCACAATATGAACCGGGCAGAAGTCAAATCTCTCTTTCATTCTCGGGATGTAGTCGGACATTACTTGTTCATCCAAGCAAATCAAAACGGCCCCCTTCCTTTTACCTGTCCTCTTACGCGTTCTACACTGGCGGACCGATTACATATTAATTTGAGAACCTTGTACCGACATCTCGATTATATGAAAGAAAATGGATTTTTATGTCTACACGGAGGAAAAATAGTCATTGACCAAGAGCATTTCGAACACTTAAAAAAACGTTACGGAGATGTAGTCTTATAATCTACTATTGAATTTCTTCATCTCATATGCTACATTCAAAATAAATTATTTCTTTTGGAGGTTACTATGAAAAAAATTCTATTTGTTTCACACTGTATTTTAAACACCGCATCCAAAGTTGTCCTCTATGATCAAGAAGAAATCGAAGCTGAAGAGCTCCTAAGGAAAAGATTCATGCGACAGGTAATTGATAACGACATCATGGTCATCCAACTCCCATGCCCAGAGTTCACACTTTACGGTGCAAAACGCTGGGGACATGTAAGTAATCAATTCAACAACATATTTTTCTGCAAACACTGTCGCGAACTTCTCACCCCAATCCTTGATCAGTTGGAAGAATATCTCTCAAATGATGATATGTTTGAAATACTAGGATTTGTAGGTGTTGATGGAAGTCCAAGTTGTGGCGTCGACTATACATGCAAGGGAAACTGGTACGGCTCTTTTGGAGGACGTACTGACTTGGCAGAAACACTCGCAGACTGCCATCTGGAGAAAGGTCCTGGTGTGTTCATGGATGAACTTCAAAAAATGCTAAATGAAAGACATTTGAAAAAGAAAGTGATTGTAACCTCACTTTTTGCACCCGAACCTGAAAAATGTATGAATCTCATTCAGAAATAACGGATTTTCTTAAACAAGATAAAAGGCATAGGATTTACGTTCTACATAAATCCTATGCCTTTTATCTTAACCACAACATCTTACTTTTTTTCAAATACAGCTCTTTCGGCATCTTTTGTTTCTCGATATCCCATTGATATTTTGATACTTTCCAATCAATCCGTTCTATTCCATCTCTTCGAGGCAAAAAACTGATATTATATTCAAACAGATCTTCTGTAATTTCCGCTCCCCATACAGGAAAAGTCACAAACGGATCACAGACCGGTTTGCAAACTTCAAACTCATGAGCGCGAATTCCTACTGCCACAACACGTTCTGCATCGATACTTTCGGGTACTTCCATAGAGATCCCCCAATCCGGAAACCGAATTTCTTCACCAGCTTTTTGGACTGCCGTAATATTTTTACACCCTGTAAGTTTTGCAATTTCTACTTTTTCCGGAATTTCAAACAACTTCTTCGTAGGCTTCTGTCCGATTATTCTTCCCGCATCAATGACTATTGTTTCTTCGCTAAAACGATAAATCTCGTCCCTACTATGAGATACAAGAATAACCGTTCCCGGATAGTCCTTCAATATCTCCATACACTCCCGCTGCATCTTATCTCTCAAATACACATCTAATGCAGAAAAAGGCTCATCTAAAAGAATTACTTCCGGCTCATAGATTAAAATTCTCGCAAGCGCAACTCTTTGCTGCTGACCTCCGGAAAGCTCGCCAGGCAATCTGTTTTCCAGTCCTTCCAAATGAAAACGCTTTATCATTTCAGAAACTTTTCGTTGTTTTTCTTCTTTTCCACATCGCAAACTAATTCCAATATTTTTTTCCACAGTCATCGTCGGAAACAGTGCATAATTCTGAAATAAATATCCAATTTTTCTTTTTTGAGGCGATATATTTATTTTTCTCTCCGAATCGAAAATACATCGATCATTCCAGACAATTCTTCCCACATCCGGCGATTCTATCCCCGCAATGCTTTTTAGCGTTAAACTTTTTCCACAGCCGGACGCTCCTAGAATCCCTATCCGTCTGCTCTCACTTTTAAATCGGATATTCAAGTGGAATCCTTCCAATTTCTTTTCGATATCTACTTCTATTCCCATATTACCACCGTCTTATCTGTTTGAGATGTTTTCCGATTATCAGATTCATAAGCACGATTATCCCAAACGCAATCAACATTACAATCCCTACCCAGACTCCGGCAGTGACATAATCTCCGTCCTGCATAACCATCGCTATTTTTTGCGAGATTGTTCCCGTCTTTCCCGGAATATTCCCTGCAAGCATAGAAGTTGCCCCATATTCCCCAAGCGCTCTCGCAAATGTAAGAATTGTACCGGACGCAACTCCCGGACCAGCGGCAGGGATTATGACCTTCCAAAATATAGAGAATTCTGACATTCCAAGTGTTCTGGCCGCATATATAAGATTCACATCTACCTGCTCAAATGCCGCTCTCGCATTTCGATACATCAGAGGAAATGCAATCACAGTTGCCGCAACCACACAGCCTGCCCAGGATTGGATCACTTTCACATTCCATTCCGTCATAAGAAACCGGCCAATCGGTCGCCTCGTACTAAAGATCAACAGCAAAAAGAAACCGGCTACTGTAGGCGGCAACACCATAGGAAGGGTTAGAAATCCATCTAGTAACGCCTTCGCTTTAGATCCTGCTTTTACCGCCTTATTCGCGGCAAATATTCCTAGGAAGAACGAAAAAATTGTCGCAACAACTCCCGTCTTCAAAGAAACCCACAATGGACTGTAATCCAAATTCATAAGTATTTCTTTCACTTCTTCCATCTTTACTCCACATTTGTATCAAAATAATAATTTTCAAATATAATTTTCGCTTCTTCCGACAAAATATATTGTCGAAAATCTTCCGCCGTTTCTTTCTGTAATTCATCTGCTGCCGGATTGTTCACACAACAAATCGGATATCGTACGTCTCCTGTCAGATCATAACTCACCGCTTCTAACACTTCTACCTGTTCTTCATATCCGTAAATATCCGAATAATATGTCGTCCCTACCTCGCAAGCTCCTTCGGTTACAGCTATCAACACTTTGCTCACATTATCCTGTTCACTGATTTCCACATCTCCGAGCGCTTGCGCTATCTGTTCTGTTGTGATTTTGGAATTATCTTCTGTATTTTCCAAAACCCCAAGACTTACAAGAGCCTCTCTCGTATACTTTCCAACCGGAACGCTTCCTCCTGCCATAGCGATACTTTTTGCTTTTCCAAGAGTAGAAAGGCCTGTCACTGACGTTCCACTGTCTTTTCGCGTCAGAACAACCACTTGATTATTCACAACATCTTTCCTTGTTCCCTCTACGACAAAACCGTCTTTTTCCAACGTATCCATCTGTTTTTGCGCCGCCGAAAAGAACAGGTCGCATTCATATCCTTCCTGTATCTGCGTCAAAAGCGTTCCCGAACTATCCGCATGAAATGTAATCTTCACATTCGGATGCTCTTGCTGATATCTTTCCGCCAATTCTTCCATAACTGTATGTAGGCTTGCTGCAATAAATACCTGTATCTCCGTCTCCTCCTTTTCTTGATTTGACGCCTCTTCCTCTTTCACTTCCGTTTTCCCACAAGCTACCAGATTCCCCAGCATGACCAGCACAATTACACAAACCGTAAGTTTCTTCAAAAATACCGTATTCTTCATCTCTACACTCCTTTCCCAAATCCGCAATTCGGGAACGTACATATCGGACAATTTAGACATAGTCCGCCTTCTCCCAACCGATCCAACTCTTCTTTTTCTATTTTTTCGCCTGCCAAAAGCCGCGGAAGCACAAGATCAAATATCGTTCGTTTCGCATACATTACGCACCCCGGAAGACCAACTATCGGAATCTCTCCCTTCACATACCCAAGCATAAACATTGCCCCCGGTAACACCGGAGCTCCATAGGTCACAATCTCCGCTCCTGTATTTTTAATCGCAAGAGGCGTACGATCATCCGGATCTACACTCATCCCTCCTGTACAAATGATCATATCCATTCCGGCATCTACCATGCTCTGTATAATTTCTGTAATCTGCTTATGATCATCACCGGACAATTTCTGCATCTGAATCTCCATACCATATTCGGCCAATTTTTCACGGATCACCGGAGTAAAAGAGTCCTGAATTCTCCCTTTATACACTTCACTTCCCGTTATTACAAGCCCGATTTTCTTCTGTTGATACGGAAGGATTTGAAAGATTGGTTTTTCTCCCGCTACTTCCTTTGCACGTTCCATCTTTTCCTTTTCGATTACAAGAGGAATGATTCTAGTTCCGGCTATTTTGTCTCCTTTTTTCACCGGAAAATCTCCATATCTAGAAGCAATCATCATTTCTCCAAGTCGATTTACATTCCGAAGCATTTCACGTTCAATCTTTAAAACTCCGTTGCAATCTGCAATCAGTTCAATCTTTCCCTCTTTTACTTCTGTTTCGTGCATTCCTTCTCCTTTGCAGATGGAACACAATATATCTGCCGCATCGTTCTCATGCAGCATTTTTTCATCATTTTCCCATATATAGATATGTTCTTTTCCAACACTCAGTAAAACCGGAATATCTTCTTCTCGAATGATATGACCCTTTCGAAAAACTGCATCCTTTACGACTCCCGGTATAATTTGTGTAATATCATGACAAAGAATCTGCCCTACAGCTTCTTCCGTCTTACAAAGCTTCATTCCATTCACCTCCACAATTCTTCTTTTTATTATATAGTACAAACAAGGCTATTGCAATTTTATTATGTATATCCGATATCGCTTCCTCAAACTGCTCAACGTTTTTATTTACATATCTTTTTTACCAATGTATAATGCTCTTATCAAAGAAGGAGGTTCTTATGTCAAACAGAAAAAAATTATTTCAGACTGCCCTTCAGCTCTTCCAGGAAAAAGAAGATTTTATATTTGCAGTTATTATTGAAAGTTCCGGTTCCGCTCCTCGAAAAGCCGGCGCCAAAATGCTGATTCGCTCTAACGGAACTATTTACGGAACAGTCGGTGGCGGCAGCATCGAATACACCGCCATCAAAGACGCGCTACATGCTTTTGAATCCAAACAAACTTTCACAAAGCAATATGATTTGAGCAATCGTCACGCCGCAGAGCTCGGCATGATCTGCGGAGGGACTGTCACGATTCAATTTCAGTACGTCTCACACCAGGACACAAAGCTCTATCAATACTTCCAAGAAGAATCTCTCAAGCAATCAAACAGAGTCTATATCTTTGGAGGCGGACATGTCGCACAAGAGTTAGTCCCTATTTTGAATCGTCTGGAATTCTCTTGTATCGTATTTGACGATCGACCGGAATTCGCAAATCACAGTATCTTCCCTGATGCGGAAAAATGTATTGTTGGAGATTTTAAGCACTTGGAAAAATTCGTCCAAATTCAAACAACGGATTTCGTCTGTGTCATGACAAGAGGTCACGAATTCGATTATCTCGTTCAAAAACAAGTATTGCAAACAACTGCACATTATATCGGCGTAATGGGCAGTCGAAAGAAAACTTTAGCAATCTGCAAGAAACTACTTGCCGATGGCTTTCTCGAGTCAGAAATCAATCGTTGTAAATCTCCGATTGGTCTGGATATCAAAGCAGAAACCCCGGCAGAAATTGCCATCAGCATCGCAGCCGAATTGATTCAAATTTTACATAAAAACTAATTTTATACACAAAAAAAGATGTGCAACTGCACATCTTTTTTACAAATCCAAATGGATTATTTTAAGTTAACTTCAGCGCCTTCAGCTTCTAATTTAGCTTTGATTTCTTCAGCTTCTGCTTTAGAAACAGCTTCTTTAACTACCTTTGGAGCTCCGTCTACAACTTCTTTAGCTTCTTTTAATCCAAGTCCTGTGATTTCACGAACAACTTTGATTACTTTAACTTTAGAAGCACCTGCAGAAACTAATTCTACGTCGAACTCGTCTTTTTCTTCTGCTGCTGCAGCTCCATCTCCAGCTGCTGCTGCAACTACAACACCTGCTGCTGCAGATACACCAAATTCTTCTTCACAAGCTTTTACTAATTCGTTTAATTCTAATACGGATAATTCTTTGATAGCTTCAATAAATTCAGCTGTTGTTAATTTTGCCATTATGATATCCTCCATTTTTCGTTTTTATTCACATTCGATCATGTAATTTATATTGCGAAGCAATTATGCCTCTGCCGGAGCTTCTTCTGTTGCAGCTCCTTCACCGTTCTGCTCTGCGATCTGATTAAGAACACGAGCAAGATTTGTAATAGGTGACTGAAGACTTCCAAGTAATTTGGAAAGTAATTCTTCTCTTGAAGGTACTTTAGATAACTCAACGATTCCGTTTGCGTCATAAACTGTTCCTTCAACAACACCTGCTTTTACTTCAAGAGCTTTCGCTTCTTTTGCAAATTTGCAAATGATTCTTGCTGGAGCTGTAGCGTCATCTTTAGAAATAGCGATAGCGCTTGGTCCTTCTAAATATTCATCAAGACCTGCAAATTCAGTTCCTTCAAAAGCTCTTCTCATCATTGTGTTTTTACAAACTTTGTAGATAACGCCTGCTTCTCTCAATTCTTTACGCATTGCTGTATCCTGAGCTACTGTTAATCCACGGTAGTCTACCAATACAACTGACTGAGCGTCTTTTACGTCTTCTGCAATAGCCTGTACTACTGGTTGTTTTAATTCAACTTTTGCCACGAATGGTGCACCTCCTTATAGATTTTAACTGGCACCGCCGATAAAAAAACCTCTATGTCCAAGACATAGAGGTTCAAAATTCATAGTAAGAATTCATATCTCCTCGGTAGGCGTCTACAACTTATGCCTTACGGCACCTACTGTCTTCGGCAGTTACTATGATAAGATATCATATATTCTATTTGTTGTCAAGTCCTTTTTATCGTTTTCTTCCGATTCGATAATCCATCTTCATTACATTCGCAATACTTCTCGTCAGAATATCCACAATATTAAATCCAAAAGCAATGGCAAGGCACGTTACAATAAGTACAACTGTCTCATCTATTGCCATTTGTCTGTCTTGACTTGCGATTCCATACATCATGTAAAAAAGATTTGGTCCCGGAATTAACGGAAAGACAGAAGCTGTCAGAAAAATCGTAGACGGCGCCTTATTTACTCTAGACATAACGAATGCATAGAATGCGACAAATACTGCAGCTACCAAAGTCGCCACAAAATTACTCGGCGTAATCTCAAATACTATCACATAAATTCCCCATGTAATAAACGCTCCGATTCCAGAGTACACAACTTGTCTCCCTCGTATTTTAAATACAAAAGCAAATCCTACACAGGCAATTGTACATGAAATAAGCTGCACCAAAACGCTATTATTTAGCACATATCCTTCTGCCGAAACTCCGTCCAATAAAAACATGGCAAGAGCTGTTCCACACGCGATTCCTGATGCTCCCAATATGGAGTTCATAATATTAATCGCTCCGGAAATGTAGTCTTTCTGCAAAATTTCACGAATACCATTAGTTGTACTAAGTCCACTAATCAAAAGCATTACGATTCCGATCATAATTCGTTCCGGATGACTTCCAATCCCCATTCTAACAGCGACGATAATAATCACCTCTGACAAAAATGAAAGGATCAGGTTGTATGCCATCATATTTTCTTCTCGTTTACTCAACCAGCCGCCGACTATTGCAATCATCAGAGATACAATAACCGCTACAATAGCATCTTCAAAATTACATCCAAAGAACACCGCAAATCCAGTTCCACCCATCACAGAAGCGATATACTTTGTAAACCATTTTTGAGGCGGTCTGCTTAAGACATCCTCATATCTTTCTCTCAATTCATTTTCATCCGGCGTATGCTGACATACATAACGACACAAATTGTTCAAATAATCCAATCTGTCAAAATGCATATCAAAAGATTCGATCTGTCGGATCTGAGTAATAAACTCTCCTTCAGGAGTCTCTACCGTAATCTGAATATTACTTGGTATTACAAACACATCATACTTCACAAATCCATATGCCTTGCACATTCTGTACAGACTGTCTTCCAATCTAAAATTTTCCGCTCCGCTTTTTAGCATGGACTCTCCAATATCAAGAATCCCCTGCACAATTCTCGTATAATTCATATTGCACCCCTCACACATTTTCTTTCTGATGTAATCTTACCATTGTTTTTGCAAAAGTCAATACATAAAACAAAAATAATAGAACGCATTCTATTTTATCAAAAAAACTGTGCATAGTCTTTGACTATGCACAGTTTCATTTATCAACGATATGCGAATAATTAAGCTAATTTAGCTGGGTTAATCTTCACACCAGGTCCCATTGTAGATGTTAAAGTAACACTTCTTAAGTACTGTCCTTTAACAGCTGCTGGTTTAGCTTTGTTAATTGCATCAATAAGCGTCTGGAAGTTGTCCGCTAACTGCTCCTCTGTGAAAGAAGCTTTTCCAATTGGCACATGGATAATGTTTGTTTTATCTAATCTGTACTCAATCTTACCAGCTTTGATATCAGCGATCGCTTTTGTTACGTCCATTGTAACTGTTCCAGCTTTCGGGTTAGGCATTAATCCTTTTGGTCCAAGTACACGTCCGAGACGTCCAACAACACCCATCATATCTGGTGTAGCAACAACAACGTCAAATTCGAACCATCCTTCGTTCTGGATCTTCGGAATTAATTCTTCTGCTCCTACGTAATCAGCGCCAGCTGCTAAAGCTTCATCTGCTTTTGCACCTTTTGCGAATACTAAGATACGAACTGTTTTACCTGTTCCGTGTGGTAATACAACAGCACCACGGATCTGCTGATCTGCGTGACGTCCGTCACAACCTGTTCTGATATGAGCCTCGATTGTCTCATCGAATTTTGCTACTGCAGTTTTTTTCACTAATGCGATAGCTTCTGCTTTATCGTAAAGATTTCCTCTGTCGATTGATTTAGCAGCTTCTACGTATTTCTTTCCTCTTTTCATTTCAATAACCTCCTAGTGGTAATATCGGGAGCGAGCCCTCCCACATTAAATGTTTCAATGACTATTCTGCTACTTTAACACCCATACTTCTGCATGTTCCTTCGATCATGCTCATAGCTGCTTCAACACTTGCAGCGTTTAAGTCTGGCATTTTTAATTCAGCGATTTCTCTTACCTGATCTTTTGTAATTGTTGCAACTTTGTTCTTGTTTGGAACACCTGATCCAGATTTGATCTTGCAAGCTTTCTTAATAAGAACTGCTGCTGGTGGTGTCTTTGTAACAAAGCTGAAGCTTCTGTCACTGTAAACTGTGATTACAACAGGAATGATCACGTCACCCTGATCTGCTGTTCTTGCGTTGAACTGTTTTGTAAATTCAACGATATTTACACCGTGCTGTCCAAGAGCTGGTCCAACAGGTGGTGCCGGAGTTGCTTTTCCAGCAGGAATCTGTAATTTAATATAACCTTGTACTTTTTTTGCCATTTTCGTGTACCTCCTTGTGGTATTTGCGGGGATTTCCCTCCCACTCATTCTTGTTACATTTTCTTAACTTCTTTGAAACTAATTTCAACTGGCGTTTCACGGCCAAACAGCTCAACATTGATTGTCAGACTCTGTTTCTGAGTATTCATTGCCTGAATCACTCCTACTGTTCCTTCCCATGCTCCGGCTACTACAGTTACTGTATCACCTTCTGCAAAGTCCACAACAAGTTCTTCCTGCTGAATACCAAGTGGAGCCATCTCTTCGTCAGTCAGCGGAACCGGTTTCGATCCCGGTCCTACAAACCCTGTGACACCTCTTGTATTTCTTACAACATACCAAGTGTCATCATTCATGATCATATGAATCAGAACGTATCCCGGAAACATCTTTTTCGCAACTGCCTTCTGAACTCCGTTCTTGAGTTCTACGACTTCCTGCATAGGAACTCTGACTTCTAAGATCTGATCCTCTAAGTGTCTGTTTTCAATTGTCTTATCAATATTGGCTTTTACTTTGTTCTCATACCCTGAATACGTATGAACGACATACCATTTTGCCTCTGACATAAAACTCACCTTTCATTCACCATTTACAGTTGCTATTTTACCAATAAATCAATGCCATATCTTACGATCACATCAATAATCGATATTAAAGCTGCTAAAAACACCGAAGCTGCAACAACAGCTGATGTTTCTTTTACAAGTGTTTTCTTGTCCGGCCAGATGATCTTCTTAAATTCTGCTTTAAGACCTTTAAACCAGCTCTTTTTTGGAGCTTTCTCTTTGCTGGATTTTTCGCCCATTCTGTCACGTCCTTTCACTTCAAACGATTATTTCGTTTCTTTGTGTAATGTGTGAGCTTTACAGAACTTACAATATTTCTTTGTTTCCATACGATCTGGATGATTTTTCTTATCCTTTGTCGTATTGTAGTTACGCTGTTTACATTCTGTACATGCCAATGTTATTCTTGTGCGCACAACTTCCACCTCGCTTCTTATAAACTTGTTTCTTAGTTACCGGTAGTTTGCGAGACTACCTAATTTTAGGCATAAAAAAAAGACCTACTTCCATTCGCCCATATATCTTATCATATATTTATAGGATTCGTCAAGCACAATATTTTCCTTGAGTTTCCGTAGTTTTATCCACAGCCCTCCTATTTTACGTGCTTTGTTAT
>OLRL01000388.1_pt1 | contig 33862 bp, 29 predicted proteins | sample 1643201 | NCBI WGS metagenome assembly OLRL01 (sample SAMEA3136649, study PRJEB25190) | human gut metagenome | biome: human gut; feature: human-associated habitat; material: faeces | place: Austria | collected 2013
TATCATTGTAGAACACATCGATCCCGGTAATGAACCGGCTGGCATCATCGATCAGGGCAATGATATAGACCCGGTGTTTTTTTCCATCCGGATCTGTAAGGCGGGGACCGGCACTGCTGTCTCCACACCAGACTTCGTTGATATGAGGGCGTTCATATCGGCGCATATCCTTGTTCGGTGTCTGCCGCAGTTCCAACTGAAAATAGACAATTCTGAATAAAATCGGTTCAAGAATAGATACAGAAGAAATATCAGGATATGTAGACAAGGTTATACCGTTTGTATGATGAGATTGAAGGTGTGGAGAAGAAAGAATTTCTTAACAGTTTTGTAGAACAGGTGGATATTTATGAGCAGGAGTAGCCAGATGGCAAATTCCTGAAGCACATAAAGTTCCATTTTCCGGTGTATTTTGGAGACAGGGAAACACAGGAACTTTGTTGGGTCAATGAAAGTACCGTTGAGACGGTCGCTTTGCTTTCCCATAAAAAGTCTGATATGTAATCAGCGTAAAGGGATATTGCAAAATATCGAAATGAGGACGACCCAAGATTTGTGATTCAAAACTGGATGCGCAATCGTAACACAATCGAATTTTTAGGTGTTTGGGAAGAACTGCATAATCTAGATTTTAAACCCCTCAAATTCGAGGGGTTTAAAAAGCAGGCTGGGGCAAATGCTTTTACAATGTCACCGAAGAAATGGGTAGAAGCGACAGATGCAATTAAAGAAAAACTGATTCCGCCAGAATTAACGCCTGCACAGGTAGCATATACCTATGCTAATGAAGCGGATATGTTGAATGTTGTTTTATTTGGAAAGACAACGAAGCAATGGAAAGATGAAAATCCAACGCTGAAGGGAAATATGCGGGATGTAGCAACGCTGAATCAATTATTGGTACTTGCAAATCTGGAAAGCTATAATGCTGTTTTGAGTAATCAGGGGAAGGAACAAAGGGAGAGAATGGAATTGCTTCGGCAGTTAGCGGTACAACAGTTGCAGACGTTGGAGACGGTGAGTTTAAACAATCTTCCGCGATTAGAGGATAATGCCTAGAAAGATTTTGGGAATTTATTGGTGCGAGTAAAAGAACTTTTTATATACCAGTGTATCAGAGAAATTATGATTGGAAAAGAATGCAATGCATTACATTGTTTAAGGACATTGAAAGGATTGCGTTAGATAAAAATAGGAATAGCCATTTTCTAGGAACGATTGTATACGTTGAAGGAGATTCTACTGCGAATTTTAGAAATGAATTTGAGTGCTCATATAGATTAAAACCTTTGCGGTAATATAACTTTAAAAAAGCAATTTGTATAAAAATTATCTTTGTGGGAATCTGGTAATACTGTGGACACAGTTGCGCTTTTATTAAAAGGGATTCAATAAACATGAGGTTTTGTAACGCTGTTTTGACCCCATTACTATGTGAAAGTTGCACAAAAATACAACCTCAAATATGACTATAATGACGAAAAAAACACAGGGTGTTGACAATGACAAATATGAGTCATATACTAACTATAGATTTGTTAATTTAATTGACAAATAAACCTAATAAACTAATAATCGATTATTTAGTACGTAACAAAAAACAATGGATAACAAGGTGACAGGTATGAGGAAAAAAGTATATAAAAAAATCAGCCTTCTTATGGCTGCCTGCATGACAGCAGGAATGATGGGAAGCGTAAATGTTCAGGCGGAATCCCTTTACACACAGGAAGACTTTGCAAATGTGCTGGACGTAACAGCAAGATTGGACGAAACTGCTTACGGATACTATGAGACAGATAAATTCAATATTTTCTCCGATATGGGTGCATGGCATGGGTATCATCTTCACACATTAGATGATGTAGATACATATGGAGGATTTGCAGGTCCGCATATTATCGGTCAGGATATAGGAATGAATTTATCAGACTGCATTAGTCGTCTGAAACTGAAAAAAGCAGACGGGGAAGAGATTGACCTTACAGATGCAAGAACCTACACGGCATACTATCCGGGAAAATTAATGCAGTATTATGAAGAACGTGATGAGTACAAAGTAACCCTGGAACTGATCTTTGCGAGCGGAAGAACAAATTATGTCCGCACAACAATCGAGAATTATTCAGATGAGCCGCTGGTTCTTGATGTAGCGTGGGACGGAAAGGTTTTTGACCATAATAATATCGGAGATGACGCTTATCCGACAAATGCCACATTTGAAGACTGTGAAAATGGAGTACAGGTAGGCTTTACGGAATATTCTGACGCCTGGACAACAACGGAGGAGACAAAGTATACAATCCGTCACAGTGAGGAAGTAACAACAGAAATTGCAGAAGATAAAATGAGTTATGTTTCCAGATTAAACGAGCCTGTAACTGTGGAAAAGGGAACACCATATGTCACCTATACAGCAGAAAGCTATACTTTTACAGCAGACGAGGCAGCAGAAGAGTCAAAAGTAGTGGAAGGGCTGTTTGCGGAGCCGGAGAAAGCGTTTGAAGAAAACCGTACAAGATGGCAGGAATATTTAGATAAAACATTTGATAAAGAAGATGATGTTCCGAAGCCATATAAAAATGCGACTGTAAAAGCTATGGAAACGCTGATCACAAACTGGAAGAGTCCGGCAGGAAAATATAAACACAGTGGTCTGACTCCATCTATGTCCTATATGTGGTTTAATGGCGTATGGGGCTGGGATACATGGAAAAATGCAGCAGGTATTGCAGAGTTTGATCCTCAGCTTGCAGCAGATGGAATCCGTTGTATGTTTGACTACCAGATCCAGGAAGATGATCCGGTACGTCCGCAGGACGCAGGAACAATTTTTGACTGCTTTACTTATAAAGAAGGTTCTGAAAACTTCAGAAATTCAAAACCTCCTCTTGCAGCATGGGGCGTATGGAAAGTATATCAGGAAGGCGGAGACAAAGCATTCCTTGAAGAGATGTATCCTAAGTTGACGGCATATCACGATTGGTGGTATACTAACCGTGATACAGACCACAATGGTGTTGCAGAATACGGCGGCATGGTTCATAAGGCGCATTATCAGAAAGATGAAGATGGAAATATCCTGAAGGATGAAAACGATAAACCGTTATTAAATGTGGAAAACATTATTGAAGCTGCTGCATGGGAAAGCGGTATGGATAACGCAACTCGTTTTGACCAGGAAGGAAACGGACCGGACGATATCGGCGTATTTGTATATGAAAATAAAAATGCAGAGGGAGAAGTAGTTGGATATTCTCTTAATCAGGAATCAGTAGACTTGAATGCAATGCTTTATGCAGAAAAAGGCTTCCTGAAATCTATAGCAGAGGAACTTGGAAAAACAGAAGATGCTGCAAAATATGAAGCAGAAGCAGAAAAGCTCGCAGAATATATTAATACAAATATGTGGGATGAGGAAACTGGATTCTATTACGATTTACAGATTAATGAAGACGGTTCTGAAAAGAAAATCCTTACTAACAGAGGTAAGGGAACAGAAGGCTGGATGCCGCTTTGGGCTAAATTAGCACCGGCAGACAGAGCAGAGAAGGTAAAGGATAACATGATGGATGAAGGCAAATTCAACCTGAGAGTTCCGATGCCGACAGCATCTTTTGACAATGATAAGTTTAATCCGTCCCGTTATTGGAGAGGACCTGTATGGCTGGATCAGGCGTTATACGGAGTTGAGTCACTTCAGAACTACGGATATGAGGAAGAAGCAACAGAGCTTGCATATAAACTTTTCGATGGAGCAGAAGGTGTGCTGACAGATGGTCCGATTCATGAAAACTATAATCCGGTTACAGGAGAGGGACTTCATACTAAGAACTTCTCATGGTCTGCTGCAGCTTATTATATGTTATACGAAGACGCATTAGCAGAAACAAATCCATCTACTCAGACAGGACTGGAAATGAAATAAAGAAATAATGAAAGGGTGCTGTACAGGATGTACAGCGCCCTTTTTTCAAGTAGGGGGAATTGAATGACTACAGAAAAAAGTATTAATCAGGAAAAACAGCAAAAAATTAACCGTACGCTTGTATTAAGGCTTGTACGTCAGGAAAAGCTTGCGTCGAGGGCGGAAATTGCGAAACTTTCCGGACTGCAGAGAGCAACGATCACAAATATAGTAAAAGAGTTAATAGAGTTGGGAATTGTGGTAGAAGACGGGCTTTTAAGCGGAGATAAGGGGCGGCGTTCGATTGGAATCCGGATTAACGGAGAAAAATTCTGTGTGGCAGGAGTTATGGTCACGAGAGAATATTTTGGGGTAAGCCTTATTGGGCTTTCCGGGGAGATACGAGAGACAAGATACTTTAAAATGGAAGAAACAGACTCGGTATCGGAAAGTATCAGACGGATTACAACAGAGATACACGGTATGATAGAAGCACATAAGCAGGAGTTTCAGACATTAGCTGTTGGAGTGGCCGTACCGGGACCATATAAAATGGACGGGGACGAGGTTGTGTTTGTCACGAACCTGGTCGGATGGGATGGAAGTCCGATCAGTTCACTTTTGCAGGCAGATTTTAATATTCCAGTTTATATTGAAAATGATGCCAATGCGGGGGCTTTTGCGCAGTTGTGGAATTATGAAAAAAGTCTTTCCAGAAAAGATATGGCTTATATCGTAGCCGGACAGGGAATTGGCTGCGGAATTATTTCGAACGGTATGCTTTTAAAAGGGGCGTTGGGAATTGCAGGGGAAATTGGTCATACTACGATCGATTATTGTGGACCGCGGTGCGAATGCGGGAATTACGGATGTCTGGAAATGTATTGTTCCCTGCTTGTTTTTAAGAAAAATATACGTACTCGTTTGGCGAAGGGAGAAGAATCCTGTGTTCGGGAAGAATATGAAAAGAAAGGATTCCTGACACAGAGTATGCTAAAGAATGCAATGGAAAAAGGAGACAGTCTTGTCCAGGAAGAGTTTGATAAAATGTGTGAATATCTGGCTGTCGGCATTATAAATGTTATTAACCAGCTGAATCCGGAGCTTGTAATTATAGGAGACAGTCTTGCAGAAATTGGCGGTGAATATATGCTTACAAAAATCAAAAGAAAAATACAGGAGCGTGTCCGGCCGATTATCTGGGATAATCTGCAGATAGAGTTAAATGAAATACCGGAAAATCCGATCCTTGTGGGAGCGGCAGCCATTGCAGCCCAGCGGGTATTCGAAAATCCGGCGGATTTTATTAAATAAGAAGCATATTTTCATTTATACCGAACTTTTCTAAGGGAATTTTCAGTTGAAGTTTATAAATACATATAGTATCATAGGAGCTAATGAAGACAGAAAGGAAGAAATGAAAATGAAAAAAACAGCACTTGTTATCATGGCTGCGGGAATGGGAACCCGTTTCGGAAAGGGGATCAAGCAGCTTGCACCTGTAGGTCCAAAAGGTGAAATCATCATGGATTATTCTATTCGTGATGCTCTGGAGGCAGGTTTTAACAAAGTTGTTTTCATTATCCGCAAGGATATTGAGGAGGAGTTCCGTAAAGTGATCGGAGAAAGAATCGAGAAGATCACAGAAGTGGCATATGCGTTCCAGGATATGGAAGATATTCCGGAGGGATTTTCTGTTCCGGACGGACGTACAAAACCGTGGGGAACCGGTCATGCAGTTCTGGCAGCAAAAAAAGTTCTCGACGAGCCGTTTGCAGTAATCAACGCAGATGATTATTACGGAAAAGAAGCATATGTAAAAGTACATGATTATCTTGTGAGCGAGCAGCCGGAAGATGGAAAGCTTCATATTTGTATGGCTGGGTTCCGCCTTGGAAACACACTGAGCGACAATGGAAGCGTGACAAGAGGAATCTGCCATATTGAGAACGGACAGCTTACAGGCGTGGCAGAGACACATAATATATATAAGACGGAAACAGGTGCAGAAGAGCGTAGGGAAGACGGAACTTCTCGGGTTCTCGACACAAAAAGCCTTGTATCTATGAATATGTGGGGACTGACACCTGCGTTTATGGAAACTCTGGAAGCTGGATTCAAAGAGTTTCTGGCAGGAATCGAGCCGGGAGATATTAAGAAAGAATACCTTCTTCCGGAGCTTGTGGATCGTCTGATCCAGTCCGGAAGAGCCCAGGTAGACGTACTGGAGACAAAAGACGAATGGTTTGGCGTGACTTACCAGGAGGACAAAGAGACTGTGATGGCGGCGTTCCGCGCGCTGACAGAGGCAGACGTATATCCGGACGGTTTATACGAATAAAGAAAAATGAGGTATGTGCTCAAAGATGCCAGACGAATTGTTCCGCACTTCGTGCTTTCACAATTCTGCCCGATATTCGCATATCGTGAAGCTTGCGCTCCACTTTTATGCTCATCTCGGGGCGGGTCATAAAGGCATAAAACCACTTATATGCAAACATATCGTGGTTTATGGCCTTTTGACCCTGGCATTGGAAAATATTGTGCAAAAAAAAAGAATGATGTGACAAATTCTCTCAAGTGTGGTAATATGGCTTTGAAATAAAAATTGAATTTTCAAGCGAGGGAGAAATTATTATGGGAAAATATTTTGGAACAGACGGCTTCCGTGGAGAAGCAAATGTGCAGCTTACCGTAGATCATGCTTTTAAAGTGGGTCGTTATGTAGGATGGTATTATGGAAGAGATCATAAGGCAAAAATTGTGATCGGCAAAGATACAAGAAGAAGCAGCTATATGTTTGAGTATGCGCTTGTTGCAGGTCTTACTGCGTCAGGAGCAGACGTTTACCTTCTTCACGTAACGACAACGCCAAGTGTTTCTTATGCAGTACGTACAGAAGATTTCGACTGCGGAATTATGATTTCAGCAAGCCACAATCCATTTTACGACAATGGAATCAAACTTCTCAACGGAAACGGACAGAAGATTGAGAAAGAAATTGAAGAGAGAATTGAGGCATATCTTGACGGAGAAATTGAGGAACTTCCGCTTGCTGCAAGAGAAGAGATCGGAAGGACAGTGGACTTTGCTTCCGGAAGAAACCGCTATATCGGTTATCTGATTTCCATTCCAAGCCGTGATTTCAAGAAAATGCGGGTTGGTCTTGACTGCTCCAACGGTTCTTCTTCTGCTATTGCAAAAAGTGTGTTTGAGGCTCTTCAGGCAAAAACTTATGTGATCCACAACGATCCGGACGGAACAAACATTAACAAAGGCTGCGGTTCCACCCATATCGAGGAGCTTCAGCGTTTTGTGGTAGAAAAAGGTCTTGATATAGGTTTTGCTTATGATGGAGATGCAGACCGCTGTATCGCAGTGGACCACAGAGGAAATGTAGTTGACGGAGACAAGATTTTATATGTCTGCGGAAAATACTTAAAAGAGCAGGGAAAATTAAAGGGAAATACCGTTGTCACAACTGTAATGTCAAACATGGGACTTTATAAATCTCTGGAAAGAGAAGGGATTTCCTATGAGCAGACAGCAGTAGGCGATAAGTACGTGGCGGAAAATATGATGGAAAACGGCTACAGCATCGGCGGAGAGCAGTCCGGTCATGTGATTTTCAGCCGCTATGCACAGACAGGTGACGGAATCCTGACTTCTCTTATGATCATGGAAGCGTGTGTGGAGAAAAAGGCGACACTTTGCGATCTCGCAAAAGAAATGAAGGTATATCCGCAGCTCCTTCGAAATGTCCGTGTGGCAGATAAAAAGACTGCGAGAGAAAATCCGGAGGTTGTAAAAGCCGTGGAAGCAGCAGCCGAAGCGCTTGGAGAGGACGGTCGTATTCTCGTGAGAGAAAGCGGAACAGAACCTCTTATCCGTGTCATGGTGGAGGCAAAAACAGACGAGATTTGCCGGGAACACGTAGAAAATGTAATAAAAGTAATGGAAGCCCAGGGGCTTGTTGTAGAATAATTTAATTTAAAGGAAAAGTATGGATACCAGAAAGAGACAGAAAAGAAAAATGGCGGCTGTCCTGGCTGTATGTACAGGAATGGTTCTGTTTGCAGGCTGCGGTGGCGAAAATGGAAAAATATATGAACAGGCAGGAAAAGATCTGGAGCAGGGAAGCTATCAATATGCTCTGGAGGGATACAATACCTGCATACAAAATGAAACGAAGCTTCCGGAGTCATACAGAGGGGCAGGTCTTGCCAGCCTTCGCATGGGAGAGTATGAGCAGGCGATCACGTATTTTACAAATGCTCTCGGCTGTGAGAAGGTGGGAAAATCTCTGGAAAGGGATATACTTTCCTACAGAGCAGCAGCCTATTTAAAAGCGGGACAGTATGAGAAAGCAATGGCAGACTGCCAGACGCTTTCCGCAGAATACTCTATGGACGCAGACACGTATTTTCTTACGGGAAAAGTAGCGCTTGCAATGGATTCCTATGCGGAGGCAGACGGGAATTTTGAGCAGGCATACAGCGAGGACTCTACGTATGAAACGGCAATCCGAATTTATCAGGCATATCTGGAAAAGGATATGGAGGCGGACGGTACACGTTATCTCGAAGCAGCTCTGACGACAGAGCCTAAGAGTGCGCAGGATTACTGTGACAGAGGACGCGTTTACTATTACATGGAAGATTACGAAAATGCACAGAAAGAGCTGACAGAGGCTGTCAATAAGAAAAGTACAGAGGCTCTGATCCTCCTTGGCATGGTATATTCGGAGCAGGGTGATACAGAAAATGCGAGAGCAATGTATCAGCAGTACATTAACGAGGCGGAAAACGGAGCAAAGGGTTACAATGGTCTTGCGCTCTGCGATATAGCAGAAGGAGATTATGATTCTGCGCTTTCAAATATTTCCAGCGGCATTCCAAGCGCTACTACAGAGGAAATGCAGAGTCTGCTCTTTAATGAAATTGTAGTTTATGAGAAAAAGCTGGATTTTGCGACTGCACAGCAGAAGGCGCAGGAATATGTAGATATGTTTCCGGATGATAAGACTGCACAGAAGGAGCTTGCGTTTCTGAATACCCGCCTGAATGTGCTATAATCTCCCTACAGGACATTTTGAAGGAAAAATAGATGGAATATTTTAAAGAAATTGAAGAGAGGGTTATTCTCGTAGGCGTTCAGATGAACGACGGGGAGGACACAGAGGAATCTTTAGAGGAGCTTTCCGAGCTTGCAAAAACAGCAAGGGCGCAAACGGTGGGAACGATTATACAGAACCGGGAGGCAGTTCACCCCGGCACTTATATTGGAAAAGGAAAAATAGAGGAAGTGCGTTCGCTTGTGCTTGCAACGGACGCAAACGGCGTAATCTGTGACGACGAGCTTTCTCCGGCACAGCTTAATAATCTGGAGAGAGAGCTTGACTGCAAGGTAATGGACAGAACTCTTCTGATCCTTGATATTTTTGCACGCCGTGCAGTGACAAGTGAAGGTAAAATTCAGGTGGAGCTTGCACAGCTTCGTTACAGAAGCGCCCGCCTTGTAGGGCTTCGTGAGTCTCTTTCAAGACTTGGAGGAGGAATCGGCACAAGAGGACCGGGAGAGAAAAAACTGGAAACAGACAGACGTCTTATTCGAACCAGAATTTCCGCTTTAAAAGAAGAGTTAAAGCAGGTGGAGAAGCACAGAGAACTGATTCGCGGCAAACGGGCAAAAGGAAATTTAAAAACAGCCGCGATCGTGGGATATACAAATGCAGGAAAATCCACGCTTTTAAATGTGCTTACAGGGGCTGAGGTTTTATCAGAGGATAAGCTGTTTGCAACCCTTGACCCGACCACACGACTTCTGGAGCTTTCCGACGGGCAGCAGATTCTTCTCACAGATACCGTAGGATTTATCAGAAAGCTTCCCCATCATCTTGTGGAAGCCTTTAAAAGTACGCTTGAGGAGGCAAAATACGCCGATTATATTATCCACGTAGTGGATTCTTCCAATCCGCAGGCAGAAAAGCAGATGCACATTGTATATGAAACCCTTCGGGAATTAGGTGCTGTGGGAAAACCTGTGATCACTCTTTTTAACAAACAGGATAAAACGGAAACAGAGCAGATCCGTGATTTAAAAGCGGACCACACTCTCAAAATTTCTGCAAAAACAGGAGAGGGACTGGAAGAATTTAAGGAACTTCTCGGGGAACTGCTTTCAGAAGGAATGGTTTATGTGGAACGTGTTTTTCCATATCAGGAAGCAGGGAAGATCCAGTTGATCCGGGAGAGAGGGCAGCTTCTTTCCGAGGAGTACACAGAGGCTGGAATCGCGGTAACTGCCCGTGTTCCAAAAGAAATTTACGCATACGTAATCCGAACAAGAAACACCATATAGTGGGATTCTGATGAAATGAGTCCACAATATATGGTGTTTTTCCTGTTGACTGAGGGAAAGGAGTCTGCTACAATAATCCTACAGCGTCTTTATCTGACAGAGGATATGGACAGAAATAAATATGTTTTTCATATTAAGAATGGGGGCTTTCTTACCATGTTTCAGGTAGTAAAAAGAGATGGAGAAATTGCGGATTTTCAGATGGGAAAAATCACAGCCGCGATTCACAAAGCTTTTGAGGCAAAAGAGAAACATTACAGTGAGGATATGATTGAACTTCTGGGACTTCGTGTGACCTCAGATTTTCAGGGGAAAATTCAGGACGAAAAAATTTCTGTGGAGGATATTCAGGACAGTGTGGAAAACGTGCTGATCCAGGCAGGATATTCAGACGTTGCGAAAGCGTATATCCTGTACCGCAAACAGCGGGAAAAAGTCCGCAACATGAAATCCACGATTCTGGATTACAAAGAAATCGTCAACAGCTACGTAAAAGTGGAAGACTGGCGTGTAAAAGAAAATTCCACAGTCACTTATTCTGTAGGCGGCTTAATTTTAAGCAATTCCGGCGCAGTGACCGCCAATTACTGGCTGTCAGAGATTTACGACAACGAAATCGCAGAAGCACACAGAAATGCGGACATTCACATTCACGACCTTTCTATGCTCACAGGCTACTGTGCAGGCTGGTCATTAAAGCAGTTAATAAAAGAAGGACTGGGCGGTATCGAGGGAAAAATCACCTCTTCTCCTGCAAAGCATTTGAGCGTTCTTTGCAACCAGATGGTAAATTTCCTTGGGATCATGCAGAACGAGTGGGCAGGAGCCCAGGCATTTTCCTCCTTTGATACGTATCTCGCTCCGTTTGTTAAGGCAGATAACCTTTCCTATCCGGAAGTAAAAAAATGTATCGAATCATTTATTTACGGGGTAAACACACCGAGCCGCTGGGGAACCCAGGCGCCGTTTTCCAATATTACCCTTGACTGGACGGTTCCGGACGATCTGGCGGAGCTTCCGGCGATCGTAGGCGGAAAAGAGATGGATTTTAAGTATAAAGACTGCAAAAAAGAGATGGATATGGTAAATAAAGCCTTTATCGAGACGATGATAGAGGGCGATGCAAACGGAAGAGGCTTCCAGTACCCGATCCCCACTTATTCCATCACAAAAGAGTTTGACTGGTCAGACACAGAAAATAACCGTCTTTTATTTGAAATGACAGCAAAATACGGAACACCGTATTTTTCCAACTATATTAACAGCGATATGAAGCCAAGCGACATCAGAAGTATGTGCTGTCGCCTCCGCCTTGACCTTCGTGAGCTCCGCAAAAAAAGCGGCGGATTCTTTGGCTCCGGGGAAAGCACAGGTTCTGTTGGCGTAGTTACCATCAATATGCCGAGGATTGCATATCTTTCAAAAACACCGGAGGAATTTTACCACCGTCTCGATCATATGATGGATATAGCGGCGCGTTCTCTCCATATAAAGAGAGAAGTGATCGGACGTCTTCTTGAGGAAGGGTTATATCCTTACACGAAACGGTATCTTGGAAGTTTTGACAATCATTTTTCCACCATCGGTCTTGTGGGAATGAATGAGGCAGGATTAAACGCCTGCTGGCTGGGCTGTGACATGACAGATACGAAAACACAGCAGTTTACGAAAGATGTGTTAAATCATATGAGAGAGCGGCTTTCTGATTATCAGGAAGAGTATAAGGGCGAGCTTTTTAACCTTGAGGCAACGCCTGCGGAATCTACCGCGTACCGTCTTGCAAAGCATGACAGAAAACGCTGGCCGGACATTCGCACAGCAGGAAGCAAGGGAGATACCCCTTATTATACAAACAGTTCTCATCTTCCGGTGGAATTTTCCAGCGATATTTTTGATGCCCTTGATATTCAGGACGAGCTTCAGACTTTATACACATCAGGAACTGTGTTCCACGGATTTTTAGGGGAAAAGCTTCCGGACTGGAAGGCAGCGGCAGCTCTTGTGCGGAAAATCGCGGAAAATTACAGACTTCCTTATTATACGATCTCTCCTACTTATTCCGTATGTCAGGAGCACGGATATATCAGTGGCGAGCATTTTACCTGCCCGAAATGCGGAAAAAAAGCAGAGGTTTACAGCAGAATTACGGGATATTACCGTCCGGTGCAGAACTGGAACGACGGAAAAGCCCAGGAGTATAAAAACAGAACTCTTTACGATGTGGCTCACTCACAGCTTAAAAAAGTGCATACAAGCGTTGTGACCATGACAGAAGACGATGTAAAGATCCAGCCTGTAAAAACACATAAATATCTTTTCACAACAAGCACCTGTCCAAACTGCCGTATGGCGAAAAAGATTCTTGAGGGCGAAAATCTGGAAATTATCGACGCGGAAGAGAATCCGGATATGGCAAGGGCATTTGGAATTATGCAGGCGCCTACTCTTGTCATTACAGACGGGGAGCATACGAAGAAATATGTAAATGCCTCCAATATCCAGAAATATGTAGATGAGGAAGAGGTATAGAGGACAGAATCAGATGAGAGTAAAAATTACGGTACTGAAAAAAGAATTTTATGAAGATTATGCAGAAAAATATCTGACAGACGGGGCGGCAGCCGGTACCTGCCCTGAACTGAATGTCGGTGAGGAATTTATATACGAGGGCGGGGCAAAAATGCCGGAAGGATTCTGTCCCTACGCCTGGCAGGATATTTATTCCTCAGTCAGCGTTCTTGCAGGGAGCAAAGAAGTAGATAATACGTGGTACAAAAATCCAAAAACAAAAATAATCTGCTGCACAGACGGGATCAGACCGGTAGTTTTTAAATTAGAACAGATATAACGGGGGATTTGCCATATGGGAAAAGAAATACCTTACAAAATTTACCTTGAAGAAAACGAGATGCCGAAAGCCTGGTATAATCTGCGGGCAGATATGAAGAACAAGCCTGCGCCGCTCTTAAATCCAGAGACAAAAAAGCCGATGACACCGGAGGAGCTTGGCGTTGTCTTCTGCGACGAGCTGGTTCGTCAGGAGCTTGACGATACCACTCCTTATATTGAAATTCCACAGGAAATACGGGATTTTTATAAGATGTACCGACCATCTCCTCTTGTGCGCGCCTACTGTCTTGAAAAGAAGCTGGATACTCCGGCAAAGATTTATTATAAATTCGAGGGCAACAATACAAGCGGAAGCCATAAATTAAATTCGGCGATTGCCCAGGCGTATTATGCAAAGAAGCAGGGCTTAAAGGGCGTGACAACAGAGACAGGAGCAGGACAGTGGGGAACGGCGCTTTCTATGGCATGTGCATATCTGGAACTGGAATGTCATGTGTACATGGTAAAATGTTCTTATGAGCAGAAGCCTTTCCGCCGGGAAGTCATGCGTACTTACGGTGCGCAGGTAACTCCGTCTCCCTCTGAGACAACAGAGGTGGGAAGAAAAATTCTAAGAGAATTTCCGGGAACAAGCGGAAGCCTTGGCTGTGCCATTTCCGAGGCTGTGGAGGCAGCAGGGGCAGATCCGGGTTACCGTTATGTGCTTGGAAGCGTATTAAATCAGGTGCTTCTTCACCAGTCTGTCATAGGACTGGAAACAAAGGCGGCGCTTGATAAATACGGAATCGTCCCGGATATGATCATCGGCTGCGCAGGAGGCGGTTCTAACCTTGGCGGTCTGATTTCTCCGTTTATGGGAGAAAAAATCCGCGGGGAAAGAGATTATCAGTTCCTTGCAGTGGAGCCGGCGTCCTGTCCGAGTTTAACAAGAGGAAAATTTGCGTACGATTACTGTGACACCGGTATGGTTACGCCTCTCGCAAAAATGTGCACTCTTGGAAGCGGCTTTATTCCTTCCGCAAGCCATTCAGGAGGACTTCGTTATCACGGAATGAATCCTGTCCTTTCCCAGCTTTATGCAGACGGACTTATGGAGGCGCGTTCTGTGACACAGACGGAAGTCTTTGAAGCGGCGCAGCAGTTTGCGAAGGTGGAGGGAATCCTTCCGGCGCCGGAAAGTTCCCATGCGATCCGCGCAGCGATCGACGAAGCTCTCAAGTGCAAAGAGACAGGAGAGGAAAAGACGATTGTCTTTGGTCTTACAGGCACAGGATATTTTGATATGGTTGCTTATGGAAAATATAATGATGGAGAAATGTCTGATTATATTCCTACAGATGAAGAACTGGAAAGGGGATTTGCAGGTCTTCCGAAAATCTGATGGAGAATTTAAAATTTTGGCATGGAACCCCGGGCTTTTTATGAAACATTCTGCCCGGGGTTCTTTTTGCTTTTTTATTTGTCAGTTATGCTGTTATGGTTATTTTGTAGTTTCTTTTTTTGGCGGCTTTGCCGTGAAATCAAAAACATCGCGGTAGGCGTCCCATTCTTCTCTGTCTGCGGCAGCCTGATACATAAGACCTGTGCATTCTGTGCAGGCGTTTGTATCCAGATAATTTTCATAGGAAATATGGTAAGGATTGTTTTCTTTTTCCGGATTCATGTTGCACCTCCTCTTTTATCTGAGTTAAAGAATAGTATATGAAGAGAAGGGCAGAGATATACAGGTGAATAATAAAGACTTGAGGAAATAAAAAGGTAAATACCATCTCTGTGGAAATTGTAAGGTGAAAATGCATAAATCTTTTTTGTGGCCTATAAAAAAGAAGAGAAAATAGGCGGGAAATGAGCATAATTATATTTTCTCCTATAAAATAGAGAACAAAATAAGCGAAAAACTTAGCATATCAAAAAGTATCCTATGAAATCCAACCAAAAAATAGGCGGATATAGGATTTTTTCTGATTCTCGCCTATTTTTCCTCAAGAAAAGTAGGTTGGAATTGAGAGTTCCAGAAAAAAAGTGTATTTGAAGCAGAAAAAAGTAAGAGAAATTTGAAAAATCCACAAAATCACCTGAAGACAGCTATGGAATCCAGGGTGCCGAAGCGTAGTAGATTTTGTAATATTAGAAAAAACAATGTCTGGGAATAGAAGAGAGAGGAAACAGCAAAAAAATTGTTATTATTTTGACAAAAAAGATATTGAAATTTCTACAAATTGTGCTATAATCAGCTTAAATAAATAATAGCGAAGTAGGATTTTATGCGTTAAGTGTTCATTGGCTGGGGAGTCGCCGTGAAACGAAAAGCAGTACAGATGCTTACGATATGATTTCCGCACCCGTTGCTACATGTGAGAACATCTCATAATGTGGAGGGATTATTATTTATGTAACTACTCTATTTTAAAAAACATTATGGAGGTGTTTTTATTATGCAAAAAAACAGCAGTAAACAGCATTGGAACGTAGCAACTCTTGTCTATATGGCGCTTCTTGTTGCCCTGCACCTTGTTCTCACAAGAGTGTTTGTGATCGAACTTGGAGCTTACCGTATTTCCATCGGAAGTGTGGCAACGATCATGGCAGGTCTCTGGCTTGGACCGGTAGCCGGCGGTGTCTGCGGATTTACAGCAGATATTATTGGCTGCTTCATGAAAGGATATGCAGTGAATCCGTTTATTACATTAGCGGCAATTCTGTGGGGCGTGATTCCCGCACTTGCAAAACCGTTTTTTGCAAACCGCACAAAGAAGATGAAAGCAGCCGGTATCTGTATTTCTATCGCAATTACAGATGTTATAAGTTCTCTGATTCTTACAACTGCAGGACTTGTTATTTTCCTGGGATATAACTTCTATGCGATCATGCCGGGAAGACTGGTACAGTTTGCATGTATGCTTCCGCTTTATTGTGTATTAAGCTGCATTTTATATTTAAGCCCTCTTACTTCTATGGTAGTGAGCGGCATTTCCAGAACAGCGCGTCCCGGTGGACACAGCCTGGAAGGAAGATAATATTTATAAAGAACAAAAGATTCCCCGTACAGAAAGCCGGCGGTTCCTCAGAGAACTGCCGGCTTTTAAAGTGCGCCTTGCGGAGCCGCAAGCGAGATTCTTTGTTCATGCAGGAGATTTTTACGGACTGTGGATTTATTGATTTGATTGTGGAGAATCCGGCTGGACCCGGAACCAGTATGTGTAAAAGGTTTCGAAGCCAAGAGAGCGGTAAAGATTCTGAGCGGAAACATTACCGCTGACTGCCTGAAGATACGCTTTTTGGGCGCCTCGTTCCTGCCCTTTTTGCAAAAGCCCTGTACAGATCTGGCGGGCATATCCCATTCTTCGAAAATCTTCTCGCACATGAATCGCATAAATTCCAATATAATTCCTGTCAAGGATTCCAAGACCTGTTCCTATGATTTCCCCGTTTTTTACAATGGAAGCGCAGATGGTTTCTTTTAAAATGGCGCGGTACATGGAGGGAACTACCATGCGGTGAATGGGGTTCGATGTATTTTTCAGATCAAAAAGCGCCTGAATCCACTGAGCGGGAATTTCCTCCGTAAACGTAACGTCAGGGCAGCAGTCCTGCGGAAAACATGGATTTTTGGAAAAATCCATAGTCATAACGTCAGTTGTATGCTGGATCTCGTAGCCTCTGTTTTCCAGTATGTAATCAAAATCAGGAGAAATCAGAGGGCTGATTTTAAAAATCGCAGGCGTTCCCAGACGCTTATATACAGCTTCACAGTAAGGGATTTTTTCTTTCCACGGAAGTGTGGAAATTCCAAACTGTTCCACGCTGTTTGTACGGTGTGTATAAAAATACGAGAAGCGGAGAATCCAGCCGTCATACAGCTCCATTTTATGGGAAGGCCAGGCATTCAGAGACATATCTTCAATTTGTTTGATTTCTGCGTTCATGTTCCACACTTCTTTCATTGAATTTTATATTCATATTATACACATTTTGATGAAATATGCAAGAAAAACTTATAATTATGCGAAAGAACTGGAAGGGCAGAGAAGACGGTTCAGAGTGAACCCTGGCAGAGACTGTGGGTGCAATCATGTCGGAATTTGTCGATGAAATGTTCTGGACAAAGCGTCCGGATTGTTCTATAATAAGACTCACCAGAAGACAACTGGTATCTAAACCGTCAGTTCAGACGGGAAATCCCAATTTTTTTTACAAAAGAGAAAGAATCGGTACAACGAATATAAACAGATTCGTTATACAAAACACCTGCTTATGTGCGGATTAAAGAATTGAAGAAGTGTGACTCACGAAAGAAAAGCGAGGTGATGCCATGTTTTTTAACATCTGCTTTCCTGTTACAGCAGCCGCAGTGGCGGTGATCATGGATCTTCGTACAGGAAAGGTGGATAACGGGTGGATTTTATTTTGCACAGTTATGGAAATTCTTGTATGTTTTCTGCGGGAAGGACCGGGAGGAATGGGAAAACAGATAACGGGAATGCTGCTGCCGGTGATAATCTTTGCGCCGCTGTTTCTGTTTCATATGATCGGAGCAGGAGATATTAAACTTTTTTCTGTCCTCGGAGGGATCATGGGAACGGAGAAAATTCTCAGGTGCATAATATATGCGGTTACCTGCGGCGCAGGAATCTCCCTTGCCATTTTAATTTTAAATGGAGACGCTTTCTCAAGATTCTGGTATCTTCGGGAATACATACGGGAGTATTTTCAGACCGGGGAAATCAAGCCGTATTATAAAGGAAACGTGGCGTCGCCGGAAAATTTCCACTTTACAATACCTGTTTTTATGAGCGTTGTGCTGTACGCGGGAGGTGTCTATTGAAGAAAAATATTTTTGCAGTCTGTGATCTGGAGGTGGATTATGCCTGTAATTTTATGGATTATTTGAATCAGAAGAAGAATGTCCCTTTTGAAATCCAGGCGTTTACTACAGTCCAGAGTCTGATTGCATATGGAAAAAAAACACATATTGAGCTGCTGTTGATTTCCGGAAAGGCAATGTGCCGCGAGGTCCGGGAACTGGATATTGGGAAAATCGTGATTCTTTCGGAGGGAGTGCATTCTCCTGAGCTTGACGAATATCCCAGTGTGTATAAGTACCAGTCTTCATCTGACGTAATCCGTGAGGTGATGGCGTGTTACGGAGAGGAACGGGCAGTTGCCCCGGCAGTGTTTCCGATATTGAAGAAGACGACTGAGATATTGGGGATTTATTCTCCGCTCAAACGCTGCCTGAAAACCTCTTTTGCACTTGCGATGGGGCAGATATTGGCAAAGGAGAGGGCGGTTCTTTACCTGAACCTTGAAGAATATTCAGGATTTGAGGAGCTTTTTGGAAAAAGCTTCGACCACAATTTAAGCGACCTTCTGTATTATGTAAGACAGGATAATCAGAATCTGATCCATAAGATGAACAGTATGGTACAGACTGTGGGAAATCTTGATTTTATACCGCCTGTGCGCACTCCCTGGGACGTGCACAGCACAGCGTGGGAGGACTGGGAGAAGCTTCTTGAGGAAATTGTGAGGGGAAGCTCCTATGAGGTTCTTGTTCTGGATATTGGTTCTGAGGTGGACGAGATCTTTCAGCTTCTGGACAAATGCAAACGGATTTATATGCCGGTATTGCCGGATACCATTTCCGTCTGTAAGATTTCCCAGTTTGAAAATCTCCTGCGTATCTGGGATTTTGCGCAGATTTTGCCGAAGATCACAAAGGTAAGACCGCCCTTTCATATGGATAACGGCTCCGGGGAGGCGTACGTGGAAAGCCTTATGTGGAGCGAGCTTGGAGATTATGTAAGAGAAATTTTAAGGAGGGAGCGGGAATGAGCAGAGAAATATTTCGCCGGCTCCGTCAGATGCTTATGGAGCGGCTTGATATGTCAAGAGAGCTTTCTGATAAAGAGATACTGGAAATGATTGACGATCTGATCTTAAATCATATGAAAGATACCTGCTGTTCGCTGAAGGAGAAGGTGCAGCTTCGGCAGGAGTTATTTTATTCTGTGAGAAAGCTGGACGTACTGCAGGAGCTGATAGAAGATGAAACAGTAACGGAGATCATGGTAAACGGACCGGACGCTATTTTTGTGGAGAGAGGAGGGGGACTTTTTAAATGGGAAAAAACATTTACTTCCAGAGAAAAACTGGAAGATGTGATTCAGCAGATTGTGGGAAAGTGTAACCGTGTTGTAAACGAATCTATGCCCATTGTGGACGCGAGGCTGGAAAACGGAGCCAGGGTAAATGCAGTTGTATACCCTGTGGCTTTAAACGGACCGATTCTTACAATACGGCGTTTTCCCGATACGCCAGTTACAATGGAGCGTCTTATTTCACTTGGAAGTCTTCCAAAAACCTGCGCTGATTTTCTTGCATCTCTTGTAAAGGCGAGGTATTCCATGATTATAGGAGGCGGTACAGGAAGCGGAAAAACGACGTTTCTTGGCGCCTTGTCTCAATACATTCCAAAAGATGAACGTCTGATAACCATAGAGGATAATGCAGAGCTTAAAATACAGGGAATTGCAAATCTTGTCCGTCTGGAAGCAAAGGCGGCAAATATAGAAGGCGGTTCAGAAGTGACGATTCGGGATTTAATTCGTTCTGCCCTTCGAATGCGGCCGGACCGCATTATTGTGGGAGAAGTTCGGGGCGGAGAGGCAGTAGATATGCTGCAGGCTTTAAATACAGGACATGAGGGAAGTTTAAGTACTGCTCACGCAAACAGCAGCCGGGATATGTTAAGCCGTCTTGAGACAATGACGCTTATGGGGGTGGAACTGCCCCTGGAAGCCATACGGAGGCAGATTGCATCAGGAGTGGATATTCTCATTCATCTTGGGAGAATGCGGGATAAATCGAGAAAGGTACTGGAAATTACAGAGGTATGCGGATTTGAAGAGGGCGAAATAAAGACAAATGTGCTTTATCAGTGGAAAGAGGGAGAAGGGCTTAAAAAGCTTGCCACTCTTTTAAACAGGGAAAAGCTGGAAAGGGCGGGGATTGTGTTATGAAGGCGGAAAAAGAAAAGGAAAACAGAGATTACGGCGTGTATCAGTTTACAGGAAAAGAGATTTTAAAATACCTGGGAGAATGCGGGCTTTTCTGTCTGGGGGCGGCGTATCTCTTTTATGAAAGCGCATGGGCGTTTCTCTTTATGATCCCGGTTCCGTTTGTATTTCTGGGCTGGAAGAAAAAGCAGTGTATCAGAGAGCGGAAGAAACGTCTGAATTATCAGTTTCGGGACGCCTTAAACGCTATGAGCGTAGCTGTGCAGGCGGGGTATTCTGTGGAAAATGCGGTATCTGCCTGTACAAGAGATATGGAGCGGCTTTATGAAGCGGATTCTGACATTGTGAAAGAGTTCCGGTACATAGAAAGTCAGCAGAGGGTAAGCGTTCCCGTCGAGGAGCTGTTTTTCGACCTTGGAGAGAGAAGCGGCGTGGAGGATATTGAAAATTTTGCCTCTGTTTTTAAGACGGCGAAGCGGACGGGAGGAGATATGAACCGGGTACTTGAGAAGGTGGCGAGAATGCTTGGAGATAAAATTGATGTAAAAAAAGAAATCGAGGCGACTCTTTCCGCCAAAAAGTCGGAACAGATGATCATGAGCCTTATGCCTGCCGGTATTATCGCCTATTTAAAGCTGACTTCTCCGGGATTTTTAAGTACCCTTTACGGAAATCCTTTTGGAATCTGTGCCATGACAGTCTGCCTTTTTATTTATCTTGCCGCATACTGGCTGGGAACAAGGATTGTGGACATTGAAGTGTAACAGGAGATGAGGATATGTGGCTTCATATTATAATATTCGCGGCGCTGGCTGCCGTCGGAGTGTGGTGGAAGATACGGCGCACAGAAGAAGGGGAGAAAAATAAAGAAGGGAAAAAGCTGTTTCTGATGGTTGCTTTCTGCGGCAATCTTCTGGGAGCTGTTCTTACCTTTCAAAACGGAAAGGACAAGATATATTCTGAAGGATACCGTCTGAAAAAAGAGGAGACAGGAGCCTACGAGGAGCGTTTTCTCGTATCGGTTGACGGGGAGGAAGCAGGGAATCTGTATGTGCAGATCCCGGAAAAAGAGACGGGACAGACAGAAGAGCCGCAGGAAGAAAAGCTTTCCCCTGAGGAAGAAAGAGTAAGAGAAATTCAGGAGGCGCTTGCGGAGTACAACCAGGAAAAAGGAGATGCAGATTATTATTATCTTCCGGAAGAATGGGAAGGAAAGCATTTCACCTGGGAGCAGAAGGGAGACAGAAGCGGAACATTAATGGCTGCGTTATTTCTGGCTGCGGGAGCTGCTCTTATGATTTTAAAAAGCAGGGAGGAGCTTACGCTTATTCAGAAAAAAAGAGAACAGATGCTTCTTGATTATCCGGGACTCATCATGAAATTTACTCTGCTTGTGCAGGCGGGAATGACTGCAAGAAAAGCATTTCAGAAAATAGCCGGTGATTACAGGAAACGGAAAAACAGGAAAGAACGGTATGCCTACGAGGAAATTCTTGTTGTCTGTTATGAGATGGACAGCGGCGTTTCGGAGGCAGAGGCGTACAGAAGATTCGGGGAGAGGTGCGGGCAGGTGAAATACAAAACATTTGCCACGCTTCTGATACAAAATCTCCAGAAAGGCAGCAGACATCTGGAAGATATGCTGGAGAGGGAATCAGTGGAAGCCTGGGAAGAACGGAAGAGAAAAGCGAGGGTGCTGGGAGAAGCAGCCGCCACAAAACTTCTGGGACCTATGGTGCTGATGCTTCTTGTGGTAATGGCAGTCATTATGATCCCTGCGTGTCTGACCTTTTACGGAGGAGCGTAGAGAGGAGGTGAGAACATGAGAAAACTGCGCAGATTTGTGAGAAATTTTATGAGAGAGGAGGAAGCCGTAGGCGTTGTGGAGATCATACTGATCCTTGTGGTCCTGATAGGCCTTGTGATTATTTTTAAAGATCAGCTCACAAAGCTTGTAAAGAGCATTCTTGCAAAAATCGCGAAACAGAGCAATTCTATCTGATGATGTCTGGTATCTTTTAACACAATATTTTTTCAACGACAGAGGGAGGTGTACATCTATGGTAAAAAGAGGAAGTATTACTGTTTTTCTGGCATTGATTTTGAGCCTTGTAACAGCTCTTGTATGTACAGGGATTGAATCTGTGAGAATGGCGGCTGCAAGAACCCAGATTTTAAACGGAGCAGATATAGGGCTTTATTCTCTTTTCGGACAATTCGACAGAGAGATGCTGAAAGATTACGATCTGTTCCTTCTGGACGGTTCCTGTGGGCAGGGAAGTCTTGATCTGGCTTCTGTCTACGATAATTTTTCTTCCTATATGAAACCTGTTTTAAAACAGAACAGTCAGAAGCTTTCTGTTGTACAGGGAGGCTTTTCCGCATATCGTCTGCTTACAGACGAGGGAGGAGAGCCTTTTTATAATCAGGTTGTCCAGTATATGAAGGAAACTCTTGGAAGCCAGGGTGTAAGCCTTCTTCTTGATAAAATGAAGGACAGAAAGGAAAAGACAGAGCAGGCGGAACAGGCAGGAGAGCAGGCGGAAAACGGAGATATTATCGAAAATTATGATGCAGAGATGGAAGAAAACAACAGAAAAAATGAAGAGGCTCTTGCTGAGGCGGAAAAAAATCCGGAGGGAGGAGAACTGGAAGACGGAGATAACGTAACGGCTCCTCCGCAAAAAGTAGTAAATCCCATTTCTATCATACGGAGAATCCGGAAAATGGGTATTCTGGAGCTTGTGATCCCGGGAAATAAAGGCGTATATGACGGGCAGGTACAGGCAGGAACTCTTCTTTCCAGAAGAGAAAAGCAAAAGGGAATGCCCATGTATGAGCCGGAAAAAACAGATACTTCTTATACATCTCAGATTCTTTTTCAGCAGTATCTTATGGAGAAACTTGGAAATTACAGCGCGCCGGGGAAGGGCGCACTGAAATATCAGACAGAATATATTCTGGGCGGAAAAACAGGCGATATTGAGAACTTAAAATCTGTGGCAGGACGTCTTCTTCTTATAAGAGAAGGGGTAAATATAGTTCATCTTGTATCGGACGGAACAAAAAGAGCGCAGGCGGCAGGTCTTGCGTCAGCAATCGCCTCTGCCTTTCTCATTCCTCCGGCAACGGGAGTGATCGAAGCGGCGATTCTTCTTTGCTGGGCGTTTGGGGAGAGTATTCTTGATGTAAGGGAGCTGTTTGACGGAGGAAAAGTTCCCCTTGTAAAAAGCACGGCAGACTGGCAGCTTTCTCTTGAAAATCTCCCGGAGCTTTTAAATGGTCTGGATTCTGTCAGAAGGGGAAGCGAGGACGGCATGAGCTATGAGGATTATCTGCAGGTGCTTCTTCTCGGCGTTTCCAGAGAAGAGAAAATTACAAGGGCAATGGATATGATCGAGCTTTGCGTGCGGGAAAAGGGAAGAAAAAATTTCCGCATGGATTCCTGTATTGTGGCGGCAGAAATTTCCGTAGATGTAAAGGCAAATAAAAGAAAAGTTTTTAATGTGACAAGGGCGTATGGATATTACTGACAGACAGAAAAGAGGTGCAGAAAGATGCTTTTTCAGAAAGAAAAAAACAGACGGAAGAATAGTTCTCATAAAGCTGAAAGATTGAAAAATAAAAAAGAAAGGACGCGCTCTCTAAAGAGAAGAATGCCACTGTTTTCCCCGACAGACAGAGACATACTTTCTGAAAAAGTGTCTTTCTGCACCTTTTTAAAGAAAGTAAGGTCTGCCAGTATGGCAGTGGAAACGGCGTTTGTTCTTCCTCTGTTTTTTCTGGGAGTGGTCACCATGATTTCTTTTATGGACATTTATAAGATCCAGACAGAACATCTTACAAAGCTGTGTCAAAGTGCAAAGGAAGCAGGAATGTACGCATATCTCCCGGAGGGAGGCGGACCGGAGGAAATCACACTGCCTGATATATATGCCTATGAGCCGATAGGCGGGCTTGTCCCGCTTCCGAAGGTGTGGATCCACAATCAGGTCCGCGTACACGCCTGGACGGGAAAGGAATCCTCCGGTGCGCCGGGAGACGGAGGAGTGCAGCACACGCCGGAAAAAATGGTCTATGTAACGGAAACAGGAAGTGTGTATCACAGAAGTTTAAGCTGCAGCTATATTAATCTGTCTGTCGAGCAGGTGTCCGGCTCATCTGTACAGGGCAGGAGAAATCAGTACGGAGAAAAATACGAGCCGTGTGAAATCTGCAGCAGAAATCAAAAGCCTGCAGGAACGGTATTTATTACAGGAAAAAGCAACCGGTATCATAACCTTGGTTCCTGCAGCGGACTGAAACGAACTGTAAGAATTGTAAAAGAATCAGAAGCAAAAGGAATGGGAGCGTGTGGAAGATGTGGTTAGAAAACAGCAGTATGATCATAAAAGAAATGGGAATCCTCGGGATTCTGGGGTGGAATGCCTGGCTTGACATAAAAAAGCAGCAGATTTCTCTTGCAGCATCAGGCATTCTCGCTATTGCAGGATTTATCTGGGCGTGGCATGGAAACCGCCTTGGATTTTCTTATTTTCTGGGGATTTTCACAGGATTTTGCGTGGTGGGACTTGGCGTTCTCACAAAAGGAGAAATCGGGATCGGGGACGGCATTCTTGTTCTGGCGCTTGGCATGGCGCTGGAATGGGAAAGACTTGTAGTTTCTCTTATGCTTGGGCTTCTGGCGTGTGCCATTGTATCCGGCATTCTCATGTTTGTGCTTCATAAAGGGAGAAAGACAAGGATTCCCTTTGCGCCGTTTCTGTTTCTGGGATATATAGGAGGAATGCTGTTATGATAAAACGCGGAAGCTTTACAATAGAGACGGCGTGCGTCATGCCGCTTGTTCTTTTTACCCTCATGGGACTTTTATATCTCTTCTTTTTTGTGCATAACCGCGCGTGGCTGACGGCAGCGGCGTATGAATCAGCAGTCAGCGGAAGCATGGAAGGAATAAAAAAAGACGGACCGGTTTATGAGACTGCCCGGATAAAAAGTCAGAGCCTTGGTTCTTTGGGATTTTTCGGGGCGGAAAATCTTTCCACACAGACAGATGCAGGGAAAAACGTTGTTGTCACGTATGACCTTGACACAACAGGAGAATATACAGGACTTTCCTGGCATCTTCGTGCAAAGGGAGAGTCGAAGGTAATCCGTCCTGTAGGTTGGGTGAGGAAAGTGAAGGCAGCTTCGGAGCTTCTGGGAGGAGATTAATATGAGGGCAGAATATAAAAGAGATATGAATCATAATTATCTGATTCTTCATGGAGAGGAAGTGCCCGATACAGATTCTTACCAGGTAAGAATGCTTGTGGGAAACGGAATGCCCTCCCTTTTAAAATGCAGGCTCCAGGGAATTGATGGAAACTTTCTGATTTATTATGATATTACGTCGAAGCAGTCGGTGGCTTCCATGTATGAAACGAAAAAAATGGGGCTGGAGGATTTGCGGCTGATTTTCGGAGGCTTCGTTCAGGCAATGGAGGAGATGGCAGAATACCTTATGGATCCGGGACAGCTTCTTGTACAGCCGGAGTATATGTATCTTGATGTGGAAAAGAAAAAGCTGTATTTCTGCTGTATGCCGGGAAAAGCCGGGGACGTAAGGCAGGATTTCCGCGTTCTTACAGAATATATCCTTCCGAAAATCGATCACGAGGACGGAGACGCAGTCATTCTTGGGTATGGCGTATACAGAAGAGCCCTTGAGGATACCTTTCATCTGGAATACGTAAAAGAAGAGATTTATAAAGGAAGAGACAGCAGGGAAAAGCGTATTCCGGAAAGCTGTAAAGAGAAAGAAATCGACAAAGAAAAAGGTCAATTCAGAGAACAATATGAAAATCAATCGGGAGACTCTCCCTGGGAAATGGAGACATCAAATCCCTTTGAAAATCGTGACAGAGAAGATGAGAAAAAATCCCCGGTGTCCCTTCGGAAAAAAATCCTTTTTTCCCTATTGGGAGCATTTGTTCTTATTATAACAGCAGGAGCGGCAGTTCTGGGATTTCTGCCCGGATTGCAGGCGGGAGTGATACTTTCCGGCTGTGCAGTTTTTCTGGGAACAGGAATGCTCGTATACAGATTCCGAAAAAAGCATAAGGGAAATATAGAAAAGAAAAGGGGAATACAGGAAATGAGGGAAATACAGAGAGAACCCATATGGCAGGCAGAACAGGAGGAGAGTGTATGGCAGCCTGAGATGTCCGCAGAAGAGAAAACGGCTGTATCACAGACTTTTGAGGAAGAGCCAAAAGCAAAAGATTTCGGGGAAACGGTGGTGCTTTCCGCAGGGGTGGTACGGGGACCGGCAACACTGGTAAGCAGGGAGCCGGGAGAACTTGCAACGATTTATCTTCAGGAGGATATGACGGTGATCGGAAAAATGGAAACTGCTGTTGACGCGGTAATAGACCTTCCAACAGTCAGCCGCATTCATGCAAAAATCAGAAGGCGGGATCAGGAATATTATCTCAGCGATTTAAACTCCAGAAACGGAACGGCTGTCAACGGAAGACTTTTAAAAGAGGGGGAGGATTATCAGCTTCAGAATGAGGACGAGGTGGATTTTGCACAGGCGAGATATGTGTTTTTGAAGTGACCAGAGGAGGTCAAGGGAGAAAATCTATATAGGTGTAAGTTTGGAAAAAGAGGAGATAGATTTATTTGAAGGTTAGTAATATTTACTAAATTTCTGGATGCAAAATTGTGAAAAATATAGAAAATGCACTTCTGTATAGACATGAGAATAAATATAGGATATAATGACTTTAACGATAAAGCGGAGGCTCTCATGTCAAGAAAAAAAGTTACAATAAAAGATATTGCAAATTATGTAGGAGTCACACCAATGACTGTATCCTATGTAATTAATCAGACACCAAATCAGTCGATTTCAGCCGAAACGAAACAAAGAGTACTTGATGCAGTAAAAAAACTGAATTATGTACCTAATAATGCAGCAAAGGCGTTGAGATTAAATCAGACATATTGCATAGGCGTAGCGATGGAAAAAAAGTTGATTGTTCAGAGATACGCACAAATTTTAGAAGGTATTCGTTCCCGACTAGAAGAAAATGGGTATAGCATTTTACTTTGTAATAATCAGCAGAGCACAAAGGCATTACCAGAATATATGAATTGTTTTTTGGAAAACAGGGTGGATGGTATAATTTATGTCAGTATGGATGGACAGGATATACCGGAAAAATATCAAAAACAGATAAAACAGTTTAATATTCCGTTTGTGGCGTTAGATTGTGAAGATATGGAAAATTTTAGTACGGTACAATATGATTACTATAGGGGAGCGTGTCAGCAGACAGAACATCTGATAAAAAAGGGTGCGAAGCATTTGATTTATTTTAGACCACAGACAAATACAAAACAAGAAAGGTACAGACTGCGTGGCGTGGAGGATACACTTAAAAAATATCCGGAAGTAACGCTAGCTATTTACGAAATTCCCTATTCCGTAGAAAAAGAACAGGAAGTGCCGAATTTAGGAATGATATATGATAAAACTATGTTAGGAATTTTCAGTAAAGCGTTAGAGGATGAGCAGGATAATATACAGGAAAAAGATGGTATTATATGCAGTTGGGGAAGATGGGTGGAAGTAGTATTTGCTGAAACGTTGAAACGTGGAATGAAGGTACAGATTTCCGGATTAGCGGAAGGAACATTATATGCGCCACTATGGGATAATGTTACATATAGTTCGCTTCCGAATTATGAAGCGGGCTGTATTTTAAGTGAAATGATACTGGAACAGATAAAAAAACCGGAAATAGTCAGACATGAAGTGCTAAGTCCATTATAAAGAGGGAATTTCTTTCTCCATGAAGGAGGAAGAAATTCCCAAATGTAAAAGTACTTTAACGATAAAGTAAATTGAGAGGAATACTAAGTGAGAGAGGAATGTCGATACAAAGATCAAAATCAGAATATTGAAATCAGAGTAGAAGATTTATTGAGTCGGATGACACTGGAAGAAAAAGCGGCGCAATTATGTGGGAACTTACCATCTTCTGTTATTACAGATGGGGAATTGGATATGGAAAAACTGAGGGAAGTTGGCAAACACGGACATGGTCGATTTACACAGTATTCTTTGGTAGGTCTGGTAAGTCCTGAAAAAATAGCTTCTATTTCAAATAGAATACAACGTTTTTTTATAGAAGAAACGAGACTGGGAATTCCAGTTGCATTACAAAGTGAAAACCTGTGTGGCTATCCGGCAGCAGGAGGAACTATTTTCCCGGCAATGTGTAATCTTGGTTGCGCCTGGGAACCGGAGCTTTTGGAAACAATGGGAGAGATAATTGGAGAAGAAAGTAAAGCAGTGGGAATTAATTCAGCAATGAGCCCTGTCATTGATGTTTCAAGAGATCCACGTTGGGGACGAACCTATGAAACGTTTGGAGAAGATCCGTATTTGATTAGTCAGATGGGACTTCATTATGTACGGGGAATGCAGAAAAAAGGAGTTAGTTGTATCGCAAAACATTTTTTAGGATATGGGGAAACTCAGGGGGGCTTAAACGTAGCAGCAACTAGAATAAATGACAGAGAACTCTATGAAACATTTGCAACTCCTTTTGAAGCAGCAGATAAAGAAGCGGGATTGGATGCAATAATGGCTTCTTATTCGGAGATAGACGGTATTCCGGTTGGAAGTAATCCGGTGATAGCAAGAAAGCTGTTGAGGGATACTATGGGATTTCAGGGAATGCTGACTTCTGATGGCGCGGCAATCTGGAAAATGTTTGATTATTTTCATATTGCAAATAGCTATGAAGAGGCTGGTTTTTTGGCTAAAAAAGGAGGACTTGATACAGAAATTCCAGTAGGAAACGCGTATAAGATGCTTCCAGAATTTGTAAGAAATGGAATGTTGTCAGAAGAATATTTGGATGAGTCGGTCAGACGTATTTTGAGAATCAAATTTAAGAGAGGATTGTTTGAACATCCATACGTGGATGAAAAAGAGGTTTTTAGTCATATGACTGACAAAAAGAAGAAAGAGTATAGTAAAATGCTGGCAAAAAAATCTCTGGTACTTCTAAAAAATAAAGATCATTTGCTGCCTCTGGATAAAGAAAAGAAAGTCGCAGTAATTGGTCCTCACGGAGATAGTCTTCGGTATCCTGTCAGCGGCTATACTTATCCGGCGTATATTGAAATGTTGAAAGCGTCTGTAGATCAGAAGGGATCGGATGAGATTACATTTAATGGAATTGTGGATGAAGCAAAAAAAGAAAAAAAATCCAGCGGCTTTAACACGATGTATGATATGTTCAGCAGAGAAGATTACAATAGATTATACGATGTAGATGATATATTAATACAACTCGGGGCATCTACATTACAGGAAGAACTTGGCAAATATTATTCAGTCATTTATGAAAAAGGCTGTGAAATCTTAGGGGAAGACAGAAGCAGTTTTAGTAAGGCAGTAGAGGCGGCAGAGAACAGTGATGTGGTTGTTGCGGCATTAGGAGGTAATTGTGGATGGGTAAATGTTACCGGAGGTGAGGGGAAGGATCGTTGTCATCTGGACCTGCCAGGAGTGCAGCAGGAACTGTTGCAGGAAATTATAAAGACCGAAAAACCCATAATCCTGATTCTATACGGCCCTGGCATTTTTTCGATTACAGGAGAAGAAGAACATGTGGATGCAGTGATTCAGGCAGGACTTCCCGGACCGTATGGAAGTAAAGCTCTGGCCGAGGTATTGGAGGGAAAGTATAATCCGGGAGGCAAACTATCGGTTACTGTTCCGAGAAGCGTAGGGCAGATTCCGATTTATTATAATCATAAAACCGGAAGTGGATACAATGCAGGAATAGGAGCAGAGAAATCGCTGATTTTCAGTGGGGGATATGTAGATGAAAGCAACATGCCTCTGTATCCATTTGGATATGGGCTAAGTTATACACAGTTTGAGATAAGAGATGTAGAAATTCCAGAAACAGAAATCTCTACAAATGGGACTGTCGAAATAGACTGCACGGTAGAAAATGTGGGAAAAGTCAGAGGAGATGAAGTAGTACAGCTTTATTATCATTTTAGAAATGCCCATGTGATTCGACCGGTTATGCAGCTGGTAGGGTTTAAGAGAGTGACGTTGGAGTCTGGAGAAAAGAAAAAAATCCATTTTTCTCTGAAAACAGCGCAGCTTGGATATTATAATGAGGAAATGGAATTTGTAGTAGAGCCGGGAAAGGCAGATATTTTTTTGGGGACCAGTTCCGTGGATCTTCCTTTTTGCAAAGAAATTGTGTTGACAGGGAAGAAAAATCCGGTAATGGGAAAAAGAATATATACTTGTCCGGTAACAGTAAAATAGAGATGTCAGAAAAAAAATCTGTTTTTATCTACATTCTTTGTATGTTGCCAGAATAATTTTTTGAAAAGGGGAGAATGTATGGGGCGAGAATTAAAATTATCTTTTTCCAGACCTGCGCAGGAATTCAGTGAGGCGATACCCGTAGGGAATGGAGAAATGGGAGGCATGGTTTACGGAGGTGTTCCCAGAGGAATGATTACTCTGAATATGGATACCTTATGGTCCGGAACTGGACGGAGAGAAGAAAAAGAGGTATCGGTAAAAGCACTGGAAGAGGCGAGAAGACTGATTTTTTCGGAAAAATATTCTGAAGGAGAAGCTTATATTAAAGAGCATTTTCTAGGAGATTTTACAGAAGCATACCAGCCTATGGGAATTCTGGAATATGAATATCCGGAATTGGGAGAATACCAAGAATACGAAAGAGTATTAAATCTTTCAGAGGGAACTGTGGATCTTTCTTTTCAGACAAAAGAAAGAAAGATTTGCAGTAAGATTTTTAGTTCATATCCAGATAGATGTCTGGTGGGAAAATGGAAATCGGACGATTTTAGGATGAAAATGCGATTTACGGTTGGTTCTTGTTTAAAACATGAAATAAAAACAGGTAATACATTTTTGATTTGTATGGGAAGAGCACCAACACATATTTATGCGAAATATTATGGTCGAAAAGAATCGGTTATTTATAATGAAGAAAATCCGGGAATGCCATTTGCCTTTCAGATAGAGATTCTGGAATGTGATGGTCAGATTCAACAGAACAGTCAATATTTGGAAATTTCAGAAGCGTCCAGTCTGACAGTAGTCCTTACAGCAGTTACAGGTTATCAAGGTTATAAAAAGTCTGTATTATCTCCGGATATGACTTTAGAAGCTTTGAAGAAAAAAATCAATAAAATATTGAAAAAAACAGTTTTGCAGCTTTACAGGGAACATCTGAAGGATTACCAGTCGCTTTTTGGAAGAATGGAATTTTCATTGGAACTGGAAGAAACAGAACCGCGATATGATGAATATTTTCAGTTTTGCCGTTATCTTCTGATTTCCTGTTCTCGAAAAGGAACACAGGCTGCAAATCTGCAGGGTATCTGGAATGAGGATCCGATGCCGGCATGGAACTGTAATTATACTATGAATATCAATTTACCTATGAATTATTGGGGAGCGTATTCAGGTAATTTGGAAGAATGTTTTGAACCTTTATTGAATCTTGCGGAAGAATTGGCTGATGCAGGAAAAGAGACGGCTAAAAAGAAGTTTCATATGAGAGGCTGGTGTATGGGACATAATACAGATCTCTGGCGCCAGACAGAGATGACGGGAGGAAATCCACAGTTTGCATTTTGGCCTATGGGAGGAGTCTGGCTTGCCAATGAAATATTCAGAATCTATGCGTATAATAGAGATCAGACACTGTATCAGGAAAGGATTTATCCAATTATAAAAGGAGCAACACAGTTTTGTCTGGATTATCTGATACCGGGGAAAGATGGGAAAATGCATACTTGTCCGTCCACATCTCCGGAAAATGTTTTTATTGATCAAAAGGGAAAGGTATCTTCTACGGCATGGTCTTCTACAATGGATTTAGATTTGATCAGAGAATTATTCAGAAATCTTCAAATAGCAGGAGTTCCTGAAAATGATACTGATTTTTTACAGGAAGTGATACAGGCAGATAGAAATCTGGCACTTGTTAAAAAAACGAATTTGGGAACAAGAAGCGAGTGGTATCCGGAGGTAAGAGAGAAAGACCCGGGACACAGACATTTTTCCAATTTATATGGATGTTATCCGGGACACTGTATAGATGTTAGTGATATGCAGGAAAAAGAAATCTGTCGGAAAACCATAGAAAGAAGATTGTGTCATGGAGGAGCCGGAACCGGATGGAGCCTGGTATGGCTGATTTGTCTGTATGCGAAACTGCAGGATGGAGAAAGTGCTTTTCAATATCTGGAACGGTTGTTACAACATTCTACTTTTCCAAATGGTATGGATTTACATCCACCAATTGATTCTGTGTGGAACGGAAATCCAATTTTTCAGATTGATGGGAATCTGGGAGCTATCGAAGCTATTTTGATGATGCTGATTCAGTGTGAAGCGGAAAAAATACGGTTATTTCCAGCCACACCCAAAGTATGGAAAAGCGGAAGGGTCAGAGGAATACGATTGCCGGACCGTTTGACCGTGGATTTGCAATGGAAAGAAGGACACTTAACAGACGTTGTATTTCAGGGACCTCCCGGTATTCGTAAAATTCTTTATTACAGAGAGAATCTGTTTCTGGGAGAAGAAAAGATACAGTCTATACAGATTCCGGAGAAAGGGGCGCTGCGATTTCAAATTACAAAGGAAAGTATATAACAAAGCAACAGTGCAACAGCAGTAGAAAGGAGATTATATGAAAAATAAGAAAAAAACAGTAATGGATAAGATTCCTGCATGGTTGTGGTTGGTAATTTCTTTTTTAACGGCCATGCTTGTATGGTCATTGTTATCTATCAACCCGGCGACGTCCAGAAGTTTTCCGAATGTTATTTTAGTATTAAAATCTATCACAAAAATGATAGAAAGAGGAGTATTATTTCAGGATATTCAGAGCAGTATGATTTCTTCCATATCAGGTTTCTGTATTGGCTTTGTATTGTCGATACCGATTGCCTTTTTAATGGCCTGGTATCGTCCTGTACGAAATATTTTAGGACCGTGGATTCAGTTTATTCGAAACATTCCGGCTCTGGCGTATGTGCCTTTGATTGTTATTTCGGCAGGTGTTGGAAGAAGACCTCAGATTATTGTTATTACGATGGCGGTATTTATGACAAGTACGATTGTTATTTACCAGGGTATTCTGAATATTGATGCAACTTTGATTAAAGCAGCGAGAGTCCTGGGGGCAACTGACAAGGATATTTTTATAAGGGTAACGATGCCGGCTGTATTACCCCATATTATTACAAGTATGAGATTATCAGCAGCAGGAGCGTTGACAACTTTAATCGCTGCAGAATCAACAGGAGCTTCAAATGGTCTGGGAATGAGAATTCGAAATTTGAATAATACTTTCGAAGCAGAACCCATGTTGTTGTATATCATTATTATCGGAATTATCGGAATTACTGTAGAAAAACTCATCAGAATGTTGGAAAGTAGGTTGACAAGATGGCAGGAGAAAAGGGAAATATAAAAGTAAAAATAGAGGGTGTTTCGAAAAAATATAATACCAGAAATGGAGAGATGGTTGCTCTTTCCGGAGTAGATTTGGATATTTATGATAACGAATTTATTACAGTAGTAGGTCCTTCAGGATGTGGTGGTCATGTTAAAATAAGACTAAGTTAGCAGATTCCTTATAAATTAAGGGTT
>OLRL01000389.1_pt1 | contig 33805 bp, 28 predicted proteins | sample 1643201 | NCBI WGS metagenome assembly OLRL01 (sample SAMEA3136649, study PRJEB25190) | human gut metagenome | biome: human gut; feature: human-associated habitat; material: faeces | place: Austria | collected 2013
GTCGGAAAGCCGTGTGAGGGAGAACCTCATGCACGGTTTGATGAGGGGAAAGAGGACAGAAGCCCTCTAACCTACTCTACGATGAAGCAAATTTTAAGAAAGTTAAAAAAATAGTTGACAATTAGAATTTATCATGGTAAAGTTTTACAAAACCAATGAGGAAGAGTAAGTACCTTATGGAACGGATTACCCAGAGAGCTGCGGGTGGTGGGAGCGCGGCAGATCAGCCAGAGGGGAATGGACTTCCGAGGGCGAGCAGAATTTTTTCAGGATTTTTTGAAAATGTATGAAAGATAGTATGTGAGCCGGAGAGCTGCTCCGTTATCAAGCAGAGCATATGTCGGTATGCGTGAGAGGATGTTTGGATAAACATCAAGTTGGGTGGCACCGCAGGAGTTGTAAACATATACTCTTGTCCCTGCAAGTAGATTGCGAGGACAGGAGTTTTTTTATTACCATATTTGTTCTGTCCCGTAGATATCGTCGGCAGACCGGAGAAAATATCTCTTGTCTACTGACAGTAAGAAAGGAGAAGATAGAAATGAGCGAAAAAAAGATCCCTTACAAAATTTACTTAGAAGAACACGAGATGCCGAAGCAGTGGTATAATGTCAGAGCCGATATGAAAAATAAACCGGCGCCGCTCTTGAACCCGGCAACACATGAACCGATGAGCGCGGAAGAACTTGGAGCTGTATTTTGCGATGAGTTGGTAAAGCAGGAATTAAACAATGATGACCGTTACATTGATATTCCGGAAAAAATCGGCGATTTTTATAAAATGTACCGTCCGGCGCCGCTTGTAAGAGCATACTGTCTGGAAGAGAAACTTCAGACGCCGGCAAAGATTTACTATAAATTTGAGGGAAATAATACAAGTGGAAGCCACAAATTGAATTCGGCGATCGCACAGGCTTATTATGCGAAAGAGCAGGGATTGAAAGGTGTGACAACGGAAACCGGAGCGGGACAATGGGGAACGGCATTATCGATGGCGTGCGCATATCTGGATCTGGACTGCAAAGTTTATATGGTGAAATGTTCTTATGAGCAGAAGCCGTTCCGCCGTGAAGTGATGAGGACATACGGAGCGAGTGTAACGCCGTCGCCGTCAGAGACGACAGAAGTCGGAAGAAAGATCCTGGAAGAACATCCGGGGACGACGGGAAGCCTTGGATGTGCGATCTCGGAGGCAGTGGAAGCGGCAACCAAAACGGAGGGATATCGCTATGTGCTCGGAAGTGTGCTGAATCAGGTGATGCTGCATCAATCGGTGATCGGTATGGAGACGAAGATCGCGATGGATAAATACGGCGTCAAGCCGGATATCATCATCGGCTGCGCCGGCGGTGGTTCCAATCTGGGCGGATTGATCGCTCCGTTTATGGGGGAACAGCTCAGAGGAGAGGCGGATTATCAGTTCATCGCAGTGGAACCGGCATCATGCCCGAGTTTGACGAGAGGAAAATTTGCCTATGATTACTGCGATACCGGTATGGTGTGTCCGCTGGCGAAGATGTATACACTCGGGAGCGGATTTATCCCATCGGCAAATCATGCCGGAGGACTTCGATATCACGGCATGAGCCCGATCTTATCCCAGTTGTATGCAGACGGCTATATGGAGGCTCGTTCGGTAGAACAGACCGCAGTGTTTGAGGCGGCGGAACAATTTGCGAGAATCGAGGGAATCCTCCCGGCGCCGGAGAGTAGCCATGCGATCCGTGTAGCGATCGACGAGGCGATGAAGTGCAAAGAAACCGGGGAAGAAAAAACAATCTTATTCGGTCTGACCGGAACGGGATATTTTGATATGTTTGCTTATGAGAAATTCCATAATGGAGAGATGAGTGATTATATTCCGTCGGATGAAGATCTGAAGCCAGGATTCAATAGTCTGCCGAAGATGTGATGAGGGATACGGAACAGAAAGAAACGAGAGAACGGAAGAAGCGAAGAGACGGAAACTAAAGAATAGAAGAAATAAGATAAGGGGTGACCGAAACAAGAAACTGTTTTGATCACCCCATTTTCGTGCAAATCTGTTTATTCTTTTTCTTTTAGTTGTTCTGCCAGAGAAAGGAGCAGATCCTGATTTTTGGAATTTAAATTTTCATATAATTTACACAATCTGTAATTTTTTTCTAAAACAGCATTGAATTCAACTTGAAAATCCGGTGTCCGTCTGCTGTCTGTCTGATACAGGAGATAGTCGATCGATACGTTGAAGAATCTGGCGAGATCGATCAGGATATCGGCGGGAAGCGTCGTATCTCCGTTTTCGATCCGACTGACTGTCTGCTGTGATACATTGATTTTTGCGGCAAGTTCACTTTGATGTAATTTTCGCTCTTTCCGAAGTTCTTTTATTCTTGTCTGCACAGCGTCCGGTTCTCCTTTTTTGATAGCGTCAGTGTGCAAGGGGAAATATGTCCGTTGTTTCCTTATACACCGACTCTATAAACTCTTTTGATCTCAGCCTCTATTTTAAAGGATATTATGAGCAGTGCTAACTGAAAGTTGTGTATAAAAATACTTGAAAATGAAGTATAACACCTGAAACGGGAAGATGATCGATATTGGAGGACAGACGCGTGGTAAAATGTAGCCAGAGGTGAGGTTATGCAAAAAATCGGACTGCGGCTGCAAAGAATCAGAAAACAAAACGGAGTCAGCCAGGAAGAATTGGCGAAAAAACTGCATGTTCAAAGGCAGACGATTTCGTCTTATGAGCGGGGTGTCAGCACGCCGGATATTTATATTCTGATCGCAATGGCAGATTATTTTGAGGTTTCGGTGGATGAATTGGTAGGACGGAACCGGAAAAAGAAAAAATGAGAAGAAGCGTCGGTTTACGAGAAGTGTATTGTTTTTTGTATAGTTGTGCTAAAATCGGATTTTTACAGATAGGAAACCGGATTTAAACATTTTGAACTTTCTGTGAATTTTGTAAAATTGTATTGAAAATTCAATGGAAAGGAGAAAAGTTTAATGGGAAAATCAAGGAAGTGGGGGAGGTGTATTCTGTCCTTTGTTTTGGCGGCAGGAATGTCATCGGCAAGCATCCCGGTTTACGCTGCACCTCTAGATGGCGGTTCGGGAAGTGATGAAAGTAACGCGAAGCTGCCAGAAATACAAACGGTCACATCAATCGATTTTTCAACGATGGAAAATCTGGATTCTCTGCCCGAGGGCTGGAAGATTTCGAATGGTTCGGGAAGCAGTGAACTTGTGGATGAAGCAGAGGGGAAAGCTCTTAAATTGACACGGTCGGGAGACGGGTTTAGTAAATAACAGCCTTGGTATTGATGAGAGTGAGTATCGATATGTTACGATTGATACCCGGGTTAAAATGGGAGCGGAAGACTATGCAAAGCAGTTTAGTATTCCTTATATACAGGATAAGAATGGTACTACGTCATATACTCTGTATATGGATGGAGATTGGACGCAGTATAAATCTCATGTAAACGGGAAAAATGTGCTTGAAGCAGGAACGCTCAAAAAGGGTGAATGGCAGAATGTAAGTATGGATATTGATATGAAAACGGATACATTCCGTGTATCTGTGGATGGTGAGTATCTTCTTGCCGGAGTCAATGCAAGACAGGCAACAGACAGTCTGCAGACGATTAAATATTATGCGGACTCATGGAACAGAGGTACGATGTATTTGCAATCTGTGGAGGTGACAGCACAGAAAGAACGTACGGAGAGTGCTGCTTTTTATGTAAGTAATTCAGGAGATGATTCTGCGGATGGACAGACGTCAGAGACTGCTTGACAGACAGTAGAAAGAGTCAATAAAGAGCATTTTATTCCGGGAGACCAGATTCTTTTTGAATGCGGCGGAAAATGGGAAAATCAGACGTTGCAGCCGCAGGGAAACGGTTCAAAAGAGGCTCGGATTGTGATTGGAAATTACGGAGAGGGGGAACTTCCACGGATTGCCGTAAACGGTAAGATGAAAGATGCACTTTATCTTTGTAATCAGCAATACTGGGAAATCAGCGGCCTGGATATCTCCAATACAGTAGAGGGATTTACAATGGTGTCTAATGATGGGATACCGACAGGCAATGTAACGGAACGTCAGGATGACCCGGGCAAACTTCTCGGAGAATATCGTGGAATCCATATTGCCGGGCGGGATGTACCCTCGTTGAAAGGTTTTCGTATTCATGATCTGAAAATTCATGACGTAACAGGCGTCGTATCATGGATTGGTGATACGGGATTGAGAGATCCGGGAATTATGAATAATGCCGGATTGGATGGGTCAAAGAGAACAGGCGGAATCCTTATTGAATGTTTGAGTCCGACGGGAAAACAGGCGACACAATTCAGCGATATTGTGATCGAAGATAATTCATTTATCAATAACTCTTTTGGAGCAGTAACTATAAAACAGTGGAATGGATCCGGTAATCAGTATGGTGAAAATCCGGGGTGGGCAAACCGAAACGGTTCCGGCGGCGCTCCGGACTATGTAGACGGCAACTGGAAACCGCACAGTAATATCATTATTCAAGATAACTATATCAATCAAGGTGCATCGGCATATGCCTGCAATGGAATCTATCTGACAAGCAGTCGGGATTCCCTGATACAGAGGAATGTTCTGGAGAATATTGGTACTTGCGGAATTGAATTGTATTTTACGGATAACGTAGCAGTTCAGTATAACGAAGTGTCAAATGTTGATAAAAAGGGCGGCGGCGCGGATGACAATGCGATCGATCCAGATTGGAGATCAACAAACGCATTGATTCAGTATAATTATATTCATGATTGCGGAGAGGGACTGCTTCTTTGTGGAGTACAGTATAATTCAGGAGTGATCCGTTACAATTTGATACAGGATTGTAGAAGAAGTTATGTTCACTATTCAATGGGAAGCGGCTATTTCCAGACTTACAATAACGTCTTTTACCGCAGTGCAGATGGAAATGGAACGAATAATTTCGATCCTTGGGGCGGTGGAAAAGCATATTTCAACAATGTTTTTTATGATGGAAAGAAGCGGGGATTTGTATTTAGCGGTGGAACGAGTTTCTCTTATTACAATAATGCATATTATGGAACAAATGCACCAAATAAGGATTCCAATCCGATTATTCTTGCGGAAGACCAGTTTGAGGGAAGTACTCCGCCTATGGATCGAAAAGGAACGGGTGATACGGGCGTGCTTTTGGAAGCCAATGGATTGAAACCTGAAGCGGGATCTCCGCTGATTGCGGCAGGTGTATCTAAGGACGCTAATGGGATCAACATTGATGAGGGACTGAAATCGCGGGGGGCATATTTTAATTTCACACCTTTAGATGCAGCAGATACAAATAGTCTGGGAGACTGTATATATATTGAAAGAACAGATTATCCGACGTTTGAGAAAAATGGAACAGAAGCAGTATTTGATACACCGAAGACACAGGTTGCAGCGGATAAGGATACTCCGACGATTGGTATGTTTGAAGTACCGTTGGATGAGAACGCAGTGATTTTGCGAGGTGCGGTTTCTGATGGAATTAATCCAATGGCAAATGCACAAGTGGAAATCCAAGTGGAGGATGTGACAGTAACTACAACGACAGGTGATTCCGGAACTTATTCTGTTACAGATGGTCTGAAATCAGGAGAAGCGGTGATCACTGTAAAAGTAGAGGGCAGAGAAGATGTAAGTATTACCGTACAGCTTGAGGCGGGAAAGGTAAATGAGGGAGATGTAAAAGTTCCGCTTGTACCGATGCCGGATGAATATGCGTATGAGATTTTCAATGAGAATTTTGATGATGGGACTTCTGAGAATTTTGCTTTTAATTGGGGATCTCAGATCACAGACGGAAAACTGATACTTACAAAAGATATGGGAAAAGCTACGGCGGCAGTATATTATTTTAACCCAGTGATCGCAGCACAGAAAGGTGTGGATTTCAGTTTTGACTACAAGGCGGATCCGGCGAATAAAATGGGACTGGAATTCCGGGATTCTTACGGAAGACTTCTCTTTGCGGTTTGTGCCGCACCGCAGAAATCAGAATTACGTACATCCACTGCCGGCGAAGCGGTAGACGATGATAAAGCGGCTTCTGCAGCAGAACCGATGTGGAGTCCTGTGAAAATGAGTGCAGATAAAACATACACGTTCCGTATACATGCTGATTTTGAAGCAAAGACTGTCGGTTTCCAGTTAAAAGAAAAAGATGGCGATGTGCTGGCACAGCAGCTGAATATCCCGACGGATGCAGTAAATCTGGCAAAGATGAACGCTTGCAGCTGGTGGGATTCCAAGCCGCAGTACATAGGTAATTTCAGATTGACGGCGCTGGAAGAGACGGTAGAACTTCCTCTGGATGGGAAGACAATATATACATTTGGTGACAGTATTGTTGCCGGACATCAGTACCAGAAAGCCGGATTTGCAGAGTTTATAGCAGCGGCTGAGGGGATGGAAATTCAGAAGTTTGCTGTGAATGGTGCTACGATAATGGATGCAGGATACGAGGGAGGACAGATTGAAGCGCAGTTAAGCGGCTCGCCAGAAGAACAGCTGGAATATGTTCTTTTTGACGGAGGAACAAATGATGCGGAGTATTTGGCAAATAATCCGGAAGTGCAGTATGGTGAAGTACAAGAGTCTGAGAATCAGGATTCTTTTGATACAACAACATTTGCGGGAGCATTTGAAAGTCTCATCTATCAGATGAAACAAAAATATCCAGATGCGCGAGCTTGTATATACGGCAGTTCATAAGTTGGGAAGCCGGGACAATGATGTACAGGAAAAACTCCGTGCAATTGAACTTGCGATTTGCAGGAAATATGGTGTGGCTGTCGCGGATGTGTATGGACAGACCGACTTGGATACAAATGATGTCAATAAGAAAAATGATTATACATTTGACAGTCTCGGGGCAAACGGTCTTCCGGGAAATAACGGTTCAGGAACTCATCCGAATTTGAAAGCGATTGAAGAATTTTATGTTCCGGTAGTGACAGAAGCTTTGAAAGATCCTGCGTCACACATTCCGGAGGTGGAAGTTCCTCCGACTGTGGATAAAACTGTGTTGGAGACAAAACTCAATGAAGCGAAAGCGGAAGCAGCAAAAGTCGATGTTTATACAGAGAACAGCATTGCAAAATTAAATAAGGTGATTCAGGATGCAGAAGCAGTATTTCATGATGAAAATGCGAAACAGGATCAGGTGAATGCACAGATTTCTGCATTGGAAGAGGCTATGGAAGCTCTCGTACTGCTCATTGATGAAGCGAAAGAAAACCTGGCGGCATTGATTGCACAGGCAGAAGCTGCGGTGCAGCAGTCGGAAATTTACACCGAAGAAAGCTTACAGGCTCTTCAATCCGCACTTGATGCAGCGAAAATGATTTATGAAAATCCATCCGCATCAGTGGATGATGTGAAAGGGCAGTGCATTGCGCTTCAGAAGGCGCTTGACAGCTTGGTGGAGTGGTGATACGGACCGGAGCGCACTGCGGAATGCAATAGCTGCTGCGCGGGCAGAAGTTGTGAAAGAGGATGTTTATACAGCGGAAAGCCTGGCAGAATTGCAACAGGCAATTAAAACAGCCCAGCGTGTTCGTGATGATATGACAGCTGGTCAGGAGGCGATTGACGAGCAGACAGAGTTGGTCAATACAGCGCTGAAAAATCTTGTGAAACAGGAGATTCCATCTGCAGACAGGACTGCGCTTGACGCAAAATTAAATGAAGCAAGGGTTGAGGCGGAAAAGACAGATATATATACCGCAGACAGCATTGCTTATCTGAATCAGGTGATCGCGGAGGTTGAAAATACAGCGGCAGCGGAAAATCTGACACAGGAACAGATCGATGGGTTGACTGTAAAACTGGAAGAAGCGATCAAAGCTCTGGCGAGGCTTCCAAAACCAACCCCGGATGTGATTGACCGCAGCGGATTGTCGGAGAAGATCAGCGAGGCAGAAAAGCTTTCCGTATCGGAAAATATTTATACAGAAGAAAGTATGGAAGTTTTGAAGCAGGCTATCAACGCTGCAAAGGATATATATGCAGATCCGAACGCGTCTCAGGAAGATATTGACGCACAAGTGTCGGCTCTTCAAGCTGCGATTGATAGTTTGGAAATAGCGGACTCTGTTAAACCGGAAACTCCGGATGAGGGAGAACAAGGGACAGGAGATTCCGAAAATCCGGAAGAGAAACCTGACAGTGTAATTCAGCAACCGGAAAATTCATCCGGAAACGAGGATCATGACAGTACCATAAATACAAATAAGGGCAATACTCCGAAGACGGGAGACCGCACAAATGTCAAGGTCTTGGCTGTAACAGGAGGAATTGCACTGGTAGTGATCCTTTCAACGGTTGTGATAATGCTTAGGAAGAAGAGAAGATAAACTTCGGATTACAGTTCAGAAAATAAAGATTAGGAAAATCAACAAAAATCCATTCCAAAATTTTAAACGGAAGGGATTTTTGTTGATTACTTTACGTTTAAATAACAAAAAACCCTTGAAAAATCAAGGGTTCCGAATGCGGAAGATGGGACTTGAACCCACACAGCTCGAAAGCTACAAGATCCTTAGTCTTGCTCGTCTGCCAGTTCCGACACTTCCGCATGTTCCAGCGCTTGCTTTTTTGTTGTCCCGCGCGGCACAAGTAGTATAATACTACCACTTCGTAGAAATGTCAACACTTTTTTATAACTTTTTTTAAAAATTTTTTCTGTACGCTGCTGCAGTGATACCGGTGTGTTTTTTAAACGACTGGGAAAAGTAGTTTGCAGACGAAAATCCGGTCATATGAGCGATATGGGTAATGCTGTAATCTGTATTTTTCAAAAGCTCTTTGCTGTTTAAGATACGCCGATCCAACAGATAATTGATCGGGGCAACTCCGTAAGACTTTGAAAAAATATGGGACAGGTAATATTTGTTCAGATGAGAGAGCGCGGCCAGATCATCCAGAGTCACTTCTTCGCTGTAATGATGATCGATGTAATCTTTGATCTGTGCGCATTCGCCGGAAATATCAGGGACACTTCCGGCGGAAAACTGGCTGTTTGTCACCCGTCCGATTTTCAGAAGAAATGCGTTCAGCAAATACTGGCATATTTGTTCAGATGCCGGTTCGTGGCGGTGCGCCTCAGCCAGGATCATTTTGAGGAGCGGTAGTATATCCGCCTGATCGGAATGAAGACGGGTGATCTGACATCCGTTTTGGGAAAGGGCGGTATCCTCAGAGTCTTGCCCGGAGTGATCCGGAAAATCAAACAACAGATCATCGATTCCGAGTGCAATATAAGAAAGCGGATGTTTATCCGATGATTTTTCTGTATGACGGATGTTCGGGTTGATCTGGACAAGCATATCTTTATGCAGGGGGATCTGTTCATTTTCCGTACATAAAAATCCGCTTCCGTCCGTGATATAAAAGATTTCCGAAAAACTGTGTGTGTGGAGCATACTGATCCAGTCATTGCCGTAAGTGGTCTGTGAAATGTAGAGCAGCCGCCAGGAATCGGAAAGATTTTCTTCGGTAGAATATTGGATATAAGACATGGAAATGTCTCCTTTCGTCGGAAACGCCTGCGGGCGAAATACGAGTGGTTGTTTTCATGCTATCATCAATAAGAAATAAAAGCAAGATATATAATATCTGAAACAAAAAAGGTGTTGTAACAAAAACAGCAGAAACGTATACTCAAATCAACAGACCGGCATAGCTTTTTCGGAGGAAGCCGGTACGGCAGAGCGTTTCTTTTGAAGCGGAAAAAGAACAGGAGGATTCAAAAAGATGGGGAAAAACGGAACGATCGGAAGAGTGACGATACCGACTGACCTGGATGTGATCCGGGAGACAAAAGAATTGATCGAGCGATGGGGAGCGGATGCGATCCGTGACTGTGACGGAACAGAGTATCCGGATGAATTAAAAGAAGAAGACGCAAAAGTTTATGCGACTTATTACACGACCAGAAAGGATAATGAATGGGCAAAAGCAAATCTCGATGAAGTGCAGCAAATGTACATTATGACAGATTTCCACACCGCCGAGAGCGATTCTCTTTCCATTCATCTAATGGATCATCTTTACCCGGATATGCTTCAGGTAAACACGAGAGACGACATCGAAAGATGGTGGGAAGTGATCGACCGGACAACCGGAGAGGTCGTACCTTATGGAACATGGCAGTATGACGCTAAGAGCGGGGATGTCATGATCCATCCGGCAAAGGCATTTCATGAATATACGGTAAGTTTTCTTGCATATATCATGTGGGATCCGGTTCATATGTACAATGCCGTGACAAACGGATGGAAAGACGTGGAGAAGCAGATCACGTTTGACGTGCGTCAGCCGAAGACACATGCGTATTCCATGCAGCGGCTGCGGGATTATCTGGAAAGCCATCCATATGTGGATGTTGTGCGTTATACGACGTTTTTCCATCAGTTTACACTGATCTTTGATGAAATGGCCCGGGAAAAATATGTGGACTGGTATGGGTATAGTGCATCGGTAAGTCCGTATATTCTGGAGCAGTTTGAGAAAGAAGTCGGATATAAATTCCGTCCGGAATTTATCATCGATCAGGGATATATGAATAATACATACCGGATCCCATCCAAAGAATTTCAGGATTTTCAGGCATTTCAGAGACGTGAGGTTGCAAAACTGGCAAAAGAGATGGTGGACATTACGCATGAATACGGCAAAGAAGCGATGATGTTCCTGGGAGACCACTGGATCGGTACAGAGCCGTTTATGGATGAATTTAAGACGATCGGACTGGATGCGGTTGTGGGAAGTGTCGGAAACGGCGCAACACTTCGGTTGATCAGTGACATCAAAGGGGTGGAATATACGGAGGGACGTCTTCTTCCTTATTTCTTCCCGGATGTATTCCATGAAAACGGAGATCCGGTGAAAGAGGCAAAGATCAACTGGGTGACTGCACGACGTGCGATTTTGAGAAGTCCGATCGACCGGATCGGATATGGCGGATATCTGAAACTGGCGTTGAAGTTTCCGGAATTTATTGATTATGTGGAAAGTGTGTGCGATGAATTCCGTCTGCTTTATGAGAATATCAAAGGAACGACGCCGTACTGTGTGAAAAAAGTAGCAGTATTGAACTGCTGGGGCAAAATGCGCGCATGGGGAAATCATATGGTGCATCATGCGATTTATTATAAGCAGAATTACTCTTACGCCGGAATTATCGAGGCGCTCAGCGGAGCTCCGTTTGATGTGAAATTCATCAGCTTTGACGATATCCGCAAAGATGCGTCGATCCTTGATGATATCGATGTGATCCTCAATGTAGGAGATGCGGACACCGCATATACTGGCGGGGAAAACTGGATGGATCCGGCAGTTGTGGAAGCCGTGCGCGGATTTGTGCACCGGGGCGGCGGTCTGATCGGTGTCGGTGAGCCGACCGCACATCAGTGGCAGGGAAGATTTATCCAACTGGCAGATGTGTTCGGTGTGGAATGTGAGAACGGATTTAATCTGAATAAAGATAAATATAACTGGGAAGAGCATCCTCATTTTATCATGGAAGACTGCAGCGGAGAGATCGACTTCGGAGAGGGCAAAAAAAATATGTATGCGTTGGACGGAACAGAGATCCTTGTGCAGAAAGACCACGAAGTACAGATGGCAGTCCGTACATTCGGAAAGGGAAGAAGTGTGTATATCAGCGGTCTTCCGTACAGCTTTGAGAACAGCCGTCTTTTGTACCGCGCGGTGATCTGGGCTTCCGGAGATGAGAAAAATCTGAAGAAATGGTTCAGTACCAATTATAATGTGGAAGTACATGCATATGTGAAAAACGGCAAATACTGCGTAGTCAATAATACATATGAGCCGCAGGATACGACGGTTTACCGTGGAGACGGAACAAGTTTCGACGTACATATGGAAGCAAATGCGATCCACTGGTATGAGATCTAGGAGGTCATAAGATGAGTGTAACAGAAAAACAGCTTCAGGAAGTGCTGACCGGGTTTGAGTTCCCGGGAACACCGGTACTTCAGGGTGTATATGGAAACGGACATATCAATCACACATACCTGCTTCATGTGATGGAACAGAATGGAAATAAAAAAAGAATGATCCTGCAGCAAATGAACCGTTCTGTGTTTAAAAAGCCGGTGGAAGTCATGGAAAATATCATGGGTGTGACTTCCCATCTGCGCAGAAAGATCGTTGAGAACGGCGGGGATCCGGAACGGGAGACACTGAACGTCCTTTTGGCGAAAGACGGAAAGCCGTATTATGTAGATTCCTGTGGAGAATACTGGCGGATCTATCATTTTATCGAAGGGGCATCTTGTTACGAGCAGGTGGAAAGCGAGGAAGATTTCTATCAAAGCGCTCTTTCTTTTGGAAATTTCCAGTGTCTGCTCTCGGATTATCCGGCGGAGACGCTTCATGAAACGATTCCGGGATTTCATGACACAAAACAGCGGTTTGCAAACTTTAAACGTGCCGTGGAAGCGGATGTGATGGGACGGGCAAAAGCGGTAGAACGGGAAATTGAATTCGTTCTGGCACGGGAGCAGGATGCGGCTGTGCTTGGAAATCTGCTGGCGGCAGGAGAACTTCCGCTACGTGTGACGCACAATGATACAAAGTTGAACAATATCATGATCGATGATGCGACGAGGCAGGGAATCTGCGTGATCGATCTGGATACGGTCATGCCGGGACTTTCCGTCAATGATTTTGGTGATTCGATCCGTTTCGGGGCAAGTACTGCGGCGGAAGATGAAATCGACCTGGAAAAAGTAAGCTGCAGTATGCGGCTGTTTGAAGTGTACAACAACGGTTTCCAGAAAGGATGCAGAGGACGTCTTACCGGCACAGAGATCGAGATGCTTCCGATGGGAGCGAAGATCATGACATATGAGTGTGGTATGCGTTTTCTTACGGATTATCTGGAGGGGGATCATTATTTCCAGATTCACAGGAAAGATCACAATCTGGATCGTGCAAGAACACAGTTCAAACTGGTGGCGGACATGGAACAGAAATGGGATACCATGATGAAAATTGTAAAAAATAAATAAAGAACAATAAAGAAAAGTTGTTTTCAGGAGAAGAAAAAGGTGGGAAAAGCCGTCCGGCATAAATTTCTCATCTTTTTCTTTATTTTTGGGTCGTACTTCTTGTATCAAAAAACGAAAGATGTATAATCATAACAAATAAAACCGGATGACAGGAGGGAAGAACGGATGTTGGAAAAAGTAGATTTTGCAAAAAAACTGGATAAAGAGGAATTCAAAGAAAAAATGCCGGAGCTGGAACGGAAGATCGCCGGACTCCAGAGGCGGTGCAGAGAGCTGAAGATCCCGGTCATGATCGTCTTTGAGGGATTCGATGCTGCAGGAAAAGGTCTGCAGATCGGTCGGCTGATCCGCAATCTGGATCCGCGCGGATTTGAAGTGTTCCCGATCAAAGAAGAAACAGAAGAAGAACAGATGCATCCGTTTTTGTGGAGATTCTGGACGAAGACACCGGAGAAAGGACGGTTTGCGATTTTCGACGGAAGCTGGTGCCGAAAAGTCCTGATCGAACGCTTCGACGGGAAAGTCAAAGGATTTGAGGCTGCAGAAGCGTACGGGGCGATCCGCGCGTTTGAAAAGCAGCTGACGGATGACAAGATGGTGCTGATCAAGCTGTTTCTGGCGATCGATCAGCAGGAACAGAAAAAACGGATGAAAAGACTGCAAAAACAAAAAGAGACCGCGTGGCGTGTGGAGAAAGGGGATCTGGAGCGAAACAGGAGGTACGAAGATTATCTGTCCATCGCAGAGGAACTGTTGAGAAAAACAGATTCGGACGATGCGCCGTGGACAGTTATAGAAGCGACAGACGAGCGTTTTGCGGAAGTAAAGATTTACCGGACGGTGGTCGCAGCGCTGGAGGAAGCAGTCAGACGGGCGGAAAAGGAAATCTTACAGAATCAGGAACTCCGCCCGTCGGAGACATCCCGTCAGACGGAAGATTTACATGGATCTATCCTTGCACAAGCAGATCTGTCGAAACAACTGGAGCGGAAAGAATATAAAAAACGATTGAAAAAACTGCAGAAAAAGATGGAACGTCTTCACGGGGAACTGTATCGGAAACGGATCCCGGTCGTGCTTTGTTTTGAGGGATGGGATGCGGCAGGAAAAGGCGGCGCGATCAAGCGGCTGACGGAATGCATGGATCCACGCGGATATGTGGTACACCCGACTGCCGCGCCGGATGAGACGGAAAAAGCGCATCATTATCTCTGGAGATTTTGGCGATCTATGCCCAAAGACGGACATATAGCGATTTTTGATCGTACATGGTACGGACGTGTGCTGGTGGAACGGATTGAGGGCTTTTGTACGGAAGCGGAGTGGAAACGGGCATATCAGGAGATCAACGATATGGAAAAAAATCTTGCGGACCATGGCGTCGTGATTTTGAAATTTTGGATGCAGATCGATAAAGAGGAACAAAAACGACGTTTCGAGAGACGGCAGGAAGATCCGGAAAAGCAATGGAAGATTACAGAGGAAGACTGGAGGAACCGGGAAAAATGGGATCAGTATGAGACGGCAGTCAATGAAATGCTGCTCCGCACATCCACGGACGATGCGCCGTGGATCGTTGTGGAGGGCAACGATAAGTATTATGCACGGATCAAAGTGCTGGAAACCGTAGTAAACGTATTGGAAAAAATGAAAATCTGAAAAAAATCTGCGAAAAGAAAAGGAAACAAGTAAGTTTTGTCGAATATATATAATAGGGTGTTCTTCCAAAACGGAAGAATGTCTGTGTAATGAGATGGAGGAGACTATGTACTATTCGGAAGACTTGATTGAAGAAGTAAGGATGAAAAATGACATTGTCGATGTGATTTCCGGATATGTGCGGCTGCAGAAGAAAGGAAGCTCTTATTTTGGACTTTGTCCTTTTCACAATGAGAAATCTCCGTCGTTTTCAGTCAGCAGATCCAAGCAGATGTATTATTGTTTTGGCTGCGGCGCAGGAGGAAATGTATTTACGTTTCTCATGGAATATGAAAATCTTTCGTTTGTGGAGGCGGTACAGCTTCTGGCAGACCGCGCCGGGGTGGAACTGCCGAAGATGGAATACTCTAAAGAAGCGAAAGAGCGTGCGGATCTGAAGACGACGCTTTTGGAGATCAATAAGGCGGCGGCACAGTATTTTTATGTACAGCTGAAATCAGAACAAGGGCGGATCGGATATGAGTATCTGAAAAAGAGAGAACTTTCCGACGAGACGATCAAAGCGTTCGGACTTGGTTATTCCAACAAATACAGTGACGATCTGTATCGGTATCTTCGCTCCAAAGGGTATTCGGAAGACTTGATCCGTCAGGCGGGACTGATCAGTACCGATGAGAAACACGGAGTATATGATAAGTTCTGGAATCGTGTCATGTTTCCGATCATGGACGTCAACAGCCGTGTGATCGGTTTTGGCGGACGTGTGATGGGAGAGGCAAAACCGAAATATTTAAATTCGCCGGAGACGCCGGTTTTTGATAAAAGCCGGAATCTCTACGGACTGAACAGAGCGCGTTCTTCGAGAAAGCCGTATTTTCTTCTCTGCGAAGGATATATGGACGTGATCGCGCTACATCAGGCGGGATTTACCAATGCAGTCGCATCCCTCGGAACGGCGCTGACGCCGGGACATGCATCTCTGATCAAGCGTTATGTCCGGGAAGTGTATCTGACTTATGACAGTGATGAAGCCGGAACGCGCGCTGCGCTTCGCGGAGTACCGATCTTAAAAGACGCCGGAATCTCTGCGAAAGTGATCCGGATGGATCCGTATAAGGATCCGGATGAATTTATCAAGAATCTGGGCGCAGAAGAGTTTGAACGGCGGATCGCGGATGCGAGAAACGGATTTTTGTTCAGTCTGGAAATATTGGAACGGGATTATGATATGAACTCCCCCGAGGGGAAGACGGCATTTTTCCGGGAGGCGGCAAGGCGGCTCATTGGATTTGAAGATGAGCTGGAGAGGAATAATTACATAGAAGCGGTCGCAAAGATTTACCAGATCAGCGCGGAGAGCCTGAAAAAACTGGTGACGAAGACGGCGATCCAGGATGGACTTGCGAAACCGGTGGAACGACCGAAGTCCACCTCTGAACAGAAAACGGCGAAGAAAGAAGATGCCGGGAAGACGGCGCAGAAAGTGCTGCTGACATGGATGATCGAGGAGCCGAAGCTGTTTCGGGTGATCGGAAAATACATTCATCCGGATGATTTTACGGAAGAGCTGTTCCGTACTGTGGCAGAGCTTATGTACCGACAGTATGAACAGGGAGAATTAAATCCGGCGAAGATCCTGAATCATTTTACCGAAGAGGAAGAACATCGGGAGGCGGCGTCTCTGTTCCACACGAAGATCCGTGAACTTTCAACGAAAGGGGAACGTGAGCAGGCGCTGAAAGAGACGATCCTGCGCGTGAAATCGAACAGCATTGATGCGCAGACACGGAAGCTTTCCCCTACGGACATGGCAGGACTGCAGAAACTGATGGAAGAAAAACGAAAGCTTCAGGACTTGTATCAACTGCATATTTCTTTAGAATAAGGATAAAATAAACTAAGACCGTCCGCATATTTTGCGGACACAGGAAGGAAGGACACATGGAAGAAAACACACAGAAATTTTTGGAACGGCTGAAAGAACTGGTTGCTCTTGGAAAGAAAAAGAAAAGTATCCTGGAAATTCAGGAAGTGAACGACTTTTTCGCGGACATGGATCTGAACGCAGAGCAGATGGAAAAGATTTTTGAATATCTGGATGCCAACAATATCGATGTGCTGCGGATCAACAGTGACGACGACGCGGATATTGACATGGATATCGAGGCGATGATCGCGGATGATGACGATGTGGATGTGGAGAACATCGATCTGTCTGTTCCTGATGGTGTGAGTATAGAAGATCCGGTGCGGATGTACTTAAAAGAGATCGGAAAAGTTCCGCTTTTGAGCGCCGACCGTGAGATCGAGCTGGCAAAACGGATGGAAGAGGGCGACGAGGACGCAAAAAAAGAACTGGCAGAGGCGAACTTACGTCTTGTTGTCAGTATTGCCAAACGTTATGTCGGTCGGGGAATGCTTTTCCTTGATCTGATCCAGGAGGGAAATCTGGGACTGATCAAGGCGGTTGAGAAATTTGATTATCATAAAGGGTATAAATTCAGTACTTATGCGACTTGGTGGATTCGTCAGGCGATCACAAGAGCGATCGCAGATCAGGCGAGAACGATCCGTATCCCGGTTCATATGGTAGAGACGATCAACAAACTGATCCGTGTGTCCAGACAGCTTTTGCAGGAACTGGGAAGAGAGCCTGCCCCGGAAGAGATCGCAAAGGAATTGGACATGCCTGTGGATCGTGTGCGTGAGATCTTAAAGATCTCTCAGGAACCGGTGTCTCTGGAGACGCCGATCGGTGAGGAAGAAGACAGCCACTTAGGAGATTTTATCCAGGATGACAACGTGCCTGTTCCGGCGGAAGCGGCGGCACAGACACTTTTGAAAGAACAGCTGGATGAGGTGCTCGACACACTGACGGAGCGTGAACAGAAAGTACTCCGCCTGCGTTTCGGTATGAACGACGGACGTGCGAGAACATTGGAAGAAGTCGGAAAAGAGTTTGACGTAACAAGAGAGCGTATCCGCCAGATCGAGGCGAAAGCACTCCGGAAACTTCGTCATCCGAGCCGCAGCAGAAAATTACGGGATTATCTGGATTAAGAAAGAGGATAGAATATGGAGTTATCAAAGCGATTGCTTGCAGTTGCATCCTTGGTAACGCCGGGCAGCATAGTAGCGGATATAGGCACGGATCATGCCTATATTCCGCTCTATTTGATACAGGAGAAAAAAGCGCTCGGTGCGATTGCTATGGACGTCAATGAGGGACCGCTTCTTCGGGCAGAAGAACATGTGAGAGATGCCGGACTTGCGGAGCAGATCCGGCTCAGAAGATCCGATGGACTGGAACAGCTAAGTTCCGGAGAATGTGATTGTGCCGTGATCGCCGGAATGGGAGGCGGGCTGATGATCCGGATCCTTTCGGCACATCCGGAGATCACGAAGAGCCTGAAAGAATGCATTTTACAGCCGCAGTCTGAGATCGAACGGGTCAGATCGTTCCTCTTGGAGGAGGGATTTGTGTTCTTACAGGAAGATATGGTGCTGGACGACGGAAAGTATTATATGATGATGAAAGTCAGACCGCCATTTTCGGAAAATGTAGATCAAGATCCGAAGAAACAGGAACTGCGAAGAACTGCCGCAGAAAAAGAAACGTGGGACGAAGTGGAACTCCGCTACGGAAAGCTGCTTCTGGAAATGCGCCATCCGGTGCTTCTTTCTTATTTACAGAGGGAGAAAGACATTCATAAGAGAATCCTCTCCGGGCTTGATCAGCAGGAGGGAGCGCACATCGAGGTGCGGAAACAGGAGTTACAAAATGATCTGAAGCAGATCAGGAAAGGACTGGAATATTATGCTTTGCAGTGAGATTATAACGCAGATTGAAAAAACATATCCGAAAGAGGCCGCGCTTGGATTTGATAATGTGGGATTACTTGCAGGACGCGGGGAAAAAGAAGTAAAACGGATTCTTCTGGCGCTGGATGCCACGGACGAGGTGGTGGAAAAAGCGGTGCAGGTAAAGGCGGATCTATTGATCACGCATCATCCGTTGATCTTTTCCGCGATGAAATCTGTGACAGATCAGGACTTTATCGGACGCAGAGTGCTGAAATTGATTCAAAATGACATTTCTTATTATGCGATGCATACGAATTATGATGTGTTGGGAATGGCAGATTTGGTGGCAAATACGTTAGGGCTTCAGGAGACCGAGGTGCTGAACATTACATGGGAAAAGGACGGACATCCGGAGGGAATCGGGCGGATCGGAAGAGTACCGTGCAGAACGACTTTGGAAGAATGCTGCCGTTATGTAAAAAAACAGCTTCATCTGGAACATGTAAAAGTGTTCGGAGATCCGGAAAAAGAGATCTGCTGCGTGGCAGTTTCGCCGGGATCCGGAAAAAGCGCGGTGGATCCTGCAGTTTTAAAAGGCGCGGATGTGCTTGTGACCGGCGACATCGGACACCACGAGGGATTGGATGCTTTGGAACAGGATCTTGCGGTGATCGATGCGGGACACTACGGAACGGAATATTTCTTTATCCGTGATATGGAACGGTTTTTGAAAAGAGAACTGGGTGGAAATGAACTTGAAGTCCTGACAGAAGAAAGCGGAGTGCCGTTTCGGATCGTATGAGAAACAGATCCGGTGAATAGAATAGAGTGATGAGAGTGCAGCGGGGAACGACAACGTCAGCGTACAAAGACGGATGGTCTGTTGTACACTGACATGAAGATCGGAGGAGAGAAAGATGGAGAACATATCATATCAGGTCACAATCGGAGAAACAAGCCGGGTATATCCGGCAGGAACAACGTATCTTTCTATTGCCAGAGAGTTTCAGGATCAGTATGAACATCAGATCGTTCTGGTGGTACAAAACGGAAGCCGTCTGGAAGAACTGCACCGGGAACTGGATCGGGACTGCACCCTGGAATTTGTGACGACAAAAGACCGGATCGGTCACGATACTTACAAGAGAAGCATGAGTTTTTTGTTGGTTAAAGCGGTACATGATGTGGGCGGGCATGATCAGGTTGAACGTGTGCGGATCCATTTTTCCGTCAGCAAAGGCTATTACTGCACGGTCGAGGGGAGTGTTCGAGTAGATGAGGCATTCTTAAAGAAAGTCGAGGCGAGAATGCGCGAGATCGTCCGAGAGGAAATGCCGATCGAGAAGCGGTCTGTACGCACAAGGGAAGCGATCGAATTATTCCGCCGGCATGGAATGTACGACAAAGAACAGCTGTTTGAATATCGGCTGAGTTCCAAGGTCAATATTTACAAGATGAATGAATTTGAAGATTATTATTATGGATATATGGTTCCAAATGCAGGATATCTGAAGTATTTTGCACTTTATCTTTACGACGAGGGTTTTGTGCTCCAGATGCCGGAGGCAAGTGCCCCGGAGATCGTTCCGCCGTTTGAACCAAGCCCGAAATTATTTCAGGTTCTGAAAGAATCGATCCTTTGGGGAGATCTTCAGGGAATCGATACGGTCGGCGCGCTGAATGACATGGTGACAAAGCGGGATATGCGGGAGGTTGTTCTTGTACAGGAAGCTTATCAGGAACGGAAAATCGCAGAGATCGCGAAACAGATCGCAGATCGGAAAAATGTCAAATTTGTGCTGATCGCAGGACCGTCCTCCTCCGGCAAAACGACGTTTTCCCATAGGCTTTCGATCCAGCTGCGCGTCAATGGGATGATCCCGCATCCGATCGCAGTGGATAATTATTTTGTGGATCGGGAGCTGACGCCACGTGATGCAGACGGCAATTATGATTTTGAATGTCTGGAAGCGATCGATGTGGAGCAGTTCAATCGGGATATGCAGGATCTTCTGGACGGAAAAGAAGTTTATCTTCCGATTTTTAATTTTAAGACCGGAAAGCGGATGCGTTCTTCCGTGCCGAAGAAACTCGGAGAACAGGATATTCTCGTGATCGAGGGGATCCATTGCCTGAACCCGAAGCTGACGAGACAGCTGAACGACGAGAATAAATTTAAAATCTATATCAGCGCGCTGACGCAGTTAAATGTGGATGAACACAACCGGATCCCAACGACGGACGGACGGTTGATCCGGCGGCTCGTGCGGGATGCGAAGACACGCGGCGCATCTGCGACACAGACGATCGGAATGTGGCAGTCGGTCAGAAGAGGGGAGGAGAAAAATATCTTTCCATTTCAGGAAGAGGCGGATGTGATGTTCAATTCGTCTTTGATCTATGAGCTGGCAGTTTTGAAACAGTATGTGGAGCCGCTGTTGTTCAGCGTGGATAAATCGGCGCCGGAGTATGCCGAGGCAAAACGGCTGCTTAAGTTTTTTGATTATTTTGTCGGGATCGGCAGTGAATCCGTACCGACAAACTCCCTGCTGCGGGAGTTTATCGGCGGAGGATGCTTTCAGATATAGAGCGGAGAACGATTGATATATAGCATGATTTAAGAAGAACAGAGTTCAAAAGCGTTGTATTTTGAACTCTGTTCTTGTACGTCTGAATGATAAAAATTTTATGATATAAAACAGCGCAGAAAATCAACGAAAAAACGAAATAATAGTTGACTTTGGATTTAGTATATGTATAATAAACTTTGGTAAACAAAAAACTTAGTAAATGTAAGAGGAAAATAAAATGAGTATTGAGGAGCAGATCGGAGCGAAGATCCGAAATCTCCGGAATCAAAACGGTCTGACACAGGAGGAATTGGCAGACAGGACTGAACTGACGAAAGGGTTTATCTCGCAGATGGAGCGCGGACTTACCGCACCGTCGGTATCTACTCTTTTGGATATTGTGGAATGTCTTGGAACCAATCTGTCAGACTTTTTCCATGAGGAGAATGAACTTCAGATCGTTTATCCGAAAGAAGATTATTTTGAAAAAGAAGATGAGCATAAGAACAGTATTACCTGGCTGATCGCGACTGCGCAGAGCCGCAGCATGGAACCGATCCTCGTACAGTTACAGCCGGGGCAGTCGATGCCGGAAGATAAACCTCATGAGGGAGAGGAATTCGGCTACGTTCTGGATGGAGAGATCCGTCTTCATTATGGAGAAGATGTTTATACCGTGCGGAAAGGAGATTCGTTTATTTTTCCGGCAAACCGCAAACATAAGATAAGTTCAGCTTGCAAAAAGGTGTCGTCCGTTTTATGGATCAGCAGCCCCCCAAGCTTTTAGGAGGAAGAGTCATGTCAGATGTTATTTTAACGTTAGATTCGATCAGTAAATCATTCGATGGGGAGACGGTTATTGATAATCTGAATCTCGAGATCGAGAGAAATGAATTTATTACGCTGCTTGGTCCGTCCGGCTGCGGAAAGTCTACGACACTTCGGATCATCGGCGGTTTCGTAAAACCGGATGAGGGACGGGTGCTCTTTGAGGGAAAGGACATTACGGATCTGCCGCCGGATAAGCGCAACGTCAATACTGTTTTTCAGAAATATTCATTGTTTCCGCATATGACCGTGGAGGAAAATATCGCGTTCGGACTGAAACTGAAAAAGAAGAGCAAACAGTATATCAAAGATAAGATCGCATACGCGCTGAAACTGGTGAACATGGAGGGCTACGGAAAACAGACGCCGACCGTGCTAAGCGGCGGACAGCAGCAGAGAGTAGCGATCGCACGCGCGATCGTAAACGAACCGAAGATCCTGCTTTTGGATGAGCCGCTCGGTGCGTTGGATCTGAAACTTCGCCATGGAATGCAGCGGGAGCTGATCAAGATCAAACGGGAAGTAGGGATCACATTTATTTATGTCACGCACGATCAGGAAGAGGCGCTGACGATGTCCGACCGGATCATCGTAATGAACCAGGGGATCATTCAGCAGATGGGAACATCAAAAAGTATTTACGACGAGCCGCAGAACGCATTTGTCGCAGATTTTATCGGCGACAGCAATATCATCGATGGGATCATGCGAAAGGATAAACTGGTCGAGATCCAGAATGTCGCAATCCCATGTGTGGATACCGGATTTGCAAAAGATGAATTGGTTGATGTGGTGATCCGGCCGGAAGATCTGGTGATCGTGGAAGAGAGTGCGGGATTTCTGAAAGGAATGGTCGTGTCGATCATTTTCAAAGGAGCGTATTATGAGATCAAAGTACGTGTTCATGATTATGAGTGGATCGTACAGAGTGTGAACCCTGCGCAGATCGGAAGCAGAGTGGGACTGACGATCCGGCCGGACAATATCCAGATCATGCACAAGCCTCACTCCAAAGACGAGGAGGTTGTAAAAGAGGATGAATAAATTAAAAGGCATCAATAAGAGGTCGTGGCTTTCCACCCCCTATTTGATCTGGATCATCGGGTTTACCGTGATTCCGATGGCGGTGATCTTCCGCTATGCATTGAGCGGTCCGGAGGGTGGTTTTACACTGGCGAATGTGGCGGCTATTGCCGATCCGGTTCATTTAAAAGCGGTGATCTTCTCTTTAGAAATTGCGGTGGGATGCACATTGATCTGTATTTTATTATCCTATCCGCTTGTGCTCGCACTTCGGCGGCTGAACCTTGGAAAACGGGGATTTGCACTGTTTGTACTGATCCTGCCGATGTGGATGAATTTTATCCTCCGTGTGCTCGCATGGCAGATGATCTTATCGAACAACGGAATCCTGAATCTTCTGCTGCAAAAGATCGGACTTGAGCCGGTTGCGCTGGCAAACAGCGGAGCGGCGATCATGATCGGTGTTGTATATGACTATCTGCCGTATATGGTGCTTCCGATCTTCAATGCGGTTTCTGAGATCGACGAGGATATCATCGATGCTGCAAAAGATCTCGGAGCCGGAGGATTCACGATCTTCCGCAAGATCATCTTCCCGCTTTCCGTACCGGGACTGTTGAGCGGAATTGTGATGGTATTTGTTCCATCGATGACTTCGTTTGTGATCTCGGATATTTTGGGTGGCGGAAAACTGCAGCTGATCGGTAATATTATCGAACAGGAGTTTACGAAGAGTATGAACTGGTATCTCGGATCGGGACTTTCGGTATCACTGATGATCTTCGTCCTGATCAGTATGGCGTTTACAATGCGAAATGATATGGAAGGGAAGGGCTCTGCAATATGGTAGAAAAATTGAAAAATTTAATAAGCAGATGCTATCTTGGTCTGATCCTTTTGTTTTTATATGCGCCGATTCTGGTATTGATCGTACTTTCGTTCAATAACTCCAGATCCCGTGTCCAGTGGGGCGGTTTTACATTGGACTGGTACAGCCGGCTGTTTTCCAACCGGCAGATCATGGAGGCGCTGTCCACGACACTGACGCTTGCATTTTCTTCGGCGCTGATCGCAACAGTGATCGGTGTGCTCGGCGCTCTGGGAATCCATGCAATGCGCCGGAAGAATTATCAGCTTGTGATGGTCTGCACTAATATTCCGCTTTTGAATGCGGATATTGTGACCGGAATCGCATTGATGCTCTGGTTTGTGAATTTCATGCCGCTTGGATATGGAAGTGTTCTTCTGGCACACATTACATTTAACATCCCATATGTGATCCTGAGTGTCATGCCGAAGATCCGGCAGATGAACCTGAGTTTGTATGAAGCGGCGAGAGATCTGGGAGCAAATGCAGTCTATGCATTTTTTAAGATCATTCTTCCGCAGCTTGCAGGTGGGATCGTGGCAGGATTTTTTATGGCGTTTACGATGTCGATGGACGATTTTGTGATCACATATTTTACAAAAGGCGCAGGGGTCAATACTTTGTCAACGATGATCTACGGCGAGATCCGAAAAGGGATCAAACCGGAGATGTACGCGTTGTCCACGATCATTTTTGTGTTTGTATTTTTAGTACTTCTGGCAGTCAACTATCTGCCGGATCGAAAGGGAAAAGCAAAAAAGGAGAGAGTAAAAGGATGAAAAGAAGAGTTTTAAGCGTACTGCTTGCGACCGTTGTGTTTGGCAGTACCGTGTTAAGTGCAGGATGCAGCGGAAAACAGGATGCGAAAGAAACACTGACGGTGTTTAATTATGGGGAATATATGGATCCGGCGGTTCTGGATCTTTTCTATGAGGAAACCGGAATCGAAGTGAAATATGAGGAAGCGCTGACTCCGGAAGAAATGTATACGAAATATAAAGCGGGAGCGATCGACTATGATCTGCTTTGTTCTACGGACTATATGATCGAAAAACTGATCAAAGAGGGGGAACTGCAGGAGATCGATATCGATGCAATGGAGAATGCGGGAAATATCGGGGATAAATACTGGGAATTCTCGCAGGCGTTCGATCCGGAGAATAAATATACGGTTCCGTATTTCTGGGGAACACTCGGTATCCTTTATGACACAACAAAGGTGAAAGAGCCGGTGGACAGCTGGGACGTACTGTTTAACGGAGAATATGCAGGCGAGATTATCATGCAGAACAGTATGCGTGACACTTATATGGTAGCGATGAAAGCGCTGGGTTATTCTTTGAACAGCAATAATGAGGATGAGGTCAATGCGGCTCATGATCTGCTTGTCAAACAGAAACCGGATGTACAGGCGTATCTTGTTGATGAAGCAAGGGATGAGGTTGTCGCGGGCAATGCAACGATGGCGGTTGTATATTCCGGGGAAGCATACCTTGGAAATCAGTATAATGAGGATCTTGCCTATGTGATCCCGAAAGAGGGATCTAATGTCTGGCTGGATTCCTGGTGTGTGACGAAACAGTGTGACAATGTGGATGCGGCACAGCAGTTCCTTGACTTCCTGTGCAGGGAAGATGTTGCGAAGATGAACTTCGAGTATATTTATTATTCCACACCGAATGAAAAAGTGATCGAGGGACTTTCAGAAGAAGACCGGGCAAATGAAGCACTTGTCCCGGCAGACGATGCGACTGAGAATTGTGAAGTCAGTGTGCAGCTGAATCCGGAGATCAACGATCTGATGAACACGCAGTGGAAAGAATTGAAAGCAGAATAGATTTGGATTTCTTAGGTTGACAAATAAAATCCGCCGGGAATGGTTTTCAAAAAGGAAAACCGTTCCCGGCGGATTTTTGCTGTCATGAAATCAGTCGTGAGATTCGTTCTTTTTATAAAATTCCTTTATACAGTCTATGCGGCTTGTCATATTCTGAAGCAGGAGATCCGCAAGCGTGATGGCTGCCATGGATTCGACGACAACAACCGCGCGGGGAACGATCACCGGATCGTGGCGGCCATGGATGATAAGTTCTGTATTTTCCCCGATGTTGTTTACCGTGTGCTGCATCTGTGCGATCGACGGAGTCGGTTTGACTGCAATACGAAAAATCAGTTCGGATCCGTCACTCATTCCGCCGAGCACTCCGCCGGAGTGATTCGTCTGCTTGGAAATGATGCCGTCTTCGGAAACGAACGGGTCATTGTTCTGACTTCCCGTAGAAGATGCGGCAGCAAAACCATCGCCGAATTCCAACGCTTTGACTGCGCCGATGGAACAGACCGCCTGGGCGAGCCGCGCATCGAGTTTGTCAAAAACAGGTTCTCCGATCCCTGCCGGAAGTCCTTTGATGCGGCATTCGATAACGCCGCCGGCAGAATCGCACTCTGCCATCAGTTCGTCCAGATAAGCGGAGGCTCTTTGTGCCGCGTCAAGATTTGGCATATAAAGTTTGTTTTCGGATATTGCCTCAAAATGATAGTCCGCTTCCGGGATGGAAACAGGTCCGATCGCTTTTGTAAAGGTCAAAAGTTGTACGCCGAGCTCACGCAGCAGAAGAGAGGCAACCGCACCGCCGGCGACCCTGCCGATCGTTTCTCTGCCGGAAGAACGACCGCCGCCGCGGTAATCGCGGACGCCGTATTTGGCGTCAAATGTATAGTCGGCATGTCCCGGACGATAGGTTGCGGCAAGGTTGCCGTAATCGCGGGAGCGCTGATCCTGATTCCGTACAAGAAGAGAAATCGGCGTGCCGGTCGTCCGCCCCTCAAAGACGCCGGACAAGATCTCAACCTGATCTCCCTCCTGACGTTTGGTTGTATATTTGCTCTGACCGGGTTTGCGGCGGTCGAGAAAGGCTTGGATGTCTGCTTCGGACAGAGGAAGTCCGGCAGGACACCCGTCGATCACTACGCCGATGCCGGCGCCGTGGGATTCGCCCCAGGTTGTAATACGAAATAATGTTCCGAATGTAGATCCGCTCATGATGTCAATCTCCTTTTTTGAATCTGATACGCATTATTATATCGGAGAGTGAATGGGGATGCAATGATTTAAATTATTTTTTATATGTTTCGCTGACAGGGGTGAGTTTCGTTAAAAAATTGCTCCAATAGATGAATCGCTTCTGATGAAGCATATCGCTTGTATCCCTGCACCCCGGTGGTTTCCATTTTAGGGGAGGGAGCGTTCCGAAATTCGTTTGGGGACATGCCTGTATAAGCTTTGAATACGCGAAAAAACGAGGACTCACTGTCAAAACCGCTTTCAGAAGCGATATAGGGGATGGTAGTGTCGGAGTTTTTTAATAAATGTTTGGCATGACTGATTCGATAATAGTTCGTAAGTTTTTTGATGGAGCCGGATCCGGCAAGTTGTAGGATCTGATAAAGCTTTGCACGACTCATACCAAGTGTCCGCGCGAGCAGATCAGCATGGAGCTCTTCTTTAAAATGTCCTTTGATGTATGTTTTGATCCTGTCCAGATCTTCCAGATAACCGGAGTCTTGCTGAGAATCTGTTTGTGAAAGAATGTGATATTGAACATGCAAAAACAGAAGACTGATAAAATGGTACAGTCCGCTTTTAATCTCAAATTGATAGCCATCCGGTTTGTAATACAAAGATAAACACATACCGGCAAGCGTTTTTTGAAACTCTTTGACGGCTTCCTTTGTAAGCGGTGTTTCTCCGGAAGTCGTATTCAGAAGAAAATCAAAGGAAGAATGATAAACTTCTGAGATGACAGTCGGACTGAATTGCAAAACAAGACAGAGGTTATCATTTTCGATGTATTCTGTGGCGTGAACTTCCTGTGAACCGATCATCAGAAGATCTCCGGGTTTCAGACTGAAGTGATTTTGTTTGCAGGTGACCGATAAAGAACCCTGAAGGACAAAAAGAACTTCATATTCGTTATGCCAGTGGATACTGCTGGCATTTAAAGACTGAATTTGTAATTTTAACGGGGCTTCGTTCAATAAGTCGATGGACTCTAATTTGATCTCAGGCATAAGCTTCGTCCTTTCTGTTTTACTGATTTCTATTATAGCGAATCAGATCGTTTTTTACCACAAAAAAAGATTAAAAATCTGATTATCTGCATAAATACAGGGACTTTAAGCAATATGAATGAAAATACAAAAGAAATTTACCACTAATTTACTACGATTGAAAGAACCTTGATACGACAAAGAAAATAACATAAAAAAAACAAAATGGCATTTCATACAAGATATGAGATGTCTTTTTGTTGCTGTAACATAGCATAAAGTGTCCTTTTTCTGCTTGATTATCTACCATTTTTTTAGAACATGGATTGTCAAGAGCTTGTTGCGTAAGCAATGCTTGCTCTCTTGATAAGACATGGGATAAAAAATATTGTGACGGATAGCAGAAAAATAATGACTACTTGATTTTTTGATGATATACTCTAATAAATAGAGACTAGAGGTTTTGGAGGGGATACTGTATGAAATATATAGGAGCAATTATAACAACATATATTGTTTTATTTGTTTTGGACATAATGCAAAGAAGAAATCATAAGCAAACACAATCCTTAAAAAAATTTACGGTTAGGACAATAACTGATGTAAGTATAGTTTGTGCTGTTGGAGCTATTTTTGTGATTGGTGCAATGGTATTTGCACTAATAGACGAACCTGAAATATTTAAGAAAAATACCTTTATTATGATTATAGTTGTTGCTCTTTTAGGACTGATGTTTTTGGGAATGATTGCACCACTCAAGGGCGTTTGGGATATTTGTGTAGACGACAATGATGTTACTGTTATAAAGGTATTTCTATTTAAAAGTCATTGGAAAATATCGGATATATCATATTGTAAAATGAAACGTGGTGGTATGAATGTGTACATTAATGGAAGAAAGAAAAAAGCATTTTTTGTTGATGCTATGACAGACCACTTCGACAATTTCATAAAACGAATGGAAAAAGAGGGAAAAGAGATTATTGTTCTAGAACCAAAAGAGTTAAGCAATCAAAAAAACAAATCCTAAAATTTTAGGTTATCGTATCACTATATTTATGCAAAACTTATCTATATAGGAATATTATGGATTTTGTTATATTTTGATTGTTTATATTAGTTTCATTATTTGTTATAGCATTAAGTGCTTGTATTATCTATCCTATAAAATTTAGAAGATAAATAACATACAATTTTTCTCTTTTGGTAATGTGATATTATTAGTTGGGCAGGTGGAGTGATCCAGACGCGGTGGCGGTCGAAGACATAGAGCCACGCCAGCTTGCTGGCGAGTGTCTGGTTCACTTCGTCTGTGAGCGAGCTTGTGGCGAGCGAAGATTAAGCCCCCGTTATCTAACAAGGGGGGCAGAAAAAACAAAAGACAATGGACATTTATAAACGGAAAACGCTATATTTACAAGGTAAAACTGCATTTTATAAGGTGTGATATAAAAAGTATCTATTTCACATAAAATAATCTTATAGAGGAAAATATAAATATGAATATTTACAAAGTTATTTTTTACTATATTGGTATAATAATAGTTTGTATTGTGTTTATTAACATGTTATATAACTTAGTAACCAAAAAGTATAAAGAGAAATTATCTAAGGAACAGTTATCTAAAAATCCCAAAATACAATATTTCCAAACATGCTTTTATATTGCAGGAATTATTTTTTCGGGGATATGTGTTTGTACAATTGGAGTATCAGGGATAAGAGATTTACCATTTGTTTTAAAAAATCAATATCCACATGTAATAGGAAAAATAGTAGAAGTGGATAAAACATCTCATGGGGATTTTTCTGTTATTATTGAAAATGAAATAACAAAAGAAAAACTTGATATAGGATTTATTCACAAGAACTTGAAAGAAGGGGAAAAAGTAGAAGTGTATTATTTGCCTCATTTAAAAATTGGTAGCATATATAAAATACAACAATAGTGTGAACGGTCGATTTACTGATATATTAATATTTATATTTAGCAATGGGAATATTGAGAATTGTTTTGCGTTTTGGACGAACTATTATTGCATTGAAAATTTGAAAAAATTGATTTTCCGATTATGTATTTAATGGTAGGTAAAAAAAGAGTTTTAGATATTGAAAATTACAGACAAGAAGTGATAAAGAAAATACAAGCACTTCATTACAATCAGAGCAGTTGGTCTTAGGATTGACTGCTTTTTTTATACAGATTTTTTATTAACAGGCAATTATCAAGATACGGTAGTTGCCTTTTTTGATTGGAGGAATTTTAAAATGAATGATAAAAACTTTATTGAAGAATTAAGGCAAAAACGTGAAGAATACGGAGTAACACAAACAAGGCTTGCGGTTGCCTGTGGTATCAGCCGTGAGTATTATAACCGCATTGAAAAAGGCAAACTTCCATTGACACAAGAACTGAAAGAAACATTAGAAAAACGGATTGAGCGTTTCAATCCACGAGAGCCATTATTCCTACTGATTGATTACTTTCGTGTCCGCTTTCCTACTACGGACGCATTAAAAATTATCCGTGATGTACTGCAACTGAAAGCCGATTATATGCTGTATGAAGATTATGGAAAATACGGGTATGAAAGCAAATATGTGCTTGGCGACATCAATGTCATGTGTTCCATGCAGGAGCATTTAGGAATTCTATTAGAACTGAAAGGGAAAGGCTGTCGGCAACTGGAAAGTTATCTGCTGGCACAGGAACGCTCATGGTATGATTTTATGCTTGATTGCATGACGGCTGGCGGTGTGATGAAACGGCTTGATTTGGCTATCAATGACCGAGCAGGAATATTAGATATTCCAAAACTAAAGGAAAAATATATGGCTGGGGAATGTGTTTCCTATTTCCGTAAACAGAAAAATTATGGCAGTACAGAAAAATGTGGTGATGATATGCCAAAGAATACAGGCGAAACCTTATATCTTGGCTCAACAAGTAGCGAACTATATATGTGTGCTTATCAAAAAAACTATGAACAGTATGTCAAGAATGGTACAGAAATTGAAGATACCGAGATTAAGAACCGTTTTGAAATACGCATGAAGAATGAGAGAGCCTATTATGCGGTTGTAGACTTACTGACTTATCGGGACGCTGAACGTACTGCTTTTTCTATCATCAATCATTATGTCCGCTTTGTAGATAGAGAGGACGATAAACCGAAAAGTCAATGGAAAATGAATGAGGATTGGGCGTGGTTTGTAGGGGATAACAGAGAACCGATACGCTTAACTACAAAACCAGAGCCTTACACCTTGCAAAAGGCATTGCATTGGCTACAAAGACAGGTTGCACCGACCATAAAAATGGTGCAGGCATTAGACAGAGAAAATCATACAACGATACTGAAAGATATGATTGAGCAGGCAGAACTCAAAGACAAGCATAAACACTTATTACAATTAGAAAAATCAACCATAGAAGAACGTATAGATACCGCTGTTCCACAAGAGAATGACGGTATTTTTTAATTTCTTCAAAAAATCTGCAACAAAACAGCTACTTGCGTACAGATATGGTGCGAGAAAAGGAAATCTAACTTTTTTGAGAAATATGACGGAAATTCATGATTAGTGGACAGTGTTCTATGAAAAGAGGAAAAACTATTTTCAATTTGTATTCAAACAGGTAGTAACGCTTGAGTGTTGGTATGAAAAGAAGAAAATCTTTTCATTTTCAACTTAACATTTGGCAGTTGCCGTTCCCTATATGGTGCAAAGAAAATCTTTCATTCCATTGTTGGCAGTAACGGTGGTGCATGGGTAGTTAAGGTGTGAAAAGAAAAACCGATTTTTTTCATCATCAACTTAGCAAACCGATATTTGTTTACCCTATATGGTGCAGGAAAAGAGATTTCAACTATTTTTATTTCAACTTAGCAACTGGACGTTTGCTGTACAAATATGTAGTGAAAAGAGAAAAAGTTTTGAATATTGGTTACGCTTCTGCTCTTTTCCAACGCGGTATATAGGAAAGACGATTTTCTTTTTTTGACCGTTCTTTGACAAGTAAATAAAGCAGTCTGATACGTTAGGCAGACAGCGAGCCGTTGGAGCTGATACGCCATGACCTTTTCCCTGTGAAGCGAGCGGAAACTGTCAGCGTCCATGTAAAAGATTTATCCCCTTTTATTGCCATGACCTGTCCTGTCTGATAATGATACTCCCGTACAGCCACAGCTTGAACGTTCAGAGCGTCGCACGCAATGGGTACGGCTACATAAGGACTATGCAGAGGTGGAACTCCTGTGGGCGATGATAAAGCCGTCAGACTGCTTAAAAATCAAAAAGAAAGGAGGTGCAGTCTTATGTATGATTTCAGTATGCCATTATGGGAACGCTACCTAATGACGATTGAGGAAGCGTCCAGCTATTTCCGTATCGGCGAAAACAAGCTCCGCCGTATTGCAAATGAATACAAAGAAGAATGTGTTGTGATGAACGGAAACCGTATGCTGATTAAGAAAAAGAAACTGGAACATCTGATTGATAAATTGGAAGAAATCTAATGCAAAAGAGCTTTGTGCGTGATATGATAAGCATATGTCGTAACAAGGCTCTTTCAGCTTTGAAAGGAGTTTTGAAAGATGTCAGAAAAAAGACGGGATAACAAAGGTCGCATTTTAAGGACTGGAGAGAGCCAGAGAACAGACGGCAGATATATGTATAAATATGTTAATCGTGCAGGCGAAACAAAGGTTGTGTATTCATGGAAACTTGTGCCTACGGACAGAGTTCCAAAAGGAAAGCGTGATGCTATATCCCTTAGGGAAAAAGAACGGGAGATACAGCGTGATTTAGAGGACGGAATAGATACCAAAGGCAAGAAAATGACCTTATGCGAGCTGTATGCCAAAAAGACAGCACAAAGAAGCAATGTCAAGAAAAACACACAGACAGGGCGAAAGTACCTCATGGACGCATTGGAACAGGACAGGCTGGGTTCTCGAAGCATAGACAGCATTAAACCGTCTGACGCTAAAGAGTGGGCAGTCCGAATGAAAGAAAAAGGGTACAGCTTTAAAACAATCAGTAACTATAAGCGTTCCTTAAAGGCTTCTTTCTACATGGCAATCGAGGACGATTATGTTAGGAAGAACCCTTTTGATTTTCAGTTAAGCGAAGTGATTGAGGACGACAGCGAAAGTAGACAGGCATTAAGCGAAGAACAGGAAGAACATTTACTGACCTTTCTTCAACAGGATACGGTCTATCAGAAGTATTATGATGATATATTGATACTACTGAAAACAGGTTTGCGAATATCGGAATTATGCGGACTGACAGCAAGGGATTTAGACTTTGAAAACCATACAATCAATATCGACCACCAGCTCTTACGCAATCAAGAGGGATATTACATAGAAACGCCGAAAACAAAGTGCGGAATAAGGAAAGTTCCTATGAGTGAAGAAGCTGGAAAAGCGTTGCAAAGAGTGTTGAAAAGAAAAACTGGAAAAAGCATTCAGATTGACGGTTACCGCAATTTCCTGTTTCTCAATCAGAAAGGTATGCCTATGGTGGCTTGCAATTATACTTCTGCATTGAAGAATATCGTAAGGAAATACAACAAGTACCATGAAGAACCTTTGCCAAAGATAACACCGCATATATTAAGACATACGTTTTGTACACGATTAGCACAGAAGAACATGAACCCAAAGAACCTGCAATATATTATGGGGCATTCCAGCATAATGATAACGCTGAACCTGTACGCCCATGCTTCACAGACAGGGGCAAACATGGAAATGCGAAGCCTGATAGCGTAGTGATTTACAACGAAATTTACTACGATAAAAGGACAAAAGGTGCGGAGTTATGAGGGGTGGTCCTATGTCAAGAAAAAGTACAAATTAAATGTAACCAATTTTCTCTGTTCTGAGCGAAGTTTAACTTGCTATTTTTATT
>OLRL01000391.1_pt1 | contig 33410 bp, 31 predicted proteins | sample 1643201 | NCBI WGS metagenome assembly OLRL01 (sample SAMEA3136649, study PRJEB25190) | human gut metagenome | biome: human gut; feature: human-associated habitat; material: faeces | place: Austria | collected 2013
ATATCAGTTCATTATAAAAACCTTAGATTTTTGTCTTGACAACTGAACCACTATAGACAAACTATAAATAGTCAAGAGGTTTTGAAGAAAAATTTTTGATTATAAAAAGGGTAACCTTAATAAGCCATCTAAATACATCGTATTTCAGATGGAACAGATAAAGGATATGTAAGGTAGAGGACTAGCGAATTTTCTGAGCGTTAAAGTCGATATCTTGCCTCTCCAATGCATAGATGACTCTAATCAGTTTCTTTGCTACATGTGTCATGGCTACCCTGTGTTTTTTACCTTCTGCACGTTTCTTTGCATAATAGGTTGCAAAGGTTAAATCAAAGCGGATTAGAGGAAGGCAGGCGTTAAGAAGAACATAGCGGAGTTGTGAAGAACCATGTTTTACCATTCGGCCTCCGTGAGATTCCGTTCCTGATTCGTTAATGCCGGGTTCAATGCCGGCAAATGCGAGCATCTGTCCAGGATTATCAAAGTTTGATATGTCTCCGTATTCAGCGTAAATAACAGCAGCTGAAATGGGACCGATACCCGGTATGGACATATAGTGTGGATGCACTTCTTCTATAAATTTTATAATCTCATTTTCCAGAGTGTTGATTTCTGTGCAAAGAGATTTGTGTAGGGTTAATAAACTGTTGAGTTCAATATCGAAGATGGAATTATTAACACCAACTGTATTGGAAGCAAGCTCCTTTAAACGGAGAAACTGCTGTATGGAGAATTTACCTCTTGAAATGCAGCGAAGTTTGTCATAAGAAGCAGAATTCATACGAGCCATCTTTTCAGCAGAACCATAGTTTTCAAGCAGATATAAAGCTGTTTTGGATAATCGTTCATTAAAGAAAGGATTAAACTCTGGAAATGTATGGTCTAACACGTTGGTAATCTTTACAAGATAGAAGGAACGCTGGCGAATTAGTCGGTCACGTAAACGAGTTAATGACTTTAAGGAATAAGCGTGGTAAAATCCTTTTGAATGGGGTTTGTACTCGACAGTCATTAACCAACGAGCTATTGATTCGCAGTCAACAGAGTCGGTTTTGGTTCGCCTTAAAGTCGTAGACTTTTTATATTCCTTGATTAAAACTGGATTCACTTCCATAAAGCTGTGGTTGGCATTTTTAAGGAAGAGTTCAAGATTGAGGGCATAATGGGCTGTTGATTCAAACCCTATTTTTATATCCTCAGGATTGGAGAGAGAGTTGAAAGTAGTAATAAGTTCTTCAAAACCAGCTTTATCATTTTTGAAAGTGAACTTTGAAATTACTTTTTGATCAGCTGCTGAAATAATGCAGCAATCGTGTTTGTACTTGGAAATATCAATTCCAACAAAGTACAGAGACATAGATAAGACCTCCTGAAATAATATTTAGCACTGTTGTCTTCCACAGAGAATTTGGCTGTGTAATCACGTAAATAGAAACGTCTAATGAACGAAGGGTTCTATGCGTTAACAAACTAATTACCAGTAATAGACGAAAAGCTGTGGTCTGAGTTACCTCGGAACAGTCAAAGCCGTAATAGAATAGAAACAGATCCACAGTGCTTTAAGTATTATAATGGAGTATTCAGTAAAACCCAAGAGATTGGGAGAAAGGAGAATAATCCATTACCCTCAAAAGAGGATAATTGGATTATACGTGATAGTATGACAATAGATACAAATGATTTATTAAACAGTATTTTATCCAGTCTTTCCCGCATTGATTATGTGCGTCCGAAAGACATTCCAAATATTGAACTCTATATGGATCAAGTTACAACATTTATGGAAGAGCAACTTCGTTCTACTAAACGTTATGAAGAAGATAAAATTCTTACCAAAACAATGATCAACAATTATTCAAAGAATAATCTACTTCCTCCACCGGAGAAAAAGAAGTATTCAAAGGGACATGTTCTTCTTCTTATTTTTATCTACTATTTTAAAAATATCTTGTCTATCAAAGATATTGAGACTTTATTAGATCCTCTTACGGATAGATTTTTCCATGCGGATTCTGATATCAGTTTGACTTCAATCTACGAAGAAGTATGTGCGTTAGAAAAAAGCCGCATCGATTCCTTAATTGAAGATGTAAAAAACAGTTACACCCAGTCACAGAATACTTTCCAAAACGCAGATCAAGAGCACAAAGAACTTCTGCAGCTCTTCACATTTATTTGTACCTTAAGTTTTGATGTATATGTAAAAAAACAGATGATCGAGAAAATGATCGATCTGCTTCCGGATCCGGAGAAGAAAAAGAAATAGGAATATTGCAGAAAGCGTGAGCTCTTTCGGAACTCACGCTTTTTTTACTTATCATTCATTCTTTCAAATACCATATCATATCCATCATTTCCATAATTCAAGGAACGATTTACACGGCTGATTGTTGCAGTCGAAGCACCTGTCTTCTCCGCAATTTCGAGATAAGTCTTTTGTTCTCTTAACATTTTTGCCACTTCAAATCTCTGAGATAAAGATAGTAATTCATTAATCGTACAGATATCCTCGAAAAACGTATAACACTCTTCTTTATCCTTCAGACTCAAAATCGCATCAAACAGATAATCTACAGCCTCTGTCCTAATCTTCTTACTCATAGCTCCTAATCTCCTACTTTCTAGTATCGTACTACTTAACTACTTTTACATTTTAACACACTAAACTTTTAAAGTCTACACTTTTTTCCATTGTTTTAAATGTCTTTTCAACTTTTCATAAGATGTAGTAACTACCAGTTCTTCCGGAAAATCACATTCTCTAAGTACTTCATTTACATAGCTGAAATTTGCTACATCTACGTCTACATGGGAATCACTTCCTGTCGTAATATATACGCCATTTTTTTTGCAAAGTTTCAATAGATTCAGCGAATTTTCCCGAGTCCCCATACGAAATCCTCCAGGAGTTAACGATGAATTATTCACTTCAAGAAGTGTTCCTGTTTCTTTTGCCACAGCTACAAGTTTTTCATAATCTATCGGAAATCTTCCGTCATCCGGATGTCCTATAATCTGAACATATGGATTTTTCATCGCATTTATATATGCCTTTGTATTTTCCTCCATTCCGCGACTTTCACCATAGCACGGCGGATGCACACTTGCTATCACTAAATCCATCTGTTGCAATAAATTCTCCGGCAAATCTACATTTCCTTCTTCATCCAGAATATTAAGTTCCACTCCAAACATCATTTTTATTCCATACATTTCTCGCGGAATCACCCCAAGATTGGAAAAATAAAATCTTCCACATGTCTCCGGCATCGTTGGTGCATGTTCTGTAATCGCCAATGCTTCAAGTCCTGCTTCTGCACCTACTTTTGCCATTTCTCGAATTGTACTATAGGCATGGCCGCTCGCAATTGTGTGCGAATGTGTATCTACTTTAATTCTCATCATTTCTTCCTCCCTTTGCATTCTTTAGTATAGCACAAAAACAGACTGCAGAAACCCGCAATCTGTTTTGTACACTTGTTTTTTTTATTTTATTGCTTTTTCTGCAAATTCTGTTACAACAAGTTCTTCGTATGGTGTCCGTTTTTCTAATTCACCTGCATCTTCTAAAATATACTGCAAGAGTTCGAAGCTTTCTTTTTCAAAGATAAGATTCTCCTTCCATGTCTCTTGCTCATAGTATCTTGTTACAATGGTTGTAATCGTATCCAGGTCAGATTCTTTAAACTGCGGCTGGATAATCTTCGCAATCTCTTCCGGAGAATGATTTTTTACATAATCCATTCCCTTTTGAAGTGCATTTGTGAATCCTTGTAATACATCCCTATGACTTTCTATATAACTTTTTTTTGCTGAAAATGCGGTATACGGAACATAACCGCTATCTGTTCCAAGAGAAGCCACTACATGACCTTTTCCTTCCTGTTCAAGAATTGTAGCACTTGGCTCGAATTCGACGGTGAAATCCGCCTTCCCTTCAGAGAACGCAGCGCCTGTGGAACCAAAATCAATGTTCTGATCAATCTTGACATCTTTTTGTGGCTTCATCCCATTCTGTTTCAGAATATACTCAAATACCATCTCCGGCATGCCACCTTTTCTTCCACCAAGTACTTCCTTTCCTTCCAAATCTTTCCATTCAAATTCCGGCATTTCTTCTCTTGCCACGAGGAAGTTCCCGGCTCTTTGCGTCAGTTGTGCAAAATTCACCACGTAATCTTTCGCTCCTTCATTATAGGTATAAATAGATGCCTCCGAACCCATAAATCCAATTTGTGCTTCTCCCGATATTACAGCGGTCATTGTCTTATCCGCCCCAAATCCTGTCACAAGCGTCAAATCAACGCCTTCCTCTGCGAAATATCCTTCCTCTATCGCAACGTATAGCGGCGCATAGAAAATGGAATGTGCAACTTCATTCAAAACTACTTTTTCCATCTGTTTCTCTTCTTTAGGCTTCACTTCTTTTACCGTTTCTTTTACTTTTTCCCCGCATCCTGCCGATAACAGTAACATCCCAACCAGCAGCAATGTCATTCCTAATGAAAGTATTCTTTTTTTCATAAGCTCCTCCCCTTTAGAGTTTTCTTTTATCACTATATGAAAAAAAGAAGAATCTGTGATATTCTATCAACACATTACAATGATCTTCCGCGGAGTTGTCTGTGGTGGATTACTTCGTGTTGTCATACCATAATAGATGATCAAAATATTATCTCCAACCGAACATGTGAAGTTCTGCCCGTTTGATGTTACAATTTCCGTAGAATAAGAAATATTCAGTTGGAGGGAACCATCTTCTGCCAATAAAGTTTCGTCAAAAAATCCTACATATACCGTTTCGTTTGCATTACTTCTTCCAATGATCAATGCTTGATATTGTGGTGGCATAATAAGCGGAGCCGGTGCATTTGCATCATAAAATGCAGTCACACGCATTCCTATTCGAAGTCTCACCATATCAATCACATATGTCTCTGGTGAAACAATCATTTGAGTCACTCCTTCTTGATTGCGAATGGTTACAATCTGTTGGCAACAGTCCTCCGATGCCGATTCTATTCTTTGCACAATTCCTGTGATTGAAAGTAAATTTAATTGATCCATAAATAAGTTCCATCCTGTTTTTTATTTATTATATGTTCTTTTTGAAATTACTGATACACTATTTCCCCTTCTTACATACTCCATCACCCTTTTTTATTTTCCGACTTTTTTCGTCTTTATTTTTGTATATTTTCTACGATTTAAGAACGATATTTATTGACTTTTCTATGTAATAATGCTAATATGTAACAGTATCATTTTTGATACATTGACTATTTTTATTTAATTTATGGAGGTATCGATATGAAAGGTACAGTAAAATGGTTTAACAACCAAAAAGGATACGGATTTATTTCCGATGAATCTGGAAACGATGTTTTTGTTCACTACTCAGGATTGGTAATGGATGGATTTAAATCCTTAGAAGAAGGCCAGGCAGTTGAATTTGATGTGACTGAAGGCGCAAAAGGACCGCAGGCTGTAAACGTCGTAAAACTTTAATTTTATTTTATATGTGCCTTTTATTTATTTGATTATATATTTTTATTTATAAACTTTGCATTATAGTGGAGATGTTTGATTTAGTATTTAAAAAGCAACAGTAAGGTGTAAGACGTAACTAAAAAGGAGTTTGAAACACAATTCACAGTTTCAAACTCCTTTTTTCTCTTTTTCTAATTACAAATTCGCTTTATATGCTTCCTCTTCTTCCCATACATCGAATCCGCCTTCTCTCAAAATGCGAATCGCTTTTTCTGGAATCTCTGTTTTCAAGATAGCCGAAGCATCTTCTCCATTTGCAAAAGCATACATATATTCTACATTCACACCATTTTCTACAAGAAGATGCATCGCTTTACTCAAAGAGCCTGTTGCATGAGGCACACGAAGTGCTATTACTTTTGTAATCATAGCAACAATTCCAGCTTCTTTTAATACATCTCTTCCTTTTACCGGATCTGATACGATCAAACGAAGCATCCCATAATCAGAGGTATCCGCAAGACTCAAAGCTACAATATTCACATCGTTTCGTCCAAGTACTCGCAATACTTCGTCCAATCTTCCTTCTCTATTCTCCAAAAAGATTGATAATTGTTTGATTGTCATACGCTTTGCCTCCTATAATTTTCTATTATCAATGACACGTTTTGCTTTTCCTTCACTTCTCTCAATGGATTTCGGTTCCACAAGTTTTACCCTTACAGAGACTCCGATTGCCTGTTTGATTACATTACCGATTCTCTTTTTCAAATCATCTAATTTTCGAATTTCATCAGAAAAATAACGTTCATCAACTTCCACCATAACAGTAAGTACATCCAGGTTATTTTCTCGATCCACGATCAGAAGATAATGTGGCAAAGCTCCGTGAATGGAAAGTAGCGCTGTCTCAATCTGTGTTGGGAATACATTCACTCCACGGATAACTTTCATATCATCTGTGCGGCCTTTGAATTTTGATATTCGAGGCAATGTTCTTCCGCAAGCGCACTTTGTACGATCCATACTTGTCAAATCTTTTGTTCGATAACGAAGAAGAGGCATTGCTTCTTTCGTAAGCGTTGTAAAAATCAGTTCTCCAGTTTCTCCATCTTCTACCTGTTGATTTGTCTGTGGATCCAGTATCTCAGGAAGGAAGTGATCTTCAAAAATATGTAATCCATTGTGATGAATACATTCCATTGCAACTCCCGGTCCCATAATTTCACACAAACCATAGATATCAAATGCATTGATATGTAATTTTTGTTCGATTTCTTTTTGCATTTCTACTGTCCATGGTTCTGCTCCAAAGATTCCTGTCTTTAATTTTAATTTATCCACAAGTCCTGCTTCTTCCAACGCCTCCGCCAAGTGCAATGCGTAAGATGGCGTACACGCCATTGCAGTTGCTCCAAAATCTTCCAGACACATCATTTGTCTTTGTGTATTTCCTGCAGACATCGGAATCGCAAGAGCTCCGAGCGCTCTCGCTCCAAAATCAATACCAAGGCCTCCGGTAAATAATCCATATCCATAACATACATGAATGATATCTTCTTCTGTTAGTCCTGCCATTGTCATAGCTCTGGCAACACATTCTCCCCAAATCTCTGTATCATGCTGTGTATAAGATGCCAGTGTCAGTTTACCTGTCGTACCAGATGTTCCTTGAACACGGGCTACTTTTGATTTTGGTACTGCCAAAAGTCCAAACGGATAGTTTTCTCTTAAATCATCTTTTGTTGTAAAAGGAAGTTTATGAATATCTTCCACTCCCTTGATATCTCCTGGTTCTACTCCCAATTCTTTCATCTTGCGATTGTAAAACGGCACATGCTCATATACATTTGCCACTTGCTTTACAAGCCGTTCGCTTTGCAAGGCAATCATCTCGTCCCTGCTCATGCACTCAATTTCCGGCCGTCTGATTCTTTCCTGCCACTCCATAACTTACTCTCCTTCTGCCTTCTTTTTCCGTCGTTCTATTCTCTATAACTCACTATCATCTACAACTTTTACATGTTCTTTTTCCAGAATCTGTACTGCTTTCTCTGTATCGTCTGTACTAAACACCATAACCGGCGCTTTTTCTTCCCGAATTACAAAAGAATAAATATAATTGATGCTGATCTGTGCGTCCGCTAATATTTTCAGCATCTGATTCAGATTGCCTTTCTGATCCACCAATTCTACTCCCACTACTTCGTGGATTCGAACTACAAAACCTTTGGAGGTGAGATAGCGTTTCGCCTCTTCTGCCTGATCTACCACCAAGCGCAAAATGGAAAATTCCGGATTGTCAAAAGATGAGATTGCGCGAATATTAATATGCGCTTCTGTAAGTGCATCTGTTACGTCCATCAGACTTCCGGTTCTATTTTCTACGAATACTGATAACTGCTTAATCATATGCTCCTCCTATAGCTGATATCCTACGTCAAATGCTGTTTTATTGATTTCAATGGTCTTCGGTGGTACAGTTTTTTCAATTACTTCATACCATTGTTCTTTTGTAAAATCCATATGCTGTGCGGCAATTCCTAACACGATCATATTAAATACTCTTGGATTGCCTAATTTTTTTGCTTCCTCTGTTGCATTGACTGTATAGACTTTATGCTCTTTTGACAAATCCTCCAAAATGCCTTCCGGGTATTCTGCCGCACCAATCACAACCGGCATCGGATCGATTCTCCAATCATTTACAATCAAAGCTCCTTCTTTCTTTAAAAAATGAGAATATCGAAGAGCCTCAAGCCGTTCAAACGCGATGATCACATCTGCCTGTCCTTCTTCCACGATCGGTTCTGCAACTTTTTCACCATAACGTACATAAGTCACAACACTTCCGCCTCTTTGCGCCATTCCATGCACTTCGGAAAGCTTCACATCATATCCCCCTGCAATGGCAAGTCCTCCTAAGATACGGCTTGTAAGAAGTGTTCCCTGTCCTCCTACACCAACGATCATAATATTCTTTGTTGCCATTATCTGTCACCTGCCTTTACCAATTCAATTGCGTCAAATTTACAAAGTGTGGCGCAAAGTCCACATCCTGTACACATCGTATCATCAATACGAATTGTTCCGTCCTCATTTCGCGTCATCGCCGGACATCCCGGTTTCATACACATTCCACACTTTTTGCACTTGTCCGGATGAGCGATGTAAAGAGGTTTCTTTGATTTATCCAACAAGACGCAAGGGGATTTTGTAATAATAACAGATACTTCATCCTTCGCAGTTTCCTCTTTTACAACACGTTCCAGTTCAGCAATGTCAAATGCATTCACTTCTACAACATTCTTCACACCGATTGCTCTGCAAAGTCCTGCAATATCGATGGCATAGGTCGGTTCTCCCAAAAGAGTTTTTCCTGTTGCCGCATGATCCTGATGTCCTGTCATACCGGTTGTTGAATTATCCAAAATCATTACCGTACCGGTCGCTTTATTGTACATCATATTCATCAAGGAATTCACTCCTGTATGTAAAAATGTGGAATCTCCGATCACTGCAACCCAATTCTTCACATAGTCTTTTCCTTTTGCTTTTTCCATACCATGAAGAGAAGAAATACTTGCCCCCATACAGATGGTTGTGTCCACGACACTCAATGGAGCTACTGCACCAAGTGTATAACAACCAATATCTCCTGCTGCATGCAGTTTTAATTTATTCAAAACATAATATACGCTTCTATGCGGACATCCCGGGCAAAGAATTGGCGGACGTCCCGGCGCTTTTGCCGGCGCTTTTAATTCTAATTCTTCTCCAAGAATTGCAGTACGGATCATATTGGCGCTATACTCGCCCTGTACGGTGAAGATTTCTTTTCCTATTGCCTGGATTCCCCATGATTTTACTTGTTCCTCAATCACCGGATCCAATTCTTCGATAATATATAATTTTTCAACTTTATTTGCAAATTCTTGAATCAGTTTTTTCGGAAGTGGATTCACAAGTCCAAGTTTTAAAACAGAAGCATTCGGCAACGCCTCTTTGACATACTGATATGGAATTCCGCTCGTAATAACCCCGATTTTCGTATCTTGCATTTCTACGCGATTGACGGAGAGTGTATTTGCTGCTTCTGCCAATTCCAAATTCTTCTGTTCGATAACAACATGACGTAATTTTGCATTTCCAGGCATCATAACCGTCTTTTGAATATTTTTTACATACGGCTTATCTTCCACCTGTTTCCGTTCACACAATTCTACAATTCCTTGCGAATGAGCGAGTCTTGTTGTTGTACGCAAGATCACAGGGCGATCAAATTGCTCACTGATCTCAAAAGCCTCTTTCATGAATTCCTTTGCTTCCATACTGTCCGAAGGCTCCAAAACCGGAACTTGTGCTGCTCTTGCGATCATTCTTGTGTCTTGTTCATTTTGAGAGCTATATAATCCCGGATCATCAGCAACTACTAACACAAGCCCACCGTTCACTCCCATGTAGGAAACTGTATAAAGGGGATCGGATGCCACATTCAAACCTACATGTTTCATGCATGCCATAGCTCGAACCCCTGATACACTTGCTCCAATCGCAACTTCTGTCGCCACTTTTTCATTCGGTGACCATTCCGCATAAATATCTTCTTTATACTTCACTATATTTTCACTAATCTCTGTACTTGGTGTACCCGGATATGCTGCTGAAACTTTTACTCCAGCTTCATATGCTCCACGGGCAATCGCCTCATTTCCAAGCATGATTACTTTATTCTCTGACATTTTACAGCCCATCCTTTCGTAAATCTGTTACTCGTTTTGCTTTTCCTTCAAAGCGTTTCAATGAATGTGGCGCTACAAGTCTGATATTGGTAGCCAGTCCAAGCATTGATTTTAAATATGATTTAATTCTTGTTTCCAATTCGCTTAATTTTGTATAACTGTCAAGCAAACGATCATCAATCAGTTCTACGGTAATCGTCATCACATCCAAGCGGTTCTTACGCTCTACAAGAATCTCATAGTGCGGTCCAATCTCCGGAATTTTAAGCAATACTTCTTCAATCTGTGTCGGGAATACATTGACTCCTCGAATCACAAGCATATCATCAGCACGACCGGACAAATTTTCCATGCGGACTGTTGTTCGTCCACATTTACACGGTGCATACTCCAATCTTGTCAAATCTCCGGTTCTATATCTGACAAGTGGAAGAGCCTCTTTTCCAAGACAAGTAACGACCAATTCTCCTCTTTCTCCCGGCGGAAGAACTTCTCCTGTTTTCGGATCAATAATCTCCGGAATAAACCAATCTTCATTGATGTGCATTCCACATAGTTCAGTACATTCGCCTGCTACACCTGGTCCACAAAGTTCACTCATTCCGTAGTTTTGTGTGCACACAAACTGATCTCCCCACACTTTATGCATTTCTTCCCGCATCGGTTCCGTCATACCTTCTCCACCAAAAAGTCCGATTCTTACTTGTAGATCTTTTGACGGATCCAATCCTCGATTTCTGATTTCTTCCCCCAGATGCAATGCGTAGGACGGAGTGGCTACCAAAAGTGTCACTCCCATATCCTGTAAAAACATGATCTGCTTATTTGTATTCCCTGAAGACATCGGGATTACAGATGCACCCAGATTCTCCAATCCACCGTGTAGCCCTAAAGCCCCGGTAAATGTTCCATACCCAAAAGAAATCTGACATACATCTTCCGGTGTCGCTCCACCCATACAGGCAACACGGGTTACGTTATTGAGCCAGACTTCTAAATCATGTTTCGTATATCCAACTACCGTTGGTTTTCCTGTCGTTCCTGAGCTTGCATGAAAACGAACAAGATCTTTTTTATCTACTGCAAACATTCCCATCGGATAATTCTCCCGAAAATCAGCTTTGTACGTAAACGGCATTTTTTGCAAATCTTCCAGTGTCTGAATATCCTCCGGGTTTAACCCTGCCTCATCCATCTTTTTACGATAAGGACTGGATTTTTCATATATATAAGAAACGGTCTCCTTTAATCTTTCCAGTTGAATTCTTTCAATTTCTTTCCTTGAAAGCGTTTCTTCTTTTGACCATATCATGAATTCTTCCTCCTTGCTGCATTACTTATCCTTAAGTATAGCACAACGCTTTCGTAATTTAAAGCGTTGATTTGAAGAATTTAAACATTTTCAATATACAATTCTCAAAATAAACGAATAAGTAAACAAATTCTACAAAAAATCACTTTTATCATAAAAAAAGAGACGTATAAAAACTCTTTCCTTTTATACGCCTCACTTTTCAATTTTATCCCAAAGCTACATCCAAGATCATCATGACCATAAATCCTAGCGCAAACCCGATTGTTCCAATATCTGAATGCTCGCCTTCTGCCGATTCCGGAATCAATTCTTCTACCACAACATACAGCATAGCGCCGGCAGCCAGCGCCAAAAGATATGGAAGCGCCGGTTCAATAAATCTGGAAAGAAGGATTGTAATCACAGCGGCAATCGGTTCTACAATACCCGAAAGTGTTCCGTAAACAAATGCTTTCATTCTTCCCACATTTCCAGCGCTTTTCAGCGGAAGTGAAATGATCGCTCCTTCCGGAAAATTCTGAATTGCGATTCCGATCGACAAGGCGATAGCTCCCATAAGGGTAACGCTTGTATTCTGAGACAGCACTCCGGCGAATACAACTCCCACTGCCATTCCTTCCGGAATATTATGCAGTGTAACTGCAAATATAAGCATCGTCAGTTTTCGCAATGAATGCTTTGGCTGGATTCCTTCCGGCTTTTCCTGATCCAAATGAAGATGAGGAATCAATTTATCCATAAGTAAAAGGAATAGAAAGCCTAACGCTAATCCAACTGCTGCCGGTATAAAAGCTAACTTTCCCAACCCTTCCGACATATCCATAGCAGGAATCAAAAGCGACCATACGGAAGCCGCCACCATTACACCCGAAGCAAATCCTAACAACCCTTTTTGAATCAAAGGTTTGATCTCATTCTTCAGAAAAAACACACAGGCAGAACCTGCCAATGTTCCAAAAAAAGGAATCAAAATTCCGATTAACACATTCTTCATTGATTTAATTCTCTTTCTTTTCTAATATGCTATTTAATTTTACGAGACTTCTCTCAACCGCATCTTTTGAATTTTTCCAAGGTTCATTCTTGAATCTGTAATCATATTTTTGAATAAACCAATCCAAATCTTCTTTTACACGTTTCATATTCTCGATATAAACCGTAGTAATATCATGCAAAAAGTTTTCCTGCACTTTTCCGCTTAACTGTTCGATACCGGTTCGATACAGTATCCCGTAGTGCTTTGTACAAAAACCTTTTGCTGATACTAATGTATGCTGAAAGTCACTTTCTTTTTTGTATAAATAACAGATTGTTTTCAAATATTGTTGAAAAATATCTTGGATCTTGTTACATACAAAACAGCTGTTACTTACCGTATCCGTATAGTCGCTCACCGGATTCCCGGAGTCCTTTACTTTTCCAAACAAAGGCTTTTTCACAACTTCCGGTTTGTGATTTTCCAAATTATGAATGACTGTCTCCATATGCGTATTCAGCATCAATGCCACTCCTAATTTATCTTGACGTGTAAGCAGCATCTTAATATGTTTTTCACAAAATCCTGTTTTATTACTTTCCATTCTCTGATCGTCAACCATATATCCTGACATTGTAATTCGAAGAGCATCCTCTTCCAGTTGATTATACATGGCACATAGCGGACATTCACAATCTTCATGGAATGCATCATTAATTGGTATTGTATATAGTTTTTCCTTCATATCGTTTTCTATTCTGTCTGCGTAGCTGCTTCATCTGCATTTGTTGAATCTGCTGTATTATCCGTTGTTGCCGGATCTGTTGCTCCGTCTGTTCCTTGGCTGTCTGTTCCTTGACCTTCTGTTCCATTTGTTGTTGCATCTTGTTCCACTGCAGCGTCGATATCTTCCATTACCTGGTCAATAGACTCATTCTTTTTCTCTTCTTGATCTTCCTTTTTCTTGTCATCTTTTTTATCCATTATAGACTCAAATTTCTTTACGCCGATGTTGATCCAGCCTTTGACAGTCTCTCTGTTAAAATATAATGCCGCACCAATTGCTGCCATGATCAAAACAAATACGAGGAATTTTAAGAATCCTTTTCCTCTTCTCTTCTTCGATTTTTCCTTTGTGCGTACCTCTTTCACGCGTTTTTCAGGCATTTCTTTGAATTTCTTCTCGTGTTGTCTTTGCGTTTCTTTTCCTGCTCTGTCTTTGACTGCTTTTTCCGGTCTTCTCTCCGGTTTCTTCTCAACAGGTTCTTTTGTTCGATTTTCCGGTTTCTCTTTTTTCTTCGCCGGTTTCTTATTCTTTTGTTCCGGTTTGCATTTCACCGATTTTTTCTCTTCACTGTATTCTGTCACCAACTCCTGAGCAGGTGCTTCATAATCCATATCCTTTTCTACAATATCTTCTACTCGTGCCTCAAACACCCTTGTCAAAGACAAATCCTCCTGTGGATCCTGTATCTGTTTTTCCAACTCATTCTCACGAGTTTTTTCTGCAGCTGACTGTTCCTGTGCCGGATTCACATCTGTTTTCTTTGCTTTTTTCTTATCCAGATTGATTTTTATTTTGCATTCATAACAAAAAGCATAGTCATTATATATCGGATTCCCCTGTGTATCTTTCCCCACTTCAACTGACTTTACTTTCATTTCCTGTCCACATCTTTTACAACGCATAGTTGCTCCCTCCTTATATATGCATTATCAGGTATAGTATAACATAATTTGACACATTTCTACAAGAAATTATTCATATTGCATTTTCTTTCCATTTTACGCTATAATAACTAGGCGATCATTTTGCAAAGGGGATATACAAATATGAATAAAAAAGAAATCTCGGAAATAAAAAAACAATTTACACCATCAAATTGTGCCATTACAAGAATCTGTGGTTGCTATGTGAACGGAGAAAAAGAAAAAAAATCTACATTCAAACAAGCATTTCTTTCTCTTCCGGAAGAAGAAATGTTCAAATACTTCGATATTTTCCGCAAATCTCTTTCCGGAACAATTGGGAAAAATCTCATCAATATGGAATTTTCTTTGGATTCGGAAATGGAAGGCGGACCCCAGGAGTTTTTGTTAAAGCTTCGAAACAGTCATTTGACAGATGATGTACTTCTCCATACATTTTATGACCGTATCATCGAGTCCTATGACTATGCGGAGCATTATCTTATCCTTCTTATTCATGCTGCCTATGATGTACCCGGAAAATCTTCTGATAACGAAGAGATGTTTGATGCTTCCGATGAAGTCTATGACTACATCCTATGTAACATCTGTCCGGTCAATCTGTCAAAACCGGGGCTTTCATATGACGTAGAGCTTAATAACTTTCATGAACGAATCCGCGATTGGATTGTGGAAATGCCGGACCGCGGCTTTTTATTCCCGGCTTTTAACGATCGAAGCACCGACCTCCATCAGACATTATACTATTCCAAGAAACCGGAAGATCTGCATTTTGAGCTGATCGATCATCTGCTTGGATGTCAGATTCCACTTAGCGCAGGCAGTCAAAAAGAAACATTCCACACCTTGATCGAAGAGACACTTGGTGAAGAATGTTCTTACGAAATCGTCCGCAATATTCACGAAAATCTAAACGAACTTATCGAAGAGCAGAAAGAATCACCTGTTCCTGTTGAACTTGACAAAGATGAGGTAAAATATCTGTTTGCGAAAAGTGGGGTAACTGAAGAAAAACTGGAGGACTTTGACAAACAATATGAAGCTGCCGCTGGTGAACAATCTACTCTTCTTGCTTCTAACATCACTAACACTCGCTCCTTTGAGATCAAAACACCTGATGTTATCATCAAGGTGAATCCGGAGCGTACAGATCTTGTTGAAACAATGACCATCAACGGTCGCCGTTGTCTCGTGATCGGCGTAGATGATCATGTGGAAATCAATGGAATTTCTGCAAAAACCATGTTACCGAAAGACCTTGACACAGAACTGGATTAATTCCATATCGATTTCAAAAAAGACGTTGGATGTCTCTCACTTATAACATCCAACGTCTTTCTTTTTTATATTTTTATAATTGTTCTATCCTTTGTAGAAGATTTTTCTCCCTCTCATCAAATAATAGGTTCTTGTTATATTGATAATAACGCGGGCAATCATATTCTTTCAAGAACTGAACACTGTAAAGATTGGCATTTAGTTCTGTCATGAACACTACCATTTCCTGACTCTCCCCAAAAAGTAATTCCATAAAATCAAACGCATATTCCAGCATCTGTCCTGCTCCGTCACATACGTCTGTATATACGCTCTTATCTTTCGCAAAGTATTCCCGGATTTTCTCGAAACAAGCCTCTTTTTCCAACACTCCTTCTTTCTTTAATCGTTGCTCATAAAACTCTAACTGTTCTACTGTTTTTCGATATGCATATTCTTCTTCCCGATTGAGAAGTTCCGCTTTTCTTTTTGTTTCATAGCTTTCTATCGTATCCTGCAATACCGTACTGAAAAATGCCACTCCGTTTTCCGCATAATCAAGCCCCGCCTTGTATGATTTTAGACAATCAAACAATATCTTTGTCTGCGTCTCCAAACGATATACTGTGCGGAAATTCTCCGTTAATTTGGATAAAATCAAACTTACTACACTCAACCTCTCATCGAAAGAAGCATGTCGGATTTTTTTCAACAATATCTCATCCATTGTTCCACTTAACACAGCATCAATCTGATAATCCGTTCGATATTTGTAGTAAAGTTCCAAATAATTTGCAAAATCCTTCGCAATCTTCGGATACTGAATATACTGCTCCACAACCTCACGATCTACAGCTTTTCCGAGTTTTTCATATACTTGAAGCATTTTTGACAAATCTTCCCAACCTCGTGGTGTGGCAAAACGCATTCCGTCAACAGTCATTTCCATCTGATAGAAGTATGCGGGTTTTGTACTAAGATATGAAATCACTGCCCCATGGACATTTTCTTTGTATGCATATTCTTTCCATACTGTAAACTCCGGCTCTACTTCAATCTTTTTCACACGATCCATCGTTACAACATCAAATTCTCGAACTGACTTGTTATACTCCGGCGGATTTCCTGCCGCCACGATCATCCAGCCTTTCGGAATCTGATGATTTCCAAAACTCTTACATTGTAAAAACTGTAACATCGCCGGCGCTAATGTCTCGGATACGCAGTTAATTTCATCGATAAACAAAATTCCTTCCCTAAGTCCTGTTTTCTTCATTTTCTCATAAACCGATGCCACAATCTCGCTCATGGTATACTCTGTCACTTCATACTCCGTTCCGTCATATTCATTTTTCGAGATATAAGGAAGACCGATCGCACTTTGCCTTGTATGATGCGTGATGGTATAGGAAACAAGTCCCAATCCACATTCTTTTGCTACTTGCTCCATGATCTGCGTCTTTCCAATTCCCGGCGCTCCGATAAGAAAAATCGGTCTCTGTCGCACAGACGGAATCACATATTCTCCAAATTCATTCTTCAGGAAATAAGCTTCTGCCGCATCTTTGATCTCTTGTTTTGCACGTTTTATGTCCATGTTATCTCCGCCTTTCTATCTAAATCTTCCAAATCATCCGGTTCCAAAATCAATTTCATCGCCCAAACCGGAACGTCTACATCTTGGTAATCTTCCTTCATAAATACAAACGCCGTCTCATAAAGAGGACGCTTTGCCGGATAAATCCCATATCCGTCTGTAAAATAGAGAAGACCCTTTAATCGATGAAACTCTTTTTGCCGCAGCAATTCATTTACATGAGCAAACACCGGACGAAAATCCGTGCCCCCATGTCCTTTGATTTCAAACTGTTCCATATAACGTCTCATCTCATCTTCATTCGTTACCAACTCGTCTGACTGCACTTTATCATCACATTGAATGATATGCACATGCACCTTACGGAAAAAGCTCTCTGACTCTGATAACACACTATACGTTTCCTCCAGGAACTTTTTCACAAGCTCTCCCTTGCAGGACATGGATGTGTCAATGGCAATCACAAAGTCCTCTACCTTATGTACTTCCTTCGTCTCCTGTGGTTCGATGAGTGGCATATTTCCGTAATGCTCCATCCCATAATGGTAAAATATATAATCAAAGGTATCCATGTCTACCTTTATTTCCTCTTTCAACACTGCAAATTTTCGTAAAAATTTCCGGTAATCATACCGTTCCCTGTTTTCCACCTTTACCTGCTCTAATACAGATTGTGCATGTTCGGAAGGTTCTTTCCCAAATGTCTCCATCTCCGTCTGCAGTTTTTCTCTGTCATTCTTCCATTGGCGTTCCCTCTCCATGGCATTTTTCGGAGAGACGTCTTCTTTCCAAAGACTATGGTTGTCCGCATAAAACTCCAACTCCAGTTTGCGGAACATTTCCTCTGAAAGTTCCATCTCCCGCAAACTAAAATATACATTCTTCACCGTCAATACCGGATATTTTTCTTTCAATCTATGATATAGATTTTTACGCTGTGGCGGCACATACTTCCTCACACTTCTGTAATTCAGGCAATCCAGCATAGATTCCACAATGATATCGCATGCAAGATTCCAATATGCTTCGCCCTCCGTGTCTAATATACTTGGAGGAATCTGAAAATGCAAAAGCAAGCAATGAAACACCATATGCAGATACGTACGATTCACAAGCACTCGATTGCTTTTATACATCGAAAGCACCGCGTCCGTTTCATAATAAACTGCAAGACCATCTGTTCCCACACCTCGCATATGTGGGTTCTGCACACAATCCATTCGATTTAAAATCACATCAAAAAAGCGCATGGAAAGATATAGTTCTTCTTTGGCTCCCTTCCATATCTCTGTGCAGATCTCTATTTTTTCTAATTCCCGCTCCTGCTGTCGTTGTATCGGATTTGCTTCTCTTTTCAAATTCCTCACCTGCCTTTTATATCTTTTCTTGCTATAAGGTTGATCTCATCGCGAATTTCGAAGTGTTCATAATTGCTGGTCTTCATATCTGCATTATATCTTTTCTCTTATAATTCAAACTTATCGACCTTTTTTACTCGCTCCGGATAGCGCTCATGTTGATAATTCATAAGATAACTTACTGTTTCAATCCTATTTTTCTTTCCTGCTTCTACAATTAGATACTCCACTTCTTCTCTTATTGCCGCAACTTTTTCTGCAAGGTAGTGCAAATAGCACGGCTCCTCCTGCTCTGCTGCCCATACTCCCGCCTCTTTCCACTGTTCCTGCAGGAAACTTCTGTATTTTTCTTCTGCTTCCAGGCTCAATTCCAGCGGATTAAGAAGACGTCCAAATGCGATGCGAAAAACCGTCGCCAACTGTTCATTCTCTTTTGCCCAAGGAAACCGATTATCGTAGAGACCAAATTGAAGATCCGTCTGTACAAAGCAATTCCGATACAAAATTCCACTTCCGTGCGTATGGGTTTCCAAAATCCTTGCCGGCGTGTTTTCCACAGCCTCTTCAAAAAATTCTGGGAATATTAACCTTGCCTCGCCTTTTTCACTATGGTAACAAACTGATTGTTCCTCTCGAAGTTCCATTAAAAGTTCTCGTAGACAAGAACGTTTCCCTTCCACAATCGTCACATCCAAATTGCGTACCTTATGACATCCGGTAAACGCACCTGCCCCAATGTCCTTGATATGACTGTAAAAAGAAATCTTCTCCAGATTCTCACAACCATAAAATGCATAACGCCCGATTCGTTTCAATGTGTCTGGTAACACAATCTCGGTAAGCATTGCACCGCAAACTGCATTGGGATCTTTGTCTTCACTATGTGCCGAAAATGCATACGGAGCAATCTCAGTCACCGGATACCCGTCAATTTCTCTTGGAATAACAACACCTCCGCCCATTGTAAAACAGCGGAGGATGTGTACTTGATTCTCTACAATCTCAATTTTAAATTCTTGTTGCTTCATTATTTTATAAACATCGCATCCCCAAAACTAAAGAAACGATATCTCTCCTTCACAGCTTCTGCATATGCATCCAGTACATGCTCTCTTCCGGCAAGAGCTGAAACAAGCATGATCAAGGTAGATTCCGGAAGATGGAAATTCGTAATCAAACAATCTAAAATCTTAAATTCATATCCCGGATAGATGAAAATATCTGTCCATCCGCTTGTGGCACGAAGTCTTCCATTCTCCGCTGCTGATTCGATGGTTCGACAGCTTGTCGTTCCCACACAAATGACACGGTGACCGCTATCTTTCGCTTCATTGATCGTCTGTGCAGCTTCTTCTTCAATCTGATAGAATTCAGAATGCATATGATGTTCTAGAATATTTTCCACTTTCACCGGACGGAATGTTCCAAGCCCTACATGCAATGTTACACGTGCAATCTTTACACCCTTTTCTTCAATCTGCTGCAATAATTCCGGCGTGAAATGAAGCCCTGCTGTCGGCGCTGCTGCAGAACCTGTATGTGTCGCATACACTGTCTGATATCGATTCTTATCCTCTAAGTGGTGGGTTATATATGGAGGAAGCGGCATCTCTCCCAACTGATCCAGCACTTCTTCAAAAATTCCATTGTACTGGAACTTAATGAGGCGGTTTCCCTCCTCCACGACATCAATGACTTCTCCAATTAACAAACCATCTCCGAAGCTGATCTTTGTCCCTGGCTTTGCTTTTTTTCCTGGTTTTACAAGTGTCTCCCACACATCATTTTCTTTTCGTTTTAATAGCAAAACCTCAATCTTGGCATCAGTTCCAACTTTTGCACCAATCAATCTTGCCGGAAGTACCTTCGTATCATTTAACACAAGGCAGTCTCCCTCTTCCAGATAATCTACAATCTCTTTAAACACATGGTGCTCTGTCTTTCCTGTCTCCTTATCTAACACAAGGAGTCTGGAGCTTGAACGATCCTCAAGAGGATCTTGTGCGATCAGCTCCTCTGGTAAATCAAAATAAAAATCTTCTTTTCTCATCTATCTATAAGTCCTTCCTACATTTTTCTTGCACGCATAACCAAAAAGCTTGGTTTCAGCAATTCTCTCTTCATTCTCGGATACTCTTCAAGAACTCTTTGTCTCGGACAAGTCTCTTGAAGTACTTCGATATGAAATCCATGTTTTGCCAAAATCGTCACAATTTGTCCCATCGTTCTGTGATATTTGATCACATCATCAATGAACCAATGAGAGCCTCTTCTTCCAGAAATATGATAATCTGTAAAAGAATATGATACTTCTTTCCCTTTTTCATCATAATTCCATCCTAGATTTTTTCCTGGTGAAGCCGTGATAACCGGATGTTCCTGCGAAAATAAAAGAATTCCATCCTGCTTCAGCAAATCCGAAATATCAACTACGAGTTTCTCAAAATCTTCTATATACTGAAACACAAGGGAACTATACACTACATCAAACTTCTCATGAATCTCATGCAATTTTTCTGCCTCCAGATTCAAATACTCTATATCTCTGTGATGGTTTTCTTTCCGCGCCACCTCTAAAATTCGCATAGAACTATCTATTCCAAGAACACGGAGCGCCCCCTTTTCTATAAATTCCTTACAATTGCTTCCGATACCGCATCCTATTTCTAATACTTTTCTTCCCCTTACATCCGGCAAAAGTTTCTGCATTGCCGGTTTTTCTAACAATTCGCTGTAACGATTCTTCTTCATCTGTCTATGCCTCCCGCTCAAGTTACAGTATAACATTGTTCTATGCAAATGACTAGAAATTTATTTATGCTTTCACACAAAAAAACACACCTCTTGCATCCTTCTCAGGGCATTTCACATAGCATACTATTGCAATGACTCCCTAACTTTCATAAAATATAAGCAGAAACATCGATGTGACTTTACTACATAAAAATTACGGAAAGATGGTGATTCCCCATGAAAATATCTTTACACAAAAACGAAGCTCTTGAAGAAACTGAAGTAAAGGTCTATTATCCTCACATGGACACTCAAACTCAGTGCATTGTTTCTTATATCCAACAATGTAACTGCTTCTTAGATGTACACAAAGAAGAAAAATGTTTCCACCTTCCTGCAAATGATATTTTTTATATTGAATCAGTGGACAACAAAACATTCTGCTATGATAGAGAAAACGTATACCGAATTTTTTCTTCTCTTTCAAGCTTAGAAGATCTTTTAAAAAATACAACCTTGCTTCGGATCAGCAAAACCTGCATTCTGAATACTACGTATTTAAAATGTTTTTACCCTTATCCAAACCACCGTATTCTTGCCGAACTTAAAAATGGAGAACAACTAATTGTATCAAGGAAATATATTCCTTCCCTAAAGAAAAATTTGAAAGGAGAAATCTAATATGAAACGAATCATAAGCTATATTCCTTCTATGAGTATTGCATTTTCAATCGGTACTTTGGCAGTCTGCCTAATTAATATTTTGTATAGTGATCCAGTAAATCGTTTTTCTGTCGGTCTTGTGCAATTTGCTGCCTACATTGTATTGACAGTCTTAGTAGCTATTTTATTTTGTAATATAAATTTTCATCATTACCTTACACACTTTTTTGCTGAAGTAGTTTTGGATTATTCTATTTTACTTGCTTTCATCTACTTCGGCAAATGGGATCCATTTAATTTTGCAACTATCCGCACCTACACCATATTATTTTTCTGCGTAATAGTTTCCACACATCTTTACGCTTATTATGCTACCAAAAAAAATGCCAATGAACTGAATGAACTTTTGAAGAGATAAATTCAAGCACAAAGCCACCAACCGTTAGGCTGATGGCTTTGTTTCTCTTCTATTATTGTCTTAATTCAATTCCCATTTCTTCGAGTGCGCCGAGAATCTTCTTCATTGCTGCTGATACATCAGCTTCTTCCAAAGTCTTATCTTTTGCACGGAATACGATAGAGTATGCAACCGATTTGAAGCCTGCTTTAATCTGTGCTCCTTCGTAAAGGTCGAAAAGCTTGTAGCTTTCTAAGTATGCTCCGCCCTTCTTCTCAATCACTTCTTCAATCTGTCCGACTAAGATTTCTTTTGGAACTACCATACTGATATCACGTGTAACTGCCGGATATTTTGCAATTCCTTCGTATTTTCTATCAAATGTAGCAAGTTCTACTACTTCCGGCATATCGATTACAGCAACATATGCTCTTGTTCCGATTCCATATGTGTCTGCAACTTCCGGATGCACTTCTCCAAGGTAACCTACAACTTTTCCATCATAGATGATGTTTGCCTGACGTCCTGGGTGTAAGAATGTCTTACCTGCATTTGGATCGTATGTCTCTTTCTTGTGCATACCAATCTTCTCAAAGAACTCTTCTACCACACCTTTCATACTGAAGAAATCTCCTTCTCCATACATTCCAAGTGTAAACTGCATACGTTCCTCCGGAAGTTCAGTTACCGGAACTTGTTTTGGAAGATAGATATTTCCAAGTTCGTAGAGACGAACATCTTTATTTCTTCTATTGTAGTTTGTAGCAAGTGAAGTCAACATACCATTCAAGGATGTTGTTCTCATAATACTGTAATCTTCTCCAAGCGGATTCATGATTTCTACTGTTCTGCGAAGTTCAGAATCAGCCGGAATCAATAATTTATCAAATACTTTTGGACTTTCAAAAGAGTATGTCATACCTTGACTGAATCCACAGAATTCCGCAATGTTTCTTGCCACTTCTTCTACACGAAGCTTGAAGGATAACTTACCTGTTGTAGCTTCTCCACATGGAAGTGTTGTCGGAATGTTATCATATCCATAGAATCTTGCTACTTCTTCTGCAAGGTCAGCAAGTCTGAATAAATCATGTCTGAATGTTGGTGCGATGATTTCTTTTGTCTCAGCATCATAATCCAGATCAATCTTCTTGAAGTATCCAAGCATTTCTTCTTCAGAAATATCTGTTCCGAGCATTCTGTTGATCTGCTCTGCATCAAATGGTACACGCACCGGCTCTTTTACTTTTCCGTATACATCTACGGTTCCGCCAACCACTTCGCCTGCTCCAAGTTCTTCGATCAACTGGCAAGCTCTGTCCATCGCTGCTTTTGCATTGTTTGGATCCAGACCTTTTTCGAATTTACCGGAAGCATCTGTACGAAGTCCCACTTTTTTGCTTGATTTACGGATGTTTGTTCCGTCAAAGCAAGCAGCTTCAAATAACATCGTATGCACATCGTCTGTAATCATAGAGTTTTCTCCACCCATGATACCGGCAATACCAACTGCTTTTTCTCCATCACAGATCATCAGTACAGATTCATCCATTTCTCGTTCCTGACCATCAAGAGTTACGAATTTTTCTCCTGCTTCTGCATTCTTTACAACAATTTCTTTTCCGGCAATGGTATCTAAATCGTAGGCATGCATTGGCTGTCCATATTCTTCCATCACATAGTTCGTGATATCTACAAGGTTATTGATCGGACGGATTCCAACTGATGCAAGACGTCTCTGCATCCATACCGGTGAAGGTCCGATTTTTACATTCTTCACAACTCTTGCACAGTAACGTGGGCAAAGGTCTGTATTTTCTACACGCACTTTGATGTAATCGTTGACATCCTCGTCATTTCCAGTCTCTGTCACAACTGGTGGATGGAATTCTTTGCGGAATGTAGCTGCTGCTTCTCTTGCAATTCCGACAACGCTGAAACAATCTACACGGTTAGATGTGATTTCATATTCAAATACTACATCGTTTCTTCCTAATGCTTCAATTGCACTGCTTCCAACAACTGCATCCTCTCCGAAAATATAAATGCCATTTTCCGGCGCTTCCGGATACATCTCTGTTGTAGAACCAAGTTCTTCGATTGAGCACATCATACCGTAGCTTTCTACTCCACGAAGTTTTCCTTTTTTGATTTTAATTCCGCCTTCAACTACTTTTCCGTCATGGCTTCCTGCCACGCGACCACCGTCTAATACGACCGGAATTTTTGCACCTTCAAATACATTTTTAGCGCCTGTCACAATCTGTACTGTTTCTGCTCCAACATTTACCTGACACACAACTAATTTATCCGCATCCGGGTGTTTCTCGATCTTCTCAATCTGACCGATTACGATTTTCTCCAAATCCTTATCCAATACTTCATAGCCTTCTACCTTCGTTCCTGAAAGTGTCATTGCGTCTGTATATTCCTGTGCTGTAACATCAAGGTCCGGCACATATGCTTTAATCCATGATAATGATGTATTCATTTTTCTCTATCCTTTCTTGGGGACGTACACTTTTGCAACTTTACTACGTCCCTAATTAACTTTTACCCTGTCCCTTTTTGCATTTTTCATAAATTAGAATTGTTTTAAGAAACGGATATCATTCTCATATAATAATCTCATATCGTCAATTTCATATTTTAATAACGCGATACGTTCCAAACCTACACCAAATGCAAAACCATTGTATTCATTTGGGTCGATTCCGCACATTTCCAATACATGTGGATGAACCATACCACATCCTAAAATCTCAATCCATCCGGAACCTTTACAGAAACGGCATCCTTTTCCTCCACATTTGAAGCATGTGACGTCTACTTCGGCGCTTGGCTCTGTAAATGGGAAATGATGTGGTCTGAATTTTGTCTTTGTCTCCGGCCCGAATAATTCTTTTGCGAATACTTCCAATGTTCCTTTTAAGTCAGCAAAAGAAATGTTTTTATCAATTACAAGACCTTCGATCTGATGGAAGGATGGTGAGTGTGTTGCATCCACTTCGTCAGAACGGAATACTCTTCCCGGAGCAATCATACGGATTGGAAGTTTCCCCTGCTCCATCACACGAGCCTGTACCGGTGATGTCTGTGTACGAAGCACGATATCTTTGTTGATATAGAATGTATCCTGCTCATCTTTTGCCGGATGATCTGCAGGAATGTTTAATTTTTCAAAGTTATACTCGTCGTATTCCACTTCCGGACCTTCCACAACTTCATATCCCATACCAATGAAAATTCTCTCTACTTCTTCCAAAGCAATGGTATTTGGATGGCGATGTCCTACTGTATTTTTCTTAGATGGAAGTGTTACGTCAATGACTTCTTCTTTTAATTTTGCTTCACGGATTGCTTTCTCCATCTCTGTTTTTGCGCTATTCAGAGCAGTTTCAATCTCTTCGCGTGTCTCGTTCACCATCTGACCAACTTTTGGTCTGTCTTCCGGCGCTACGTCCTTCATAGATTTTAATACGGCTGTAAGTTCTCCTTTTTTTCCAAGATACTTTACACGTACATCATTTAATTTTTCCGGCACATCTGCAGCTTGAATCTGTGCCAAAGCTTCTTCTTTGATGCTTTGTAATTTTTCTTTCATGATTTTATCTCCTTTAAAAAATATATTTTGATTATAATCGAGAATGTGCAATACACATTCTCCGCGCGCAAGCGGTTGCGAAGCGATGATTTCTTCTCCGCGAGCTGCGCATTCTTACACGAAGTGTATTTTTATGGGATAGGATTCCGGAGGAATTTCCTATCCCATAAAAAAAGCCCCATCCCACAAAGGGACGAGGCTAAATCGCGGTACCACCCTAATTCCTGCTTTCATAAGCAGACACTTAAGTTTGCGTAACGTGCACATACGTCAGTTCTTACACAATATGATTTTCTCATTCTTCGGAACTGCAGCTCCTGTGGGAAATTCGATTGCCATCTGAACTTAAGGAAACTTTCAGCCGGTGATTTCCTCTCTCTGATAGAAAATGGGTCTCTACTGAACACATTCACAGCCTTTTTTATTCAAAACTTATTTCTTATTTTATCACATGAAAATGGAATGTCAAGCTATTCTTCTCTGCTTTTTTCTTGAAAATACATATTTACCTTCCCGCCAAGTAACATAATATACATAGAAAAGTACAACCAAAGCATAATCAAAACAATGGTTGTTAAGCTTCCATACATATCTTCAAACCCTTTGAATATCTCCATATACTTTGATACAAAGAAAGAAGTAAACAGCCAGCCCACCGCTGTAAATACAGCTCCCGGAAGCTGTGCGAGCAATCGATCTTTTCGGTTGGGAAGAAATTTGTAAATGCATAAGGAGAACACAATCAAACCGAGGAAAATGGTAATCGTTCGAATCTCGATCAAAAATTGGGTAACATGGGAAGCTATAGGAATATGTTCTTCTACAAACAAACTGATACTGTTACCAAAGCCAAGTACTACAAGGGTTACAACAATGACCACAATAAATGATACTGTATAAAAGGTAGCTCTAATTCGAAGATATAAATAGTTACGCGTTTCCTGACTTTTATATATACAATTCAGTCCTGCTGTCACGGCCAGTACACCGCGTCCGGCTGACCACATTGCCACGATTACCGTAATTGGAATTACTGCCGCTGACTGATTGTATACTTGATTGACAATCGCAAGAATAGCCGGTGTGATAGATTCCGGTACAACATTCGCTACGGCAGACATCACATCAATTTTTGTAAGTGGCGTATATTGAACTAAAGTAAGCAAAAGCAAGATGATCGGGATCAAAGAAAGTACAAAAAAGAATGCTGACATCGCAGCATACGCGCCAGTATGATCATTCGCATCTGCTTCCAGCAATTTCCCAATTCCCTTTCTGACTTTCTTTATGAATTCTTTCATCTTACGTTCACCCTCCGTTAATTTATGAAATCATACCATGATTTTTCCAATTGTTCAAGTTGATGCTTTACTCTGGTAACATCTATTCTTTCACTTCAATCCCTTGATAAAACGTCTGTAATATTTCCTTATAGTCTTTCCCAGCTTTTGCCATTTCATTCGCACAATTTTGACTCATGCCTATTCCATGACCATACCCTCCGCCTTCAATGATGTAACAATCTTTTTCTTTTTTTATATCAAAAAATGCACTTGGAAGAAGTTCACTGCTTTTTACTTTTTTCCCGTCTTTTCGTACAATCGTATACCCTTTTCCTCCCAAGGCACGACGTATTTTATTTTCGGTCTTCACGATGGCTTCTCCATGCTCCCCAACCGCTTTTATCTCAAGAACCACACCGCCCGAACCTTTTTTTGTAACCCGCAGATCTTTTAGTTTTCCTAATTTTTTATTCACATTTTTAGAAAGCAGTTTTTCCAGAACCTTTTCAGATACATTTGCTTTCCATTGATACCACGGAAAATTTTTTTCGTAATCACCTTCTTTTCCTTTCAGTTCTACCGATTGTAGATAAGCGTTTGCCTTAGAAGGTTTACTTCCCCATGCCTCTGCCGATGTTGTCTTTCCGCATGATGTTGAAAAATAATATGTTGTAGCAACTTTTCCATCATACCACACTTTTTGCCCCGTCGTCTCCTTGACTGCCTGAATCGTACTTTCCTGTTCCTTGGAATTCCCGTATACCTGATAGGAAACACTGTCGTCCACATGCGCATTATAATCCGGATATCCATAATTTTTCATCTGTTTTACTGCATAGCTTCTTGCGCAGACAGCTTGTGCTTTTAGTGCTTCCAATCCATAAGAAGCCGGCATTTCACTTGGCACGACCGCATACAAATATTCTTCCAAAGGAAGTTCATTTACAAGAACAATTCCTTCTTTGACTGCATATAGTTCTAATTTTCCACGATACTCCGGCACACCATATCCACGCTTCAACGAAGAAATTCTAATCTTATCACCCTCTTTTTTTGATTTCACATGAAGCCCCCCTTGCCGAAGCATCGGATCATCTGCTTTTATCAAGATAGTCTCTTCTGGATTGCATTCCTTTTTTCCCGCTCCAAATCGAAGTACAAGACCACTTTTCGAAGAAATACTGACTTCTTTATGTATCACATCTTTGAATCCGTTTGTTTTTAGCACCACTCGGATAATATCGTATTCTTTTTCTTCTTTCTTTTCTTCTGCTCGCCTATCTGGCTTTGCTATTTTACGCTCTTTCTTCTCAATCCCTGTCATAAGGCTAAGAAGACCTACCACTAATAATGCACTCAAAAAGATTCCTACATATAGATATCTATCATTTTCTCTTTTTCTTTTCTGCATTTGTTCCCCTCTTGTCCATATCTTTTTCTATACCTATGAAAAAGATATGGAAAATATCCCTAAGCTGTACATAAAAACGGCAGCCACTAAAATAAGTGGCTGCCCTTATCTTTTGTACTGCCCAAAATGCCGTTTTCCGTATTTTGACTCCTAGCAACCGCTAGGTGGGCAACCGCATCTGCTTTTCTGCCTTCCCCTGCATGACCGAGGGCTTGACATATTACAGAGATATAGGAACCCCGTTTAAAGTAATGTAGGTTCAAAATAACAGAATTATCGAACATCTCAGGTTTTCTAAACTTATTATAGAACATTTACTTGCTTTTTTCAAGTAGCAATAATATCCTTCTTACTAATAAATATTCTTCTTTTGTAACTTCGTTTTTTCCATAATTGGCTCGGTATACAATTTCAAAAATCTGACTCCATGTTTCTTGATCAATCTGAGGATATGTAACCCCTAATTTTTCTATACAGCGATCGTCCAGTTCACTTTCTTTTTCAAGCACTTTTTCAGATATCAGAATATGATAAATTTGATAAAATATCTCTTTTGTCCGCTCACTATATCCCTTTTTAACCTGCTGTCTTCTTTTCTTTCTTTTACCATAAAAAGGAATCCCTGCAATGATGAAAAGTAATAGAATTTCTATTCCGAACAACAATCCCCCTCTAACATAAGACTTTGTTTTTTGTTTTGCATCTTGTCCTTGTACGCTGTCCGCTTTCTGTTCGCCGGCTTGCTCTCCCTGCTCTGTTTCTTCTTGCTTTTCCAGTTCTACTTCTTTCTGATTTTCCTCCTGCTGCGCTAGAGTATCCGTACCATTCTCTTCTTCCCGATTATCTGCCCAATCGTTTTTCCAATCGCTTTCTATCGGATTCGTCTCTTCCGATTTATAACTATACTCCACATATCCCGGTGTAGTTTCTGCCGGAATCCAACCTTTCCCAGACACATAGATTTCTGCCCATGCATGTGCATCTTCTCCCGTTGCTTCCGCCAAATACTTTCCATCCTCTTGTTCCCGGAACTTTTCCGGTTCCACAGAATAGCCCGCCACATATCTTGCCGGAATTCCTTTCATTCGGAATAAAAGTACCGCCGTTGTTGCAAAATGGGTACAGTATCCCTTTTTATTCTCAAAAAAGAAATACTCTGCAAAATCTTTTCCTGCCGGAGTTTTCCCCGGGCTCCATGTATAATCTGCTTCCCTTCTCAAAAGTTCTGCAACTTCCCATATTACATTTTCCGGATCTTCGCGAATGATCTGATTTTGAACGATTTCTTCAAAAGCAGTTTCTATTTTATCCGGCACTCTTCTATATTTTTTTTGAACTTTTTTCTCATACTCAGAATTTGTTTTTTTCCATTGGGATGGTATATCTTGCTGATTTGGATACGTATGGTATTGATATTTCCGATTCGCCTTTATATTTTGAATATCGAACTCTTCTGCTTCTGTCTCAAATCTTTTCTCATCTCCACGTCTCCATGAACGTCCTGTATAATCTCCTCCCACAAACCCGCGAATATAAACGGTTTGATTCGGTTGTCTCTGAGAAGATATTTTCAGATGCACACGATCGTCTCTCTCCAACTCATCATAATTGCCTAATCTTCCGTCATTGACGCCTCCGGTCGCTTTGTCACCACCCAGTTTTCCAAAAACATCCCGAATATCACCACTCCAAAATTCATCCATCCGTTTCTCTACCAATTCTGCATCCATGATCATTGACCGAAGATGCTCCGCCAGCAAAGGAACTCCAATACTCAAAGCAAGGATTCCAACAACAATACTAATAACCGATGCCTGTAAACGTTCCTTTCCTCCAGCGCCGCCCATTCTTACCAAAACAATCCCTAAAAATGCAATTGCAAGCAAAATAACGGCCTCTTTCTTGAGTACATTTCCTGCAAGAAATGGTAAGGAAAAAGCCAGTGCCAAACTCAACACCATCCATCTTACTTTCTTACAATATGCGATTGTGTAGATGGAAATAGAAACAAACACAAGTCCGATTCCCAATAATCCCCATGTCTGATCTACATCTCTTACAATTTCCGCATATCTTCCTTCCACAAAATACGTCCGAAGCTGAAGAAATGCGGTGGTGAATATATTCTCCACACTTTCCAAGTATTGATTTCTTCCGATCCCCAACAAAGTCAGTTCTCCGATCAGACAGAGTACGAAAGGCATATATGGACGTCGTTTTTGTAATCCCACACTCCCCAATATAAGTGAAAAAAGTACAATGACCGGAAACACAATTTTTGCATCATACGTTAACGAAAATGCATTGCACACAGAAAGAAGCATTGCCAATGCCGCAATACATGTAAAAACACTTCCATATATCAATTCCGTTAATTTCTCATTTTTCATTCTGTTCTCCTACACAACAATCTCTGTATGTTCAAAAAACTGTTCCAGTCCTTCTTTTTTCATATCCATATTTTCATCCTGATTCACTTGCAGTGTTAAATCTGTTCGAATTTTCAGCAATGTAGAATACGTGTCGCTTCTATACTCATGACGATAGTATTCTTCGGTATCTCTTTCCAAGCAACCTTTTTCAAATTGCAAAAGTTCCAACAAAAATCCATGAAATTCTTCTTCCCCTCGAATCAAAACCCTTTGCAATTCCTTTTCATTCTTTTTTTGCCAAATAATGTAATGTGGGCATTCCCCTTGAAGTAATGCTGTGGAAACAGAAACAACCGCTTCCATAAACTGCTCCATACTCTCTTCTTTTGTTCCTTCTTCCAACATGAGAATTACCGCAGCTCCTAACGGATAACTAAACTCTTTGATATACAGATCATCCTCTTTTGCACTTAATTTCCAATGCACCTTCTGCATACGGTCTCCTGCCTGATATTCTCTTACTTCATATATTTCGGCAGTATCATCTCCTCCTCGATCTTGTGCATAAGATTCACCATCAACCGGAAACCATCTTGTTCGATTGCTTACCACAAGATTTATCGGAAACGGTTTTGGCATGATTGTAATTTCATAGTTCTTTTTATCCTTTTTTCTAACAGAAAACAATCCCCAGCAATCAAAGATTCGTATGCTCGAGACAGACACCCTTATTTTCCCACAATGCTTTGCAGGAATGTTCATCTCAATCTGTTCTCTCTTTTTTGCCGGAACATAGACGCTTGTTCGAACATCTTTACGTTCACTCCCGGATACGTAACGATAGGAACATGCAACCTGCACCAGTGAAGGAATCCCGCCTTTATTCCAAGTTCGAATTTTCAACGGAATCCTCTCTCCCTGCTCTGCGGTATCCTTCTGAAAGATGATATTCCACTCCATTCTACGTGATGCACTCCACGCCATTCCAAAGCAAAGAAATGGAAATATGATTTCTGCTGAAAGAAGCCAAACACTTTCTTCCCATTCATACATAATTCCCAAATATATGGTAGCAATCATAAATACAACATATATCAGCTTTTTCATACTCGCCCTCTATTCTATCTGTGCTTTGGTGTCGGTTCCTTTACTTTTTCTAAGATCTCTTGAATCAAATCTCGTACTTTCAAATGATTGATTCTGGCTTTTGCACTCAACTGGATTCTATGTCCAGCTACACTTTCAAATATATCTTTGACATCTGACGGAATACAATAGTCTCTTCCTGACAAGTATGCGATTGCTTTTACCATTTTAGCAAGTGCAATCATTCCTCGCGGACTGATTCCCATCTCAATCATCGGATGATTCCTTGTTTCTGTCACAAGCTCTCCCATAAACCGGTAAATCGCATCATGAACAAAAATATCTTCCACTTCTTTTTGAATACGAAGAAGTGTCTCAGAAGTAATGACAGGCTGTACTTCTTCGAGGAGATTCCCTGCCTGATTTCCCTTTACAATTTCAATCTCTCGTTCCATATCCGGATATCCGATCGTAATACAAATGAAAAAACGGTCAAGCTGAGATTCCGGTAACATCTGTGTTCCTGATGAACCAATCGGATTTTCCGTAGCGATCACTACAAATGGTTTAGGAACTTCTCTCGTAACTTTGTCTACTGTAACAGTCCCTTCCTCCATTACTTCCAACAGGGCTGATTGTGTCTTTGGAGAAGTTCGGTTAATCTCGTCCGCTAAAAGGAGATTACACATGACCGCTCCCTGTTCATAATAAAATTCGCCCCTATTTTTATCATACATAGAGAATCCCGTAATATCAGCCGGAAGAACATCCGGTGTAAATTGTATACGATTCTGAGTCATCCCCATACTTTTTGCGAATGCAAGAGCAAGCGTTGTTTTCCCAACTCCCGGAACATCTTCAATTAATATATGTCCACCAGCAAGAATTGCTGCCATTACTCTCTTTACACATTCATCTTTTCCGATGACTGCTTTTTTTACTTCATTCATAACATTCTGTGCAATTTTAGTGTATTCTGCCATGTCTTCGCCTCCTCCATATAATTATACCATTACGCATCTTGATTTCATAGTTTCAAAGGAATAAAATAACTGCAAAATCAAAAAACCTGAGAAACAGACTTTTCGCCGTTTCCCAGGTTTTTACATACTATTCTGATCCTATATCTTAGAGCTGTGGTCCTGCTGTAACTAATGCTTTACCATGCTCATTTCCTTCGTATTTTGCGAAGTTTTTAATAAATCTTCCAGCAAGATCTTTTGCTTTTTCATCCCACTCTGCTGCATCTGCATATGTATCACGTGGGTCAAGGATTGCTGGATCTACTCCTGGAAGTTCTGTCGGAACTTCAAAGTTGAAGTATGGAATCTTCTTTGTTGGTGCATCTAAGATATCTCCATTTAAGATTGCATCAATGATTCCACGAGTATCTTTGATAGAGATACGTTTTCCTGT
>OLRL01000395.1_pt1 | contig 33114 bp, 39 predicted proteins | sample 1643201 | NCBI WGS metagenome assembly OLRL01 (sample SAMEA3136649, study PRJEB25190) | human gut metagenome | biome: human gut; feature: human-associated habitat; material: faeces | place: Austria | collected 2013
TTTTTTCTTGATATAGCGCATCCATAATTGAATTGAAAGATCCTCCGGGAATGCCATAAATATGGTCGATACCCCAGCTTTCAAGAACTTTTACCATTGCGATTCCTGCATTGATTTTTGACATGGTGTTTCACTCCTTTAGCAATGATGATACATAAATTTTTTGTATCTAGAGTATAGAACTTTTTATCGAAAATCCCAACTAATTCGTCTTTTCACAAAAATGTAGTCATGTTTTTGGGAATATGCTAGAGTAGTACATAGATAGATTCAAGAGAGGGGAATGGCATGGTTGAATGGCTATTGAGACTTGAACCTTGGCAGCAAGCACTTGCTGGGACAGCTTTTACTTATTTTATGACAGCTCTTGGTGCCGGGTTGGTTTTTTTCTTTAAAGAAATCAAAAAAGAAGTGCTAAACTTGATGTTAGGATTTGCTTCTGGTGTCATGATTGCTGCAAGTTTTTGGTCTTTGTTAGATCCGGCTATTACAAAAGCAGAAGAAAATGGAGATATTGCTTGGCTAGTTGTAAGTATTGGGTTTGGTTTAGGCGGTGTGTTTTTATATATGGCAGATAAAACACTGCCCCATATGCATTTTGGACCACAACATGAAGCAGAAGGATTGCCTACCCATTTAAAACGGACGATCTTGCTTGTTTTTTCTATTACATTGCATAACATTCCTGAAGGTTTAGCCGTGGGGGTAGCATTCGGTGCAGCAGCAACTGCGGATAATCCGACAGCCGCTATATTAGCCGCTGTTTCGGTGGCGCTAGGTATTGGTATCCAAAACTTCCCAGAAGGAGCAGCTGTATCGATCCCGTTGCGACAAGAAGGTTTGAGTCGTAAAAAGGCCTTTGTTTACGGACAAGCTTCTGGAATCGTTGAACCAATTGCTGGAGTGATTGGAGCGCTACTAGTAACGAAAGTGGAGCTGCTGCTTCCTTATGCACTTGCTTTTGCCGCAGGAGCAATGATTTATGTCGTGGTGGAAGAATTGATCCCCGAAGCACAGCAGACATTGTCCAGCAAACGTCATTTTGCAGTTTTTGGCGTCATGAGTGGATTTATCATTATGATGATTTTGGATGTGGCATTAGGATAAATAAAAAAATATATATGATATATCAAATAGGGTCGCGAACTTATATCGCGACCCTATTTTTTTAGTAAGTTATATCATAATGAAGTGAATGGTATCATACATTAATAATAGTTTTTTCTATGTGTATTTCCTTTGATCCAGCGAACAAGCCAGATGATAAGTGCGATTGGGATTAGAACTTTGACCGCAAACCATAAAAGCCCGCTTAGGACACTGACAAAAAGACTGATGACGAAGCTAGCTGCAATTAGCACTAAAAGAACCATGAAGATATTTAAGAACATATTTTTTTGACGCATACAAAACCCTCCTCTTGTTCATTCTTTACTATAGAAAAAGTATAACAGGGATTGTTTAAAAACACCTCCAACTGAAGACTGATTTTTACTTCATCTACTTAAATGATCAAACAATTGCTTTTTCTCTGGTTTATCATCTAAAATAGAGCGGAAAAGGAGGAGAATATCATGCCTAAAAATCGTCTTGAAGCATTTACAGATGCTGTAATCGCGATTATCATGACTATTTTAGTTTTAGAACTTCACGAACCTAACGGAGATACGTGGGAGGCGCTCGCTGCATTAGGTTACCGATTTTTTATCTATATTGTCAGTTTTATCATTTTAGCGATTTATTGGAACAATCATCATCATTTGTTTCAAGTTGTACATAAGATAAATGGACGGGTCTTATGGGCGAACAGTTTCTTTGTTTTTGCGCTTTCGCTTTTTCCGTTTGCAACTTCATGGATCAGTGAGTACATCAATAGCCTGGCTCCAGAAATGACTTATGGTTTTGTTACCTTGACCGCTAATATTGCGTATTATATCTTGGCAAAAGAACTTGTCAAAGCAAATAAAGGCCACGAGAAAGCATTGAAGGTGTTGAATAATTACAAGAAATCGTATTTATCGATTGGCTTGAATGTGTTAGGAATTGTCTTAGGGTATTTAGTAGCGCCAGTAGCCGTGCTGATCGCAAACATCGTGATTCTAGCTGCTTGGATCATCCCAAGTCGTACCATCGAATCACAATATCGGTAAAATGATCCATGTTTAAAATTTAAGAGAAAAATATAGAAAAAATAAATAAACGATCAAATATCCGAGTGATACTAGTATTCAAAGAGGGATGCAGATGGTTCAAAAAAGAATTCATGTAGGACTGATTACTAGTTTTGTCACGATGCTTATTTATTTGGATCAAGGTCATTTGACTTGGACAGTAGTTGGTGTCGTAGGATTTTTGACATTATTCACAGCAATAAAAAAATAAACATCTTTATGTAATATGATGTTCTATCTATTTAAGAAAAGCATGTTTACAGCAGTATGATTCTGTTGTAAACGTGTTTTTATTTGTGGAAAATTTAATTTTTAGAAAAGTGTATCGAAAAATAGATAGTTAGTTTTTCCACAGTGGATAACTTCGTAAGAGATAAAAATAAAAAACTAGTCAAAGAAGGGCGTATAGATTTCTTTTGATAGGAGATATACAACAGAAATGAATAAATATTAACGTGTTTTCAAACAGTATAAAACGGTGTGGTTTTTGGAATAAAAAAATAACGTATCTCATTTTATGCTTTTGTTATTTTATACTTAAAAAATAACGACACAGAAAATACCGTGTCTCAGATTTCTCTACTACTTCTAAAAACTACTGTTTTTTTCCTTTGAAATGCCTTCAAAAAGTAGGATCAGGCAGAATATACTGGCAGAATCAAGGAAAAGGGAGCCTAAATAAGGAGAAAAACCATAGAAAATGTAAAGTAATTACTTATAAAACAAGCTTTTTATAGAAAAATAATATACCTGAGCAGGGTATAAATTAAGACGGAATTCCTTTCTAGATTGAGATATTGACTAGGAAGAATGTTAAGCCTTTAAGCTAAAAAACCCTTTTTGTTAAATAAGGGGAATATAGCCTGTCAGTTTCAAACTGCAAGTCGTCCTGCTGCAATAATATAGTAGATTAGAGATGAAAATAGATTTTTTTAAACCAATGACTGAATAAAAAGACCGTCATAGATACACATTGGAATGTGTCTATTACGGTCTTTTTTTACGAACGATTTTATTGAAGACGGACAGTTCGGGTCAAAAATAAAAAAGCTACGATCAGAAATAAGAATAAAATGTATCCCAAAATAATGGCTAGACGGTCTAACTTATTTGTCGATAGATGTTTGTTTAGAAGCTGATAGGCCCATAAACCTATCAGTCCTCCTATTGTATTAGTTATCAAATCAGTGATGTCCGCTACTCCAATACCGAATAGGAATTGAATCAATTCTGCTAAGAAGCTTACAAGGAAAATAATCCCTAATTTTTTAGAAAAAGAAAGTCTCTTGAAATTGACATTCAAAAGCACCCCAAAAGGAAAAAAGACAATCAAGTTATAAGTGGTCTCGCGTAATACCGTTGTATTTTCAAAAGAAAAAGTAGAAAAAGGGACGAGATTGACATTGCTGTAAGAATAAGTGAGGAATTGTGGAAGATTAAATGATAGCTTGAATAAAATCAACCATAATAAAAAGAATAAATAAATTCCTAATAAAAATTTTGATACATACCGCATAGACATCTCCTCCATTTAAAAAGTATACCATCGAAAACCGCTGAAAAATCATAAAAAAGTATGAAGTTTAAGGACCAGCGTAGTTATCGTACGAAAATTAAAAGCTTTTTTTGTTGGGAATCCGGTTTCTTTAACAAAGCTAAGATAGCGAGTTGCTTGGAAAAGTTGCTATCTTTTTTTTGTTAAAACGACTCGGAATGTTCGTTCTTTGTTTTGACTTTTCCAAGCCTTTTTCTTCTTGATACTAATTTTATGAAAAATCAAGAAATAGTTGTTATACTAGGTAATGCTGACAAACGGGATTGGCATTTCATTTTGATTCAGCTTTTTTTCCAATTACTAGGAAGGAGGAATAGATTGTTCAAGACTTATTTTCGTTTCAATAAAATACAAGATAATCCTTTTCGTATCATGAATCTGATGCTACTTATCTTTATTGTATTATGGTTAGGTTACATAAATCATGATTTTTTGATTTCAAGTTTTTCATCATTAGGGATCTTTACTTTTTTCTATTATCAAAACATACCGATGAAATATTTGCTGAAACGTATGTTTCTGATCGGTACTCTTCCAAACGGATTTTTGCAATTTCAGTATTACTTTTTACTTTAGCGTCCTTGTTAGTTTTCTTTTCACAAAATATTGAAGAATTAATACTATTTAGGGTTTTACAAGGTTTAGCTGGAGGGGTGGTTGGCCCTGTTGGAATTGCTATGTCTTTTAAAATTATTCCGATTGAAAAACGAGGGAGTCTAATGGGGATTTTAGGATTACCGATGCTCTTAGCTCCAACTATTGGCCCTGCTTTATCTGGATGGTTAGTAAGTCAATTCGAGTGGAATACAATATTTTTAATCAATCTTCCAATTGGGATTGCAGCTTTGATTATGATTTATCTATTCTTACCTTCCTTTGATAAAGATAAGCAAACAGTAATTGATAAAAAAGGCGCTGTTTTAGCACCGTTTGTCTTTCCTTTTCTAATATATAGTGTGCATATAGGATTAGATAGAGGATGGACACAGTTTTCCACTTTGTTTTTCTTTATTACAGGATTAATTATGCTTATAATATTTATTATTGTTGAATTAGGAGCAGAAGATCCTCTACTCCAATTTAAAGCATTCAAATATCCAGAATTTAGTAAAGGACTTTCGTTAATGTGGCTAAACCAAATTGCTGTTTTTGGTTCTATGCTCCTTATCCCATTATATTTACAAAATCAATTAAATTATTCTTCTCTAGAAGCAGGTCTGCTAATGGTGCCACAAGCATTAGCTAGCTTTGTGGGCTTAACAGTTGGAGGAAAGCTATTTGATAAGTACGGCACTAAATCTGCTGTTATTCCTGGGCTGATTATTATGCTTGTAAGTCTTGGTTTCCTAACGAAAGTATCTGAAACATCTACCGCTATCTATTTATTGATTGCAATTGTAGCATTAGGTTTGGGGCAAGGTTTAGTCAATATGCAAGTTAACAATCATGCACTGAAATCTATTCCGTTATCTATGATTAATAGAGTGACTCCTTTGTCTAACGAAATGTTACAAGTTGTTAATTCATTTTCCATTGCATTTTTAACAACATTTTTGACAAAACAAATGAGTGATACACGTTTCAGTACTCTTAATAAACGAGCAATTCATGCGTATCATAATACATTCCTGCTACTAGTTATATTTGTAGGAATTGCCTTGATATTGTCATTTTTTATCAATGATAAAAAAATTCCAACTAGGAAAAAATAGTCATTTAAACTTTAAGTTAATATCCTGCTGAATTTACTGAACGCCTACCGGCAGGTTCTCAAAGAAAACAATATCTTCCAAAGTATGTCTAGAAATGGGAACTGTCTAGAAAACTCTCCAATGGAAAACTTCTTTGAATTACTAAAACAGGAAAATTATCACGGAAAAATTTACTACAGTTATAAGGAACTAAAACAGACAATAGAAAACTACATTTATTACTACAATCATTACCGAATCAAAGAGAAGCTCAATTGGCAAAGCACTATTGAATTTCGAGAGAAGCGACAAAGGAAAGCATAAAAAATAGAGTGGAAAATCCACTCTACATAAAGTCTAACTTTTTGGGTTCACTACAGTATATGCTTGGCTTCATCTATTAAATACTAATTATCTTTATGGCGGGAACTAGTTACTCTTTTATCTCATATTGTGATTGAAGAATCTCACCAATAAAGCCTAAATCAAGAATCCCGTCAGATTTCTCTGGCGGGATTTTTGGCGGGAAACCTAGTTAAAATAGGTCCTTTTTATCCATTTTAAGTAAACGTAAAAACTGTTAAATCAACATTTCGCAACCAAGTGAGGTTACCACTTTATTCCCACTCCACTGTTGCTGGTGGTTTAGAAGTGATGTCATACACGATACGGTTGACGTGGGCTACTTCGTTTACGATACGTACAGAGATTTTTTGCAAGACTTCCCATGGGATACGGGCAAAGTCAGCGGTCATTCCGTCGATTGAAGTTACAGCACGGATACCGACTGTGTAGTCGTAAGTACGTCCGTCACCCATAACACCGACAGAGCGGATCCCTGGAAGAACAGTGAAATATTGCCAGATATCACGGTCAAGTCCAGCAGCTGCGATTTCTTCACGCAAGATAGCATCAGATTCGCGTACGATTTCTAGCTTGTCTTCAGTGATTTCGCCAAGAACACGAATACCAAGACCAGGACCAGGGAATGGCTGACGCCAAACGATTGAATCAGGCATGCCTAACTGAGTCCCTAATTCACGGACTTCGTCTTTGAATAATGTGTTTAATGGTTCGATCAATTCAAATTGCATATCTTCTGGCAGTCCGCCTACATTATGGTGAGATTTGATCGTCTGTGCTGTTTCTGTACCAGATTCGATAACGTCAGTATACAACGTTCCTTGTGCTAAGAAAGAGACGCCTTCTTCACCAGCAAGTTTTGTTGCTTCATCATCAAAAACATATACGAATTCATTCCCAATGATTTTACGTTTTTGTTCTGGGTCAGATACACCTTTCAACTTGTCTAAGAAGCGATCTCTTGCATCGACTTTGATGATGTTCAAGCCGAATTTTCCGCCTAGACTTTCCATTACTTGTTCCGCTTCGCCTTTGCGTAGCAGACCATGGTCAACGAAGATAGATGTCAATTGGTCACCAATTGCTTTTTGTAAAAGAACCCCAACGACACTAGAATCAACGCCGCCTGAAAGACCAAGCAAGACTTTTTTGTCACCAACTTGTTCACGGATTTTTTCTACTTGCATATCGATAAAGTTATCCATTGTCCAGTTACCTTCACAGTGACAAACATCAAAGGCAAAGTGGCGCAGCAATTCGATTCCGTATTCGGAATGACGTACTTCTGCATGGAATTGGATACCATAAAAATTACGTGTTGTGTCTTGGATAGAAGCAATCGGACAATCTTTGCTTGTTCCGACTGTTTCAAAGCCTTCAGGAACTTTAGTTACCAAGTCACCATGGCTCATCCATACTGTTTGTTGTTTTGGTGTTTCTTTAAACAAGACAGCTTGATCGCTTGTTACTTCTAACAAGGCTTTCCCATATTCGCGGTTTTTAGCAGGCTCTACGGAACCGCCAAGTTTGTACGTGATCAATTGCATACCATAGCAAATCCCTAATACAGGAATACCTAAATTGAAGATCTCAGGATCGATCCCAAATGCATTCTCATCATATACACTGTTTGGTCCGCCAGAAAGAATGATTCCCTTTGGATTCATCGCTTTTACTTCTTCTGCAGTAATGCGGTGGCTCAATAATTCGGAAAAGACTCCAAGATCACGAATACGTCTTGTGATCAATTGGTTATACTGACTACCGTAGTCTAATACGATAATCTTTTCAACGTTCGTCATATCGGCAACGTTTGTCAAATTTATTACCCCTATCCCTTTAAATTTTATCTCAAAATAGTCAAACTATTTTAAAATGCTAATATTTTCGCATGAAAATCGAATCGATGATATGATTTTCAGTTTTATGGAGAATTATATCGGCTCTTCCTCGTGTAGGCAAGATATATTCCTGTAAATTTTTCAAATTCACATTTTTCCATACATCTTTTGCCATTTTAAAGGCTTCTTCACGATCTCCGATAGCAAAACGATAATAATAATTCTCTGGATTTTGGAAAGCTGTATCCAGTAACGCACCAAAACGATCCAAATACCATTTTTCGATCAGCAAGGGATCAGCATCGACATAGACAGAAAAATCAAAAAAGTCGCTGACGTAGATTTGCTGATTCGCAGGTAATTGAAGCGTATTGATCCCCTCAACGATCAAGATATCAGGTTGCTGGATCAATTCGTACTTGTCTGGAATGATATCATACACATCATGTGAGTAAACAGGTACTTTTATCTCTTCCTGACCAGATTTTACACGGTTCAAGAAATCGATCAGCATCTCCATATCATAACTTTCAGGAAATCCTTTACGGTCCATGATTCCACGCTCTTTTAATATACGATTTGGATAAAGAAATCCGTCAGTCGTGATCAGCTGAACGTTTCTTCGTTTGAAGGTACGAGACAAAATCGTCTGCAGCAGTCTGGCTGTTGTACTTTTTCCAACGGCTACACTTCCGGCGATCCCGATAATAAAAGGCGGTACTTCTACGTATTTATGAAGAAATAAACCTTTACTCAAGAACAAAGATTCAAATTCTTTCATATAAAGATAAATCAGATGAGCAAGAGGTACATAGATATCTCGAACATCCTGCATGGAAATGCGGTCATTCAAACTTTTGATATTATCTAGTTCATCTTGTGTCAAAGGTGCTTGCCCATTACGATAAAATTCTCGCCATTCTTCTCTTGCCACACGGTAGTAGTTCATTGGATCATTCATATTAGCCTCCTACGTTCTCCCATCAATGGAACTATTTTAACACAAAATAAACGCAAACCCCACCACTTAAGAGAGATTGCCGATCTTTTTGTATAATCTTTATAATAGAAAGAAACGGAGTCTTATTCTTGACTTGCGCACGGATACATAAAAGGATAGACTGTTGTCATGAAAGAAATGAGAAGGATGGAAGACATGACAAATCATTACTATTCTGAACGCCCAGATATGGCGCACGATTTTGAACAATGGGCTTTTGAGTTAAAAGGCAGAACCTTTCAATTTGTAACAGATTCTGGTGTATTTTCACGTGAAACAGTGGATTATGGTTCACGTGTCCTGATTGATGCTTTCGATTGGGAAGAGTTACCTGATGAAGGAAAGATCTTAGATGTGGGATGCGGGTATGGACCGATTGGGTTAGCTTTGGCATTTGCGACACAGCGGTTTGTTGAAATGGTCGACATTAATGAACGAGCGGTAAGTCTAGCGCAAGGAAACGCAAAGTGTAACCAAATCGAACATGTTGATATCCATCAATCGAATATCTATGAAGCAGTTCATGAAGAAACCTATGCAGCTATCGTAAGCAATCCGCCGATCCGTGCTGGAAAAAAAGTTGTACATAAAATTTTGACAGGCGCATATCATCGGTTGAAGAAGGGCGGTACACTGACAATTGTGATCCAGAAGAAACAAGGAGCGCCGAGTGCGCAAAAGAAAATGGAAGAAACATTTGGCAATGCAGAAATCGTCACAAAAGATAAAGGATATTATATCATCAAAAGTGTGAAAGAATAACTAGCTGAAAAATAGTGGAGCGACGAAAGAGTGGAACTGGGCGTACATATTACATATATGGTACGCATCAGTTCTTTTTTATTGATGACTTTTTTAATCAAGGAACTATCTTTTCTTAAAAAAGAAGTAGCAGAATCAGAATCATGTTTTTTTACGATAAAATAAATAAGATACAGAACTTGTATAGAAGGCTGCCAAGTTGGTAGATAAAGGAGATTTTTATCAAAAAACATACTTTCCTTTTTTCTCTATTCTTTTCTTGGGGGTTTTGGTACACTGATAGGGAATTTAGATAGAAGGGAGCCAATAGGATGAAGCTGACCATCAGAGATATCGCAGAAATGGCAGGCGTATCAGTAACAACTGTCTCACAGATTTTGAATAACAAAGGAAGCAGATTTAGTGATAAGACAAGGAAAAAAGTGTTGTCGATCGTGAATGAACATCATTATAAGCCCGATTATTTCGCTTCAAATGTGATCAATCGACATTCAAAGACCATCGGAATGATCGTCCCTGATGTCACTGATTTCTTCTTCTCCAAACTGATCGAAGGTGTAGAGAGCTATTTGAATCCTTTGGGCTATGTGATCATGTTATGCAATTCTCGTCATAGCCAAGAAAATGAGATCAAGTATTTACAAGAGCTTTCCCACCGCTCAGTGGACGGAATCTTGCTGGCCACACCAAATATTTTACCTGAGAAATACGCATTAGACAGCGGATTTTATCAAAAAATGCCAATCATTTTAATCGATCGCGGATTGAATCGTCGGGATAACGGACGGCTTATCGTAAAGGAATATGAGGGCGCCTATCAAGCTGTTTCGCTGTTTATTGAAAGTGGCCATACGAAGATCGGCATGCTGAAGGAAACCACTGGATACTATCAATTAGAAGAACGTTTCAACGGATATCGTCATGCGCTGAAAGATCATGGCCTGCCTTTTAATGGGAAATTTGTTGAACATGGAGAGTTGACTGTTCAAGGTGGATATACTGCATCAAAAAAATTACTCAAACATAAAGATATCACGGCTATTTTTTGCGGGAATGATGCCATGGCGATCGGATGCTATCAGGCGATCGATGAATTGGGCAAAAAAATCCCAGAAGATATCTCAGTCATAGGATTCGATGGATTAAAGCTGTCAGAATACATGATTCCGCAATTGACGACAGTGCAGCAGCCAAGTTTTGATATTGGATTTTATGCTGCACGTTTCCTGATCGATACGATCGAATTTCCTCAAAGAAAAGTTCCGAACAAAGTTTTCGAAACAAAATTAATTATTCGTGAGAGCGTAAAAGTATTGACAAAGGGCTAACTCGGCGGTATATTGCTTATGTAAGCATTTACAAAGGCGAGTTAGTGCTTTTTTTATTTTTAGTAAACCAGTTTACTAAAGTGGTTTACCTTTCCTAAAAATAATGTATAATACCGAATGAAGACAAGGAGGATCAGGCAATGCGAATGGTGGATCTGATTGAAAAAAAGAGGGATGGAAACGAGCTGTCGAAAGAGGAAATCGAGTACATCGTCACAAACTATACGAATGGAAAGATTCCAGATTATCAAGTCAGTGCATTATTGATGGCAATTTTTTATCAAGACATGACAAATGAAGAAATCACGAACTTAACATTGGCGATTGCTAATTCTGGTGATGTCATCGATTTGAGTTCTCTTGAAGGAATAAAGGTAGATAAGCATTCGACAGGTGGTGTTGGTGACACGACCACATTGATTTTAGCCCCCCTAGTAGCTAGTGTCGGAGTGACAGTGGCTAAAATGTCTGGACGCGGTCTAGGTTACACAGGTGGTACACTAGACAAGCTAGAAGCAATTCCCGGATTTCAGATCGAGCTTTCGGATGAAGAATTTGTACGCATTGTTAATGAAAGTAAAGTAGCGGTAATTGGTCAATCAGGAAACTTGGCACCGGCGGACAAAAAATTGTATGCCTTGCGTGACGTCACAGCGACCGTTGATTCTCTTCCGCTGATTGCCAGTTCGATTATGAGTAAAAAAATCGCGGCAGGAGCAGATGCAATCGTTTTGGATGTGACCACTGGAGACGGTGCTTTCATGAAGAACATCGAAGATGCAAGACGTCTGGCAAAGACCATGACGAGCATTGGGAAACTGGCTAACCGAGAAACAGTGGCGGTTATCTCAGATATGTCAGAACCTCTTGGCGAAGCTATCGGAAATAGTCTAGAAGTTGTCGAGGCAATCGAAACATTACAAGGAAATGGTCCAGAAGATCTAGTAGAAATGTGCTACGCCTTAGGAAGCCAAATGGTTGTTCTTGCTGGCAAAGCTAAGACAACCGATGAAGCAAGAACGTTGCTTCAAGAAGCTCTGGAATCAGGTAAAGCGTTAGCAAAATTCAAAGAAATGATCCAAAATCAAGGGGGAGACCCAGCGATCGTGGAACATCCAGAACGAATTTTGACTGCACGCTACACAATGGAGCTTCCTGCTAAACAAAGCGGAGTTGTGTCAAAAATCGTGGCAAATGAATTAGGAATTGCTGCAATGATGCTAGGTGCTGGGCGTAAAACCAAAGAAGAAGATATTGATCACGCTGTTGGATTGAAACTGCATAAAAAAATTGGTGACACTGTGACAAAAGGTGAGTCACTATTGACGATCTATAGTAACGACGAAGAAATCACTTCTGTCATTGAATTATTATATAAAAATATTGAAATTGGTGAATCGGCAATGAAACCAACGTTGATTCATGACATCATCACAGAATAAAGGAAAAAAGCGGACTTTACCGTTTTAAAGAAAAGGGGAAAAGAAATGGAACTAAACCGAATGATCGACCATACTATTTTGAAAGCAGACGCATCTAAAGAAGCTGTGATGCAAATTATCGAAGAAGCAAAAAAATACCATTTTTATTCTGTCTGCATCAATCCAGCATGGGTTGCGCTAGCGAAAGAACAATTACAAGGTGAGCCAGTAGCCGTATGTACAGTAATCGGGTTTCCTCTAGGAGCAAACACACTCGAGACAAAAGCATTTGAAACAACAGATGCCATCAATAACGGTGCAGATGAAGTCGATATGGTCATCAATATCGGTGCTTTGAAATCAAAGGATGATCAACAAGTCCAAAAAGATATCGAAGCAGTTGTTGAAGCAGCAAAAGATCGTGCGCTTGTCAAAGTTATTATTGAAACATCGTTATTAGATAGAGAAGAAATCATCCGAGCTTGCGAAATAGCAAAAGCTGCAGGCGCTGATTTTGTCAAAACATCAACTGGTTTCTCAACAGGCGGAGCAAAGGTAGAGGATGTCCGTTTGATGCGTGAAACTGTAGGACCAGAAATGGGTGTCAAAGCTTCCGGCGGTATCCATAACGAAGAAGAAGCAATGGCAATGATCGAAGCTGGTGCTACAAGAATCGGAACAAGCGCAGGAGTAGCAATCGTATCTGGTTCAACTGGTGAAGGCTATTAATTTTTTCAAAGGAGAAGCTCATGGCAGAACTCAAACAAGAATGGATCAACACAGCTATTGAAGCGTTAGATAAAGCCTATGTTCCTTATTCCCATTTTCCGGTAGGCGCTTGTCTCGTAACGGAATCAGGCAAGATTTATCAAGGCATCAACATTGAGAATGCATCATTTGGATTAACGAATTGTGCCGAGCGCACAGCTTTTTTCAAAGCAGTATCTGAAGGAGAAAAAACATTTACGCATCTAGTCGTAGCGGGGCACACCCCTGATCCTATCTCTCCTTGTGGTGCATGTCGACAAGTAATGGCAGAATTCTGTTCCCCTGATATGCCGGTTACGCTAGTAGGAGACAATGGTGTGACGAAGGCAACGACCGTTCGTGAACTGCTGCCTTATGCATTTACTGAAAAAGATCTATAACTCATGTTCATTCAGTCAGCTGACTGTTGAAAAATAAAACAATTATTTTAGGAGGCTTTACAGAAATGAAAAAAGCAAAATTATTTGGTTTAGGTGCTGTCGCACTAGCAGCAGGGTTATTTTTAGGTGCATGCGGAAACAACGGCTCTACTGATTCATCCGGTGGCAAAAGCTCATCAGACACAACAACTGCAGCATTGATCACAGACACAGGTGGTGTAGACGACCGTTCATTCAACCAGTCAGCTTGGGAAGGACTAGAAAAATGGGGGAAAGATCAAGGACTTTCACGAGGAAATGATGGCTTCCAATATTTCCAATCTTCAAATGAATCAGATTACATCCCAAATATTGACCAAGCATTGAATGCTGGATTCAAAACGATTTTTGGTATTGGTTATAAACTAAAACCAGCGATCCAAGAACAAGCAACAAACAATACAGGTACGAACTTTGTTATTATCGATGATGTCATCGATGGATTAGATAACGTTGTATCTGCAACTTTCAAAGACAACGAAGCTTCTTATCTTGCAGGTGTTGCAGCAGCTTATACGACTGAAACAAACGTAGTCGGCTTTATCGGCGGTGTAAAAGGTGAAGTAATCGATCGTTTTGATGCTGGATTCAAAGCCGGTGTTGATGCAGGTGCGAAAGAATTAGGAAAAGAAATCAAAGTATTGAATCAATATGCTGGTGACTTCTCTGCTCCAGATAAAGGACGTTCAATTGCTCAAGGTATGTATGCACAAAACGCAGATATCATCTTCCATGCTTCAGGCGGTACAGGTAACGGTGTATTCCAAGAAGCAAAATCATTGAACGAATCAGGCGACAAAAAAGTTTGGGTTATCGGTGTTGACCGCGACCAATCAGACGAAGGCGAATACACATTAAACGGCGAAAAGAAAAACTTCACATTGACATCTACACTGAAAGCAGTTGGAACAGTAGTAGAAGATTTGGCACAAAAATCAGCGGACGGTAAATTCCCTGGCGGCGAACACACTGTTTATGGATTGAAAGAAGACGGTGTTGGTCTAACAGAAGGACAACTTTCTGACGAAGCGAAAAAAGCAGTTGATGAAGCAAAAGAAAAAATCATTTCAGGTGACGTAAAAGTTCCAGAAACTCCTGAAGAAAACTAAAACCATTTCTATAGCCTTGTTAGACACATGTTTGACAAGGCTATGGTTTGATTAGAACAAGAATTGTTCATTTATCCAAGCTGCCTTGTGACAGTTTGGATAAGGGAACAACTCCCTGAAGTAATGTTTGTTTCAAAAGAAGAACGCTCACTAAGCGTGAATCTTAGTCAATCGTTGCCCTAGATAGAAATCGTTAGGATGTGAAAAAAAGGTGGTTCAAGAAAATATTGTCATAGAAATGCAGAATATTACCAAAGAATTTGGAACATTCAAGGCAAATGACAACATCAATTTACAAGTAAAGGCAGGAGAAATTCATGCGTTGCTTGGAGAAAACGGTGCTGGCAAATCTACATTGATGAACGTGCTTTCCGGATTATTAGAGCCGACATCAGGGAAAATTTTGATGCGTGGGAAAGAAGTAAAGATCACAAGTCCGACCAAAGCCAACCAATTAGGGATTGGGATGGTCCATCAGCACTTTATGCTTGTTGATGCCTTTACTGTAACAGAAAACATCGTGTTGGGAAGCGAGCCTAGTCGCGCAGGGATGCTTGACCATAAAAAAGCACGAAAAGAGATCCAAAAAGTTTCTGAACAGTATGGATTGTCAGTCAACCCAGATGCTTACGTTCGTGATATTTCAGTTGGGATGGAACAACGGGTAGAAATTTTAAAAACACTTTACCGAGGAGCAGATGTACTGATTTTTGATGAGCCGACAGCTGTATTGACCCCTCAAGAAATTGATGAATTAATCGTGATCATGAAGGAATTAGTCAAAGAAGGCAAGTCGATCATTTTGATTACGCATAAGTTAGATGAAATCAAAGCAGTAGCTGACCGCTGTACAGTTATCCGCCGTGGAAAAGGAATCGGTACAGTCAACGTTAAAGACGTAACCTCACAACAATTAGCCGATATGATGGTTGGAAGAACGGTTTCATTCAAAACGATGAAAAAAGAAGCGAAGCCTCAAGAAGTCGTTTTGTCTATTGAAAATCTAGTGGTGAAAGAAAATCGTGGATTAGAAGCCGTGAAAAACTTGAACTTAGAGGTTCGTGCTGGCGAAGTACTTGGTATCGCTGGAATCGATGGAAACGGGCAGTCGGAGTTGATCCAAGCTTTGACTGGTTTGCGAAAGGCAGAAAGCGGACATATCAAGCTAAAAGGGGAAGACATCACTAATAAAAAACCCCGAAAAATCACTGAACATGGTGTAGGACACGTGCCAGAAGACCGTCATAAATACGGGTTAGTCCTAGATATGACATTATCTGAAAATATCGCACTACAAACCTATCATCAAAAACCTTACAGTAAAAACGGCATGCTGAATTATTCAGTAATGAATGAACATGCCAGAGAATTGATCGAAGAATATGATGTTCGAACAACGAATGAACTTGTTCCCGCAAAAGCTTTATCAGGCGGAAATCAGCAAAAAGCAATTATCGCTCGTGAAGTCGACCGAGATCCTGATCTGTTGATTGTTGCAAATCCAACTCGTGGACTGGATGTAGGTGCGATCGAATTTATTCATAAACGTCTGATCGAACAAAGGGACAAATACAAAGCAGTGTTACTGATCAGTTTCGAATTAGAAGAAATTTTAAATGTTTCGGATCGTATTGCTGTTATCCATGAAGGAGAAATTGTCGGTATCGTTGATCCGAAAGAAACATCTGAAAATGAATTAGGTCTATTGATGGCGGGCTATACCTTAGAAGAAGCACGAAAAGAGTTAGAAAAGGGGGCTGGCGCACATGAATGATCGCAGCGAGAAATTCCGTAATTTATTAGTGCCTGTACTTTCAGTTGTTTTAGGATTGATCTTAGGCGCGATATTGATGGCTGCTTTTGGTTTTCAGCCCATCCAAGGTTATTCTTCTATGCTAGATGCAGCCCTTGGTTCGCAAAGAGGGATAGGTGAAACGTTAAGGCAAGCAACGCCGTTGATTTTTACAGCATTAGGTTTTTCTGTAGCTAACTCAGCTGGGTTTTTCAATATTGGGCTTTCTGGACAAGCACTTTGCGGGTGGATCGTCAGTGTCTGGGTGGCACTTGCGTTTCCAGATCTGCCAAAAGTTGTTTTGCTTCCGTTATGCGTGATCTTAGGTGCCTTAGCTGGTGCGATGGCAGCGGCTGTTCCAGGTTTACTTCGAGCATTTTTTGGAACAAGTGAAGTGATCGTAACAATCATGATGAACTATATCTTATTATACGTAAGCACATTTGCTTTACATGAAGTGATGCCTGAAAGCTATCGCTCAAGTTTGGATTCTTCCAATATGATCAGTCAAAATGCCTCACTGCGGTTACCATGGTTAACACATGCTTTTGGCGGCTCTCGCGTAAACTCAGGTTTGTTTTTAGCAATCATCGCGCTTATTTTCGTTTGGCTGCTGATGAAGAAAACGACTTTAGGATTTGAAATCCGTTCTGTTGGATTGAATCCTTTTGCTTCTGAGTATGCAGGAATGAGTAGTAAACGTACGATCGTTTTGTCGATGGTCATTTCTGGCGCTTTGGCAGGGCTTGGCGGTGTGGTTGAAGGATTAGGAACGTATCAAAACTTCTTTGTTCAAACGACTTCGCTATCTATTGGATTTGACGGAATGGCTGTCTCCTTGCTTGGTTCTGGATCAGCAATCGGTATTCTTTTATCAGCAATCTTGTTCAGTATTTTGAAGATCGGTGGACTTGGCATGCAGACAGGAGCAGGTGTTCCGTTTGAGATCGTCAATGTATCGATTGCTTTGATTATCTTCTTTGTGGGGATCAACTTCCTGATTCGTTTCGTCATGGCTAAAGTCTTCCAAGGAAAAAAACAAGAAGAGATCGTTGCGAAAATTGAATCGAAACCAACGAATCAAAACCATGAAGGGGGCGAACTATAATGTCGACTATCGAATTAATTGCTTTGATCCTTACTTCTACACTGGTTTATTCAACACCGTTGATCTTAACATCATTAGGCGGAACTTTTTCTGAACGAAGCGGGATCGTAAACGTAGGGCTAGAGGGAATCATGGTCATGGGTGCTTTTAGTTCCATCGTTTTCAACTTGACGATGAGTCCATCACTTGGTTCTATGACACCATGGATCGCTATTTTAGTGGGTGGCGTCGTAGGTATCCTATTTTCTCTGATTCACGCAGTAGCAACAGTCAGTTTGCGTGCTGACCATATTATCAGCGGGACAGTAATTAATCTGATGGCACCTGCTTTAGGTGTTTTCTTGATCAAAGCATGGTATGGTAAAGGTCAAACTGATAACATCACGCAGAATCTGGGGTATTTTTCTTTCCCAGGATTAGCAGATATTCCGGTCATTGGACCAATTTTCTTTAAAAATACATTCTTACCTGCTTATTGTGCTATTTTGATTGCTGTCCTAGCTTGGGTGATCATCTTCAAGACGAAATTCGGCTTGCGCCTCCGTTCAGTTGGTGAAAATCCTCAAGCTGCCGACACATTAGGTATCAATGTATATGCTATGCGTTATTCAGGCGTACTGATTTCTGGCTTGTTAGGAGGTATGGGCGGTGCTGTTTTTGCTCAGTCGATTTCCGGTAACTTTTCAGCTGGTACGATCGTTGGACAAGGGTTCATCTCCATGGCTGCTATGATCTTTGGTAAGTGGAATCCTTTAGGGGCAATGGGTGCCTCATTGTTCTTTGGTTTTGCTCAAAGCTTGAGTATCATTGGCGCACAATTACCAGTTATTTCTTCGATTCCGCCAGTATTGCTGCAAATTGCTCCATATTTGCTGACAATCATTGTGCTGGTTGTTTTCTTAGGGAAAGCTTCTGGTCCAAAAGCAAACGGGAAGAACTATATCAAATCAAAATAATCTTTTAGCGAATAGAAAGGGTGGGTTACGGGAAGTGTTTTTCGTCTCGCCCTTTTTGTTTTAAAGGCAATAAAAATAAAAAGAAAGAAGGAATAATCATGTTTAAACGCGTACATCTGATCGTCATGGATTCAGTAGGAATTGGAGAAGCACCAGATGCCGATAAGTTCGGTGATGTTGGTTCTGATACATTAGGACACATTGCGAAAGAAGCAGGATTGAACGTTCCACATTTAGAGCAGCTTGGTTTAGGAACAATCCGTCCTCTTGAAGGTGTGGAATCAGTGAAAGATCATCAAGGCTATGCGACGAAATTAGAAGAAGTTTCTGTAGGGAAAGATACGATGACAGGCCACTGGGAAATCATGGGATTGAATATCAAAACTCCATTTCGTGTGTTTCCGAACGGATTCCCTGATGATCTGATCAAACAAATCGAAGAATTTTCTGGCCGTAAAGTCGTATGTAACAAACCTTATAGCGGAACAGCTGTTATTGACGATTACGGTGAACACCAAATGAAAACAGGCGATTTAATTGTATATACTTCTGCCGATCCTGTCCTTCAGATCGCGGCACATGAAGAAATCATTCCTTTAGAAGAATTATATCGGATTTGCCAATTCGTTCGTGATATAACAAAAGATGATCCGTATATGATTGGCCGAATCATTGCACGTCCGTACGTGGGTGAACCAGGAGACTTCACACGAACAAGCAATCGCCATGATTATGCGTTGAATCCATTCGGACACACAGTCCTTGATTCTTTGAAAGAAGCAGGAAAGGACGTGATTGCTGTTGGAAAGATCAACGATATTTTCAACGGACAAGGAATCACTGAATCTGTCCGCACGAAAAGCAATATGGATGGCGTTGACCAGCTGCTGAAAGTTATGAAAAACGATTTTTCAGGAATCAGCTTTACCAATTTAGTAGATTTTGATGCATTATACGGTCATCGTCGGGATGTAGTCGGCTATGCGCATGCGATTGAAGAATTTGACTTACGAATTCCAGAATTGCTTGAAGCGATGGAAGAAGACGACTTGCTAATGATTACAGCCGATCACGGAAACGATCCGACGTTTACTGGTACCGATCATACGCGAGAATATGTACCGTTATTGGTTTACAGTAAAAAAATGAAAGAACAAGGGGCATTGCCTCAAGGATATTATTCAGATATTTCAGCAACGATTGCTGAGAACTTTAGTGTTTCTTCGACTGAAAATGGCGAAAGCTTCTTGAAATTATTAAAATAATCTTTTTAAATAGGAGAAAGCAAATGACCAAGTTAAGCGAGATGTTACAAGAAACGACCCAGTTTATCCTTGATAAAGGAGTAAAAGAAATTGATTTTGGTTTGATTCTAGGTTCAGGATTAGGTGAATTAGCAGATGAAATCGAAGATGCTGTAATGATTTCTTATGATGAGATCCCGTTCTTTCCTGTTTCGACAGTAGTTGGGCATGCAGGAAAGCTAGTTTATGGGTCTCTGGCAGGCAAGAAAGTGTTAGCCATGCAAGGGAGATTCCACTACTATGAAGGTCATTCCATGCAAACAGTGACCTATCCAGTACGTGTGATGGCCGGGCTAGGGGCCCATTCAGTCATTGTGACTAATGCATGTGGTGGTGTCAACGAATCATTTGTACCAGGAGATTTGATGCTGATTACCGATCATATCAATTTTACTGGTGAAAATCCTTTGATCGGTCCGAATGAAGATGCAATGGGCCCTAGATTTCCAGATATGAGTCAAGCTTATACGCCTGACTATCAAGCAACAGCAAAAGCAGCAGCAGAAAAACTAGGTTTGGATCTTAAAGAAGGCGTATATATGGGCTATTCTGGACCAACTTATGAAACGCCTGCGGAGATCCGAATGTCTCGGACAATAGGAGCCGATGCAGTAGGGATGTCGACTGTTCCAGAAGTCATCGTAGCAGCTCACAGCGGATTAAAAGTGTTAGGAATCTCTTGTATTACCAACTTAGCAGCAGGTATGCAAGCGAATCTGAGCCATGAAGAAGTTGTAGAAACAACTCAGAGAGTCAAACAATCTTTTAAAGCATTGGTTAAAGAAACATTGACATTATTGTAATAGGAGGAACAATAAAATGAGTGTGCATATTGAAGCGAAAGAAGGCGAGATCGCCGATAAGATTTTACTTCCGGGAGATCCTTTGCGAGCTAAATATATTGCGGAGACTTTTTTGGAAGATCCAGTTTGTTACAATCAGGTACGCGGTATGTTAGGCTTTACCGGCAAATATAAAGGAGAACGTATTTCTGTTCAAGGAACAGGAATGGGAATGCCATCAGCCACCATCTATGCCCATGAATTGATCCAGTCGTATGGTGTAAAGAAATTGATTCGAGTAGGTACATGCGGTGCATTGTCAAAAGACGTCCATGTTCGTGATTTAGTACTAGCACAAGGTGCAGCGACCAGTTCTTCGATGATCGAAAAAAATTTCCAAGCCTTTCATTTTCCTCCAATCAGTGATTTCAATCTATTACTGAAAGCATATGAGATAGCTAAAGAAAAGGGCTATACGGTTCATGTAGGAAATGTTCTTTCGGAAGATTCTTTCTACAAAGATGATTTGACAGAGACATTCCAATTAGCTGAACTTGGCGTTTTAGGAGTGGAAATGGAAGCAGCGGCTCTTTATTACTTAGGCGCGAAATACCATGTGCAGACATTAAGTTTGATGACCGTTAGCGACCATTTGATCACCGGTGAAGAAACAACAGCTGCAGAACGTCAATCTACGTTCAATGAAATGATCGAAGTAGGATTGGAAACAGCGATAGCAGAATAAGAAGGAAATGAAAAAGCTGCCCTGCATTAAGTAATAAGAACATCCAAGCAAAAATAGCTCCTCATGTTTTTGACTTGGCTGGACTTATTATTGCAAATGTAAGCTTTTGAACACCGTTTACCAAGAGGTTGTGAATCTGCCGTTTAACTCTGAGTCACAAGGAACAATTTCAAAAAACAGCTTTTCATGTTTGATGAATATTGTTACTTGTGACCGAGAAGTTGGCAGGAGAACACCGTTTATACGAAAAAAGGGACTGTGACAAATCGTGTCACAGTCCCTTTTTTATAGTGTTTTTTATAGGTAGTATTTTTTAGCAACTGTTAAGTCATCATTTAATTCATAAACAAGTGGTTGACCTGTTGGAATTTCAAGATCCATGATGTCTTCGTCAGAGATACCTTCGATATGTTTAGCTAGGGCGCGTAATGAGTTACCATGTGCAGCTACTAAAACAGTTTTGTTGTCTAGTAATGCTGGAGCAATTTCATCTTGCCAGAATGGCAAAGCGCGTTCTAATGTCACTTTCAAGTTTTCTCCACCAGGAATATCGCGTTTGTCTAACATTGCGTAACGACGGTCATTTGCTGCAGAACCTTCGTCAGTTTCTTCCATTAATGGAGGAAGAGTATCGTAAGAACGACGCCAGATGTGTACTTGTTCGTCGCCGTATTTTTCAGCTGTTTCTTTTTTGTTCAAACCTTGTAATTTACCATAGTGACGTTCGTTCAAGCGCCATGATTTGATTTGTGGTACCCAAAGTTGATCTGAATATTCTAAGATCAAGTTACATGTTTTGATTGCACGAGTTAAAACAGAAGTGTAAGCAACATCAAATTCGATTCCAGCTTCTTTGATTTTGCGTCCGCCTTCTTTTGCTTCTTCGATTCCTTCTGGTGCTAGATTTACATCAGCCCAACCAGTAAATTGGTTCAATGCATTCCATTCACTAAGACCGTGACGAGAAAAAACTAATTTTGGCATGTTTAGCTCTCCTTTTAAGATAGGTTTATATTTCTGAAATTTTCAGTTCTGTTTTATTGTACAATTTTTTGGAAGAGATTTCCATCGAAAAATTAGATAAGATTCTATGAGAAAACAAGTAGAGAATATAAAAAAACGAACAGTGCCCACGCAACTGTTCGTTTTTAGGTATTAGATGCATAATTGCTCGATTTCTTTTTCAGGTAAATTGATATATTTATAACATGTTCCAACTGAAACACCGCATTTTGAAGAAATAAATTGGATCGTTTCTTTTTTTTCATAATAGAGACGTCGGATTTTTTTGATCGTTTTTGCATCGATTTTTGGTCTTCCGCCGATTTTTCCTTTTTTACGAGCTTCATCTAATCCAACTAATGTACGTTCTTTGATCAATGCGCACTCCATGTTTGCTAGGTTTTCCATTAATTGGAAATAGATTTTTCCCATTTCGCGCGTATCGATTCCTTCATCAAGACTAATCAAGTGCAGCCCGCGATCTTTGAATAATTGCGTGAGTTCTGTTAATTGCCGCGTAGATTTGCCTAATCGATGAAGTTGGCAAATGACTAGTGCATCGCCTTGTTGCATGTCAGCGATCACTGACTCCAAATGAACAGCAGTAGAATCATTTTGTTCCACTTCATATGTCTCATGGAAAATTTCTTGACAACCAAAGTCAGATAATTGATCAACCTGAGTTGTTAAATCAACGTCATTTATGGTTGTGCGTGCATAACCAATAATTTTCATGGTGATTCCTTTCTAGCAGTGATTTTCTAACTGGATATAACAGTAAAAATGTAGCATAAAGTACGTCAAAAAGATAGTTTTTTCGCAAATTTTCCGCTGTCTTTTTTTATTGGATGATCAAGCAGTTTTTCTTTATTTACGACGGATTGCGTCAAGAATCTCAACGCCTTTTTCTGAGCCGACAACTACTTTAGAAACCATGTTTAGGAAAAGCCCATGTTCTACTACCCCAACAAGTTCATCTAAATAGGTAGCTAAGCTTTCTGGCTGTTCGATGACTTCTAGATGCAGATCAATGATGTAATGACCACCATCTGTGGTTAGGACTTCTCCGTTTTCGTCTGTACGCAAGACAGGTTGGAATCCTTTTTCTTCAAAAATATGAAGTAGCTGTTGGGAGCCATAAGGGATCACTTCAACTGGGAGTGGGAACTTCCCAAGTTTATCGACTAATTTAGAAGAATCAACGATCCAAATCGTTTCTTTTGAGTACGTAGCGACTATTTTCTCGAAAAGCAAAGCAGCGCCGCCGCCTTTGATCCCTTGAAAATCAGCACTGATTTCATCAGCACCGTCTATTGTCAAATCGACTACGGGGACTTCATCAATACTCTTTAACGGTATTCCTAATTTTTCCGCTTGTTCTTTTGTCGCATTTGAAGTAGTAACTCCTGTGATACGTAAACCTTCTTCACGCATACGGCGACCAATCTCTTCTACCATATAATAGGCGGTTGAACCGGTCCCGAGACCTACGATCATCCCGTCCTTTACGAATTTCGCGGCTTCAATGCCAGCTAATTGTTTTAAATTCATCTTTGCGTCCACCTTTTTTTAGTTTGAGCATCGTGCTTTCCTCACTATTTTAGCGTGATTTACGGTAAAAAGATACCATTCTTTTTTATTCCAATAAAGCTTTTTCAAAAAAATCTGCATCTCTTGTTGACATGTTTTTTCATTCGTGATATTCTAACAAAGGTGCTTTATCTACAGGTTTCTGTGAAGAAACGTGCTGACTGTTTATCAAAGCATATTTGATAAGGATGCAGACATTGCATTTATTTTTTATCACAAAAAAAGAACCACCTGGATGTGTGGAACTAGACGCAAATCGTGGGAAGGAGGAAACAAGGAATGCCTACAATTAACCAATTAGTACGTAAACCTCGTAAATCAAAGGTGGAAAAATCTAATTCACCTGCTTTGAACAAAGGATATAACAGCTTTAAGAAAACTCAAACTAACGTAAACTCACCTCAAAAACGTGGGGTAGCAACTCGTGTGGGTACAATGACACCTAAAAAACCGAACTCAGCTTTACGTAAATATGCACGTGTTCGTTTGTCAAACTTAATTGAAGTTACTGCTTATATCCCAGGGATTGGTCATAACTTACAAGAACACAGTGTTGTATTATTACGCGGTGGTCGTGTAAAAGACTTACCAGGGGTACGTTACCATATCGTTCGCGGTGCTTTAGATACTGCTGGTGTTAACGACCGTAAACAAAGCCGTTCTAAATACGGAACTAAAAAACCTAAAGCTTAATTTTAATTATTAAACAAATGAAACTTGCTTCTACTATATAGAAGTAATTACTATGAACAATATTTCGGAAGGAGGAGTTACGGATGCCACGTAAAGGTCCTGTTGCAAAACGTGATGTTTTACCAGATCCTATTTATAACTCAAAATTAGTAACTCGCTTGATCAACCGTGTAATGGTTGACGGAAAACGCGGGATTGCAGCTAACATTATCTATAATGCCTTTGACTTGATCAAAGAATCTACAGGTAACGATCCATTAGAAGTGTTTGAACAAGCAATGAAAAACGTTCAACCTGTTCTTGAAGTTAAAGCACGTCGTGTTGGGGGTTCAAACTACCAAGTACCAGTTGAAGTTCGCCCTGAACGCCGCGTTACTCTAGGTCTTCGTTGGGTAGTAAACTACGCTCGCTTGCGCGGTGAACACACAATGGAAGAACGCTTAGCAAAAGAAATCATGGATGCTGCAAACAACACAGGTGCTTCTGTTAAAAAACGTGAAGACACTCATAAAATGGCTGATGCCAACCGTGCGTTTGCTCACTATCGCTGGTAAGATTCTCTCTGTTTGGTCGGCTTTTATAAGTCGACCTCAGATAGTGTCCTTATTTTTAGCAACTAGATAGTAAAGAGAGGAGAAACAAGGAGAATGACCAGAGAATTTTCTTTACAAAACACTCGTAATATCGGTATCATGGCCCACATCGATGCTGGTAAAACGACTGCTACTGAACGTATCTTGTACTATACTGGTAAAATTCATAAAATTGGTGAAACTCATGAAGGAGCTTCACAAATGGACTGGATGGAACAAGAACAAGAACGTGGTATTACGATCACTTCTGCTGCTACTACAGCACAATGGAAGGGTCACCGAATCAACATCATCGACACACCAGGACACGTAGACTTCACAGTTGAAGTTGAACGTTCATTGCGTGTACTTGATGGTGCTGTAACTGTTCTTGATGCACAATCAGGTGTTGAACCTCAAACTGAAACAGTTTGGCGTCAAGCAACAACTTATGGTGTACCTCGTATCGTATTTGCAAACAAAATGGACAAGATCGGTGCTGACTTCTTATATTCAGTATCAACTTTACATGACCGTTTGCAAGCAAACGCTCACCCAATCCAATTACCAATTGGTGCGGAAGACGACTTCACAGGAATTATCGACCTTGTAACAATGAAGGCTGAAATGTATACAAACGATCTTGGAACAGAGATCGAAGAAACAGAAATTCCTGAAGAATACCGCGAATTAGCTGAAGAATGGCGCGAAAAATTGGTTGAAGCTGTAGCTGAAACTGATGAAGAACTTACTTTGAAATACTTAGAAGGTGAAGAAATCACTGAAGCTGAGTTAAAAGAAGGTATCCGCCGCGCAACAGTTAACGTAGAATTCTACCCAGTACTATGTGGTTCAGCATTTAAGAACAAAGGGGTTCAATTACTATTGGACGCTGTTCTTGATTACTTGCCATCACCGTTAGATATCCCAGCTATCAAAGGGATTGACCCTAAAACTGATGAAGAAGTAGAACGTCCTGCAGACGACAGCGCTCCTTTCTCAGCTTTAGCATTTAAAGTTATGACTGACCCATTCGTAGGTCGTTTAACTTTCTTCCGTGTGTACTCTGGTGTTTTACAATCAGGTTCATACGTACAAAACGCAACAAAAGGCAAACGTGAACGTGTTGGTCGTATCCTACAGATGCATGCCAACTCTCGTTCAGAAATCTCTGAAGTTTACGCTGGAGATATCGCTGCTGCTGTTGGTTTGAAAGACACAACTACTGGGGACACACTATGTGATGAAAAGAGTCTAGTTATTCTTGAATCCATGGAATTCCCAGAACCAGTTATCCAAGTCGCTATTGAACCTAAATCAAAAGCTGACCAAGATAAAATGGGTGTGGCTTTACAAAAACTATCTGAAGAAGATCCTACTTTCCGTGCTGAAACAAACGTGGAAACAGGCGAAACAATCATCGCTGGTATGGGTGAACTTCACTTAGATATCATCGTTGACCGTATGCGTCGTGAATTCAAAGTTGAAGCTAACGTAGGTGCGCCTCAAGTATCTTACCGTGAAACTTTCCGTGCTGGCACTCAAGCCGAAGGTAAGTTTGTACGTCAGTCTGGTGGTAAAGGTCAATACGGTCACGTATGGATTGAATTTACACCAAATGAAGAAGGTGCTGGTTTCGAATTTGAAAATGCGATCGTCGGTGGGGTTGTTCCTCGTGAATACATTCCAGCTGTTGAAACTGGTTTGAAAGATGCTATGGAAAATGGTGTCTTAGCTGGCTATCCATTAGTAGATATCAAAGCTAAACTTTACGATGGTTCATACCATGATGTCGATTCAAATGAAACTGCCTTCCGTGTTGCTGCTTCTATGGCATTACGTGCAGCAGCTAAGAAAGCTAATCCAGTAATCCTTGAACCAATCATGGCTGTAGAAGTTGTTATCCCTGAAGATTACTTAGGTGATGTTATGGGTCACGTAACTGCTCGTCGTGGACGTGTTGAAGGTATGGAAGCTCGCGCTGGCGGCCAACAAGTTGTTCGTGCGATGGTTCCACTTGCTGAAATGTTTGGTTATGCTACAACTCTTCGTTCTGCTACTCAAGGTCGTGGTACATTTACAATGACATTTGACCACTACGAAGATGTACCAAAATCAGTACAAGAAGAAATCATTAAGAAAAACGGCGGAAAAGCTGAATAATTTCTTAAAACCGGATAGTCCTGAAAAGAGATTATCCAAAGAGACTATATTTTTAATATAGTTTCGTGTAAAATAATTATCGATGATATGGGCATGTGGTGTACCTTGTGTACATCATATACCTATCAGACAAATAAAAAATATATTGTATTTTTAGGAGGACATTTTAAAATGGCAAAAGAAAAATTTGACCGTTCTAAACCACACGTTAACATTGGTACTATCGGACACGTTGACCATGGTAAAACTACATTAACAGCTGCAATCACAACTGTACTATCTAAGAAAAACGGCGGCCAAGCTATGGCTTACGATCAAATCGATGGTGCTCCAGAAGAACGCGAACGCGGAATCACAATCTCAACAGCTCACGTTGAGTATGAAACAGATACACGCCACTACGCTCACGTTGACTGCCCAGGACACGCGGACTACGTTAAAAACATGATCACTGGTGCTGCTCAAATGGACGGAGCTATCTTGGTAGTTTCTGCTGCTGACGGCCCAATGCCTCAAACTCGTGAACACATCCTATTGTCTCGTCAAGTTGGTGTTCCTTACATCGTTGTATTCTTGAACAAAGTAGACATGGTTGATGACGAAGAATTACTAGAATTAGTTGAAATGGAAGTTCGTGACCTATTAACAGAATACGAATTCCCTGGTGACGATGTTCCTGTAGTTGCTGGATCAGCTTTGAAAGCTCTAGAAGGCGACGCTTCATACGAAGAAAAAATTCTTGAATTAATGGCTGCAGTTGACGAATACATCCCAACTCCAGAACGTGACAACGACAAACCATTCATGATGCCAGTTGAAGACGTGTTCTCAATTACTGGACGTGGTACTGTTGCTACAGGTCGTGTTGAACGTGGACAAGTTCGCGTTGGTGACGAAGTTGAAGTTGTTGGTATTGCTGAAGAAACTTCAAAAACAACAGTTACTGGTGTTGAAATGTTCCGTAAATTGTTAGACTACGCTGAAGCTGGAGACAACATTGGTGCTTTACTACGTGGTGTTGCACGTGAAGACATCCAACGTGGACAAGTTTTAGCTAAACCAGGTACAATCACACCTCATACAAAATTCTCTGCAGAAGTATACGTGTTGACAAAAGAAGAAGGTGGACGTCATACTCCATTCTTCACTAACTACCGTCCACAATTCTACTTCCGTACAACTGACGTAACAGGTGTTGTTGAATTACCAGAAGGAACTGAAATGGTTATGCCTGGCGACAACGTAACAATGGAAGTTGAATTAATCCACCCAATCGCTATCGAAAACGGTACTAAATTCTCAATCCGTGAAGGCGGACGTACAGTTGGTGCCGGTGTCGTTACAGAAATCAAAGCTTAATTCACTTAAGTTTTAAAGTAAAGCAACATTTATTCGGACGTAATCGCTCGGAACGAAGGTCTCAGGATCTTTGTTCCGAGCTTTTTTATTTATTGCAGGATCAGGGAAAAAGACAGGAGCATTATAATAGAAGAAACACGAAATAAAAGAGTCAGTATTTTCTAAATGAAACTTTATGAAAACAAAATGTTTTTTACAAGAAAAAGCCTTGCTTTGTGAGTTTATATATATTATAATGACAAAGGTGCGTTTACTTTAGTGAATTGCACAGACGTAATCAGAATGATTTCGTCGGCTAAGAAACGAGAGGTTGCGACACGCCCGGACGCTTTGCCACGAACGAGCGTGACGGAAATTTTCGTGGAGCTATGTCTACTTTTCAAAATAGGCGAAGGAGGGAACAAGATGGCAAAACAAAAAATTCGTATCCGTTTAAAAGCGTATGAACACCGTATTTTAGATCAATCAGCGGATAAAATCGTGGAAACTGCAAAAAGAACTGGAGCTAGCGTGTCTGGTCCAATTCCATTACCAACTGAACGCAGTCTTTACACAATCATCCGTGCGACTCATAAATACAAAGATTCACGCGAACAATTCGAAATGCGTACACACAAACGTCTTATCGACATTGTGAACCCAACACCAAAAACTGTTGATGCTTTGATGAAGCTAGACTTACCATCTGGTGTAAACATCGAAATCAAATTATAAAACTAAAACAAAAATAATGGAGGTGTACTCATGACCAAAGGAATCTTAGGGAAAAAAGTGGGAATGACACAAATCTTCACTGAATCTGGTGAATTAATTCCAGTAACTGTTGTAGAAGCTACTCCAAACGTAGTACTACAAGTGAAAACAATGGAAACGGATGGCTACGAAGCTATTCAAGTTGGTTACCAAGATATGCGTGAAGTTTTATCAAACAAACCTGCGAAAGGTCATGTTGCAAAAGCAAACACGGCTCCTAAGCGCTTCATTCGTGAATTCAAAAATGTTGAGCTAGGAGAATATGAAGTAGGAAAAGAAATTACAGTAGATGTTTTCCAAGCAGGAGACATTATTGATGTAACAGGTACTACGAAAGGTAAAGGATTCCAAGGGGTTATCAAACGCCACGGACAAAGCCGCGGACCAATGGCTCACGGTTCTCGTTACCATCGTCGTCCTGGGTCAATGGGTCCAGTTGCACCTAACCGTGTATTTAAAAACAAACGTCTTGCTGGCCGTATGGGTGGCAACCGCGTAACTATCCAAAACTTGGAAGTTGTACGTGTCGATGCAGAAAGAAATGTTATCTTGATCAAAGGTAATGTTCCTGGAGCTAAAAAATCTTTAATCACTATCAAATCAGCTGTGAAAGCTAAATAATTGTAGGAAGAAAGGAGGAACTAAGGAATGCCGAATGTAGCATTATTCAAACAAGATGGAAGCCAAAACGGTGAAATCACACTTAACGAAGAAATCTTCGGAATTGAACCTAATGAAAGTGTTGTTTACGATGCAATCGTAATGCAACGTGCGTCATTAAGACAAGGAACACACGCGGTTAAAAACCGTAGCGCTGTTCGCGGCGGCGGACGTAAACCATGGCGTCAAAAAGGAACAGGTCGTGCACGTCAAGGATCTATCCGCTCACCACAATGGCGTGGAGGTGGCGTAGTCTTTGGACCAACACCACGTTCTTACAGCTACAAACTTCCTAAAAAAGTTCGTCGTTTAGCAATGAAATCTGTATTGTCAGAAAAAGTTGCTGAAAACAACTTGGTAGCAATCGAAGGCTTAAACTTCGACGCACCAAAAACAAAAGAATTCAAACAAGTTCTTGCTAACTTATCTATCGACTCTAAAGTATTGGTTGTTCTAGAAAAAGGTAACGACTTTGCTGCTTTATCAGCACGTAACTTACCAAACGTTTCTGTAGTAACTTCTGATAATGTGAGTGTGCTAGACGTTGTATCAAATACAAAAGTGTTAGCAACACAAACTGCTCTTACTCAAATTGAGGAGGTGCTTGCATAATGAACTTACTAGACGTAATCAAACGCCCAGTGATCACTGAAAAATCAATGCTTGCCATGGATGACAAGAAATACACTTTTGAAGTGGACACTCGCGCAAACAAAACTTTAGTAAAACAAGCGGTAGAAGCTGCTTTTGACGTTAAAGTCAAAAACGTGAACATCGTGAACGTACGTGCGAAATTCAAACGTATGGGCAAATATGCAGGATATACAAAAAAACGTCGCAAAGCGATCGTTACATTGACTGAAGATTCAAAAGAAATCCAATTATTCGAAGCTGCTGAATAAGCACTAATAGATAACTCATTAAATTAGGAGGGAAAAACGTGGCGATTAAAAAGTACAAACCTACCTCAAATGGTCGTCGTAACATGACAGGTTCTGATTTTGCTGAAATCACAACATCAACACCTGAAAAATCATTGTTACAACCATTGAAAAACCATGCTGGACGTAACAACAACGGCCGCATCACTGTACGTCATCAAGGTGGCGGACACAAACGCCAATATCGCGTGATCGACTTCAAACGTAACAAAGATAACGTTGTTGCAACTGTTCAAACGATCGAATATGATCCAAACCGTTCAGCTAACATCGCGTTAGTACACTATGAAGATGGAGTGAAAGCTTACATCTTAGCACCTAAAGGACTAGAAGTGGGTATGAAACTTGTTTCAGGTCCAGAAGCAGATATCAAAGTCGGAAATGCTCTTCCATTAGAAAACATTCCAGTTGGTACTGTTATCCACAACATTGAAATGAAACCTGGTAAAGGTGGACAATTGATCCGTTCTGCTGGTACAAGTGCTCAAGTACTTGGTAAAGAAGGCAAATACGTATTGATCCGCTTGAACTCTGGTGAAGTTCGTATGATCTTAGCTGCATGTCGTGCTACAATCGGTTCTGTAGGTAACGAACAACACGAATTAATCAACATCGGTAAAGCTGGACGCTCTCGTTGGATGCGTAAACGCCCAACTGTACGTGGTAGCGTAATGAACCCTAATGATCACCCACACGGTGGTGGTGAAGGTAAAGCTCCTATCGGACGTAAAGCACCAGTTTCTCCTTGGGGTCAACCAGCTCTTGGTTACAAAACTCGTAACAAAAAAGCTAAATCAGACAAACTTATTGTTCGTCGTCGCAAAAATAAATAATTACTTTGACCATGTGTCGCACATTTTGAGAGGAGGTTCACCATGGGTCGTAGTTTAAAGAAAGGACCTTTTGTCGATGAGCATTTAATGAAAAAAGTTGAAGCTCAAGCAGGGGTTGAAAAGAAAAAAGTTATCAAAACTTGGTCACGCCGTTCAACAGTTTTCCCAAGTTTTGTTGGATATACCATCGCAGTTTATGATGGACGTAAACATGTACCAGTTTACATCCAAGAAGACATGGTAGGACACAAATTAGGTGAATTTGCACCTACAAGAACTTATCGTGGACATGCTGCTGACGATAAGAAAACGAAACGCTAATTTGAGGGGAGGATAAATCCAAATGGCAGAACAAATCACATCAGCTAAAGCAACTGCAAAAACAGTTCGCACTTCACCTCGAAAAGCCCGTTTAGTAATTGACCTTATCAGAGGTAAAAGTGTCGCAGATGCAATTTCAATCTTGAAATTCACACCAAACAAATCTGCTGGAATCATTGAAAAAGTATTGATGTCAGCAGTTGCGAATGCAGAAAATAACTTTGACTTAGATGTTGAAAACTTGGTAGTAAGCGAAGCTTTTGTTAACGAAGGACCTACAATGAAACGTTTCCGTCCTCGTGCAAAAGGATCAGCTTCTCCAATCAACAAACGTACAAGTCATATCACGGTAGTCGTATCAGAAAAATAAGGAGGGATAATCAGTGGGTCAAAAAGTACATCCAATTGGAATGCGTGTAGGCATCATCCGCGACTGGGATGCTAAATGGTATGCTGAAAAAGAGTATGCTGAGTTCTTACACGAAGATTTAAGAATCCGTAAATTTATTTCAACTAAACTTGCTGATGCTGCTGTATCAACAGTTGAAATTGAACGCGCAACAGGTCGCGTAAACATTTCAATTCACACAGCTAAACCAGGTATGGTTATTGGTAAAGGCGGTTCTGAAGTCGAAAGCCTAAGAAAAGAATTAAACAAATTAACTGGTAAAAGAATCCATATCAATATCGTGGAAATCAAAAAACCAGATCTAGATGCAAAATTAGTAGGTGAAGGAATCGCACGTCAATTAGAAAACCGTGTTGCTTTCCGTCGCGCTCAAAAACAAGCCATCCAACGCTCAATGCGTGCTGGCGCTCAAGGGATCAAAACTCAAGTATCTGGTCGTCTAAACGGAGCAGATATCGCTCGTTCAGAAGGATACTCAGAAGGAACTGTTCCTCTTCATACTTTACGTGCGGACATTGATTACGCATGGGAAGAAGCAGATACAACATACGGAAAACTAGGAGTTAAAGTGTGGATCTATCGTGGAGAAATTCTTCCAACTAAAAAAAACACTGAGAAAGGAGGGAAATAATCATGTTAGTACCTAAACGTGTTAAACACCGTCGTGAATTCCGCGGAAAAATGCGCGGGGAAGCTAAAGGCG
>OLRL01000402.1_pt1 | contig 32683 bp, 25 predicted proteins | sample 1643201 | NCBI WGS metagenome assembly OLRL01 (sample SAMEA3136649, study PRJEB25190) | human gut metagenome | biome: human gut; feature: human-associated habitat; material: faeces | place: Austria | collected 2013
CGTTTTCATGTGTTTCACTGTTTAATTATCAAGGTTCCTGTCGTTTGACAGCTTCGATATTTTATCATATCGTTTTCTGCTTGTCAAGTACTTTTTTAAAAAGTTTTTTCAATGCCTTTCGGCATCTCTGCTCTTTTGCGACAGCTATACTAGATTATCACATCTGCACCTCTCTGTCAAGAACTTTTTTTAACTTTTTAAAACTTTTTTCAGTCTTTTTCGACTGCTTTGTTGTCGTTTTGCGACAGCTTGACTATAATATCATTTGTTTCAATATTTGTCAATACTTTTTTTGTTTTTTTATTTTTTTCTTTTTGTTCGCTCAACAGCAACTTTGACATAATATCATCTTCTATTTACTATGTCAAGCTCTTTTTGTTTATTTTTTTGTTTTTATTTCTACAATTAATACAAATAAAGAGGGAAAGCGCCCTCTTAACAACGCTTTCCCTCTTTATACACAATCTATACTCTAATTTTAAATATTAGGGTCTGTTGGATCCCAATTCTGACTAGCTGGAATTTTAATTGTTGCAGGCTTATCAAATGGAGTTGCTGCATAATCTGAAATTGTAACTTTTGTTCCTAACTTACAGTTATCATAAATCCATTTTGCATCACGTACAGTTAAGCGTACACAACCATGAGATGCCGGTGAACCTAATTTATTATAATCTCTTGCACGAATATTATAGCTTGTCATATTATAACCAGCTACGGAATGGAATAAAATTCCTCCATTAATTCTGGTACAATATTGACCATAAGAAGGTCCCATCAAAGTATGCCAACGATATTTATCCGGTGTATAGAATGTTCCTGTTGGTGTCGGTGTAGAGGAAAGTCCTACAGAACAAGTAAATGTTTTTGCCGGAATAATATACCCATTGCTTCCGTCTTTTGCATAAACTGTCACCTGACACCTTTTACGATTTATTGTAACTTCATAAGAAGATTGTCTTCCCAGAACACCATCTAAATCCTGTAATAAATGGCCTGAATTATTAAAATAATATTTATATCTTCCTATATATTTCCAACCCTGTGCCATCAAACCGCTTTCATCGAACCAGTACCACTGTCCGTTCATTTTTTCCCAAGTGTTAGATGCCATTGCACCGCTTTCATACGTATAATACCATTTGTCCCCTTCGGTCCAAATCCATCCTGTCTGCATCACTCCGGCTACATCCAAATAATACCATTTGCTCCATACTTCCTGCCAGCCTGTTCGCATTGCTCCGTCCGCTCCGAGCCAATAATATTCTCCGTCAATCTCTTGCCAATACGTTCTCATCACTCCGTCATCAGCCGCTTTGCCGAGATAATACCATTTACCCCATACTTCCTGCCAGCCTGTCCGCATCGCTCCGTCTGCCCCAAACCAATAGTACTTTCCGCCTATTTCTTGCCAATATGTTCTCATCGCTCCGTCATCAGCCGCTTTACCGAGATAATACCATCTACCCCATACTTCCTGCCAGCCTGTCCGCATCGCTCCGTCTGCACCGAGCCAATAATATTGTCCATCTACCATTGACCAATATGTCTGCATCACTCCATCGTTTCCAAGATAATAATATTTACCCCATACTTCCTGCCAGCCTGTCCGCATTGCCCCATCACTTCCAAGCCAATAATATTTTCCGTCTATTACTGACCAATATGTCTGCATTGCTCCGTCTGTTCCGAGATAATACTTCTGTCCCCATACTTCCTGCCAGCCTGTCTGCATTTTTCCATCTGTACCTAGCCAATAGTATTGTCCGTCTGCATACAACCAATAAGAAGCACGATATCCATCTTTATCAAAATAATATCTTTCACCTTCTATTTCCCACCAGCCGTCTTTCAGCAGATTTCCATTCTCATCTTTGTACTGCCAACCGTTTTCATTTTCAACCCATCCATTTTGCGGCTTCTCCGGTTGTGGATTATCCGGGTTTTCCTGCTCTGTATCTTCTTCTGTCTCAACATCCTGATTTTGCATACTCTCTTCTGTAATTTCCGATAATACAGTATCTTCTACATCTGTTTCCCCCATAGCAGATACTGTAAAGCTGGCGCTTAAAATACCTAAAGCAATTACAGCAGCCTGTAACGTTTTTTTCTTCATCCCTTTTCCTCCCGCTGCTTTTTTTATTTCTATATTGATATCCTATTACAATTTTCTGGTAATTTCAACCACATTTCTTCATATACACATAAATGTAATACTTTCGGTATAAAATAGAAAAAGTCGGACCGTTCATGAAACAGTCCGACACAAAAAATCTTACTTTTATAAACATTTTATAAATATTTCTTTAAATCTTCCACTCTGTCTAAATTTTCCCAAGGCAGGTTCAAATCATTTCTTCCAAAATGTCCGTAAGCTGCTGTCTGTTTATAGATTGGACGGCGTAAATCCAACATTTTAATGATTCCTGCCGGCCTTAAATCAAAGTTCTCACGAATAATTTCCACTAAACGTGTATCAGAAAGCTTTCCGGTTCCAAATGTATCAACCATAATGGAGGTCGGATGTGCTACACCGATTGCGTAAGACAACTGAATTTCACATTTTTTTGCAAGACCTGCTGCCACAATATTTTTTGCCACATAACGAGCCGCATAAGCCGCAGAACGGTCTACTTTTGTACAGTCCTTACCAGAGAAAGCGCCGCCGCCGTGACGTGCATATCCGCCGTAAGTATCTACAATAATTTTACGTCCTGTTAATCCACTGTCCCCGTGAGGTCCGCCGATTACAAAACGTCCTGTTGGATTGATAAAGAATTTTGTTTCATCATCCACCATATCTGCCGGAAGAATTGGGTCGAATACATATTTTTTAATATCTGCATGAATTTGTTCCTGTGTCACTTCCGGATCATGCTGTGTAGATAATACCACTGCATCCAAACGCATTGGTTTATCATTCTCATCATACTCTACTGTTACCTGTGTTTTTCCATCCGGTCTTAAATAAGTAAGTACACCGTCCTTACGTACTTTTGTAAGCTGTAATGCCAATTTATGTGCAAGAGCAATCGGATAAGGCATAAATTCTTCTGTCTCATCTGTTGCAAATCCAAACATCATACCCTGATCTCCGGCGCCGATTGCATCGATTTCTTCTTCAGACATTTTATTTTCTTTTGCTTCTAAAGCTTTATCAACACCCAGAGCAATATCTGCTGACTGTTCGTCTATTGTCGTAATAACGCCGCAGGTATCTGCATCAAAACCATATTTCGCTCTTGTATAACCAATTTCACGAACAGTATCTCTTACAATCTTCGGAATATCTACATAAGCGCTTGTTGTGATTTCACCCATAACCATAACAACACCTGTTGTTGTAGCAGTTTCGCAAGCAACACGGCTCATTGGGTCTTTTTCCATAAGCGCATCTAAAATCGCATCAGAAATCGCATCGCACATCTTGTCCGGATGGCCTTCAGTTACAGATTCAGAAGTAAATAATCTTTTTTCCATGTGTTTTCTCCTTTTCTTGAGTTTATATTTTCTCTCGCATTTTACCGCCGTACATTGAAAAAGAGCCCGACAAAGCGGACTCATATACTTTTCATAAAATGAATCCTCTTATTGTTCGATTATTCGCTCAGGTTGGCACCTTCCGCCATGCGGGGTTGCCGTGACTTCACAGATCCTATGTATCTCCATCACTCTGAATAAGAGAAAATATAACATTTACAATTTTCTATTTAACACTACTACGATAACGCTTTTCCCGTTATCCGTCAAGCATTTTTTCTAAAAACTCCATCAGCCTACTCGAAGCTGGAATTTTTTAATTTCTTTTTCACTGGAAACCTTTTCAATTTCAGCGCCAAGGCTTCTGAGCTTTTCTTCAAAACGCTCATATCCTCTCTGAATATAAACAATATCGTCCACAATCGTAATGCCTTCTGCTGCCAGACCGGCAATAACAAGGGCTGCACCCGCCCTTAAATCCGGCGCGCTTACTCTTGCTCCCGCAAGCTTCTGCACTCCGTCAATAATTGCAGTATTTCCCTCTACCTTAATATTAGCCCCCATTCTGGTAAGCTCATCTGCATATTTAAAACGATTTTCAAAAATACTTTCCGTTACAATACTTGTACCCTCTGCCAGAGTCAACGCCACGGCAAACTGAGGCTGCATGTCCGTAGGATAGCCCGGATATGGCATTGTTTTTACATTTGTGCGTTTTAAACGTTTATTTGCCACAACACGCACCGCATCATCGAATTCTTCTACCTGACATCCGATTTCTTCCAATTTTGCTGTCGTTGCTTCCAAGTGTTTTGGAATAACGTTTTTCACCATAATATCCCCCATGGTTGCTGCTGCTGCACACATGAAGGTTCCTGCTTCAATCTGGTCCGGAATAATGGAGTAAGTTGTACCATGAAGCTTGTCCACTCCCTGAATACGGATTACATCTGTACCGGCTCCTTTAATATTTGCGCCCATGCTGTTAAGGAAGTTTGCAACGTCTACAACATGAGGCTCTCTGGCCGCATTCTCAATAGTCGTATTTCCCTGCGCCATTGCCGCTGCCATCATAACATTGATTGTCGCACCCACTGACACCATATCCATAAAAATATGTTTTCCTGTAAGATGCTCCGCCTTTGCTACAACTGCACCGTGAATAATATCTACTGACGCACCGAGAGCCCGAAAACCTTTTAAATGCTGGTCAATCGGACGACTTCCTATATTACAGCCTCCCGGAAGGGGCACTTCTGCATTTTTATATTTGCCTAAAAGAGCACCCAACAAATAATAGGACGCTCTGATTTTCTTAATATATTCATACTCAACAGTAATATTTCCAATGGTTGCTCCCGCAATCTTTACTTCCGTAGGTCCAATGCGGTCAACAGTAGCACCAATTTCTTTAATCGCCTCTAATAACACATTAATATCACGAACATCTGGTAAATTTTCAATGTGTACCGTCTCATCTGTCATGATTGCTGCTGCCAGTATAGCCAGCGCTGCGTTCTTGGCACCGCCAATTTCCACTTCACCGACCAATGGGTTTCCACCCTTAATAATATACTGCTCCATATACACACCTCTTGTTTTCCCAGGTATCACTACCTGTCTAAATCTATGTCTTCCTGTCTGTCACAGGTTTTATCTATTTGTTATAAAGCCATTTCTCGAATTCACGTCTGTTTACAATACTTTCTCAATACTATTTTATGGCTTATCCATTATATTATAACAGATATATGAATTTGTAAATAAAAATCCGCATTTTCCCGTTTCTCCACAGTTTTCCAAACCCTTGCCGTCAATTATTCAGCAATATTTTCGAGAATTTTCTGTAAAGTTCCCTCTACATCCAGATTTTTCTCATCAACTACAATATCTGCATATTTTTCATAAAGAGGTGTCCGCTCATCGTACAAGTCTTTTAAAGTCTGTCCGTCTCTTAAAACCACGCCTCTGCCTCTAAGATTTCCCAAACGTTTCTTTAGTTCTTCATATTCCAGCTTCAGGTATACCACTTTACCGATTTTCCTCAAATGTTCCATGGCTTCTGCACAGTATACCACGCTTCCTCCCGTGGCGATTACTGATTTTTCTGTCTCAATAGAAGCATTTACTCTGTTTTCAATTTTCAAAAAACCATCCTGTCCGTCCCTTGCAATAATTTCCCGCAAAAGCAGATTTTCAGACTTTTGAATTAACAGGTCTGAATCTACAAATTCATATCCCAGCACCTTCGCCAGAATAACGCCTACCGTACTTTTTCCTACACCGGGCATTCCAATCAGTGTAATATTTTCCATACTCATTTCCCCTGCTTCTTCTGTTTTTTCTTTCTTTTCTTCTTAATACTATACCCAAAGGTTCCCAATTTCTTCCCTAATCCATAATACTCTCCGTGGGAATAAACAATTGGATTTGACATTGCCAAATCAAACTTGCCTTTTTCATCCATGTATTGGTCATCCACATGTACCGCCAGCACATCTGCCGTAAACACGCTGTGGCTTCCATACTCCTGCACTTCTCTTACCCGACATTCAATAGAAACAGGAGACTCCTTTATCATCGGCGCTCCCACATGAGAGGCTGCTTCTCTTGTTAAATGTGCCTCTTTAAATTTATCTACGTCACGACCGGATTTGACCCCACAGTAATCGGTTGCATAAGCCAGTTTCTCCGTAGTAAGATTAATCACAAATTCTCCTGTTTCTTTTATCATATAATAGGAATATCGTTCCGGTCGTACAGAAATAGACACCATAGGCGGATTGGTACATACTGTTCCTGCCCATGCCACGGTAATAATATTGTCCTTCCCTTCTTCATCCGCCACACTCACCATTACCACCGGCAGAGGATAAAGCATATTTCCCGGTTTCCACTCAATTTTACTCATTTTCTTGTCCTTTCAAAACCAATATACAATGCACTAATTTCCGTTCTGCTGCAAAGTTCCGATAAATGCAGGTATCAGCTGTTTCTTTCTGGATACCACACCGGGCAGTATATAACCACTGTCAGACTCCTGCACTTCAAACGCATCTCGTACCAGTTTTCCACTGCCCTCTCCGTAGCAGATAATTTCAGAGGACTCATCCAAAATATTAGTCAGCATGAAAAATACCATAGAAATTCCGTTCTTTCCGCACTCATGTTCCATAAACGGAATAAGCCTTTTCTTTAAATCCTTCAGCTCCTCTTCGTTCATGGAGCTAATCTGTCCTACGCCAAAATTCACGGTATCCGCTGTAAAACGCTTGAAATCCTGATAGAAAATAACTTCCGTAGTCTTTCCTCTCAAATTACTTCCCGCAGTAAACATTTCTTTTGCATGTTCTTCTATATTAATTCCCGCAATCAAAGCCAAAGCGCCTGCCGCCATTTTATCTGCGGAGGTACAGGTAGGCGAACGAAACATCAAAGTATCTGAAATAATCGCAGAACATAAAAGCCCCGCAATAGACGGACTGATTTCCAACGCCTTTTCCACATAAATCTGATACATAATTGTCGCTGTACACCCTACCGGCTGATTGCGGAACATCACCGGCTGTAAAGTTTCCAGTGAGCCCAGTCTGTGATGGTCGATAATTTCCAGTATTTCTGCCGCATCAATATTGTCCACTGCCTGTGTCTTCTCATTATGGTCAACTAAAATCAGTTGTTTCTTTTTCATTCCCAGCAAATTACGGCGGGAAACCGTACCAATGTACTTGCCGTGCTTATTTACCACCGGAAATGCTCTGTGTCTGTTTTTTACCATGATATCCTTTACATTATCTGTAAAGTCATCTGTCTGAAACGTAATCAGATTTTCCTTTTTCATAATGTGTTTCACAGGAATACTCTGATTAATTAATCTTGCTACGGTAAATGTATCAAGAGCGGACTGAATGATGACGCACTGGTTTCTTTCTGCCGCTTCAATAATATCTGCGGATACTCTGGCATGGTTGCACACAATCATACAGCTTACATTTTCCTGAATAGCGCATAAATGGTCTTCATGGCGGTCTCCTAAGATAACCAAATCATCTTCCTCCAGAAAATCTCCCAATTTATCCGGATTTGCTGCACCGATTACCACTTTTCCCTTTACAAAATACCCGTGGGAATTTCCTGTTACAATGACGCCCTCTACGGTATTGGCAATGCTTCTGTACTGGGTTCTGGCATTAGAAAGGAAATAATTGTCATGGGCATCCATGTAGGATTTTGCAATATCTCCTGTGGTAATCAATCCTTCCAGCTGTCCGTCTTCTTTTGTAATAGGCAATGTTACTGCACTGCTCTCTTTCATAATTGCCCACGCATCTTTAATGGAAATACTGTTGGGAACTCCCGGAGTTTCACGAATATCCATATCTTTTACCTGTGTCCCAACATCTGACAGGTAACCCGGCGCTTCCACACCAAATCGTTTCAGCACATATTCTGTTTCTTCATTTATCTGTCCCGCTCTCTTTGCCGCATAGCGATTTCCGTTACTCATTCTGTTCTTTATATCCGCATAAGCAATCGCTGAACAAATAGAGTCTGTGTCTGGATTTTTATGTCCGATAATGTATATTTTTCCTTGCTTTCCCATTCTTCTTTCCTTTCTGCCTTTACTGCAGTTCTATCTGTTTTTATAGTAACATACTTCTAAATCAATGGCAATTATGATATACTTAATCCAAAATTTAAAACATGGAGGTATTTCAATGTCAGAAGAAATGAAAAAACAAGAAACTATGGAAGACTACATGAAAGAAATTGACGCTTCTTTCTCTAACTTCCGTGACGATGATATGCTTATATGGGACAAATTAGAGCAGATGAAGGAAGACAAAACAGAATTTGAAGTGTCCGTGGAGGGCATTGTAAAAGGCGGCGTTATTGCTTATGTAGAAGGTATCCGTGCTTTTATCCCAGTTTCCAAGCTGGCTTTAAATTATGTAGAAAATCCAGAAGATTTCTTAAAAAAGACCATTACTGTAAGGGTTTTTGAAGTAGACGAACAGGAAAACCGTCTTGTTCTCTCTGCAAAAGAAATTTTAAAAGAAAAGGCTGACGCTGAAAAACGCAGTAAAATTGACGATATTAAGGTGGGAAGTATTGTGGAAGGTACCGTAGAGTCCTTACAGACTTACGGCGCTTTCATTGATTTAGGTGACGGAATATCCGGTCTTGTACACGTTTCTCAGATTTCCGAAAAACGAATTAAATCACCGAAAGCCGTTTTAAGCATTGGCGATACAGTAAAAGCAAAAGTAATCAAAAACGAAGACGGAAAAATCAGTCTGAGCATGAAAGCGCTCAATGAAATCGCAGAAGAAAAAGAGGAAGAACCGGATTACGAATTACCGGAAAGCGAAGAAATCTCTACTTCCTTAGGCTCTTTATTTAAAAATCTGAAATTATGAAACGATTTTTACAACGATTTTTCATAGAAGGGGCTCACGGAATGGCATGTGGTATCTTTGCCACATTGATTATGGGAATGTTTTTGCGACAGATTGCGAACCTTTTCCCCAGTGACTTTAACAGTACGCTTATTCATTTAAGCGGGATTGCCACCGGACTTACCGGAATAGGCATTGGGGTGGGTGTTGCCTGCCAGCTTCAGGAAGCGCCTCTTGTTGTACTATGTGCCGGTATTGCAGGTATGTTAGGAGGCGATGCCGCCGGTCCGTCAGCGTTTTTGTGCTCTTTTCTGGCTGCCTTTACAGCTATTGAACTTTCTCGTCTCTTTGTCAAAAAAACTCGTTTTGATTTATTTCTGTGTCCTCTTACGGGATTTTTATGCGGAGAACTTATAAATCTTTTGCTGGAGACACCCCTGAGTTACTTTATACAGGAGTTTGGCAACTGTGTAAATTGGGGAGCACAGCAACAGCCTCTCCTTATGGGGATAATAGTTGCAGTACTTATGAGCATCGCCGTTGTTTTCCCTATCGGTACTGCTGCACTGGGCGTTATAGCGGGATTATCAGGACCGGCTGCCGGAGCGGCAACCATCGGCTGCTGTTGCAGTATGGTAGGAATGGCTGTTGCAAGTTATCGGGAAAACGGTTTTTCAGGACTTCTTTCTATCGGAACAGGCACGCCATTGCTGCTGCTTCCTAATATTCTGAAAAACCCATTCCTTCTGCTGCCTCCTATACTTTCCAGCGCCATTTTAGGACCTCTGGGCGTTCTCTTAGGAAAAATGCAAAATTCACCTAACGGTTCCGGTCTGGGCACTATGGGACTTATGGGACAGACGACTACTTGGGAAACCATGACAGCAGGAGAAGCCCCGCAGATGGTGTTTTTAAAAATTCTTCTGTTTCATTTCATCCTGCCGGGCGTCCTTACGTTATTTATTGCCAACGGCATGCGAAAATTAAATCTGATTAAATCTCAGGACATGCTTCTTCATACAACATAAAAATCTTTTTTGACTGTCTGTCGCTTTTCTGCTATACTAAGAAAAAGTGACAGACTTTTATTTTCTTTAATGAGGACACAAAAATGGAAAAACTTATAGAACTAATCAAGCAAGAAGATGCAGACGGCTGGGAAACGCTCATGTTCCTCTACAACGCCGCTTTAAAAGAAATTAATACAAAAATTGATATTCTCAACGATGAATTTCAGCACATTTATCATTATACTCCTATTGAACACATTAAATCCCGCATTAAAACTCCGGCAAGTATTGTAAATAAGCTAAAAAAGAACGGTTATGAAACCAGTGTGGAAAACATGGTGAAGTACGTAAATGACATCGCAGGTATCCGCATTATATGTTCTTTTACTTCTGATATCTATTTGATTGCAGATATGATTACAAAACAAAGCGATTTAAAGGTAGTTTCTGTGAAGGATTACATTACGCATCCAAAAGTAAGCGGATATCAAAGCTATCACATTCTGGTGACAGTTCCTATTCATCTGACACAGGGAATTGTGGATACCATTGTGGAAATACAAATCCGCACCATTGCACAGGATTTCTGGGCAAGTCTGGAACATAAAATCTATTATAAATTTGAGGGAAATGCACCAGATTATATTCGCCGTGAGCTGCAGGAATGTGCAAATATCGTTTCAAATCTGGATCGACGTATGCTCTCTCTGAATGAAAAAATACAGGAATTTTCTGAAAAGAAATCATAAAGAATTGTATTAAAGAAATCTATCATAGCCTTTTATAAGCAGGATCTGCCGCTTAAACATGATATACGCCTAATGCGGCAGCTCCAAATTTCTTATTCTTGATTACCGGAAAATAAATTCTTAAAGAACTCTATAATTTTATCAAAAAATCCCTTTACCTCTTCTTCATTAATATCCAGCTTTAATCCTAAATCTTCAATCTTATCGTAAAGATTTTTTGCCTGTTCTTTTAAGCTGTTGATATCCAAATCCAGATTTTCGATTTTTTCCATGAGCTTTACAATAGCCTGACGGTCTTCCTCAGAAAGCTTTACCTCCATCTCTTTTACAGCCTGGTCTACAATTTCTCCGATTTCTTCCGGTGATGAAACGCCGCTGCTGACTACCTCTCCTTTAATTGCTCCGATGAGCTGCTCTGCTTTTTCCTGACTTCCTACATCTTCCGCAATCTGTCCGGTAATAACCAGCTCATTGGTAGCTGTTTCTACATTTTCTTCTTTTACTTCTTCACCTGTCATATTTTCATAAGATTTAATCGCACCTACCAAAGCCGCTGTTCCTGAAATTTTAAACGGACCTGCCACCACAATATCCGCATCCTTAATTCCCGCTGTGGCAAGGGCATTTTCGTACATTCCCGGCGTACAGTATGTAATATTTTTTGTTGTTACGTGAATTCCGTTTCCATCTTCTTTTCCCTCTACCAGAACAGAAGAAAGAGCCCTTGAACCGATAACACTTTTATCCAGATAAGAGTCCAGATAATTATGCTCATCCTTATTTGTAACCGTAGCAACAGTATAATCTTCTAAATCCTTTTCCGAAACACCTAAAAGCTCCAAAACAGAAGCCTTTTCCTGCGCATTCAAATCTGCTCCCAGCGAAATATAGGGAACATCTAGCTTTGCATCCTCTCTGTCCGCATAAACAGGCATAGAACAAGATGCCATAATCACACCTGTAAGCAGCAACGCAATTCCTTTTTTCTTCATATCTTCAATCTCCTTAAATTCTACATATTTTATATACCACATGTGCCGGCGAGGAAACACTCAAAAGGGTATTTCCTTTCCAAACCGAAGTTGTCACTTTAAATATTATTCAGAAATATTGATGCACTTTTAGCGAATTTGTCGAGCACGCTTTGAGATTATAAGCTCAAAGTGAGCGCAGGCTGAGCATAAAATGTATCAATATTTCCGGATATATACTTAATGCGACAACTTCATTATACCACATTTTCTCCCACATACTTCTAAAGTTTCTCTAAAGGTTCTCGAAAGAAGAACTGTATATCCCTTGCCCCCTTTCCCGGAAAAGTGTATGATAAGAACAAAAAGTTTAACATACGAAGGAGCTTTTATTATGTCCATCGCCAATCAGGAAATGATACGCAATAATAACCGCCGTCTGGTATTAGAATTTATTATAAATAACCCTCCTGTTTCCAGAGCAGAACTGGCAAAGCAATTATCCCTTACAAAGGCAACCATTTCCAATATTGTACAGGAATTATTGGAACAGCATTTCATCAGGGAAATCGGCAGTGCCCAAACCTCCATGGGAAGAAAGCCCATCCTGCTGGCGTTTAACAAAGCTTATGGTTTTGCCCTGTCTTTAGAAATACAACCGCAGCAGATTATTGCCCTTTTGACAAACTTAAAGGGAGAAGTACAGGAAATCAAAAAAATCCCCTTCTGTCCACAGGATAATCTTTTGCAGCATTTAGAACAGATTTTAAATTTCTATATCAGAGAAAATACTGCGTTTAAAAATAAAATTATCGGAGTTTCCATTGGTATTTATGGAGTTGTCCAAAAAAACGAAATTTTATTTACGCCTTATTATCCTCTCCCCAAAAGCGGTCTGGGTACACATTTGCAGGAAACCTTTCAAATTCCTGTCTTTGTAGAAAATGAAGCAAATCTCTCTGTTTTGGGAGAAGCCGCCTTTCATCACAAATATAAAAATATGATACATATCAATGTGCATGACGGAATTGGTATGGGAATTCTGGTAAACGGACGCTTATATAAAGGACGGGATGGCTATGCCGGTGAATTCGGGCACACCATCTTATTCCCTGACGGAAAACCATGCCCCTGCGGAAATCAGGGCTGTTTTGAGCTTTATGCCTCTCAAAGAGCCATTCTGGAAAATTATGCTGCCCGACAGAAGAAAGAAAACGTTACTATATCTGAATTTTTAAAGGATTATGACGTAAACCTGCCTCTTGCCCATGAAATGATGGATTTATTCGTGAAATACATCTCCATTGGCATTAACAATATTATTAACACCTTTAATACCGATATCATTGTATTAAACAGCGCTTTTTCCAATCATATTCCTGATATCAACCAAAGAATTTCAGAATACTTGGCCGGACATCAAAACAGAGACTGTAACATTATCCCCTCAAAATTAGGAAATCTCTCCTGTCTTTTAGGAGGCGCACGGATATCCGTTGAAAACTTTTTAGATATTCACCACTTGCAAATTCCCTGTCATCTTCCTTTTTAGGGCTTTAATGTAGAACATTCATAAAAGTTTTCAATTTCGTTCACGATTTCTTCACAAGTTCATCATGCTTTGAACATATTTCCAATATATACTAATATCATAAAAATAATACAGAGCAAATTATTTTTATATTTTCTTTTTCATAAGTCGGCGTTAATGCCGACTCTCCTTCCTTTAATATTTATAAAAAAAACATCGCAGACTCACTTCTCTGCGATGTTTTTCTGTTTCTTATTTACTTTTAAATTCATTGGTCAATGCAGCAAACTCTTCTAAGGTCAATGCTTCTCCTCTAATTCCCTCAGGAAATCCACAAGCCTTAATTGCTCTTTGAATTTCTTCTTTTCCAAAGGAAAGCTCCGGAGAATTATTTAAACCGTTGGCAAGAGTTTTTCTTCTCTGATTAAAGGATGCCCGAATAATGCGAAACATCAGCTTTGTATCAAACACCTCTACCTGAGGTTCTGCATGTTTTGTAAGACGTATAACAGCGCTTCCCACCTTCGGTCTTGGCATAAAGCAGTTAGGCGGCACATTGGCTACAATATAAGGTTCTGCATAATACTGCACTGCCAATGACAACGCTCCGTATTCCTTTGTTCCAGGTCCTACCTGCATTCGGTCCGCTACTTCCTTTTGCACCATTACGGTAATGGACTCAATTGGCACATCTCCTTCAAATAATCCCATGATAATCGGTGTTGTAATATAATATGGCAGATTTGCCACAACTTTAATGGGTTTTCCATTATTGTGCTCATCTGCCAGTTTTTTGATATCGACTTTTAAAATATCCTCGTTGAGAACAGTTACATTAGAGTAGTCCTGCAACGTATCCTCAAGAATTGGTATCAGCGCTTTATCAATTTCAACTGCAACCACTTCTCTGGCCGCACATGCCAGATACTGGGTCATGGTCCCAATTCCGGGACCAATCTCCAGTACAAAATCCTCTTTTGTAATCTCGGCAGCGCTTATAATCTTATCCAACACATGGGTATCAATCAGGAAATTCTGCCCGAATTTTTTCTGAAAAACAAAATCGTATTTTTGAAGAACTTCTATGGTTCTTTTAGGGTTTCCCAGATAAGGGGCTGTCATCTTTTTTCCTCCTGACTAAATATCAAAATCTTTCTCATACAGCATAATTCTGCCGCTTTCATCATCTAAATGGCGTTTTGCCACTTTCTTTCCTAATCGGCGTCCTTTCTTAGAAGCTTTTTTAATGGCTTCATCCATCATGCCTCTGACTGTGCCGATTGTGACCGGATTTTCTTCGTTCTGATTATCTCCGATTAAAGTATATAATGCAAGAACTGCCATATCGTCAATTTTATATCCCAGCTCTTTTGCATAAGTTTTCGCAAAAGATACCAGCTCATCATTGGTAAACACAGGAATTACAATGCGGGAGTCAAATTTTTTGATAAATTCCGGATATTTTTCTTCCAGACTGCGGATACCCGGTTTCAAATCCTCTAAAATTACAGTCAAACGATTTGTCTTAAATTCCATAGCCTTTGACATATCTTCGACTATTTCCTCGTCTAATTCTCCTGCATTTTCAACTACCAGAAATCCTCCTGATAATTTTCCCACAATGGCTATTGGGTCTTTTTTATTCAATTCCTCTGCTGTGATAAACGCAACCTTAGCGCCTTCCATCTGACGTTCTTTGCAAAGAGCTTTAATCAGCCCTTCTGAAAGTCTTGTCTTTCCGGAACCTTCACGTCCTGTAACGATAATATTTCCTGCCTGAGATGTCTTGGCACATGCAGACTCCTGTGCAGTATCTAAGGCTTCATTTATCTGCTGTGTCATACCCGGAACAGGTGCAAAATATGTAAACAATCTTCTGTGTTCTTCTTCTGTAAGGTGATGACGCATTAAGCCTTCGACTGCTGTCTGAAATGCAGAAGATTTCTGCGTTTCATCTACTGCCGAGGCTGCCACACGTTTTATATGGCATTCCTCCTGCTGTGACTCAACGGAAGTTTCTTTCTCTATTTCCTGTTCCAAAGCCTGTGAAAAATCAATTTCACCCATTGCCTCTTTGACTTCTTCCACAGGAATTTCTCTGGTTGCCTCCTCAGATACTTCTTCCTCCGCAGCCTCTTCTACCGCTTCTTCTGCTGTCTCAGCAGTTTCCTCTAAAGCTTCTTCTGTAATTTCTTTGGCTTCTGCTAAAGCTTCTTCGGACTCTTCCTCTGTATTTTCTGCTGCCAAAGCTTCGATTTCATTTGCTTTTTCTTCAAAAACAGCGCTTAAATTTTCTGCAATCATAGCAGCCTTTGCCGCTGCCGGCGCAGGAAGAATATCTTCTTCTGCTTCTTTAGAACTTTCCTCTACAACCTCTTCGGTTTCTTCAACAGCTTCTGTAACTTCTTCTTCACCCGGTTCTTCTGAAATCTCCGCAAGCGCCTCTTCCACAACTTCCTCGTTTACTTCTTGAACAGTTTCTTGTGTTCCTTCGGCAACTGCCTGCGCCAACTCGTTTGCGGTCTCTGCCAAAAGCGCTTCTAAATCAATTTCCAGACTTTTTGTATCTGTCTTAAAGGCTTCTGTCGCTGCACCATCAGAAGAAAGCATCTCTGATTTCGGGGCTTCTGCCTTTACCTCCATTGTCATTGCGCTTCCAATATGAAACGGCTTAAATTCAGTGCCCTTTGTCATATCTTCCGGCTCTAAATCTTTAATCACATATCCCTGTTCTTCCGTAGCCGTAGACGGTTCTTTTGTTGCCGCTGTTTCCATGTCCTCTGACACTGCTGCCTTTGGCTGGAACACATCCCTTAGCCCCTGTGCCACGCGGTCCGGAAGGTCTTCCGGCTGTTTTGGCTGCATAGGCGCTTCCTGAGGCTTCACTGTTTCAGACGGAGCTTCCTGTGTAAGCTCTCCCAGCTTAATACTGTTTAATATCTCTTCAATTTCCTTATCCTGCTGCTGATTGAAAGGCTCATTCATCTGCACCGGTACTGTCTTCGGTATTTCAACAGCACGAACAGGAACACCTTTTGCCTTGTTATAGCTTTCCTGCTGCGCTGCTGTCAGCGGTGTAAAGCGCATTTTTAATTCCATGGCCTTTGTAACATATTTTCCTTCGCTGAACCATAAAATCAAATCGTCACACTCTTCAATGCAAGCATCCTTCATACCTGCCTTTGCATACAGCCGTGCCAGCTCATAAGCCCATCTTTCCGTATACTCTTTGCTCTTATAATCCTGAAGAATTGCAATCTGTTCTTCAATCGGTGAACGTCTCGCTCTGTAAATTTTATATTTTAAAATGTAACGGCTGTTGTCATTAGGAGAAATCTCCACAAATTTCTTATAATAATTCAGTGCCTCGTCAAATTCACCCATTTTAATAGAAAGCTCAACTAATCTGTATATGACAGTTCTTCCAATAGGAGCTCTCTGATGTGCAAGGAGCAGAAGTTTTCGACTATCTTCATACCTTTTATTAGCTTCGTATATCTCGCCTACCATACATAAGGTTCTGGCACTGCGTACTCTACGCCAATCAATGGTATCTACAATTTTTAGAGCGCCTTTGTAGTCCTGTCTGTCAACTAACTGACCGATTTCTTCCAATTTTGCTCTGTACTCGTTTTTATCCAATTTATTCACCTCTGTACATTTATTGATTTGTATATAGTTTCAAATATGTGTTCTTATCTGTAATTCTTGCTGAGGGTATAAGACTCCATAATTGATTTAATTCTAGCATACAGACTATTGTATGTCAAAGTAAATGATTGGAAGGAGACAAAAAAATGGGAATTCTGATTTACAGAACTCCCTGAAGCTTTTTATTTTATACTCTTTGTGATACGAAAATTTTTCCGCTGTATTTTTTCAAAACTGCCGCCAAAACATTTCCCAGTATTCCACAGGAAATAATTTCCCCAATTCCTACGGTTAAAGCCAAAAATGGAATTGGAAGTACCACACCGTAAGCATAGCGAAGTACAAACGGAACGACCAAGGCATTTACCAAAATAGGCGGTAAAACTGCCAATGCTCTATGGTGATTTCTCAATGCGTATGTCCCTGCTGCTCCTACAAGTGTTGCGATGCTGCCGCAAATAATGTCAGGTAAAATTGCTCCGCCTGTAATATTTCCAATCAGACATCCTACAAACAATCCCGGAATTGCCGCCGGTGTAAAAATAGGTAAAATTGTCAGCATTTCTGCAATACGAACCTGTATTTCTCCGAAGCTGATAGGTGCAAAGACAATGGTAAGCACCACATAGATTGCCGCAATCATTGCAGCCTGTGTTAAGTACGACACATTTTTGTTTTTCATATTCTGTTTTCTCCTTTAGTTTTGTTTTACGTGTGGAAGGTCACGAACACACGATTCATTTTACGCCGGAAATCGGCGAAACCCTTATAAGACCTTGTTTTTATGGGCTTTACAACGTGTTGTAGTATAGCACAGGAACTGATGAAAATCAAGATTTATGAAAAATTTGAAAATATAGCACATAAAGCTCAAATCTGCATATTGTATTCTTAAATTGCATATGCTATAATGCCAGTAGGCAAAAAGATAATGCTATTCCATAGTGAACAGCAATGAAAACCCCTCGGACTGCATTCCGAGGGGTTTTCTATTCCTAATTTTGGTGTGGAAAGGCTTATATCCACAGGCTAGTTACCGGCTATTTGTCGCCATCTAACCATTTGATGATGTAGTGGCAAACTACACCAGCCGCAACAGCGACAATAAAAGATAATACTAAATCCATAGTGAGCACCTCCCTTCTGTACCGGTATAGGAGGCGGTAACATTATCAGTATAGCTTAGTCTATTTTATCTGGCAATCACTTTTTGTTGCTCAATTTTCTGAAACAGCCTTGCCAACACAATAACCGCTGCTGCTGCCAATACAACCTCTGCCACAAACTGTGCATAAGCCAGTCCATACAAAGGAAGTAAATAATTTAAAAGATACAGCGCCGGTATTTCCAGAATAATTTTTCTCATAATCGCAAAAATAAGAGCTTCTCTCCCCATTCCTACGGCTTGGAACACACCTACTGCCATAAAATCCATACATAAAAACGGCAATCCCAGACAAAATCCTCTTAAAAATTTTGTTCCGTAAGAAATAATGGCTTCATTTGACATAAACATTTCTGTCAGCTGTGTGGAACTTAAATAATAAAAAACTGCCACAACAGTAATAAATCCCAGACTTGCTCTTGCGGCAAACATCAGTGTTCCTTTCATTCTCTTATGATTGCCGCTGGAATAAGAATAACTGATTAAAGGCATAATTCCCTGAGAAATTCCCATGGCAATGTTCATAGGCACCATATTGATTTTCTGGGTAATCCCCATTGCCGCAACTGCATCTGCACCAAAAGAAGATGTAAAATTATTCAAAATCGTCATTCCCGTAACGTTTAAAAGGTTCTGAATTGATGCTGGAATTCCCACTGCACAAATTCCACAGATAATATTTTTGTCCAGAGAAAGGCGTTTGGGATTTACACACACAAAAGTACTTTTTCTTTTTTTATAGAGTAATACAAAGAAGTAAATACAGGCAACACAGTTAGATAAAAAGGTGGCAAGTCCTGCTCCTTCCGCTCCCATATTCAAGCCCCACGGAAGTATAAAAACAGGGTCCAAAATAATATTTAAAAAGCAGCCGCTCATTGTTCCGATACTGGCATGCAGCGCAGAACCCTCTGCTCTTACCATATACGCCATAACAACATTTAAAATAGCAGGCACTGCTCCGTAAATAGAGGTCCATTTCAAATATTCTCCTGTGGCAGCCATAGTCTCAGTATTTGCTCCCAGCATACGAAGCAACGGTGCATTAAAAACAAAACATGCCAACGCAAATAGCGCACCGGATATAATTGCACAATAAAAGCCCAGTGCAGAGCTTTTATATACCGTATCGTAATCTTTTCTTCCCAGAGCACGGCTCATCATACTGGAGCTGCCCACTCCGAAAAGATTGTTCACCGCATTAAATGCCAAAAGCACCGGGGCTGCCAAGGTAACTGCCGCATTCTGAATTGGGTCATTGCACATTCCTACAAAATAGGTATCCGCCAGATTATAAAGCACCATAACAAGCGAGCTGAGAATTGTGGGTATTGCCAGCTTTGCAACTGCCTTTGGAATTGGTGTCTGTTCAAACAAAATGATTTTATCTGTATTTTCCGACAACGAATTTTCCTCCACTTCTATTAAATTCCTGCATAATAAGGGCTGCTCATTAAGCAACAACTCCATGTACGCCTAATGTGGCAGCCCTTGTAATTATTCTATCTAAAAATCATTTTCTTAGCAATACTGACGCACAATTTCCTGCATCTTTTCAAACTGTTGTTCCATTTCATCAACCAGACGGAACTGTGTACGGGCACGAACCAGATTGTGCTCCGGATAAGCTGTCTTAAAGTAAGTATCTCCTTCCAGATAATCTGTCAGGAAACGCATACCACATTCCAAAGTCATTAAGCGTGCTCCCCATGGAAGACTTTCTATTTCCTCAGGTGTAAGCACACCATCTGTACCTTCCAGATAACCTTTCACATACATTTCATATAAGGAAATATCGAAGTGCATTAAATCCAGATTTCTTTCATCCTCTTCTGCGGTAGCTGCGCCAAAACGGATAGAGTCACCAAAATCATTGGCAGCCAAGCCCGGCATAATAGTATCTAAATCAATAATGCACAGTCCTTTTCCGGTATCCGCATCAAATAAAATATTGTTTAATTTCGTATCATTATGTGTTACTCGTAAAGGAAGTTTTCCTTCTTCCTGCTGTTTTACCAGAACGCCGCAATCTGCTTCTCTTTCCAAAGCAAACTTAACCTCAGGGCGGCAGGTAATGGCTCTGTTTTTAATATCACGCTTTACAGCACGCTGGAAATTTGCAAAACGTTTTACTGTATTATGGAAATCAGGAATGGTCTCTTTTAAGCTGGATGCCGGATAATTACCAAGCTGCTTTAAGAAATGTCCGAAACTGTTTCCTGACTGATAAAACTGCTCCGGTTCTTCCACCAACTGATAGCATACAGAATTCGGAATGTAATGATAACATCTCCAAGGCTGTCCTTCACTGTCTTCAAAATAAGTGCATCCGGCTTTTGTCTTAATACAAGATAAAGTTTCTCTGTCCGGATCTCCGCCTTCTTCTCGAATAACGTTACGAAGGTATTCTGTTACACCGAAAATATTTTCCATAACCCCTGCCGGATCTTTAAATACGTTGTTATTTACTCGCTGAAGAATATATGCAAACTCATCTCCTGCATCCGTAGGCATATAAACAGCATAAGTTTCATTGATATGTCCCTGTCCAAAAGGTTTCACATAGCTGCATTGATTACCAAATCCGAAAGCATATAAGGCATCTTCCAGATTTCTGTTTGTAACGCCGTCAATTTTTCTTCTGGTAGAAAATACCACTTCGCCGGCCTCCACTTTACGTTTTACATCAATATTACAATTTGCTTTCACAACACTTCCCAGTCCGATATGTGCTCCCTTTGCAACATGAGAGTCATGGTCTACAACCGCACCGCTGTTTACAAGAACACCATGCTCAATGACTGTATGTGTATTAACAACTGCACGCTGCATAATAAAACTTCCGTTGCCAATTTCCGCACTTGGGCTTACTACTGCTGACGGATGAATAATTGCCGGCACTTTATATCCTGCTTCCATGAGCTTTTCTGTCCAATAAAGGCGCATTCCGTTATCTCCGAGAGCTGCTACCGCTGTATCATATTCTCCTAGAAATGCCTGATAATCACAGCATTTTCCAATGACATCTTCTCCTTTAGCTGCATCATCCAAAAATACTACTTTTGCATATCCAATCAGTCTGGCTGTTTCCTGTATCATCTGACCAAAACCGCCCGCACCTAAAATCAATAAACTTTTCATTTGTCTTTGTATGAAGCCTATAAGCTTCTACTTCTCCTTTCACAAATATCGTTTTCATTGTCTCCTATTTTATCATACATAGTAAAAAAAGAACACCTTTTTGAACTTTTCTGGCAAAAAAGTGCTCTTTTCGCTTTAACCATACAATTATTTTGTATAGTTGTATATTATTCTATTCACTTTTTACAAGGTTTCCATGAAAAAGTCTAAATAACATACGTGCCTTTTCCACGCATTTTGTAATTTGCTCCTGTTTTTCTTCCTGTGAAATATCCTCCGGAAATCCCAAATTCAAAATCTCCATGTAGGCACTTAAAAAATCATTCCAGCGAGTCCTTTTCACATCTAAAACACCTCTAATTCCTGCTGCTGCCGAAATATAACGGGCATCGCATTTTTGTGCCCATATTCTATAATCTATACGTACTAAACTAAAAGAGTCCACCGCTATTGCATATCCTTCCAGAACCCGCTCCTGTCCCTCTTTCAAATCTCTAAGTTCTCTTGCATGATTTCCTATAAATGCAGCTACACCTGCTATACTTTCTTCACTTACAGAAGAGCAAAAAAGTCCCTGAACAAATTCTCTTAGACTTTCTCTGCTGCTTATATCAGTCTTTTCCGCACGATAGCGCATAATAGTCTCAGAAGCATATATAATCGGAAACTTCGATTTTCTCATAAAATCCTGTTCCAATATCCGGTCTCTTAGCGCTTTACTTAACAGCTCCCCTTTTCCCTCACAGAGCTTGGAAAAGTTATTATCTCTTATCTCTGTCATTCCTATCCTCCACTGATTAAATCTGCATCTCCTCTTCAAAATCTCCTCTCATTTCGCAGAATTCCTCTGTATCAAAGAAGTCCTTTAATGAAATCTCAAATCCCTCGCAAATTTTATGAATAGTAAATATTCCCGGATTTTTCGTTGAACCATTTACAATGTGCAGCAACGTAGTAAGGGGAACTGCTGATTTATAGGATAGCGCATAATAAGTTATTCCTTGTTCCTTACACAGATTATTAATACGATCTGCTAATATCTTTCGTGAACGAATCATAAATAGTACCTCCATTTTTGGTACTATCAGTGTACTACTTATTATTTTCCAATTACTACCATATATAACACTAGTGCCTTATTTGATAGTACACTTTCCATCTCTATTCTACTGTAACACTCTTTGCAAGATTTCTTGGCTTATCAACATCCAAGCCCTTAGCAACTGAAATATAATATGCCAGCAACTGCAGTGGAACAACAGCCAGACTGGTAGTAAAAACATCCTGTGTCTTAGGCACATACACAGTAAAATCTGCAATATCTTCTATGGAATAATTCCCATAAGAAGTCAGCCCTAAGACACATGCTCCACGACTTCGCACTTCTACTAAATTGCTGACCTCTTTCTCAAATAAATCCGGTTGTGTTGCTGCACCAACTACCAGAACGCCCTCTTCAATAAGAGAAATCGTGCCATGCTTTAATTCCCCTGCCGCATAAGCTTCAGAATGAATATACGATATTTCTTTTAACTTCAAAGAACCTTCTAAAGAAATTGCATAGTCCAGGCCTCTTCCGATAAAGAATACATCTTTTGTATGCGAATACTTATTAGCAAGCCACTGTATCCTCTCTTTTTCATCTAAAATCTTCTGAATTTTCTCAGGAAGTGTTCCCAGCTCGTGAATATATTCTCTATACTCTTTATCTTTAATCGTACCCCTTACTTTTCCAAAAAGTAATCCAATGAGATAAACTGCTGCCAGCTGAGTACTGTACGCTTTTGTAGTAGCCACAGAGATTTCCGGTCCTGCCCATGTATAAAAAACACTATCCGCTTCTCGTGCAATAGAACTTCCTACTACATTTACAATTCCCAGCACTTTATAGCCCTTTTTCTTAGACTCCCTTAAAGCTGCCAGCGAATCTGCCGTTTCACCTGACTGACTCACCACAATTACCAATGTATCCTCGGTCATAAGAGGGTTCCTATATCGAAACTCCGATGCCAAATCCACATCTACCGGTATTTTTGCCAGCTTTTCCAGCACATATTTCGCACATACGCACACATGATATGCAGAACCACAAGCTACCATCTGAATACGACTGACCTTCTTAATATCTTCGTCTGTCATTTCCAATTCGTCAATCACAATTTTTCCATTCTTAATTCTGGGACTGATAGTATCTGCTACTGCTTTCGGCTGCTCATAGATTTCCTTCAGCATAAAATGCTCAAAGCCCTCTTTTTCCGCTGCTTTTGCATCCCACTCCACGGTTTTGAACTCTTTTTGCAATTCTTCCTGATCAATATCATAAAAACGTATACCATCTGCCTTAATTTCGGCAATTTCTCTGTCATCAATGTAGCATACGGTCTTTGTATATTTTAAAATCGCAGGGACATCAGATGCAATGAGATTTCCCTGAGGAGATTTCCCAACGATTAAAGGACTATCCTTTCTCACAGCATACATAACTCCCGGATTTTCCTGAAAAAGAATTCCCAACGCATAGGAACCTCTCACTCTTCCTAATACCTTTGTAATCGCTTCCAAACAGTTCCCTTTGTAATAATAGTCCAAAAGATGGGCGATTACTTCTGTGTCTGTTTGTGACACAAATTCATAACCTTTTTTCTGTAAATATTCCTTTATTTCCTTATAATTTTCAATAATCCCATTATGTACCACCGCGATTTTTTTATCCTTTGATACATGAGGGTGCGCATTAATCACTGATGGTTCACCATGCGTAGCCCAGCGGGTATGACCAATTCCACAATACCCTTTTACCGCTTTTCCATTATCTGTCATCTCACGAAGCGCCTGTAAACGACCTTTCGCCTTGATGATTTCAATTTCTTTTTTGTCGCGGCTATTATCCAGCACTGCAATACCCGCAGAATCATATCCTCTATACTCCAGCTTGGAAAGCCCCTCTATCAAAATAGATGCCGCATTTTCTTTTCCCACATATCCCACAATTCCACACATATTTTATACCTCCTATTTGTACAATCGTTTTATTTTTTTGTATTTTCGTCTAATTATAGCAGATTTCTTTCCATTTTTTAATGTTTTCTTGCATATTTTCTCATTTTTTCCATACCTTACAAAAAAACTCCTTCATTATCCTTTTTTTCTTATAATATTTACAATAAATATGAAAAAATAAAGAAGACGAAAGAAATGGATGCTTTCGTCTTCTTACTCTTCCTTTTTATTTTTTCTCTCTCAAATATTTCCCCGCATCTTTTATAAAACTGACTGCAATCATCACAATGACAATCGCTATAGGAAACGCTGCTACAATACTGACAGACTGAAGATTACTCATAGAACTTTCCGAAAATACCAATCCAATAGGAAGTACAATCAACAAGATACACCACATTAACTGTATCAGCTTATTTGGACTCTCATTTTCTCCCAGTTTTCTATAACTATAGCAAGAAGCTGTCAGTGCAATAGAGTCAAAAGAAGTTGCATAAAATGCAATCATCGTAATCAATAATAACACTAAAATCAGCGGTGCACATGGCAGCGTCTTAATTACAGAAATAATCATTCCATATACATCTCCGTCAGCCTGATACTGTGCAATAAAATCTGCTGCACCGGATGTCTGCAGTCCCATAGAATAATTTCCTAAAACCACAAAACTTACCAGTGTAGAACCAACTCCAAATCCATATCCGCCTAAAATTGTCTGGCGAATAGTTCTTCCCCTGGAAATACTTCCAATAAAGAACGGAGCTGCAACACACCAAACCATCCAATAAGCCCAATAATAAATCGTCCAATTCTGAGGGAAAGAAGATGTTCTCAAAGGATCTGTAAAGGTGGAAAGCTCCACAAATTCTCCAATCATCTTTCCAAAAGAGGCAAATCCTGATTCAATAATATATTTTGTCTCTCCTCCGAATAAAAGAACAAACAACAACAATCCAAAGAACAGATAAATACACGCTTTTGCCAGAAAACTAATCCCCTTAAATCCGTGTAAAAGAGAATAGGTGTAAACAAGGCAAGTTAAAAGCAGAATAATAATCGTAATTACTGTACGACTGATTTCAACGTGGAACAGCTCGCTTACCACTTCTGCCATCAAAGGAGTTGCAACGCTAAAGGTTGTTGCTGTTCCTGCCAGCAGAGCAAACACTGCTAATAAGTCAATTATTTTTCCTGCTAATCCGTCTGTATGTTTACCCAATAAAGGACGGCATGCTTCGGAATATTTCTGGCGTTCTCTTTTTCTTACGTGGAGCATAAACCCAAATGCAGCTGCCAAAACAAGGTAAAATCCCCATGGAATAAAGCTCCAGTGGAACATAGGGAACACTCCTGCCCATTCCTGTATACTGCCTAACTCTGCAATGTGGGGATCTGCTGCATACATCACCCATTCAGAAAAAGAATAGAACAAAATATCTGCTGCAAGTCCACAGGTAAACATCATACTGCCCCATGCAAAAAAGGAATACTTTGGTTTCTCATCTTTGCCACCTAACACAATATCTCCATACTTTGACATTGCTATATAAATGGAAAGCAAAAATACACCAAGTCCGATTACCAGATAATAAGTTCCAAATGTATCACCAAAGAAAAAACGAATTTGGCTCAATATTGCATTAGACTGCTCCGGCATAAAGAAAAATAACACACTAAGGGCAACTACAATTCCAAGAGGAACCAGAGTAATGGTCCAATCAATCTGTTTTTTACTGTCTTTCTGCATCTGAATTCCCTCCTAAATACTTCTCGTAACTGCTATCTAACTGGGCAAGTTCTGATAAATTATCCACCTCTATGATGTCGCCTGCCTGCATTTTACGAATTCCCAGCTGATATTCCTGGGGATGGCAGAACATTGCCACATCATCCCAGTAAATCTGACGGTTTTCTTTTTCTTCAAACTCCAATTCCAGATGCTTTTTCAGCTTCTTTCCATCCTCTGCATTCCAGCGGGAAATGCTAAAAAGCTGCCAGCCCGATTTTCCACCGGTTCTGCTACAAGATTTCACAATTCCATTCTCCACCTTCATCAGCCATTCATCCGTTTCTTCATCTGTCCAGACTGCATTGTAACCGGAACGCTCAAACTCCGGCGCCAGAATAGACGGATTATAAATCATCTGATCCCCATCCAGAATAATCACATCTTCCAGATGCTCTCTTGCCACATACAGAGAAGAAATGTTGTTATAAACAGAATAATATGGGTTTTCAATTAATTTCACCTGAGGATAATCTTTCTCCAAAACTGCAAACTTCTCTTTTAAATATCCTACTACTACATAAATCTCAGATATTCCATTTTCTAAAAGTCCCTGTACAACCGTATCAATCATTCGTACTCCGTTTACCTTTACAAGAGGTTTTGGTGTTTCCAATGTCACCGGCTGCATTCTCTTTCCAATCCCTGCCGCCATAATAATTGCACGCTTTACTTTATACATTTTCTTCTTTTCCTTCCCTGCTAAGCTCTTCCTTCACAATCTTATAGTAATCCTTTGCATATCGGTATTGTCTCAGAGAATATTCTCCAAATTCCACACCACAGATACTCTTATATTCACACCAGTTGCTCCATAAAAATCCACATACTGCAATGTAAGCATAAATTTTTATACGAATTTCTCTGCCACACCCATGTTCAAAATAAGCATCAATTAATTTTTCTACATGTTCTCTGTCATACATAGCATAAATCGCAAACATTGCAATATCCACATGTACATCCTGCATTCCTGCATATTCCCAGTCAATCAAACGAATTTCATCCCCTGTAAAAAGGAAATTATCCGGAACTGCATCAATATGAGTAAGAGCAATATTCTTAGGAGCTTTATCAATATAAGCTTTCAGCTCATATACCTTTCTTTTTGTTTCCTCATAATCACGATACATGGATTTTGTTCTATTTCGCAGTGATTCGTAATATTCTATCTGACCAAACAAATCAAATTCATGATTTACCTGCAGCTTACATTCATGAAATCCACGAAGCTTTTTCATACATTTCTGCACATCTTCTTCTACATAAGGATCACATACCCTGGCATTATCTAAAAATTTAGTAATTTTATATCCTGTCTCAGGAGACATATAACAAACCGGATCACAGATATTCTGACCTTCCAATGCCTGATAGACATTATATTCATTCTTACGGTTAATCATCTTATCTGTTCCCTCTCCCGGAACACGCATAATATAACGCTCTCCTCGGCAACTAAATTCAAAAGAACGATTTGTCATTCCTTTTTTCAAAGCTTTTATCTCTACAATTTCCTTTGTATCACAGGAAAGCACTTTCGAAATCAAAGAAATAATATCTGAATTTAGCTGATTAGAGTCTTCATCCAAATCCCTTAATTCCTCTAAGGTGTTGATTTCATACACCAAGTTTTGAGAAACCTCACGAGGCTTTAAAATCATCTTGCCGTCTTTCATTGCCGCTTCTTCCCAAAAAGCATAAGAATATTCTCTTTCTTTTGAAAGGCGCAGAATATTTTCTTTTAAAATCTCCGCATCCTTCTTCAAAATATAAGAAATGCCAAACATCTGATTTCCCGGCTCGTTCTTCTTAGTCTCAACAATCTCCTTCTTGCGATTAATCCTTACATTACTTTCCTCAACCTCTTTGTCGCTGAGCATATACCAGGAATACCATTCCTTATCAGAAAATGGATTTTCAAAGCACCATAAATCACAAGGCAAAATATAAGTATTTCCAAGCTTATCCATAACCCGCTTTAAAGAATAAAGATTGTTCTTTGTCATATAATCCTTGTTATACACCAGATTTACATTGTACTTATCAATTAAATACTCATATTGCTCCTTCATAAATCCTACAACAATGTCAATGTTAAAAACACCGACTTCATGTAACTGCTTAATCAGCCTTTCAATCAACGGCTCGCCTTTCACCTCTAAAATCCCTTTTGGAACTTCCACATTAATGGGAACCATTCTCATTCCAAACCCTGCCGCAAGGATGATTGCATTTTCCGGCTTCTTATCTTCTAATTCTTCATATACCTTTGGGGTACACTGCATTTTCTCATCTAAATAACCTAATTCTGTCAGCTTCTTCAAAGAACTGTTTACCTTGCCCAAAGAATATCCCGTTATTTCTGATAGAATTCTCTGGTTCACATATTCCTGCTCCATTATGCAGTTCATCAAATCATATTCTTGAATGTTCATGTTCTTTCTCCTTTTAATTTTTATGAACATAAGGGTATCATAACACTTTTGATGAAAAGACGCAAGAAGTATTTTTCTGATTGATAAAATGGGAAAGGCTGCTGCAAACGCAACAGCCTCTAACGCTATATAATTACTCCATATTACTTTCCTGTCCATAGTAAGCATTTGCACCATGTTTACGATAATAGTGTTTATCCTGCAATTCCTGTGGCGCCGGCTGCACCTGAGAGTTAATTCTCTCACAACGGGCTGCCATTTTTGCAACCTCCTCAAGTACAACTGCATTATGCACTGCTTCATGAGCATTTTTTCCCCATGTAAACGGTCCGTGATTTTTGCAGAGCACGACCGGTACTGCGTTATAATCCAAATTTTCTGTTTCAAAGTGTTCTGCAATTAAAATACCTGTATTTTCCTCATAGGCATCATCAATTTCCTGCTTCGTCAGATTTCTTACACATGGAACTGCCCCATAAATGTAATCCGCATGAGTCGTACCATAACATGGAATACTTCTCCCTGCCTGCGCCCAGCTTGTAGCCCAAGCAGAATGTGTATGTACAATTCCTCCGACTTCAGGGAAACGATTATATAAAACCATATGTGTAGGTGTATCAGAGGATGGATTATATCTTCCTTCTACTTTATTTCCCTTCAGGTCTACCACTACCATATCTTCCGGTTTCAGCTTATCATAATCAACTCCACTTGGTTTAATAACAAACAATCCCTTTTCTCTGTCAATCCCACTGACATTTCCCCAGGTAAATGTCACAAGCCCATATTTGGGAAGAAGCATATTTGCTTCATAAACCTTCTTTTTTAATTCTTCAAGCATAATTCTCCTCCTTCTGTCTGCCCAACACAGCTTTAGTGCAGCACCTTAGTTGCAATACGTTCCATTTCAATGCCTTCTTTAAACTTGCTGATATAGCTCTCTAAGCCTTCCGTATCTTCTGTATTCGGCTCAATCGTTACACATTTTGCATCTGCAAATACTTTACAGTTCAAATAATCCTGCAATGTCTCGTCTTCTGCCTTATTTACCATATAGGCAGCAAGAATAGCTTCGCCCCAAGGTCCGCCTTCTCCTGCTGTTTCCATAACAGATACCGGTGCTTTAACGGCTGCAGCCATAATTCTCTGTCCTACACCTTCTGTCTTAAACAGCCCACCATGCCCTGTCATTTTATCGATACTTACTGTTTCACCTTCATTTAAAATATCCATACCAACTTTTAAAGCTCCTAAAGCTGCATATAAATGAGAACGCATAAAGTTTGCCAGATTAAAATGACTGTCCGGTGTTCTTACAAACATTGGTCTTCCTTCTGTAATTCCCATAATAAACTCACCGGATAAAAATCCATAAGACAACAAGCCTCCGCAGTCTTTATCCCCCTCTAATGCCTTGCGATAAAGGGTTCCGTAGAGCTCATCCATATCCAATTTCATGCCCATGGCTTCGGCAAATTCCCTAAACAACTCCACCCACGCATTTAAGTCAGATGTACAATTATTTGCGTGAACCATTGCCACAGGATACCCGTCCGGTGTTGTTACCATGTCAATTTCCGGATATACCTTTGAAAGCGCCTTCTCAAGAACAATCATGGCAAATACAGAAGTACCTGCTGAAACATTACCGGTACGCACACCTACACTGTTCGTTGCAACCATTCCTGTACCGGCATCCCCTTCCGGAGGACAAAGAGGAATTCCCGGTTCCAACTGCCCGCTTTCATCCAGAAGTTTTGCTCCTTCTTCTGTAAGAACCCCTGCTTTTTCGCCTGCTAAAAGCACTTTGGGGAAAATTTCTTCTAATTTCCATGGATAATTCTTCTCTTTCAACAAATCATCAAATTTATCCACCATTTCCGCCTGATAATTTCCAATTTCACTGTCAATCGGAAACATTCCCGATACATCACCAATTCCAAGTACTTTCTCACCTGTCATTTTCCAATGAATATATCCTGCCAGCGTTGTGACATAATCAATATTTTTTACATGTTCTTCACCATTTAAAACAGTCTGGTACAGATGAGCAATACTCCATCTTTCCGGAATATTATAATCAAACAGTTCTGTCAGCTTTTTGGCTGCCTGTCCCGTTGTGCTGTTTCTCCATGTACGGAAAGGAACTAAAAGATTTCCTTCCTTATCAAAAGCCATATAGCCATGCATCATAGCCGAAAATCCAATGGCAGATAACTTTTTAATGCCCACGCCATATCTGGTTCTCACATCTTGAGTCAAATCTTTATAACATTCTCTCAATCCATTCCAAATATCCTCTAAAGAATAGGTCCAAAAGCCTTCCTCCAGTCTGTTTTCCCACTTGTGACTTCCTGATGCAATAGGTGTATGAGTTTCATCAATTAATACCGCTTTAATTCTGGTGGAACCAAATTCGATACCCAAAAATGCTTTTCCGCTTTCTATTATTTCTTTACAAGAATTCACTGAAACCCCTCCTATTATTTATATGCAACACTATTCCACAGAAGTTCATTTTTCAACTGACGGATAGTAGTGTCCTTATCAATGTAAACAGCTTCAACTCCCATAGCAGCAGCCCAATCACCCATCTGTTCTGCTGTAAGATCATAAGAAAATGCAGTATGATGTGCACCGCCTGCAATAATCCATGCTTCCGCTCCTGTATAAAGATTTGGTTCCGGAGTCCAGAATGCAGTTGCCACAGGAAGCTTCGGCATTGGCTTCTCTGTCTTTTTGCAATCAACATCATTAATAATCAAACGAAATCTATTTCCTAAATCAATCAGAGAAGTAGCTATTCCATGACCTTCTTTTGCAGTAAATACCAGTCTTGCAGGATCTTCTCTGTCACCCATAGATAATGGCTGTGCTTTAATGCCAATCCTTCCATCTGCAATGGTAGGACACACTTCCAACATGTGTGACTGTAAAATTCCTTCTTTTCCCGGTACAAGATTATAAGTATAATCTTCCATAAAAGAAGTTCCTTTCGCATCTTTCATGTTGCCGGTCATAATCTTCATTAGACGTACCATTGCCGCTGTTTTCCAGTCGCCTTCTGCACCAAATCCATATCCTTTTTCCATAAGTCTTTGGATAGCCAGTCCAGGAAGCTGCTGAAGATTTCCAAGATCACCAAAATGTGTAACAATTGCCTGATAATTTTTCTCCTCTAAAAAACGTTCAAAACCGATTTCAATTCCAGCCTGTACCGCCACATGTTTTCTAAATTCTGCTGCATCTCTGCCTTCTGTAAAAATATCATATTTTTCATAATATTCATCTGTCAGCGCATTAATATCACTCTGAGACACCCCTGCCACAGCTTCTGCAATTTCATTAATTGGATAAGCATCTACTTCCCAGCCGAATTTAATCTGCGCTTCCACTTTATCACCTTCTGTTACAGCTACATTTCTCATATTATCTGCAACACGCATAACACGGATATGGCTGCTTTCAATTACGCCAACAGCTGTTCTCATCCAGGAAGCAATTTTTTTCTGAATATGTTCATCTGCCCAGTATCCCATAACTACTTTTCTTTCCATATTCAGACGGCTGAAAATATGTCCATATTCTCTGTCCCCATGGGCTGCCTGATTTTCATTCATAAAATCCATATCGATTGTTTCATAAGGAATTTCACGATTAAACTGTGTATGCAGATGAAGCAGTGGTTTTCTGAACTCCTGCAATCCTAAAATCCAGGATTTTGCAGGTGAAAATGTGTGCATCCATGTAATAACACCGGCACAATTTTCATCCATATTTGCCTCATTAAATGTTTTTCGTATTAATTCATTTGTAATAAGCGTAGGTTTCCATACTACCTCAAAGGGCAGATTTCCTGATTTATTCAATTCCTCTACAATTTTCTGTGAATGTACCGCTACATTTGCAAGGCACTCATCTCCATATAAATCCTGAGAGCCTGTACAGAACCAAAACTGATAATTTTTACTTTTTAACATATTCCTTCACTCCATTTCTTTCCCGATATAACAAACTTTAAAGGGGCCGTCACATGGAACAGCCCCAGATTTTTACAGGATTTCTCTGTATCCTTTATACCATCTTCCCAGATTCATCTACATAGTAACCACCAATCCACTGATTACTTGCCATTGCTCCATCTGCATTCATGTAGTACCAATCATTGCCTACCTGCACCCAACCAGTTCTCATTGCTCCCCACTGATCCATGTAGTAATAATGTCCATCTACATATACCCAACCGGTCAGCATTGTTCCCCACTGATCCATGTAGTAATAATGTCCATCTACATATACCCAATCGGTCAGCATTGTTCCCCACTGATCCATGTAGTAATAATGTCCATCTACATATACCCA